>Ga0070735_10000487_pt1 | contig 43086 bp, 97 predicted proteins | sample Coa_R1_FD_66443 | JGI IMG/M metagenome (GOLD analysis project Ga0070735, IMG submission 66443) | Surface soil microbial communities from Centralia Pennsylvania, which are recovering from an underground coalmine fire - Coalmine... | ecosystem: Environmental > Terrestrial > Soil > Unclassified ... | reverse complement strand
TCAGAATCACGGCGAGTAAGATCAAAACGCCGGTGTCGTCCTCCTTGGGGGCGGATTTCTTGGGGCGCTGGGCCCACGGCGTGTCGCCGAGCTTGCTGATGATGGCGTCCACTCCCGCGACCACGGCCTCGGGTCGCTTGCCTGCCAGGTTGAGGGGCTTCATGACATCGTCGACGACGTGCTTGCAGTCGACGTCGGTGAGCCACCCCTGGATGCCGTAGCCGGTCTGAATCCAGGCTATTTTCTCCGGGGGAGGCACGACGAGGAGGAGGACGCCGTTGTCCTCGTTCTTCTTGCCGATGCCCCACTTCTTCCACAAGCCGTCGGCGTAGTCGTGGGAGCTCACGCCGCCGAGCGACGGGATGATGAGGACGGCGATTTCGATCGAAGTCGACTTCTCGTAGCTCGACAGCGTCGTCGCCAGGCTCCCGCGCGTGGCGGGGGGTAGGAGATTGGCGACGTCGGTGATGTACCCCTGCGGGTCGGGGTAGTCGGACGCGCGGGCCGAGGTGGCAGTCAGCAAGAGCAGGAGACCGAGGCTGGCGGCGATTCGCCCTTTGCGGCGCATCCGGGGCATTCCGAGGTCGTACTCGACGCAGTCTGCTCCTTCACACTCGTTGTGAGGCTCCGGGTCGGGACCGACATCGGAGGGGGAAGGAGGAGGCGAATCGACGTTCATGAAGAAAGAGGCGGCTTTCTCTGGGACGTTCACTTGGCACCTCCATCAAGCTTTTTTCGGATCTCCTTCGCGAGCTCGTCGGCCTCAACCAACGTCACCCGGCCCTCCTTCGTGCTGTTGCGCGGGCTGTCGAAGAGGACCTCGTCGGCCTGCCCGGGGCCGGTGACCTCCACGCGGCAGCGCTTGAAGCGGGCCTGGGACCTGGCCTCGATGGCGCCAGCGATCGCGAGCATCTCTGCCCTCGTGCCCTCGACGTCGGCGTCGCTGAAGCGGGCCGAGTCACGCAGGCTCATCATTCCCGGCCCCGTCTCCTCGAGCCACTGCTTCCCCTCGTGCTCCGCCCGCTCGATGACGTACCAGTCGTCGAGCCCGGATGATTTGCGCAGAGTCAGTCTCATTTGGCACCCCCAAAGTCGACGACGGGGGCCTTCTCCGCGCCGGCGGCGGCCTCGAACATCGCCCGCTCCTTGAACCCGAAGCCGCGGACGACGAACCCTCCCGGGAAGCCCAACACTTGTTGGTTGTAGCTGCTGATGGCGCCGTTGAGCTTGTGCCTCTCGGTCTGAATTCTATTTTCCGTCCCCTCGAGCTGGGTCATCAAATCTCGGTACGCTTCCGTCGCGTGCAGCTGGGGGTAATTCTCGGCGACGGCGAGGAGGCGGGTCAGAGAAGAACCCAGAGCAGATTGGGCGGCGGAGAAGGCGGCGAGCTTCTTCGGATCGTCGATATCTGAGGCAGTCAGGTGCATCTGACCCGCGGCGGCCCTCGCCGCCGCGATCTCCGTGAACGTGCCCTTCTCGAACGTCGCGGCGGCCTGCACGGTCTTGACGAGGTTGGGGACGAGGTCGACGCGGCGCTGGTAGACGGCGTCCAGATCTCCCAAGTCTCTCTTAACGGTCTGGTCCGCCGAGACGACGCCGTTGTAGGTACCACACGTGAAGAAACCGATGAAGGCGGCGATGACTCCGAGGATGGCGAGGGTCTTCATTTGATCTTGATTCCTTTCAGGGTGAGGAAGGCGATGAGTTTTTCGATCCTGGCGATGAGCTCCCTGACGTGGGAGAGGAATTCGGTGTCCTTCATGAGACGGACCAGCACGACGGCGGCGGTGCGGCGCTCCTCCTCCGTCGTCGAGGCGTCCGTGGCGAGCGCGAGGAGCTTGTCTGCTCTATCGAGATCCATCAGGGTCCAACTTACAGTCGGGGCAGGTCGCGGCGGACGCGTCCACCGTCACGTCCCTCTTGAGGAGGAGATCGCAAACCGTGAGGGTGTACTCGGGCCACATCGCCGGAGGGATCCGTTCGCCTCGCAGGCGCCGCTCGAGCCTCGCTCGAGGAGCGTCCGTCGCGGCGTGCTTCCAGAACCAGGCCACGATTAGTCGCCCACCTGCGCCGGCCCAGAGCACCCGAAGTGACGAAAGAACCGAACAAACTCGGCTTGGAATCCCCTGCCGAACTTCGGCTCCAGCGTATAGAGGGCCGCCATAGCGTAGATCAACTGATGACAGATGCAGCACTCCTCGAGGTGGCTCGGCCAGAGGGGGATCCAACCCCACTTCGATTCATTCGAGTCGGTCGCTTCGGGCACGTCAGTCCTCGTTGACCGTGATGACGTAGGGGGCGAGCTGGGGGTTCTTGCGGAGGCAGTCGCGCCCGACGGGCTGCAGGCCCATGTCGGCGCCCTTGCGCCCGGCGGCGTTGAGCTCCTTGCCCTCGGCCTCGGTGACGACGCTGGCTCCCCCCTCGTGGACCCAGACGAAGAGCTTGTGCTTCGTCACATTGAGTGGCTTGTCGCAGACGGCGCAGGGCGCCTCGTCATCGTTCGGGTCGTCGACGCGGGGGAGCTTGGTACGGGGCAACGAGATCATGGTTTCTCACCTCGAAGGAGCTTGCTGAGACCTGTCACCTTCACATCCTCCCCGTACCCGATGTTGTTCTTCTCTCGCTGCACGAGCACCTTGTTGACCAAGATCTCATTCGTGAGCTTCTCGACCTCGCCCGCGAGCTCGTGGGCCCGGAGCGACCAGGTCGTCATGCCGTCGGCCGAGGCCATGCCGCTCGCCGACGCGAGCGCGCGGCGCGCCTCGCGGAGCCTCTCGAGGACCTCGTCCTCGAACTGCGTCCAGTGGGGAAGCAAATCTCCCATGGAATATTGGGTCATGACCGCCCCCTGATGTCGTTGTTGGCCCTCGCGAAGTGGGTGAACATCTCCCCGGCCTGGAGCTCGAAGTCCTCCCGCTTGGAGTTGCTCGCGACGAGCGCGACGGAGGCGGCCGCGGCGAGGAGGACGTTGACGGTGTCGAACGGCGTGAGGCCGTCGTTCTTGAGCTTCTCGACGAGCGCGTGGGCGAGCTCGGCGTCTGTCGGGCGCATGGATGGTTGGTCGTTGCTCATGGGCGTACGTTACTCCTTGTTCCTCCGCCGTTCGACGTCCTTGGCCAAATCTTCCGTCGAAGTGGCCAAGATTTGTTGGTGCTCCTTCTTCTTCCTCTCTTTAGATCTCCGGGCAACCAAGGCCAACCGACCCGGGAGGCTCAGCGTCTTCACGGCGAGCAAGAGAGGCCAGGAGACGGCTGGCACGGCGCTCTCGAGCAGGATGTCGAACGAGCTCCGACTGTCGCCGTGGCGATACAACCTCAGGCTGCTCACGACGGAGTACACGAGCAGGCCGCCCGCGATGTAGATCGAAGCAAACAGGTTCTCACCCAAGAGCTCCCTCATCAGACACCTCGGACGTGGTGCGGTCGAAAGACGTAACGAAGGCCATTCCCCTTGGGGGCGTCGCGCCTACCATCGAAGGAGAACAAAATATCGATCTCCGGCCCTCGCTGCGTGCCGTAGTCCATGGGCCCGAGGAGCCTCGCTCGCCTATGGCGCGAGCCGAGCTCGCTCGCGAGCTGAGGACCGCCCTCATTGAGATCGCGGCGGCCGTCCTTGGTCAGCGCCACCGCCCGGGCCCGGCTGAAAGGCAACCCGTTGTAGTTGATGAGCGTCGGCACGGGCAGCGGCGTCTTGCGAATGCCTCGCCCTACCGTGCAGATGCAGAGGTCGATGAAGCTGTAGACGAGCACGTATCGCCCGTCGTGGCAGAAGGTGCAGTGCTGGGGGAGCTTCGGCATCGGGGGTTCGTTCCTCTCAGGAGACGGCCATGGCCATGAAGATCGCGAGGATGAACCTGCCGACCCAGCACGCCCCGCAGACGTGGACGCGCGACTCGGTGACGACGCATCGGCTGGTGACGGCCCAGAAGCCGATGCCGAAGGAGATCAGAGTTAAGGCGCTCATCGACCGAGGTCCCTGGTCTTGAGGACGGGGGCCTCGCAGGTCGCGTGGCTTGAGCACAGGTCCCCCGTCTCGTCCTTGCCCGCCCGCGCGAAGTGGAAGACGTTCCAACCGGCGTTGCGCGCCTGCTTGCGCGCCCGAGCCTCGGTCATGACGAAGTCGGGGTCGACGTCCGCGTCCATGCCGCCGACGCCCCGGAGCACCGCCTTGAGCTCCGTCGGCAGCCTCGGGAAGAACTTCCTCAGGCACCCGTCGGCATCGCACTCAACGACGAGGTTCCTCCTGCCGTTCTTGGAGATCAAGGGACGACCCTCATGAGCCGGACCTCTTTGATCTCCCACTGCGGGTACCTCTCCTTGTCCCACCCCGTGTACATCAGCCGTTCCTCCTCGTGCTTCTTCGCGAGCCTGGCGACGTTCAACTCCGCGTTCTCGTTCGTGGGGCAGTACCCCAGGACCTTCTTGTACAGGGCATGGAGGATTTCGTTCTCCATCCTGTCGAAGTCGATCTGAGTGACCAAGAAAATGGAGCCCATTTCGACCTACCAGTGATGGCTTCCGTCCCAACCAATGCTCTTGAATTCCCGATGCAACGAGACCCTGGTGTGCCCTTCCACGTCGACCACGGCCGTGGTCCCGTCGGCGTAAGCCTTCGACGTGGTGGGCCCATCGAACTCAACGTCCACCGTCACTTGTCGCGTGTTCACGAGCTTGTAAGATCGACCACGAATGACCTCGCCCACGGGGAATTTCGCGTTCCACTTCCGAATGAGCTCGTCGCGTCTTTCCTCGGCCGCTCGCCAAGCCGCGTCTTCCTTCGCGTCGAGAATGTTCATGGCTACCTCCTCAGTCTTCCTGTTTGAAGTTGAGGGCGCCGAGGACCATCTCGGCCTTGGCGTCTTCGACGATGATCGGGAAGCGCGAGGGGGAGACGCCCTCGGCCCACTTGCGCGCGGCCTCGGGCCCCGCGAAGATCTTACTGCCCAGGGCGTACGGCCCTGGGTTGCCGTCGGGGAGCCTGTCGTCGCGGCAGAGCACGCGCCACGTGCCCTCGCGCTCCGGCGAATCGTCGGGGGCGTGGGCGGCTATGACCCGCACGTCTTTGCGCGAGTGAATCTTGAGCTCCTTGAGAGCAACCTCGGTCTCGAGGTGGGCGCGCGACGTCCGGGAATGCTCGCCCGTCTGGACCATCTCGTTCGGGAACTTCTTCCTCATGAGGTCGTCGATGGAGTTTCCGATCGACGCCTCGACGACCTCGCACGCGGCGTGCCGGAGCATCTCGACCGCGAGCGGGTAACGGCCGTCGCGCCACTCCGCCAGGTGGCGGTCGAGCTGGTGCTGGAAGTCGGCCGGGACCGGGGCGCTGCTGACCCAGAAATTGAACTGCAAGGCGACCTTGGCGATCTTCATGGCTGGCCTTCGGAGATCAAACGCGCCGCGCGACGCTTCATGTACTCCTCGCAGTTGGGGTTCGGCTTGAGCGTCGAGAGGAACGCCCCGTAGAGCCCCCTCGCCTCGCTGCACATGCCCTCGGCCCCTCCACGCTTGCAACGTCGGCAGGGGTAATGGGCCTCGAGGGCAGCGCGGGCTCTCTCGCTCTCGTTCATGGTTTCTTCTTCCTCTCGAAGTAGATGTGCTTCTCGTCGCGGGAGGTCTCGCGCCAGCCCTGACAGAGGGGGATCAATTCAACGTTCGTTTCCATGCTCATTTCCTTCACTCCCGGTAAGCGTCGTAGATCTCAATCGTCGGCAAGCAGCCGTCCCTCGCCGGCCCGACGATGACCTTGGGCGTCCGGTCGATGCGCCGGTTGACGGGGCCCTGGGCGAGCCCGAGGAGGTCGGCGATGGTCTCAACCTCCACCGTCCAGACGTGCTGGTACTCGTCGTCCGCGCCGACGCGGTCGCTGCCCGGCGTCTCGTCCTTCAACGTGGCGTGCAGGCACGGCGGCTCGTGCTGGCTGAAACCGTGGGAGGTCCTGGAGATCTGAAACTTCATTCGGCATTGCCTCCGTAGCGCCTGATGAAGTCGTAGGCGTCTTGGCGCTTCTGGAACCACCACCCGGCGTCGTAGATCTCGCCGTCGGCCACGGAGCACGAACCGTCGCGGGAGAAATCTCGCGAATAGAACAGGCCCGTCGCGACCTCGTCGACCTCGCGGGCGATGTCCTCGGAGCTCTTGTCGACCTTGTTGCGTATCGCGAGCTTGATGAAGGGTGGACGCTTGTGGCCGCCTTCCGAATCGACGAGATCCCAACCCGGGAAGCCGTCGTGCATGAGCTCCCGCCAGTCCCAGATGAGCACCTTCTTCTTCCACCCGGCGTTGTGCTCGAGGTGCGACTGGCCGGGGACGCAGCGAGCCCCGCACTCGGCGCAGCGCGCGTCGCGGAGGTCCGACCTGCCCACGTTGCTGCTACTCATGACGGGACTCGGATCGGCGCGCCGTGGAAGTCGGGCTTCTTCTCGCAGTTGGGGCAGTAGCCCACGGACTCGTACTCGCACCGGCCGCCGCCGGCCCCCTCGAACGGCCCATCGTGGATCGGATGCGCGACCTGGGCCGACATGATGAGGGCGCCGCACGCCTTGCAGTACCAACTCCCGTTCGAGTGCCTGACCCAGTTGTTCTCGTCGCCGGGCGCCCGCTTCTCGTCCTCGGGCTTCTCGAGGCGGCTCGCCGGCACGCCGCAGATTGCCCCCTCGAAGAGGATGAAACGAGCCCCCTTGTCGTTCGGCCAGTGCTTCGAGAGGTAAGCCTTGACGTCGATGTCGCTCTCGAACGGCCCATGGACGCTCGAGTAGAAAACCGACTCGGCCTCGTTCATCTTGGTACCGAGATGGATGAAGAACTTGGGCACGACGTCAACCTCCGTAGTAGGGCTGCCTGCGCTCGAACGTGATGAAGTCCTTCTCGGACTTCATGGCGCCGAGGTAGTCGTAGGCGAAATCGAAGACAGAACCGATGTTCTTGGGCTGAGAAAGCAGGGCACCATCGACGGCGATGAGGAAGAACGAAGGCGGCGTCCCCATCGGCGAGTTGGGCAGGACGGCGTACGCGATCGCCACGTCGAGCCCCATCTCCTCCGCCGCCTTGTGGAGCTCGGCCAACCGGCCGAAGTCCTCGTGCTTCTTTGTTGACATCAGTGGTCCCGCCCGTCGCTGGAGCCCCAGCCGCGAGGGAACTCGATGTCACTCGTCACGAGGACGACCCTGGCGAGGCCCTTCGGCTGGGGGTGGCCATCGACGATGTTCTCGAGGGCCAACTTCCAGATCTCGTGCTCCTCCTCGCAGGCGCTGTCGTAGTCGCCCGCCCTCGCCATCTCGCGGAGCTTGTCGATTCGATCTCTCGCGGCGTTTATCGTCATGTACTTGGTCATCCGTCTCCTCTTTCTTCCTCCCAGGGTGCCCCGGTAGCGGCGGCCGAGGACCATTCCTCGGCCGCCCCAATCGGATCACACTTCGTTCATCCAACACGTCTTCCGGTGTTCCGGCGCCGGTACCTGTCGTCGTTCGTCAGGCGCTTTCGGTTTCCCCGTTGGTGCGCACCATGGTGTCCTCCTCCCGCCCCGCGTCCGGCGACGCGGGGCCCGAAGGAAATCACGATGGTTCAGGGCCGTGACCTCCAGTCGGCACACTCTTTGTAGGCGCGTAGATGTGCGATCTCCACGAGAACCTTGGACACTTGTTCGGTGGGCACGCCCCGTGTCCGTAGGCAATCGTGTCCATGTGGTGGGAACGTGGCGCCCAGCACTGACACCGCTCGTCGACCACAGTCCTCCCATTGACCTCTCGCGGAAAAGGCGACGGTTGATCGTGGTCCAACTCGAACGACTTCAGATGACCTGTGAGATAGGTTTTCATCTACTTCCAGTCCTTCGCCTTGATATCGTCGATGTAGTAACCAAAGACATCGTTGTTGCCGATGGCTTTCTCATCGAGCGCGTGGATGATCTCGTCCAGGTCTCGATGCAGGGCCGCGATCTCTCTGGCACGCACTATCTCGATCTCCTCGCCTGCAGACATCTCCTCCGGTATCCACTTAGTGAAGTGCGAGGCATTGAGACTGTCGATGTCGTACACAGAGGAGATCGAAGACGTCTCGCCGCTCTCCCCCGTCATGTAGAACGTCCAGTCACCGTTGCCGGCCATGAACTCGAGCGCGTGCTTCGAACACACGGGCAGCACGACGTCCCTCCGGTAAGCCTCGGCCGCGTCTTGAATCTGCTCGCGAGTCCTCGAGATGACGGACTCGAGCAGACGGTTGACGTCGGCGGAGGTGCGGATGCGCTGCTTCTTCTTGGTCTTCATGATTCTCTCCGCAACGGGCGCGCCGGGCGCCCCAACTCGCCCGGCGCGCCGCCCTTCGAACCCCTAGTAGCCGCCCTTCTTCGGTTTCCGGCGCTCGCCGACCAGAGTGAGATGAAATTTGGCGCGCGTGTACGCGACGTAGGCGATGTTGGCCTCCTCGTCGGTGTTGTCGCGGATGGTATCCTCGAGCACGAACACGCGGTCCGCCTCGAGCCCCTTGGCACGGTGGACCGAGCTGCAGACGATGGCGTTCTGGGGCAGGGTGCCATCGGAATCACCGAAGAGGCTGGTAACGCGGGAAGAGATTTCCCCGACCGAGACGCAGCCTTCGGCGAGGGCGGCCAACATGTCGGCCTGGTCGTTGATGGTGTCGAGCTTGGCCTCGCGGACGCTCTCCTTCTTGATCTTCTTCGTCCTTCCGATCTGCTTCTCCCGCCACCCCTCGACACGCTCGAGGAAGTTCGGGACGCTCTTGGCCTTGAAGCCCTCGACGATACCGCGGAGGGTGGAGGCGATGTCGCGGCCCTCGATGCGGGCGGCGATCCCGCGCTTGAGGAAGGCCAAGCAGATCGACATGAGCGGGGCGTTGGCGCGCGACAGGATGAAGTCCCCCGCCTTCGCCGTCTTCACGAGCTGGGCGGTGTCGGCGATGTGGTCGACGATGCCATCGGGGTTGCCGGGGCCCGCCTTGAAGTCGGGGACGTAGCGCTGGGCCACCTCGACGACGCGCTTGGCGCAGCGGTAGGTGGTGGTGAGGCCGAGCTCCGTCGCGCCGAGCTCCTTCTTGAGCCGGTCGAGGGAGCCCGCGTCCGCGCCCCGGAAGCCGTAGATCGCCTGACGGTCGTCGCCGACGACCACGATCCGACCGTCTTTCTTGCACGCCCGCTGGGCGAGCAGGAGTTGGGCGTAGTTCATGTCCTGGGCCTCGTCGATGACGACCATGGAGTACCAGGGGCGGACGAGGTTGCAGGCGAGCGGGATGAAGATCATATCGTCGAAGGAGATGCGGCCCTGCTCGTCCTTCTCCTTGGCCGCGTCCCGGGCCTTGATGGCGGCGGCGGCGACGACGGCCTTGGTCCAGCCCTCCTCCTCCCACGCCTCGTCCGGCGCGAGGTCGAACTCGTCGGCGAGGTCCTCGACCTTGGAGGCGTCCTCCTCGAAGGGCATCATGTTCTTGAGGAGACCGGCGAGCTTGACGACCATGCGGAGGATGTCGTCGGGGGCCTCCTGCCCGAGGACCGCGCCCGCGCGGCTGTAATCGACGTCGGCGTCGATGCGGACGTTCCGCGACTGCCGGCGGAGGTACGCGAAGCCGAGCGCGTGCAGCGTCTTGACCTCGACGTTCTCGGCGGAGACGCGGGCCTGGAGCTCGGTCGCGATCTTCTTGCCGAACGCCGCGAGCAGGACCTTGTCCTCGTGCGACGCGCGGCCGACGCCCTCGATGATGGAGGTCGTCTTCGCGCAGCCGGCCCGCGCGCGGACGACGAGGTTCTTGCGAGCGAACCGCTCGGCGAAGAAGTCGAAAATCACGTTCTGTTGGGATGACCAGTTCTTTTCCATGGTTGAAGTGCCCTCCGATGAAAAAGAGAATACCACCGGAAGGAACGAGGTGTCAACTATCAATTTTCTGGCTCCTCCTCGAGGAGCAACGCGTCAAGGTAAGTAGCGAGAAGGATTGGGTTTCTGGGAGGTGGATTCTCAGCCTCGAGGAGGCCTCACTCCTTCTTCGGGGAGCGGATGGCGGAGACCTTGTCGAAGATCTCCAGGACCACCTCCCTGGTCTTCTTGGTGCCCATGACGGTCTCCATGGAGCCAATGAGGTAGCCCAAGATCTTACCCGTGCGGTCGGGGAAGAACGACGCGACGACTTTTATGATCTCCGCGTCCGTGGCTCTCTCGAAGAAGCGAATCGCCTGAGCCGTCGTCGGGACAGCCGCATCGGCGAGCCTCGGAGCCTCGTCGTTTTCCGCCGCGAGGCCGCCCGTCGCGCGCCCTCGTGTGCATCCCACGAGATGCCCGAGGAGCTCCTCCGGGCTGCCGAAGACCTTGACCTCGTCGACGGTTCGGAAGAGCGCCTCGAGCCCGGGGAACGCGGCCTCGAGCCTGGGGGGCGTGACATCGTGGACGACCTTCATCGTCTGGAAGCGCGGGGCGATGAGAGGGCGCTTGGTGTCTCGGATCTCGTCCTTGACGCCGATGACGGCCACGCGCCCGCTGCCGTACAGGCGCGCGACGTAGTCGTCGCCGACGTGCTCGGCCAGGATTTCTTCGTCGACCATCTCCCGACCGCCGAAGAGGCGGGGCCAGGCGCTTCGTATGGTCTCGACCTCGCCGTGCTGCGGCGGGCTGTCCGACGACCACAGGAGGGGAGCTTCGAGCCACGAGGGTTTCACGAGCGACACGCCCGGCGAGGGTGGACGTCGCCCGCCAACGGGCGTGTCGTCGTGGGGTTCATCTTACGCGGCGACCTTCATCGGGTGCGGCTCGCGCACGCGCTTGCCGTCGAGCTTCATGTGTTCGTCGACCTCGTGGCCGAGGGCCAGCAAGATCGCAGCCCGCGTCGTCGCCACGATGTCGCCCTCCTCGTCGCTGAGGAGCTCCACGCTGTGCGCGGGCCACGGGCAGAAGCCCCCCGCCTTGACGTTCGTCTGGACCCGCATGCCGCCGGGAGCTTTGAGCTCGCGGAAACGAATCTGGGCCTGCTGCGCGTTCAAGGCGCCCTGGCAACGGAGCCAACCTTTCCTGTTACACCGGTCCTTGGCGGGGGTCCGGAGGTCGCACGTGCAGCCGGGAGGGCCCGACCACGGCGGGGGTCCCCCGTCCTTCGGCCGACGGCTCACGACCACGGCTCCTCGCCGAGGAGGACGCTGATTAAGATCTTCGTGAGGTCGGCCTCGAGGAGGACGTGGGTTTCGACGTCCTCGTCGAGGATGTTCCACAGCGTGGCTCCATCCCGCCTGGCGACGACGCTGTACGTGGGCATCGTCCTCACGACATGCTTGCCCGAACCGACGTAGGCCTGATTAATCGCCGTCTCGAGATCTCGACCGAACGACTTTCGATCCTCGGGCGGTATCCGGACCGCGACGCTGACCAACGGCGACATGAGCTCGAGGTCGTCGAGGAGGTCGAAGCCCACCGCCGCGTAGGCGACGATCGCTTTCTTCTCTTCCTTCGCCATTTTTCAGAACCCCCACCGCTTCTTCTCGAGGCCCAGGTACGCGCCCAGGGCGGCGTGGAGGGCGACGAGCTCCTGCCGGGAGAGCCCCTCGGTCCAGAACGGTGGAGGGCGACCGTCGGAGTCGGGCTCCTTCGACGTGTAGCCGATGCGGTGCAGATCTTCGTTGTTGAGACCCTCGCCGACGCCGTCGGGGTCAATTTCGATCTCCCATTCCTCCACTCCCCCTTGGATGTCTTGCACTTTACGCAGCGAGCTCGAATGCCACCCCACGACTCAGCCTCGTGACCGCACTCCAAAAGAACGACATCGGGAGCGAACAACGAAGCTCGTCTGGTTTTCGTGTTAATCACCTTCCGTAACGGCGCGCCTTTCTTGTGAGGCTTCAACCCACCGGGTCCAATGCTCCCGCCGCTGCGCATGTGCCTGTCGCTGATCCAACCCACGGTTCATCAATCTCGAACAGAAGGTGCCGGGGTACTCGCGCCTACCCGGCTTCCGGCGTGCCACGCGCGTGTGGACTCGACGACGTATCGTCGAACTGCCGCCGCGGAGATCGAAGGCCACTCGCCGTCGATGCTCCCAGGTGGCGGTTCGAGGAGCAGAACCAAGGCGTTGTCTTTCAAATCTCCGAAGTCCTTCGACTTCCTGTGGTGGGCGGCCCTCGTGTACGTCGACTCGAAGTTCGCGTACTCGACGTAGAAGTGCTCGAGGGTCCTCCCGCGCCGCGTTCGGCACCAGACGGGCTGCCTCTCGCCGCCTCCGTTCGTCCAGACGACGGGGAAGACGTCGCCGGGCAGGAAGTGCTTGGTCGCCCGCCGGACGACGGCGACGCCGTAGAGGCCGTCCTCGAGATCTTCCGGGTCGAGGAAGCCACCGGCGAGCGTCAGCGCGACGGAGGCGTCCCACCTCTGTCCGATCTCCTCCTCGCTCATGCCGCCGTACGTCTTCACTCCCCTTACTCCTTGTCCTTGGCCTTGGCCTTGGCCACGACCGCATGGACCGGCACCCCGAACACTTGATCATGAACAACCACCGTGACCCACTTGCCGCGGCACTTCGGGCACCTCTCTGGTGAGACGATGACGAAATCATCGAGCTCGAGCCCGGCGATGTAGACCGCCATCGCGTCCGTCTTCCCTTCACCCTTGATGAACCTGCCGTAGGCCGCGTGGGTGAAGAGCCAGAACGTCATATCCTGGCCGGCGAGCTTGTAGTCGTTGTGGACCGCCACCCGCCAGCCCCTCGCCCGGAGCGAGTCGAGCAAGAACTTGAACCGATAGTTGACCGCCTCCTCGAGGGTCACGACGCCGCCGCCCTCTCTTGCTCGCGGGCGAACTGCAACCCCGCGAGCCGGAGCCACGCCGACAGCGTCAGGTGCTGCCGCTCGGCCGCATGGACGAAGATCTCCTTTTCTTCCTCCGTGAGCCTGACCTGCAGCGGCGTCCCGCGGTGCTTCTTGGTCTTCTCGTCGGGCTTCTTGGCCATCGAGGAGATGAGACTACACTGTCAGTCGCTTGTCAATACTTTCATGAATCGTGAAAATCGAAGGACTTGCCGGCGGCGTCGAACCGCTCGATGAGGGTCGACGGGTCGCGACCGATCGGGAGCGCGAGGGCGCGGCGCGGCTCGCGGCCCGTGGCGAGGCGCGCGCCCGCCAGGACGGCCCCGGCCAGCGTCATGTAGCCCGAGCCGGGGATGCCGTTGTCGAGGCTCGTCAAAAATGATCCCAAAGTCCACATGGCGGGCGCCTCGGGCGCGTGGATCTGCATCTGGCCTTGCCCGGGCTCGACCTCGGTCGCGCCGCAGAACTTCGGATCGTTGGTCGAGAACGTCGAGATGCAACCGAGAGGCCTCACGGGGTAGACGCCGCACTCGCCGTCCTTCAGGAACGGGCACGCGCGCTTCTCCCTCCACCATTCGTCGTGGGAGGTCCTCGTCGCGTAGGCGTCCTCCTCGGCGAGCCTGGCCTCGAGCTCGCCCGACCACCGGCCCTCGTCGCGAAGGTACAAGTAGACCCCGAGGCCCTCGGACGTCGTCATGATGACCTTCTGGCGGCAACAGTTGTCGCAGCCGCGACGGCACGACAGGGGCCCCACCTCCTCGGCGAACTCTTGGACCTCCTTCGCCGCGTCGGAGGTGAAGACCCGGAGCTTGCGCAGGAGCTCGCGCGGGCCGATGGTGGCCCCGTCAGCGACCGACGACTTTGCAGGCATCGAAGACCTCCCTCGCGCGGCCCGTGAAGTCGTCAGCGTCGAGGTCGCTCGACGTCTTGACCAGCGTCGCCGCCGCGGCCAGGAGTGCGTCCATGATGACCGCGGGGTGCCTCCCCATGACCACGGGCATGATGCGCTCTATGATCTCCTTCCGGAGAGACTCGAGCTCCGTCCTCTCCTCCTCGGAGAGGACACCGTTCGCGCCGCCGCCGGGACACTCGGGAGTCGGCGCGTGGCCCTCGGGCAACGAGCACGTGGCCTCGTAGCCGCTCGCCCCTCTGTCGACGAAGCGCTTCAACCCGCATTGGTCGTTCATGAGATCCTTTCCGAGAAGTAGATGACGGCCTCGGCCTCCTTCACGATCTCCGAGATCGGGATGCGGAGGAGCTGGGCCGCGAGGAAGAGGTGGCTCGCTCGGACCTCAGTGTCGCCCGTCTCCACGCGGGACCAGCCCGAGCTCGTCATGCCCTGGTGGCGGGCCATGTCTTCGAGGGAGAAACCGTGGACCTCGCGGTGCAGTCGGATCGTTCGGCCCAGGGCCTCGGAGAACTTCGTCACCTTCATGCGCGGGTCCGTGCCGGGCGGGGGAGGGAGAGGAGGAGGAGGTTGCGGGTTCGGCATGAACTCGTGGAAGTCGGCGAGGTTCTTGTTCATGTGCACGTTCGCGTAGCGCAAATGCCCGCACGTGCAGAGGTCGATGCCCCGCCTCGCCTCGCTCATGACGGTTTTTGATCCTTGGGCTCGTTCGATGGTTTCACGATTGTGTTCCTGACCTCGACCGCGATACCGTCCCAGAGCTCGATTGGTAGGTGTTCGTCCGCCCACAACCCTACGAGTGCGGCGACGAGGACGGAGATTCGTTCCCGCGGGTCGAGGTCCATCCTGGCCAAGATCGTAAGGAGCCTGTCGGCGAGCTCGACCCGAAGCTCGAGCGAGGCCTGGCCGCTCACGGCACCCTCCGGACCTCGAGGGGGACCAGGGGCGCGACGGTGGGGTACCGACGTTCCCACGCGCGGAGGACCGCCTCTGCGTGCTCCTGGTCCTGGAAGTGACGCGTGACGTTCGTCCGAACCGTGTAGGACGTCTCCACGACCAACGGCCCGAAGTCGCCGTCGCGCTGCAGGTACTCGTCGAAGTCGCCCACGCGGCGGGCGATGACGTACGAGACGTTGTCACCCATGGTTCTTCTCCCGCTCGTAGCGTTCGATCCAACGCCGCACCTCGTTGCTGACGTCGCGCTTCGAGCCTGCCCTCCAGCCTGCCCCTATGACCTTCCCGTCTTCATCATGGACGACCCAGTCCCACCCCTTGTGACCTGTGACTCTCTCGTTCGGTTTGAGCGAGATGGATTTCGTCTTGTTCGCCATGGTCCGGAAAAATGAATCTTAGTCTTCCGAGAACGAAGTGTCAAAAGGTGTTTCTCTGGCGACGGGGTCGGAGTCGCTCAGGACCATGACATCGAAGATCTCATTCATCGAAGCCCGACTCCTCCGCTCGATGGTCATGTCGGGGGAGGTCTCGGACGAGGGGAACGGGTAACCGGAGGTGATGACCAGGAAGTCGGAGAGGCCATGGTCGACGGCCCGGATGATGCGAGCCAGGACGAGGACGACGACCCGGTTGACCTCGTCGCAGGCCGCGCAGACGCGGGCGTCCGCCTTACCGTGGATGCGAGCTTCGGCGCCGCAGGCGTCGCACGGGGCGTGGTAGCTCATTCCTTCCTCCACGAGTGGCCGAACACCACCGGCCGGCTGCCGTGCTGGTAATGCTTGCAAAGGAGCAAGCGATCGCTCGAGTCGACCTCGGCGTCGAACGACATGTGCCGCCCGCGCTCGCCCTTCTCCGTCCTGCAGTCGCACTCCGAACAGAAGTCCTTGCCGACGCCGAGCTCCTCGAGGACGTCGGGGCGCTTCGAGAGGAGGAAGCGCAGAATGGCGTCCTCCTCGAGCACGTTCATTCCGATCTCCGACATCTTCGGCGACGGCGCCGTGAACCCCTCGGCGTCGAGGAGGTCCAAGGTCGACTCGACCAGGTCCGAGACGAACTCCCCCGTCTTCGTCGCCCACGCGTCGGGAGCGTCGAACGATACGATCGGATAGAAACGGATGCGCAGCTTCGTCCGAAGCTCCGTGCGTCCAGCCCTGCTCATGAGTCGTACCAGGTGACGGCGCGGCCCCTGTGGAGGGTCAAATGCTTCCCCTCATTCGGGTGGTCGGGGTAGAGGCAGCCCGACTCGGGGCGGCCGTCGTAGCTCTCCCGGCACGGCTTGCCCCTCGACGAGGCCGCGACGACGAGCTCGGCGAGCCTCTTGTCGCGCAAGTCATCGAACAGCATGTCCGGGATGCCCCTCGAGTACGTGAGCCCCGCCTCGAGGTCGCGCTTGAAGTCGTCGGCACCCATGGCGTGGCGGATGAACCCCCGCTCGAGGTACCCCTCGACGCGCGTCGAAGAAGCAGCGATCGCTCTGTCGGCCAAAGCGAGCGCCATGCCCATGTCCGCCTCATCGGGGTGGCAGCGCCACCACGTCTTGGCCAGCGCGACGAGCGCCAGGCCCTTGACCCCGGGGATGCCATGCTCCACGACGTCGCCGAGGACCTTGCGGGCGCCGGCAGGGTTCCAGCGTATGAGGCGCTCGCCTGCCCTGAGGAGATCTGTCGTCCACTCTCGCAAACCCGCCTCATCCTCCGAAGGTGGTCGGTCCACCCCCGCCCACTTGTGGAGCAGGAGCTTGCAATCGAGCAGGTCCGAGGCGCCGTCCCAGTCCCACGCGTCGCCGTGGTCCATGAACGAGAGACCGGAGGCCGACTGGATCCAGTTCGTGTTCACCTTAGGAGCGAAGTCATCGGCGAGGACGCCAGTGAGGCGACAGGTGACAGGCGACAGGGCAGAAGGCTCGGACTGTTGCCTGTCGCCTGTCGCCTGTCGCCTGATTCGGAAGATCTTCGGGGCCACGACCGTCCGCACGTGCTCGGAGTGGGAGTAGATCTTGACCGGGCACGCGACGACGTCGATCTGAGGTTGGGCGTCGAGGTGGTCCAGGGTCAGGCCGAGGTTGCCGGGGTCGAGGCACACCTCGCCCGGGTTCATGACGATGACGTAGTCGCCGCGGGCAGCCCCCATGAGGCCGTTGCCGACGTCGGAGAGGTTCGAGGCAACCACGGCTGACGTGCAGAGCCGACCACCCTTCTCGTTCTTCTCGGGGATTAAATCTCCATAAGAGAAAGGAGAGTCAATCATGCCCTTCCCGATGGAGATGCCGTGGCGGAGCAGCTCGACGCCGAGGGTGCGGCATTCGCGCTCGAGGGCGTCCACGTCGGCCTGGGAGCCGTGGGTGAGCACGACGGCCTCGCCCGCGAGGCCGTCCAGGCTCGCCAGAGCGCGGGGGATGGTCCTGCCGCGGGACCTGCGCAGGAAGATCGCGGTGAGCTTCATTTTTCTCCGTCAACCAATCGCTTCAACCGATGAGCATCGCGCAAAACAGAATCCAGCGCACTCCTCGTCCTCGCTCGCTCCAAATCATTGTCGAGACGCTTCCAGGAGTCCTTGACGTACCCGACTTTGCCGACGGACGCGGTCCAGAGCTCGTGGAAGCACCTATCGTAGGTCGTTCCGCTCCCATCAATGAGTGAGAAGCGACCCCTGATTTCGTTTTCGTTCATGGCACGAGACTCAACTTTCCGTGAGCGCCCTCGAGGCACTCCTTGCAATTGACCCGATCTCTAATCCTCGTCCACCCCATGTCGCGGGGGAGCTTGAACCAAGGCACGGTGTCCGTCCCTTGGTTCTTCACCTCGTCATCGCACGCGAGGCGCCACGAGCGACCGATCGGGACGACCAGGTGGACGTCGAACCGCGGGCCGTGGGGGATCGGACGGTCGTAGCGCTCCTTGGCCTCGAAACCGTAGTAGCTGGCAAGGAGATCTTCCCTCACCAGCAACGGGCGCCTGAAGTACCAGGCTCGCGGTGACTCCTTGTGGAGCTCCCGCTCGTGGCTCTTGACCGCGTAGTCGATGTGGTTGTCGGCCCTCCGAACCAGATCTTGGGCGTACTGCGGCGAGACGCCGAGAACGTCGGCGACCTGGGCGAACGTGAGCCCGCCCATGTAGAAGGCGTAGGCCATGCGGTGCTCGTCGGACAACATCCTTACGTTCGCTTCTTCCGACTGCACTTGGGGCACTTCCCCGGGGCAGTACCGAAGTTGCCGCAATAGCCGCAGCTCTTGATCCAACCGCCCTTGTGTTTGCGAGGGGGCGGCACCTCGAGGCCGAAGAGCACGTTGACGATGGGAGCCAGGCTGAAGCTTCGGGTCTTCTTACGCCCGCGTGGGGGCGGCACCTCCAGGTCGGCGACCACCTTGGATATGATCCCGAGGTCCTGCTTCGCCCGAGCGAGCACGACCTCGATGGCCTCCCTTGGGGTGCGACCGCTCTCGGCCCATTTGCCCGTGCAGAGATCTAACGGATCGACGGGCCCGAGGAACGCCACGTACGTCGCGTCGCCCGGCAACGTCGGCACGGAGATGCGGATGCGTCGACAGGGCGACACGACCCTCGCGTGCCAACCCAAGTTCTCGCTCTGCATCGCCGTCCAGCCGGGTCCCAGGTCTCGAGCGACCTTGGTCGAGGTTCGCACCGCGCGCTCGTACTTCGCCACCGTGCACGTCGACTCACGACCCCCACAACGAGGCGAACAATAGATGTTCCCTCGCCGCACCGGAATCCAACCCCTCTCCTCCCGTTCCTGCTTTTGCGCTCCTGCGCTTCTGCCCTTCTGCGCTGTCTTCACTTGTATTTGTCCTTCCCCGCACCCTTCACCCAGTAGTAGACGGACGAGTGGTTCCAGATCCCGACCGCGCGGGCTGCCTCGCCGTAGTGGACCAGGCGGACAAGCAGGCGCACGGCCTGGGCCCGGGCGCGGGCGACGCGAAGGTCCCGTGACTGTTTGGGATCGTGGAGCATCCCCACGTTGATGCCGTTTCGATCGCAAGCCTCCCTCACGACCCGGATTTTCCAGGCTCCGATCTCGTTGTTGACGTCGACGCTGCGACCTACCCCGGAGAGCAGGAGCTTCGCGAGCTCGACCTCGTCCTCGGGGAGAAGTACGATCCCCGGCCACGGGTGGGGCTTCTCCTTCTCGATTGCGGCCTCGACCACGAGCTCGCGAGCCCCCGGGTACTCGCTCGTGGTGAGGTGGAGCTTGACGCCGTGCCAGCGCGTGACGACGGGGTTCATGAGGAGTGCTGGACCATCATCTCGGCCTCGAGATCGCGCTCGTGGCCGCGCGGAGCTTGCGCATAATATCCTTCGACTCGAGGACCGTGGTCGTCTGCTGGCAGTTCAAGCACAACGAGCCGACCGTCGACCCGGCGGAGATTGAGATCGCCCCCTCGCTCTCCTGCTCCCTCGTCAGGCGCTGGCCGCACTTGTCGCACTCGTAGTAGCTCACTTGGCCCATCGAAACCTCCTCACTGTCACGCCTTCTTGCGGGGGAAGAACGGCCCGCAGGACTCGTAGATCTCGCCCAGCGCCTCGGCCGCCGCCCCCTGCAACGCGATGAAGCCCCGACAGACTTCGTCCAGGTCCTTGACGTCGGTCGTGTGCTTACCGAGGTTGGTGTCCACGACGCCCAAGGCCTCCTTCATCTGTTGAAGCTCGCTCAGGACTCGATTGTGCCAACCCATTGAACAAGCTTCCATGCACGAGCAACCATCGCGACCGTCGTGGAGCCCGTCAGTGCAGCAACGACAGATTATCTCCGCGCTCGCCGCGACGACGCTGACCCCCTCATCGACCAACACGACGCGTTTGACGAGGCCGTGGCGCTCGAGACGGTCGAGGGCGGCCTCCGGCGTCGGCTCGTAGGCCGACCAAGCGACGAAGATGCGCGTCATCGCACGTTCCAGACGTTGTCGGGGTACTCGCGGGAAGCCTCGAACATCCGTCTGACGACGATGATGGCGTCCTCGACGGTGCCCCACCTGTTCGCGGGCTCGAGGGCATGAAGCTTCCCGGCGAGCTCAGGTGATTTCAGGCGCTCCAGGGCCATCATGAGCACGGACTCGGACGTCCGGCCAGTCATTCCGTTTAAGATCTCCGGGCCGCAGGGCTTCGGGTCGCGCTGCCTGCAGGATGTACTCGCGCCTGCGCCACAGGTGCAGCGCCGCGAAGAAGGTGTTCAAGATCTCGTGCTTGCTCGCGTGGAAGTTGAGCTGCACCCGGTCGAAGATGAACGCGATCTCCTTTCGTTCGACCAGGAAATCCGTGTGGCCCGCGCACAAATCTCGCACCCACCTCCCACACAGGTGGCCCGAGAGCCTCACCCGAGGATCGCCCCTGGTCACGTCGGCCAGGCGCTCGAGCCAATGCAGGGAGGGGAAGCGCGGGGAGCCTTCCTGGGTCCGCGAGAGCAAGATCCCCCACTCGACGAACGGGTAGCGCTCGGAGAGGGGAACGAGGTCCTCCGGCACGATGCTGTCGTCGGCGCCAGTGATCGTGACTTTGTCGAGCATCAAAGAGTCGCCTTTTTCGATTCAACCAAATCTTTCAATTCACGCTCCAGACGGACGACGAGCTTGGTACAAGACGCCAAGGCCTTGCCGAGGGCTGCACTTCCGCTCCAGTGACCTTGAAATCGATTGTAGGCAGCCTGAGTATCAGCCAGATCTGAACGAGCTTTCTCCAACTGTATCTCCAGGCCCTCAATCGCCATTTCGGCCGTCGGAGAACCCTTCCCCATCGCGAAGAGCAACGCGTGCTGGAGATCAACCGGTTTGCATCCCGGCTTGACTTTTTGACCTTCCATGATCTTCTTCGCGACCATCATCTCGGGATCTAACTTGCGCCTCCGTCGATCGTTCATGCCGACGACCTACTTCCGTCCCGCGTGCCGTTCGGCCGCGTCGATGTGGCCCTCGAGCATTCGCAGCATGGGCCCGAGGTCGGGGGCGTGTGCCCTGACGTAGTCGTTTACTTCGGCCATCTCGACCCGGCGCGGGCTCTTCCGGACCATCATGAGGGCGTCGCCCAGGTGCTTGAGCTCGTCCTCGGGCGAGTCGGTCGCGGCCTGGAGTTTGAGGAGCACGTAGGCCGCGGGGTTCGGCACGGGGGCCTCGACGCCCATGAACGTGGCTGGCTCGGAGAAGTTCTCGATGACGTCGAGGTAGAGATCTTCCACCGCGCCCAGGACGTCCACCTCGACGCCAGAAGGTGACTCCATGACGTAGAGGAAGACGTCCCTCGACGGCGGCGGCCCCTTCCAACCGACGTCGAGGAGCCTCCTCACGAGGACGCGGGCGTCGCGGTGTAAGAGGAGGACGTCGATGTCCTCCGTGTAGCGGGGGATCCCATGCGCCGCCAGGGCCACCGCGCCGATGACCGACCCTTTGACCTTCATCGCGCCCATCTCTGACACCAAGCCCGCGAACGTCGCCTTGAACCCGCGCGGCTCGCCGCTCATGTAGTCCTCCTCGATGAAATCGTGCCCCGTGCTCATCGCCCCTCCTTTTGATCTCCCGCCTCCCGCCTCCCGCCTCTCTTTACGCCGCCACGCGCTCCGTCTTCTCGTAGACGCGGTACCGCAGGGCCAGGCCCTTGACGAAGGGCGCGTTCTGGCCGAGGACGAGCCGGCTCCACAGGTTCCTGTCCGACTTCTTGACCTTGTACCCGTGCTCCCACGACGCGCCGGAGATCCAAGAGGGGAAGGGCTCGAGGTTGTGCTGCATCGTCGAGTTGTCGAGCCAAGCGAAGATGTTGGCCTTCTTCGTGAACGCGAGCTCCGTGGCCCGGACGTGGAAATTGAGGGCGGGGGTGAGCTCGAACCGGAGGTAGTTCATCCGCTTCTTGGCCTCGATAAGACCAGCCTGGGTGCGGGGCCGTGGGGCGAAGGTGCGGGGCACGTCGGCGTCGATCTCCACCTCGAATGCCGGCACCTTGATTGAGCGGGCCTCACCGACCTTCTCGGACGCGCCCCACTCGCGGGGAGCGTCCGGGCCCTTGGCGGGGAAATCGACGCCCGCGGCCTGGATGCGTGAGATCTCCTGACCAAGGAACGCGGCCTCGGCCCGGAACCGCTCAACCAGGAGCTTGGTGTAGAGGTACCATTTGCCGTAGAAGGACACCCACCGGTTCGGATGAACGAAGTTGTCGAAGAAGATGGTGTTCCCTGTCCAGAGCTTCTTGTCCTCGAGGAAGGCGTTCTCCTTGCGGCTCGGGGAAAATACAATCTTCTTCCACCCGTCGTGCCACGTCCCATCGAGGTCGACGAGCATGAAGTTACGAGGGGCGCCGGCCTGCTCTCCCTCGCCGTCAGGCGAAGAAACGACCTTCTCTCCCTTGCACGTCGGGCACGTCTCGGCGACTCCGTAATCCCCCTTCGCCACCGTCACTCGTCCGTCGCCACCACAACGAGGACACTTCTCGGCTTTGAAGACGATGTTGAGGTCGGAGATTCGAACCGAGAACGAGAAGACCTCCTTGTTCGACGTGAGGCCTAAAACCTTGCCGTGTCGGTGATCTTTCGAGACCACGCGCTCGCCCTCGCGCCTCGTGGCCTGACGGCGCAATTCGTACGTGGGCAGGTCGATGATGGCGCCGCGCTCGCCGAGGGCCGAGAGGAAGCACGCGAGGTCGAGGTCCGTCGGGGTGAGGACGCCCTGCTCGAGGAGGGCGCGGCGCGGCTTGCGCTCGTAGAGGTCGTACGCCCAGTGGCCGAGGAGCTCGCGCGCGAGCTCCTCGCAGTCGTCCGTGGGGTCCAGTATCTGGTTCCACGGCACGCTCGAGTCCAGCGTGGCCAGCGACGTCGCGACCTTCTTCATTTGGTCTCCTTGTCCTTGCTGAAGTAACCGGTGCCGACTCCGCGCTCCAGGGCATCCTCCGCCTCGGCCAGGGTTTTGTCGAAGTCGGAAGCCTTCGATTCAAGCAAGGCGCGTGTATAAGTATCGAGCAGAGATCGGCCTACGGAACAAAGCGAATGCGTGGTCGGCCCGAGCGCCCGCACACCCACGGCACAATCCGCGCAATTCGCGACGTGCGCCGCTAGTCGATCGTCCGGGTCGGGCGTCATCGCATCAGCCAGGACCTTGTCGAAATCAAAGACCGGTTCTGACTGCGAACGCACCCAGCTGAGGGCGGCCTGCCAGCCCTCGCCGGTCTCGGCCATCCGGGCACGCACAAGCTTCTTGAGGTTGCTGGGCACTAGCCGACACGCTTTCGTTTGAGTGCTTCCATTGCGTCGATTACGATCTGATTAGCCTCGCGATTCGCTACCCTCCACGGTTCCGAGCAATCCGAACAAAAGAGAGACATGGGCTCCGACTTCGGAGTCTCGCCGAAGTAGAAACCAATCCACCCGCGTTGGTTGTCGGCGGACGTCATCGGTTCGTGAGGTTCCCGAACCACGCCACAAGCCGAACAGGTTGGTTTTTTCTCGTCGGCCACGCCTTCACCGCTTGAAGATCGCTCGATTGGCGGCGATGCCCGCCCTCCAACTCCTCCCACCATCTCGCGCATCGGCCCGCCTCTTCGCAGCCTCGAAGTCGCGCAGCTGCTCCTCCTCGGTCCACTCCCGCTGGTACTTGCCGGGAGGTTTGGGGAGGGGTTTGGTGGCGCCGTAGAGGGCGCGGAGGCGGCGCGCGGCCAGGCGGCGGAGCCTCATGGTGTCCTCGTCGAGGTGGTGTCGTTCACGTTCGCTTGCCTTTCTGTTTGTGGAACCACTTCCAGTGCTCGCCCTTCTCGACGTCGCTGGCGATCGCCGGGCCAGCGTCGACGTCGAGCGACCGGAGCCACCACGCGATGGCGACGTCGTTCTTCTTGACCAACTCCTTTTGCCGATCGATGAAGAGGCGAGCGAGGCGGACCTTCGGCAAATGTTGGGCCTCCGGCGGGAGGTACGGGTCGCCGTCCAGGGCCTCCTGGATGACCTCCATGAGCTCCCACGTGTTCTCCGTCTCGTCGTCGGGATAACCACGCTTGCGAGCGTTCGCGAAGAACTGCTCCTTCTCCTTCTCGTCACTCATGTGGACCCTTTGCCCGCGAGGAGAGCCTCGAAGTCACTCGTCCACTCGGCCGCGACGCCCGCCCACGTGCGGCCCATGGCCCATTCGCGGGCCTTGACGGCCTTGGACGTGGGCGGGGGCTGACCGGCGTTGTCTCGCTTGTCGACCTTCCAGGCGGAGAGGTGGAGCTTCACCTGGTCGAGGGCAGATCGCTGGTACTCGGCGGATTTGTTGCGACCTGAAATCAGAGGCCACATCGAGGCGGTCTCGGCCAGGCCGGCGAGCTTCGTCGAGACGACGGCACAACCTGCAGCCTGGGCTTCGAGGGCCGTGATGCATGATGTCTCAAAAAATGCGGTCGGGTAGTACCAGACCAAGGCCTCGCGATGGAAACGGGCGAGCTCGGCCTGGCCGATGCGGCCGACGTAGATCACACCCTCGTCGACCATCGAGTCGACACGGCCCTGCATGTAGTCGACGAGCTTGAGCGTAGCCTGGTTGCGTTGCTGCAATGCCAACTTGCGCATGTTCTCGAAGCCGTAGAAGACGCGCAGCGCAGCCTCCGGGCAGAATTCTCTGATGGAAGGCCACGTGTCGAGGAGGATGTCGAGACCCCGATCTGGCGACGATGAGTAGACGAAAGATGGACCCTTCTTCACCCAATCGAGGTCGGCGAAACGCTCGGGCTCGATGCCGTTCCTCGTGACGACGACCTTGGCCTCGTCGACGTGGGGGTACATCTCGCAGAAGTACCGCTTGTGCCAGTTGGTCAGGCAGTAGATGCGGTCGAAGAGCGTGACCTCGCTCTCCCAGTCGTCGCCCACATGGACGTCGTGGACCCAGAGGACGCGAACCTTCGCCGAGGATGGCTTGAGGAGGCGCAACGTCGTCTTGTCGCGCGACGAGACGAACACGTCGCAGTCGAGCATGGAAGGGTTCGCGATCGCTTCCCGGAAGGGTACGTAGGAAACGTGGCTCGTCGCCTTCAAATGCCCGTCCTCCTGCTCGACGGCGGTCCACGGCCCCGAGAAGCCCTCGTGGTCGCCGAACATCGTGACCTCGTGGCCGAGGCACGCGAGGTGGTGGGCCATCCTGACCGCGGCGGTCTCCGAGCCACCGATGCCGCCGTGGTCGACGCTGGGAGGGCCCCAGTGCTCGAAGGCGAGCCCCGTCCAGATTGAAATCTTCATGGGTTCTTCTCGGCGTCCTTCTTCTCAATGGGATCCCCGGCCGCCTGCCACTCCTCGACGAGCTCCTCCCACAACTCCTTGAGGCCGACGTTCCACAACGCGCCTGGGATGGCCCCGAGCGCCAAGGCGACCAAGATCGGCCGCAGGACGAACGCCGGGACCCGGCGCGCCCACGGCCTGAAGCTTCGTCGCCGGTTGATGGTCATGTATTTTGAATAGTACAGATGAGAAACAAGGTGTCAATAATTAAATCTTGTCGGCCTGGATGAGGGGGAACGGGTCCACGACTATCTTCGTCCCCTCAACCGACAGGACCTTCGTCGCCACCCACGCCGGGGAGTAGCGCAGCTTGACCTCCATCCCGGGCTCCGGGTCTCCGGCGATGAGGACGTGGCGGCCCGTCTCGAGCAGGATTCCGCCCTCACCGCGGACGTACGCCTCGTAGGATTTATGAACCATCGTCGCCATCAGAGCGCCTTCCTTACGGTGAAGCCCTTCTCGGCGAGACGCTTCTCGAGCTTCCCACGGTGCCAACCGGTGCCGATGCGAACGTTGGCCCTCTCGACCTTCTCGGCGTCGGAGAGGCCGTTCCACCAGGCGCTCTCCTCCTTGAGGGAGGCGGCGAAGTCCTTCTCGATGACGTGCTTCGATGAGATCTCGTAGACGAGGCGATGGGCAGGAACGCCGGGCCTGACGAGGTCCCGACTCGTCACGTAGACCGCGAGTTTGCCGCCCACGTAGGCGGCCTGGATGTTGTTCCCGGGTACGAGCTGGTTGAAAGCCTCGCACCACTCGAGCTGCGCGCGCACGAGGTCCTGAAGCTCCTCCTTGGTCACAACGAGCCCTCGGGGAAGGGCTTCCTCGGACGGACGGCCTTCAAGATTGAAACCAAATCTCCCGCCTTCGATATAGCCTTGCCAGCGTTGTTGATCAACTCAACCTGGTAGCAATCCCCCGCAGAATCAATGATCAAGTACCATGGGCAACCCGCGGCCCACGTCTCCGTCCCGACGTCTTGCACGACGCCCATGACGGTCGGGTGGACGCGCCAGGGCTCGTGACCGTTGGAGAGCTCCATGAGCTCGCCCTCGAACGACTTGACCTCCTCGAGCCCACCTTCGAGGAAGAGGTGCAACTCCCACGGGAAGTAGTCCCAACCCTTGACCGTCTCGTTGATGGTGTGGAGTTGCTCCGCCGTCTTGTCGAGGTCCACCGAGCGGCTCTGAATAACGATCCAGGGCGACAGATCTCTGGGCCTCTCAGCGGGGACCTTCTTGGCCACCTCCGAGGCAGGTGGTGGGATTTTAACCCCAGAAACATCATCAACCAGGGAAGAACCCGACGGCGTCGCGAACTTGCCGTAGGCCTTCGAGCTCGCCAGCATCTTGTCGACCTGCTTCTTCATCTGCTTGATGGGGGAGGACTCGGGGAAGGCTTCAACCGCGGCGTCGGAGAACTTCTTGGCCCCCTCGACGTCGCCGAGCTCGAGGAGGGCACCGGCGACGTGAATCTTCGCCATCTCCTCGTGCAGCGGCCCGTCGTCGAGGACCTGGTGCACAGCCTTGTTGGCCACGCCGAGCTCGTAGGCGCTGATGACCGCGCGCCACATGCCCTCGAGCACCTTGGCCTTCGCCTCGAGCTCCTCGACGGACTCGGCGATGGGAGAATCACGGCACTCCTCGTCGAGCTTCTCGACCTCGTCCTTGAGCTCGCAGGCCCGCTTGAAGAGAGCGCGGGAGAGGCGGAAGGCGGTCTTGCTGCCCGGATGGATCTCCAAGCTCTCCTTGTAGAGATCTATCGCCTTGTCGAGGTGGACGTGGCCCTCGTGCATCTCGCCCACCATCGCCAATATCCAGCCGCGCTCCTCGGGCCAACTGGCATCCTCCATGTACTTGGCGAGGACGTTGTCGGCGAACTCGAGCATGCTGGGCCAGGCCGCGACGGTGCGGACCTCCATGATGATGTCCGCCAAGATCCGAGGCGTGACGTCCCAATCGCGCGAGCGGGCGCGGTGGTAGAGGATTTTAAAATTACGACCGGGGATGCGCGTCTCCTTCCCCTTGTTGTCGCGCACGTCGCGAACGACGAGGTTCCCCTCGACGTGGGCCACCCGGTTCGTGCCGGCCAAGATCTCGTGGATCGGGTTCACCCACCGGATGTGCGACTTGTTCACCGCCAGCCGCTCGCGCATCGACTGACCGCGCGCGCGACCCTGCTCGTCGACGCTGTAGCGGTACGTCGTCGCCGCGAGCTCGACCTTCTCCGCCTCCAGCAACTTCACGAGGCCAGGGATGGCTTCAGGGTCCTCGACGATGTCGTCGGCGTCGAGGAAGAGGCGCCAGGGCTTGGTGCAGGCGCGCCAGCCGACGTTCCTGGTCGCCGACCAGTCGGCGAGGATGGGCTGTTCGGTGAAGGGCCCCTTGAACTCCTCGCCGCCGAGGCTCCTGCCGATCTGATACGTCTTCGCCGTGTCGAGGATGTAGAGCTCGGGGTGCGTCTCGCGCGTGACGCGGATGGGGACGAAGGGGATGCCCCGCTCGGCGCAGTAGGCCGCGATGACGGCCTCGGTATCGTCCTCGCAGTCGTTCAAGATCGCGACCACCTCGTGGACGTAGGGCCCCACGTTCTCGAGCAGGCGGCGCACGACCGTGCCGCCGTTCTTGACCAGGAGGTGCAAAGAGATCTCCGTCGGGTCGGCCACGTCGGTGGCGTGGGGGAGCGCCACCTTCTTGAAGAAGGGGCTCTCCTCGAGTGTCTTCGGTTCGTCGTCGCTCACTGTGGGGTTCCTTTCCTTCTCCATCTCAAGCTGCCCTCTTGTTCCTGCCCCTGGGAGCAGGCCGCGCCGGCCGCGGTGCCGGCTCCCTCACCGTCGCCTCGGCGCCGAGGATGCGGACGAGCTTGCCCGAGACCTGAGTCTCACTTGAGATCTCGCCGAACTTCTTCCACAGGTCCCTCACCCAACTCCGGAAGGAAGCAGCACCACTCGGGTGGAGCCTCCGCGCGCGCTTCATGGTCATCATTCGACGTCCTCCTTACGGAAAATGCGGCGGTAGCCGTGGCTGCCCCCGCCGCCGGGGCGCAAACGGTCGATTCGGATCTTCGACATCCGTTCGGTCTTGATGTTGATGACCATCGCGACCGGGCCCTCGATGGACAGGACCTTGAGCGAACGCGGCGCCCGACCCTTGTCCAGATCTTCGTAGACGTCATGAAGCATGACGTCGTCTTCCTTCGCGGCCTCATTCATTGTAAACAGTCTCCTCGGTTCACTTCGGAGGGTGACCCTCGTAAGCCCCGCTCACCTCGACGAGGGCGTCGTTGAGGACCTCGACGGGGTTGATCTCCGGGACGTCCCCGACGTCCCGCCCGTCGAACTCACCCGACATGATGCGCTCAGCGACGGCCGGGGAGACTCTGATCGCCACAGCTCTTTCGAACTTGAGCTCGAGCCGGATGTCGACGAGCCCGTCGCTCTCGACGTTGAAGCCACCTGCCGGTTCCTGCTTCTTGACCGCCTTCGCCTTCGCCATCGTTCACCTCACCAGGGACGTGGGTTTGAGAGATCCGTCAGGATTGCGCAAGGGATGCTGCACGAACGAACCATAGCCTCGGCACCACTCGAAGTCGGGCGGCTCCCGCCTGACGTGTCGGCCGAAGGTGCCGGCCCCCGGGTGACCGCACGTGAGGTCCATGTCGTCGGGCTCGATGCCCGAGTACGTACACGCGCCGCAGTTGCGCGGGGCCGCCGGGGCGGCGTCGGTCGGAACCAACACCTCGACGAGCTTATCATTGAGGTTCATGACGGGGACGATCTTCGGGGGTTCGTAATCCTCCATTACGCCCCCTTGTTGCCGTGGCGGTAGGGCCGCGACTTGTTGAAGTCGTGTTTCAGCTCGATGAGCTCGTCGAGCGAGATCTCCATCTCGCGGGCGACGAAGCGGACGAGGTCGATTACGTCGACGAGGGATTGTTCGATCCCCGAGGGGAAGCGAATGGCGCACCTCGCGGCCGAGGCCACCTCCACGATGACGCACATGATCGCCGCCAGGACGCCTTCTGCGCTGCCCGCGCCGTGCAACGAGGCCGTCATCACCTCCTCCATCCGTTTCTCGATGGGCGTCGGGCGCCACTGGTCGATGTCGATGCCCATCGCCCCGCAGAGGTCGAGGACTCTTATGACGGAGTCCGCCAGTTCGACGCCGAAACCTTCGGGCTTCCGTCGGAAGTCGGCCCCGAACGCGTCGAGACCGCGGACGTCGAAGATGAGCTTCCCCTCGAACTTGGGCCAGGGGACGCGGAAGATCTCCTTCGTGCCGGCGGGCGCGATCTCGTCGGACTGCTTGATGTAGTAGACCTCAAGGGGGTCGAAGGACGGCTTGCGGGCCTCCTCGATGGCCTCCGAGAGCTCGGAGACGATGAGGGCCAACTTCGCGATCGTGGAGACCTGGGACGGCGGCGTGAAGGTCCCGTCCGCCTTCTGGTTGTCCCTGTACCAACCCTTCTCCCTCGCCAGCCCGTGGACCTCCCGCATCAGCTCACCGTTCGTCTTCGCCATCTTGCCTCCTTCGTTCACGTCTTCGCCAACATCTTGCGTAGTTCTCCCACGACGACTTTGAGCTCTCGCTCCGCCCGATTAAAGTCTTCGTCGTCAACGAGATCGTTGGAGATGACGTCAGCTACCGTCGAGCTCCATTCGGACCAACCAGTTTTAACCTTCCCGACGCCCGACCCCGTAATCATCTTTCGGAGGACGTAGCGCCGCGCTTTCTTGCTCGCCTGCTTGCCGGTGAACCTCATCGAACCACCGACCTGCGCTCAATGGCGGCCTGCTCGGCCTCGCGCATCCCGATCGAGCACCCGTCCCAATGCTGGTAGTTGTCCTCGAATGGGACCGGGAGCGGGCGCTTGCACTCGGGGCACGGCTCGAGGGGGGCGAAGAGATCCATCGCCTCCTCGGAGATGTGCAGCGTCATCTTCATTTGTTCATGCCCGTGACCCGTATGTGGCGCGACGCCACCCTCACGGCCTTGAACCCGACCTTCTGGCCCGTGCCCAGCTTCAGTTTGACGCTGGCCCGGCGGTCGGCGGGCAGGAAGAACCAGAAGAGGAGCGTGGAGAAGTCCCACCACCGCAGGGGCACGACGAGCCAGACGGAATCGTCGCCGCCGATGAGCGCCAGGTCGCGCGCCCCGGCCACTTCGATCTCCACCTCCTTGACGGCGGCCATGGTCCCAACCCGAACGGAGCTACTTCTTCGCCTTGCGGGCGGCGCGGTAAGCTTTGATCTTCGCCTTTGGGACCTTCCTGTGGTCGCCGCAGACCATGCCGAAGATCGGCGCAGCCCTGTTCTTGCAGCCGGGGACGGGGCAGAGCTGCGGCGCGGCCTTGCGCCTCGTCACCACCCCCGCCTTCGTCTTCACCACCACGAACGACGACGACTTGCCGTTCGGTTTGCCGTTCGACTTGCCGTTCAGCTTGCCGTTCAGCTTGCCGGCCGGCATGCCATCGAGCTTGGCCAGGATGCCGTGCTTGACGTTCTGCTCGACCACCTTCGTCAAGTCGACCACGAACTTGTTCACTACCTGCTGGATGTCCATTTCAACTCTCCTCCGTTTCACACTTGGGTTTCTTATTGCCCTTGGTTGATATGCTTGGCACAGACAATCTTTGCGCACACCATCGACCGCGATGACTCTGCACCGTCCGGTTTTCCGCGTCGGATACACCCAATGCGAAGCCTCGATGTGTCCGCACTTACATATGGTTGGTTGTTCCCTCTGGTCCAAACCCGTGAGCATCGATTCGATCTCCTCGAGCGTCAGGGGAGGCTCGTGCTCGTCCACGATCTCCAATACCCGCCCACCGAACGCAAGATCAAATTCGATCCACTGCTCCCATTCTTCCTTCTTCCTGCTCCCCACCGCCCTAACCCCTCCTCCTGCGGCCGGACACGATTGGGTGCTCCTCCACCAGGCGACCCAAACCCTCGTAGTCGATTTGATGGAGGCCGCTCTGGTCGTAGTCCTCGGGTCGGTCCTTCTGCTTGCCCTTCGCCCAGACGTCGTCGAGCAAATGGGGGTTCTCGGCCAGTTCCTTGAGCGTGAAGGCCATCAGCGTTCCCCTCCCAAGAAGAAGATCGCCGTGATGGCGAACGCCACCCCCACGCCCTCGCGCGCCGTCAGCCGCTCCCCGAGGAAGAACCTCCCGACGGTGGCCACCATGACGAGGCCCATGGCGTCGGACAAGGCGACCAGGCGCGTGAACCCGGGCGCGCGCATGACGGGGAGCCAGGCGACGCAGCCCAGGAACCACAGGACCAAGGCCCAGGCCACGGGGACGGAGGCGTTCGAGAGGTCGTTGGCGTCGGGCGTCGCCGCCGTCTTGGCGAAGAAGTCGCCCGCGGCGAGGGCGGCGTTGATTGCCAGGAGGAAGATGAAGGCGGTGCGATTTTTCATGATGCTGGTTGTTTCGATTCGTCGCCAGTGAGCTCGGAGTAGAGCCTCCTCAACAACTCATGCTTCTTCTCGCGATCGCCAGATGTAATAGGAGTGATTTGGAAAATCTCGTCGATGAGAGCTCCACAGACCTCGACCGCTCGGTTCCGCTCGGCATAGAGCGCCTTCTTGATGATATTGTTGATCGAGACGTCCTCCGCATGGAGGAGCTCGCGGAACTTCGCCTCGACGAAGTCGCGCCCGAACTCGGGTTGGGCGGCCAGGACGACGTCGACGATCTTCCTCACCGCGGCGACGTTGCGCTCGCGCTCGGCCGCCACCGCCTTCTCGATGCTGTCGGCCAGGTCTCTCACCTTCATGACGAAGGGGGAGACCTCGACCTCGTCGATGTTCACAGCCTGCTTGAAGCGTTCCACAAGCTTCGAGGGGACGTCGTCGAACTCGGAGCGGTTCACCATGTTCCCGAGGAGGCCGATGACCCGGGAACGCTCGACGTCGACGACGTTCTTGACGACGATCTTCACGTCCTCGATGGACAAGTCCTGCTCGGGGGCGTCGACCGTGGAGGAGACGATCGTCACACCGCAGCCGTAGAGGAAGTTCGCCACGTCGCCCGACATGCCGTAGCGCGAGTCGTACTGCTCGCTGAAGACGATCTTCTTGATGCCGGTGTTGGCGATGAGCTTGCCGCAGTCGTAGCAGGGGCTCGCCGTCGTGTAGAGGGTCGCGCCGGAGAGCCGGACGCCGTTGCGCGCGGCCTGGGCGATGGCGTTGGCCTCGGCGTGGATCGTCCGGACGCACGACTGGCGCCCGCCCATCTCCTTGAGCTCGTGGCCGACGTCATCGCAATGTGGGGCCCCGGGGGGCGAGCCGTTGTAGCCCGTCGAGAGGATTTGGTGCTCGGGGGAGACGACGACGGCGCCCACGTGCTTGCGGTCGCAGGTCGCACGCTTGGCCACGACCTCCGCGATCTCCAAGAAATAATTGTCCCAGTCGGGGCGCATCAGCGACCGCCAGAGAGAGCCGCCGCGAACGCGGACGACAGCTTGGTCACCATCAGCTCACGGAGAGCGACGTTGTCGAAGAGCCCGTTCATCGCGTCGATGACGAGCTGGCGAATCTTCGCCCTGAAGCCGTCATCGGCGGCGAAGAGGCGGTCCACCTCCTCGGTGACGCGCTTCTTGACCGCGTCCTCGAAGAGGTCTTGGATGGGAGAGATCTTCCGCCCGTAGCTGTACTCGGGCGGGCTCATCATCTTCTCGAGGACGACCCTGAGGCTGTCCTGCATCGCCTCGGGCGTCAGGACGGAGACGACGGCCGCGGCGATGGCCGCCTTCGTGTCGGCGTCGGACAGCTTGATTGTCGCTTCAGGCATTCGATCTCCTTTTTCGGTGCTTCAGGACTTCCTCGACCTCGATTGGGTCCCAGTCCTCCTCGTCGAGCTTCGCCTTGTCCTTCGACCAATGGGCGAAGCCGTCGAGCTGGGGGAGGTCGGCACGGTTCGCGACGAAGTTGTACGCAAGGTGCGAGGCCACGGCCTTCTCGTCGGGGAGGTTGTAGAAGGACTTCCTGAAGTCCTCCGACATGGCGTCGGCGAGGACCTCCTCGTCGACATCGACGAAGGTCACAACCTCGAAGACCACCTTGAACTTCTTCACCAGGGACCGCCCTTCGAGTCCAACCTCTCTCGAAGTCGATCTGCTCTCACGTGCCTGACCGCGAGGGACTCGGCAACATCCTTCGCGACCATGACGTCCGTGTCGCGGAGGCCACGCGCCTTCGAGGCCGGGTAGAGGCCTGCCTCGTCGAGCTCGGTTGTGTAGCCACCCCCGTTCGGTCTCCACCACGAGACGCAGTTACCGACGATGCTCCTGCGATCTTGGATGTAGAAGAGCGGCTCACTCACCTCCGTCTCATCGCTCATTCGCCGACCCTTTCGAACCGCGGACGCTCGTGCTCTACGGCGCATTTAGGTAAATCACACAAAACAGAGACCATCTCGGCGAACTCCTTCTCCGTCCGCGCGGAGACGCGCCCCTCGCCGTAGAGCCCGACGTAGACGATGATGCTCTCGCCCTTGGCGGGTGAAACCCCCTCGTTGCCGCTCCACTTGATGTTGAGAAAGCCGACGTTCGTCTTGACCATCCAATCAACCCTCTTCGAGACAAGAACCTCGCCGGAACTGATGGAATGCCAAACCACCAAACCGTCATCGGGTTTCAAGGGCGCGGAATCCGACTCGGAGTACCCAGCCAAGAACAGCACGCGGTAAAGATTGCCCTTGTAGTGTTTGTAAAGGCCGGGGGAGACGGACATGTTCAGAACCTCCCCCTGAGGAAGATCGCCAGGAGGGCGCAGGCGAATACGATCTCCCCGACCCTCGCGATCTTCTGGTTGGTCGCGAAACCGTAGGAGACCAGGCCGCCGAACCCGACGAGGGCGAGCTCGATGGTGCTCACGATTGCACCATGGGCACGTCGGCCCAGGACGTGATGTTCTCGTGGGCGAGGGTCTTCCGGTACTGCTTGAAGCCCCAGAAGTTCCCCGAGTGCATGTCGTCGAGGAGCCGGGACAAGATCGTGAGCTCCTTGTGGTACTCGTACCTCAGGAGCTCGCTCGAGTCCCACTTGTCGTGGAGCTTCCTGAGCTCGTTGACGGTCACGCCATCAATGACGGGCCAACGCCAGCGATCGGTCTTCCACCAGCCCGGCCAATCCATGGCCTGCGCGGCGTGCTCGGCCGGGCTCGCATGGAGGGGGCGCTTGACGATGAGGTCGTCGTGCAGCCGGACGTCCTCCTTGATGTCGCGCTTGCCCTCGTGCGTGAGGTACGAGATTCGGGCGCAGCGGCCGACGGAGACCTTGACGAGGGTCTCCTGGGCGAGCTTCTCGACATCCTTCGGGATCTCCCCGGTGATGCCGATCTCCGTCAGCCCGAACTGACCCACCTTCGCCGCGACGTAGTCGGTCACGAGCGGGATGTCCTCCGACGCGACGAGGGGGGTGTGCCACTCGCCCGCGACGAGCTTCCTGGGAGTCGAGGCGTCCATGGCGGCCTTCGCCATCCGGGCGACGTGCTGGAAGTGGGGCTCCGCCATCTTGTCGAGGCGGAGGGCGAAGAGGTTCGGCCACTCGGTCCCGGAGATGATGATGGTGATCCACATCCACGGCTCGAGGAGGCGGTTGACGACGCCCTTGTGAACCTTGAGACGTATCAACTCGCGAGCGTGTGCAATGGCGATGTCACGCGCGCCCAACCACGCATCCACAGCCGCAGTCCGCGCCTCGCCCGTGAGCTCCTCGCCAGGGGCCATGCCCTTCTGATTCACCCCGATGTATTCGGGGACCCAGGGATCGGCGAGGATACGCTCGATAAGCTTCTCCGGAGGGATCGCCCGGGAACTGGCGCTGTTCTTCGACAAATCTCTGTGGGTCATAATCTCCGAGTGTATCGGGCGCGGGTACGTCCACTCCATCGTCGTCAGGCGCTGCCCGCAGGGCGCCAGGCTGTCGGCCAGAACCTTGACGGAGAAGCCCATCAGGCGACGTCCTCGACTTTGATGGTGACCTTCTGGCCGAGGGCAAATTTCGCCTCGGGCTCGAAGCCGTAGAGGATGACGTCATTACCGCCGAGCGCGATGCCGTCCTTCGACGGGAACGTCGCCATGGCCTTGACGTAGACCCTTGCGACTTGATCTTGCCCCACCGACTCCATCCTCGTGACCTGCGTGACCTTGCCTTCGATCTCCATGCTCAATCTCCCTTAATGAACCGTCGGCGTCGCCTCGGATTCTTCGTCGACTTCGATCTCCACGAACTTCCTCACCGCCTCGATGGCGGCGATGGGATCTAGGACCTTCTCGTTGCTGTCCCGCAGGCGCTGCGTGAGGTACTTCTCCGTCAGGATGGCCATGGCAAGGCAGACGCTCTCGGGGTGGGTGCACTTGCCCATCTTGGTCCGCGAATCGATTTCGTCGTCCAAAACCTCGATGAGCTCGTCGGCGATGTCGCAGGCCTGCTCGACGAAGTGCTCGACGTCCCTCTTGGCGATGCCGAGGGCCACGAGCGCGGGCAAGGCGGCCTCGAAGTCGAGGTCGACCTGCGCGTACTTCTCGCCCTTCTCATCCTTCTTCTCGCTCACGTCTCGAGCTCCTCGCCGGGGACACCATCGTTGTCGTCGGACTCGTCATCAGCGGCCGCGTCGGCCTCGTCCTCGTCCTCGTCCTTCGTCTCGGACGCTTGGACGACGGCTTGCTTCTTACCAAAGCCCAGGATGCTGACGGCAGTCTTCTCCGCCTCGGTCATCGCGTAGAAGAAGCCGCTCTGTAAATTCCTGTCCTCCTCCGAAAGCGACCCGTACGCAGCGAACTGCTCCTGCAGCGTCGCGTACGCGAGGGCGGCCTTGCCGAGGTGGATCGACATGGGGACGGAGGCTTCACGCAGGTCTTGAATCTTGCTCCTCATGCCGAGGGCGTTCTCGACGCCGACGTAGAAGCCCTTGTAGGACTTGCAGTGTTGCAAGATCGGATACGGCTTCCACGCGACCTCGACGCCCTCCTCCTTTTGAACCGGAGATCCGGAATAAACGCGACAAAGGTAGACCCTCATGAGGCGGCCCCGGGCGGTGTACGCCTCGTGCAGGACCTCGAACGACGACGGCCACGACACGAGGCCGGTCTCCTCCGTGAGCTCCCGCACGGCGGCGGCCTCGGGCGATTCCCCCCACTCGACCTTCCCTCCCGGCAGGGCCCAGGCCTCGTACTCCTCCTTCCTCGTCACCATGAGGACGTCGTAGGGCGACGTTGGATCGACGAGGTCCACGGGGACTTGGTGGTCGACGGTCTCGCCGCTCGCGCGGGAGGAGACCGTCGTGAGGGAGGAAATCGTGCGCGGTCGGACGATGAGGACCGTGACGACGTCCGGAGTCGTCCTGAAAGGAGGAGTTGCTACCTCGTCCGTCTCCTGCCGCCAACGCCAGCCGGCGAGCAACGCGCACGGCTCGCATATGCCGGCCATGACGCTGTCGCCGGTGGCAGTCTGGTGGGGGCCGCGTTCGGGGACGAGAATTGGTCTTTCCTCCTCCGTCCGATCGCAGAACACACAGACCGACGGATCTCCGGGTGTGTGGACGATGACCATGCTCGATGGGTTCGAGTCGTTCATGCCGACACCCAAGGCCAGTGAGGCCTGTAAGGAGGAGGACAGATCGGAAATGGACCAGGAATCACTTGCCACCTATTTGAGAAACGACCTCAGGGGTGCAGGGGACGTTGCTCACCGAACGGGTCTCGTCGTGCCAACAGAAGACAGCGAAGCAGAGCCCCGTCCTTCCGTCCCTCTGGTACGTCATGGCCTCGACGCGCGCCTTCGCCTCCTCTGAAGTCGCCGTGTTGCTGTTGATGATCTTCCGCACGGTGCCAACAACAACGAAAACAATCAAACCAACGAAGAGAACAGTTGAAGTCAACATTTTCATTCAGGCCGCCTCCTTGACCCCACGGGAGATCGAAAACTCGACCTCGTCCTCGTCCTTCGTCTCGGGCGATTGGACGACGGCTTGCTTCTTGCCGAAGCCCAAGATGCTGACGACATGCTCGACGGGTTTGAGTCGTTCACTTGCCACCTATCCGTGAAACGACCTCAGGGGTGCAAGGGACGTTGCTCACCGAACGGGTCTCGTCGTGCCAACAGAAGACCGCGAAGCAGAGCCCCGTCCTTCCGTCCCTCTCGTACGTCACAGCCTCGATGCGCGCTTTTGTTTCCGCCGTATTATCGGACGTCTTGGTCACGGCCGTGTAGTAAATGACCCCAAATACGATCGCTAAGAAGACGACGAAGAGAAATGCAACAGTCGAATTCCTCATGCCGCCTCCTTGACCCCACGGGAGATCGAAAGCTCGACGGCCTTGTCGACGACGTCCGCACCCAACATCGAGCGCAGCTCGCGCTTGCGTTCGGCGGTCGCGTGCTCGTAGAGGCCCGCGAGCGCGAGACCGACGGCGACGAAGCCGCGCTCGAGGCTCTTGGCCAGGAGATCTGAGTGTCTCGACGGCGAGTCGGACGCGAGCATGTCGGTCGCGTCCTCCAGGGCGTCGCTGGCGCCCATGATGAGGGAGCTCAATTTCTTCTTCCAGGCCATCTAGTCCTCCTCGCCGCCGCCGTCGTCGGAGGGTTTTCGAGGCCCTTCCTCGTACCTCGTGAAGTAGTCGCGCACGCGCCCGACGAGGCGCTTGTTGGAGGTCTTGTGCGACCTCGTCCTCGTCCCGAACTCCGGCAGCAAGGGCCGACTGCCCTTGTTCTTGGTCGGGGCAGGGGGCTCGACCGGAGGTCCCGCCTGGTCGCCATCCCCGGGTCTCCTCAACAAACGACGTTTGGGAGGCATCAGAGCTCCTTCTTCGTTCTCACTTCGAGGGTGGCATCGACCAAATTCAAGGCCGCATCGACGGAGTCGATGGCGGCCTCGACGTGGCCCTGCGCGACGCACAAGCTCGGGTGCGTCTGAGGCGACAGCCTGTTGAAGGCGGCCCCGAGGGCCTCGGCCGCCCTGTTGAGGTCCGAGATGAGGGCTGAAAGGTCATCGGCCTCGGACTTCGCGATCGCCGAGGCCTCGTCGAGGAGCTCGTCGTCGCTCATTCCCGACCCCCGGCCGCGAGCCAACTCTGGTGCGCGACGGCATATTTGGCGTCCCACTCGTTGCACTCGGAGATCATCTGCCGCAGCCTCCTCCCCTCCTCCTCGTGCTCCCGGGCGTTCTGGATGAGCTTGGCCGTCGAGATGCTCGAGGGGCGCGGGCCCACCTGACGTTTGAACCACTCGTCGAACTTCATTCGGCCCTCCTCCGCCTCTCGAGGTGGCTCTTCGCCGTGATGAACGGAGTGGCACGCCCGTGCCGGACGGCAATCCCCCCGGTCTCGAGGACCTGCGTCACCACGAGGTCGTCGACGACTCCGGGGCCGTAGACGGCGAGGTATTTCTCCCGGTGCTTGGGAGAAATCTTGACCTCATCACCGACCTCGAAGGAGATCGAAGCCGACACGGGCTGCGGGACGAAGCCCGCGGCCTCGAGGCTCCGGAGCTTCACGTACGTCGCCGCGCCGAGCTCGGCCGCCTCCCTGAGCAAGCTCATCGCCTGGTCGAGCTGCGAGTGCTTCCCCCACGAGGACATGCGATCGAGGGTGACCTTCGCGATCTTGTCTATCTTCGCGAGGTTCTTGCGAGCGCGCTCGATGGGCGTCGAGCGCGCGTAGGGGCGCTTGCCTTCCCCCCGAGCGGACACGCCGTTGGCGTGCCGAGTCTTTTCGGTCCTGGAGATGGCGTCGCCCCTACTCGGTCGCGGGTTCGGAGGACTCGGAGGCCTTGGCCTTGGCCTTGGTCTTCTTGATGCGCTTCTCGGCGCGCGCCGACTTCTCCTGCTCGGATTCCTTCCGCTTCTCTTCAATCTCCTTCAGGGACACCTTGGTGCGGGCGTACTTGCCGCTCTTGCCGGGCGCGTGGCTCACGAGCTTGAGGGCCATGAGCTTGCGGAGGGAATTGCGGACCCAGGAGTTGCCCTGCGACTTCGGCGACGAGCCGCGCTTCTGCTTGCCGAACGATCGCTTCGCGAGCTCCTCGAGCGTCAAGAACTCACCCGTCTTCGCGTCGCCGGACGGCTCCGGGAACGAGGCGAGCACCACCTTCTCCTTCGGGTTCAACGCGTAGCTCATCAATGATGGCATCTTCATCTCCGAGGAATGTTGTCCAACATGCGATTCTACAGGTGAGAAACCAGGTGTCAATAAAGAAATCCTGTCGAGACGCTCGATAATCACCGCCGCGGTCTCGGAGCGGGACGACGTCAACGGCGTGCTCTCGTCGAGCATCCGGCGGGCGTCGTCGCGCAGGTAGATGGAAACGGGCCGGCCGCTCACGTGCTCCCGTCGGCCGAGCGCGCCATGAGGCCGCAACGAGGACAAGTGATTCGGCCGGGGCCCCACTCTTCCTTCAAGCTCGAGACGCCGCAATGCTCGCAGGAGTAGGCCGTCGCTCGCTCGGTCGCCCTGGCCGCGTGCCACTCGGCGTAGATGACGCCGGAGGAGACAGGGAATGGTTTAGTCACCATATCGTGGCCGTAGACCGAGCACACAATATTGACGTTCCCATTCAAGACCGACGAGAGCCTGAAGAGGGACTCGGCGGCCTCCTTCGCTATCGTCGTCTGGATGTCCTCCACGAGGCTCTTGGACCAAGGCTCGAAGTCCACGCGCAGGATGAGCATCAGGCGGCCTTCCGTTTGGCGGCGTTCATGATGAGCCTTTGGATTTCCTTGACGGTGGCGGCGGTCGAGTCGCGGCGGCAACGGAGGAACAGGATGTGGGCCAGCATCTCGAGCGTGAGGTCCTCCCCCGTGGCGTCGTCGATCACCTCGATGTCGTCGCCCTTGACGACGAGCGCCTCCAGCTTGCCGAGGCCGTTGTGGTGGACATCCGTCGTCCCGACCTCATGGACCTTCCGGTTGCGATACCGAACGAACTTACGGAGCGCCATGCAGGAGATCCTTTCTTGCTTGTTCGTCTTGCTCGAAGTCTTCGATCGCCATCTCCCGGGCCAACTTCTTCATCCTCCGCTTGTCGTCGAACGTGGCCACACCGCGACGCTCGAGGTACTCGAGCTTCTTGAGCTCCGTCTCCTTGCTGCTTCGAGTGGTCTTTCTTGCTTGTTCGAAATTCATTGCGGGCCCCTCCGGATTTCGATCTCCTCTTGCAGGCGAGTCGCCAGGTCGCGGCAGCCACGGATGCACGAGCGCGTCGACTCGCCGATGCCGGTGAAAGTGTTCATCTCCGCCGCGAGCGCGTGCAGGACGGCGGCGACCTGGTTCATCTTGTCCAGGACGTCGACGTCGTGCCGGGGGATCTGAACCGTCGCCGTCACGCCGAAGCGCCCCGCGTCGCGGCGGACCTCGGGCACCCTGGCGTAGGGGTCGAGCCCGGGCGGGAGGGAGAGGGACAAAGCGGGGAGGCTCCCCTTCGGGGGCACGAGCTCGATGCTCGACGTGGCTACGTTGATCGTGCGAGCGCAATCAGGGCAGTAGGAGAACCCCGAATCGACGACTTTGTTGCACGTCGCACATGCGAGCTTCGACACGAAGCCGTTCTTGCAATGATCGCATACTGCCGCGCCCGTGCCGGCGACGTTCCTGCAGGTGAGGCAGTAGAGCGCCATCTACTTCCCCGCCGGGACCTCGAGGACGCCGCCCATGGAATCCATGACGGTCTTCTGGTGTTGCTTGTTCCTCTCGTAGGCCTCCTCGAGCTCGCGGACCTTGATCCTCGTCGCCCGGAGGAGGTCGGAGAGGGCGGAGGTGATGGTGGCGCCCTTGAACATGAGCTCGGGCTCGAAGGACTCGCCCGCGGGGATGTGTAAGATCCCGTGGCGTCCAGTCCGCCCCCGCCAATGGCCGTACTCGAACGCCGCGCTCCGACCCGAGGGCATCAACAGGACGCAGAGGTCGGCGTTCTCGAGAGCCGTCATGTCAGAGAGGAAACCTCGTTCGGCCGGGGCCGAGTCGAGGGCCTTCGCGTAAGCCTCCGGAGTCCACGACTTCCAGTTCGGGTCAACGTCGCGCCAATGGAAGTCGTTGCCGGGCCCCGGGTCCTTGAAGTCGTAGACCTCGTGGCCGTCGGAGCGGAGGAGGCCGACGACGGTCGATTGGTACGTGTTTCGCCAGGACGAGGCCACGTAGATTCGGATCTTCATGTCTTCTTACTTTCCTTCTCGTCGCCCTTGAAGACGAAGGTCCTGTTCGCCCTCTGGAAGAGGACATCCTTCACGTTGGCGAACGCTTCCTCCCACGATGCCCCCGCACCGAAGCGAGTCCAATCCTTGCACGACGGTTGGCAACCAACGTAGAAGGGAGCGTCAGGGTATTGAGGGTTCTGGCCGACGACTGCCCCCATGCCGAAGAGCTCGGAGGCTTTCTCGAAGGCCTGCTCGCGCGTCATCCTGCACCCCCATCCGTCTGCGATTGGGAGGTGCGTCGACAGACACACTTGACCAACTCGTGTATAAAAACACCCTCCAAGGAAGCGACTTGAATCTCCTGCTCAGGGAACTTACACGCGACTTCACCCGTGCCTTCGATGACCTCCATCGAATCGACACAAACCTCGTGTCGATCGGTCAAAGTGACGACACCGAGGTGCGTGAACGAGACGAACAAAAAGAAAGAAATAATGGTCGTGAACACCGTGACGATAGCAACCAATATCGCAAGGTTCTTCATTTCGACTTCCAGACGCGACGCCAGGCCTCACGGGGGGTCAGATCTGCGGCACCCAGGTAGAACGCGCCGCACCCGCGGCACGCGTAGCACGTCAACCAACCCAGGAAGGGTCTCACCTCGGCGTGGCCGCAGCGCGGGCAGAAGTAGCCCCCGACGAGGAAGACCCCCAAGCGTCGCAGGAACATGAACCGTCGCTTCTTGACCGGCCGTCCGCGAAAAATCATGACGTCGAAGTGTTTGGTGGACAGGCGACGACCGAGCGACATGAACCCCACGGCCGCCACCGACGAGATGACCAGGCCGAGGAGGTTCAGTCGGGTGCCGGAACCACCGAGGAGGGAGATCCCGTTGTAGGCGATGCTCGCCACAACGACACCGATTAACCGCGACCGCGTGACGGCACTCACGTGCCCACCATGACGCCCTTCGGGCGCGCCTCGCTCGTCTTGCCGTGGACGACGCGCATGTCCACCGGCGCCCCGTAGATGCCCTCCTTGACGAAACCCCACGGCTGCACGCGCGGTCCGTGGATGAAGAGCGTCCAGACCTCCGGCGTGATGAGCTCGACGCGGTGGAACGTGTTGGCCTTGATGACGTTCTTGCGACCGGGCATGAAGTCACGGGTGAGGGGTTGGCCGAGGAGCTTCCTACCGTCGGAGAGGCTCGTCCCCTCGCATGCGATCTCCCTGTACGACCCGAGGAGAATGAACGAGACCGACTCGCCGAACGGGTGGCAATGGAGCTCGCCCGGGGCGTCGGAGCCGACGAACCTGTGCAAGAACGCGTTCCACTCGTGGTCGCCGTCGCCGCCGAGCAGGTACCCACGCCAGAGGTAGGGCGAATCGTCGTCGCCCCTCGTGATGAGGCGGGCGTCGAGCTTCCTCGCGAGCTCAGAGAGCGCCTTGCGCGCCTCCACCACGACCTCCGTCGCCATCAACGCACCACCTGCTCGTAGAGCCCCATGACGTCGGCGAAGACCTCGTCGCGCGTCCGGCTCGCGTCGACGATGTGCCACTTGCCGGGCTCCCACTTGCCCCGCATCCCCCAGAGCTCGGAGTAGTTCTGACGGACCCTGACCTGGGCCTCGCGGTCCTTCTCGTACCGGTCCCTCATCTGGGGGCGACGCGCCAACGCCTCCTCGGGGCTGAGCGAGAGGAGGATGTTGAGGTCGGGCTTCGGCATCGACTCATGGATCTCCCGGAGCCACTGCTTGTCGAGGCCATCGGAGGCGCCGAACGCGTAGGCCGACTGCCAGTCTGGAACATGAGGGCATCGTCGGGGGACCGCCCCGGCCACTCGTCCTCGGCGACGGTGGAATTGTCGACCAGGTACGTGGCGCCCTTGAGGTGCCTCAAGATCGCCTGACCGAGGGGCGTCTCATAACGAGGGAAGGAGATCCTGGACGAGGGGCGCCCCTTCGCCTTCAACGCCTCGACGAGGCGGGTTGACATCTCGTTCTTCCCGACGGCGTCCGCCCCCTCGAAGACGATCAACTTGCCCATTACTTCCTCCTGCCCATGAGCCTCATCTCCATCTCGT
>Ga0070735_10000486_pt1 | contig 43105 bp, 47 predicted proteins | sample Coa_R1_FD_66443 | JGI IMG/M metagenome (GOLD analysis project Ga0070735, IMG submission 66443) | Surface soil microbial communities from Centralia Pennsylvania, which are recovering from an underground coalmine fire - Coalmine... | ecosystem: Environmental > Terrestrial > Soil > Unclassified ... | reverse complement strand
CTTTCGTTTCTGATTGCTGCATTCTCATGTGCCGTCGCATTTTACATAGTGACTCAAGAGAATCTGGCCAACGGTAAGATCGCCATCGGCGGCATCATTATAGGCGTGGGGATTGCAGCCATGCATTACACTGCCATGGCGTCTATGCGTTTAGCTGCGGTGTGCCAATACGATCGGGGCCTCGTGATCTTGTCGGTGATACTTGCCATCGTACTTTCTCTGCCCCCGTTGTGGCTTGTATTTTATTTTCGACGCAGGACCTTGTTGAACATTTGGACAAGAATGTCCAGCGCATTGGTAATGGGCGCGGCCATCGTTACGATGCACTACACCGGCATGACTTCGGCGACCTTTTTTGCTGACTTCACGCAATCTCCGTCGAACTCGTTTCACACGTTGAGTGTCTCCACCCTCGGGGCCGCGGGAATAGCCATCGTCACAATGTTCATACAGGCTTTCGGGACATTGATTGCGTATGTCGATCAGCGACGTGCCGTTCAGGCAGTAGAGGTAGAGGAGAGAGAGCGCTTCCACCAGATCGCAGACACATTGAATGAGGTTCTGGCATTAACTAACGCCGATTGCAGCGAGGTTCTCTACGTCAATCGCGCATATCAAGAGATTTGGGGCCGCACTGCCGAAAGCCTGTACTCTGCTCCGACCTCTTGGATGGAAGCCGCTCATCCCGAAGATCGCACCCAGCTCGACGATCGAATAAAGCGACTCCTCAAGGGGGAGGCGCTCGATGGCATCGAATTGCGAGTCATTCGACCCAACGGATCTATTAGTTGGGTCGTCGCCCGCGGTTACCCTGTCCGCGACTCCCAGGGGAATATCTGTCGGCTGGTTTGCAGTGCTCAGGATATTACAAAGCGCAAACAGGCGGAAATCGAGCTTCAACGGCTTTCCGGCCGTCTTCTCCATCTACAGGACGAGGAGCGTCGGACCATCGCACGAGACTTGCATGACTCGACGGCGCAAGATCTCGTTGTCTTGGCAACAACGCTCCATCAGCTGCATGATTCACCCCCGCTGACCAGTGCTAGGTTGCGTCAGGTCATTTCCGAGTGTGAAACAGTGATTGATCGATGCCTGCAGGAAGTTCGTACGCTTTCGTATCTATTACACCCACCTATGCTTGAAAAAACTGGACTAGAAGACGCGATTGGCGACTATGTCGAGGGCTTCAGCAAGCGAAGCGAAATTCAGGTAGACGTGGAGTTACCGTCAAACCTCAGGCGGCTGCCCCGAGAAACCGAACTAGCTTTGTTCCGGGTAGTACAGGAGAGTCTCACAAACATTCAACGCCATTCGGGAAGTCCGCAGGCTACAATAAGAATCGAACGTTACAAGGAAAAGGTTACGATCGAGATCATCGATAAAGGCCATGGAATTGCTGCTGGCAATCAAAAACTGACCGGGACGCCACTCCAGGGCATCGGTGTTGGCATCCCGAGCATGCAAGAACGCGTCAAACAAATTGGTGGTACACTGGAGATTGAGTCCAGCAATCAGGGCACAACGGTGCGTGTCACAATACCCGCCAATGATTGACAGTCTCGGCAAACTTCGAATATTAGTGGCTGATGACCACGAGCTTATGCGCCGCGGGATAAGCGGGCTTCTTCAATCACAACATAGCTGGAAAGTAGTTGCTGAGGCAGCGAATGGCTTGGAAGCAGTAGAGAAGGCCAGAAAATTGAAACCCGATGTGGCGATCGTTGATATTGAAATGCCCAAGTTGGACGGACTCGAGGCAATCCGCCAGATTCGAAAAGCAGTTCCCAGCACCAAGATTCTCACCCTCACAATGCATGATTCGGGCCGCATGGTGCGCAGAGCACTCGAAGCTGGAGCTCGCGGTTTCGTCAGGAAATCTGATCTACCTCGAGAACTCATCAAAGCTGTGCGGGACGTTACTAATGGTAGGCCCTTCTTCGCGCCGGGAGTCGCCGAGATCATATTGGATGGCATTCGCAACGGCGAAACAGAATCCACTTCAAGACCTCAAGACCAGCCCACTTCACGCGAACTCCAAATTATTCGCCTCCTGGCAGAGGGAAAGAGTAATAAGGAAATTGCTATCGCGCTAAAAATTTCGGTCAGGACGGCTGAAACGCATAGGGCAAGAATTATGCTGAAGCTCGGGTGCCATTCACTTATCGATCTTTTGCACTATGCCATCAGGAACGAGATTGTTTCGACACGAGATTTGTGATCTCTTCGGCCTGTGTCGCGTAGTTTTGTTGGTCGATGGCCTCACGGTCGAAGGGTAAACCGGCCCTGTTAGCATCAATCTCTTTCCATTTGCCAAACAGCCGCGACAGTTCAGTGTCAAGCGCCATTGCAGCCATAATAATGCCCATCGAATAGTCGCGCTCGGCCCTGAATTCGTGACCGCTTCTTTCTAGCAGCAAAACTCCTATTGTCACGTCTGGGTCGAAGAACCCGGAATTTTCGGAGCCGCAGTTTTCAAAGGCCCATTCGGACTGACGTCGCGTCAAGATGGATCTTAACGGAGGCAGGTCTCATGCACTTGGAGCACTTCAACTGCAAAGGTACTTTAAGGGCAAATTGTTCTGAGTTGCTATCCACGCTTGGATTCTAGCATTGCCTTCCGCAAACGCCCGTCGAGCAGGGCGACTGGGAACCCGAAATTGTTTCCGAAGTTCGATCCGCAGTTGCGCCTTCTCGTGTCCCGACATTTTCTCGACATGATCGGCCCAGATTCTGAACACGTCAGAGATTTCCAAGCAAGTCCCACATTTGCACGGATTTGGTTTGCGAGCCATTATTTCACCTTCTTGAAAATCACTGGATACATCTTCTCCATCGCCTCACGAATCAGAATATTGCGGTTCCACTTCTTCTCCGCTGCTAGCGATTCAAGCGCTTCCAGTTCAGTCGGCGTAACCATGAACGGAATCGGTACCCGCTTCTCATCTGCTATTGTCTTGCGCCCGGCTTTGTTTCGAGCAACCATTGATTTTATTCAAATAGCATTACATCAATTCGATACTATGTCAACTAGGTTCCGGCCTCAAGTAGGGTTTCCTGGAGTTTCCTGGACCGCTGACGGGCGATCTGTGACCCGGAAGGGGAGAACCCAACCCGGCAATCGGGTCGCTTAAATGGGCTGGAATCGTGGTCCGGTAAGAAGGGCGAGGGTATACACGCCACTATGGGAGCCCACGGAAGGACCTATCCCCGTATTTTGGGGGTGTTACATTTATGCATTATGCAGTCGTTTGGCACGGAATCGCCGTTTTTATGCATCAAGACGAGAAACAAGGGACTTACTGAAAAACAAGAATTTTCGCCAAAGTTATGCAAACCCCTCTTAGAAGCTGAAGGCTAAAGACTTAGAAGGACCTATCCATTGGGGCTTCTTTTGTAGGAGACCTGAGCCCAACTAGATTAGGAAAATGAGTTTTAGCCTAGCGTTGCAACTAGGGACGTGAAGGCGAATAGAGAGCAGCGGAGCAATCAGCACGCTATCAGGATTTGACACTCTCTAAGGCGGACGGATGATGAGTTGGCTAAGGCGTCCGCCAAAATTTTGAGTTTGATGGGACCTGCTACCCATTGAATCACCTTACGGTGAATCCGAAGCGAGGCATCGCCCAACGGTGCCTCTCTTGTTTTCACCAGGTGACAAATAGCAGGCGGATGAATTTCCTTTTAGCAGGAAATTTCAACACAAATTATTTTTAAATTGCAGAAAACAATTCTGCGATCTGTTATTTTCTCGTTCAAAAATTAAGGACAGTCTTATTGCAAAGTTGGAACGGAGCAAATCATGGATGTGAACACACAATACAAGAGCGCGATGCTTGAATTCGACGCGGCGCAAGGTCTTATTGCCCGCTATGCTGGTATGGAGCCGTCGCGAGCATCACGGGCGTTGACCGAAGAGATTCCATTCAATCCTGCGGAGACCCGCGAAGTTACCGAAACAATTGCAGCAATGCGTTCGGTCCAATCAGAGATACCGCTCCCGATAAATTGGTCCTTGATCGGCAAAGTGCGACCGCGTGTCGATGCCCGCCGAAAAGAGCTCAGAGAACAAATTGACCCGATTGTGCGTCGATGCGTGCTCATTCGCACATCAAAAACAGGGTTCTTTCAACGACTAATCGGCTCGAATGTTGTTACAACCCCGAGTGAAATGAGCGCTGCTGCATTTGAGACTCCTGGCATCGCCGAGGAAGCCGTCCGTGAGTTGAAGAAGTTAGGAAACACGGCTGCAACGATAGAAAGTTTTGGGGCGTTCCGCCGTAAGAGCACAATGTCACACACGTTAGTGGATGTTGGATTTGAAGCCGCAACCGAAAGGACCGAAGATGGACAAAATTCAATCGAAGTATGAGCACAGAGCTAAGATGGTCCAGATTGGAATTCAGGCGGTCGAGCACGCATTAAGATTCCTTTCACAAGACAATCTGACACGGAAACTTATCGAGCAGCGTCTGGTAGCACTACGTAGCGGCGACACAAAGAAACTGATTGCTACGATTCGTCCCGAGACTGAGTACACCCAAGAGAGTTGCCTCCGAAGAGCGAGCGAAGAACTGCTAAAGCTTTCCGTTTCGGAAAAATGGCTCTCCGGGAGCGCGATTACGTCCAGGATATTCACGCCGTGTTGGGATTCACTACACTTCACGAGCAGCGAAGAGATGGATCGTGAGATGGATTGGCAATACAAGAATCTCTCTCCCTTAATAGAAAAAGCATTCGAGCACGTTAGAAACTCTGAGAAAGTTTCGGCGGCTTAAAGATTTGCAGACAAGTTTCAGAAGTGAAAATCTTCGAACGGTATATGCTACCCGCCGAAGATCGGCATTCTACCCTTTTGATTTTTCGGGTTCCCGCCATTAGTCCGTAGCAAATTTATTTCTTATAGGTGGAAATATGATCGGAGAAATTTACACATGGTCTCTTCTTGGGTACGGGTTTGTCCTGGCCAACAAGAGGGACTTATATTTTTTGCATTATTCGGACATCAGGGAAGGCATGGACCTGGTTGCGATTAAGCAGCCAGTTGTTTTTGATACCGCTCCAGCGCTTCCTGGAAAGAAGCACCCTCGGGCGATCAATGCCATCGTTGGGGGTGGAAAATGAACTCCCAACCTTCAAATGTCACGCCGTTCGAACAGCGTGCACAGATTTTAATGGCCCGTAACATCCCGGTCGCGCCATTGCCTCCGATGATGAAGTTTGCGCCGCCGAAAGAGTGGGAAAAGTTAGCGACCACGGACACAGTAAAACTTGCAGCGATGAATCCTCATCCAGACGGAAACACGGCTGCGGTTGCTCGTGCAGAAGTCGGTGGGACGTGCTTTTTTGAAATAGATAAGCCAAATTTTCACACAACAATTCAAGAACAGACCGGACAGAAGTTTCCCGAAACTCTCATGGTTAGTTCGTCAGGAGCCGGAAAAGGCCGTGGACACATATACCTTCGCCATACTGCCGCATCAATAGCTCTTGGGAACTGCCAAGCTAAAGATAGTCAAGGCGAGATATGGTCGTTCAGGGCGAGCAACAGATATTGCGTGGGACCATTATCCGTACATCCGAATGGCGCAACTTATGAGATCACTAAGGACGCTCCAATCGCTGATTGCCCAGATTGGCTAGTCTCATGGATGGCCGCTAATAAAAATGAAGACAAAAAGGCTGCCGCCGAATTAAACGATGAATCTCCAATTGTTATGGGGGCGCGTAATCAGACGCTCACTTCAATTTTAGGACGAGCACGAGAAACTACGGGCGCGGACTATGATGTGCTGCTCGCATTAGCTCGGCAGCATAATCAAAATTGCGTACCACAGCTATCCGACCAAGAGCTACAGACCATTGCGAGATCGATTTCTAAATATCCGAAAGGCAAGCTTGCGGGTCCGGTCATTTATGGCGGTGTTCCACTTGGGCAACCGCAAGTACAAACAGTCGAGCAAATTGAAATACCGAAACTCAACAAGATTGCGTATCCGGTATTTCCATCGTGGGTGATGGCAGGCACTTCTATCTATGAAGGATTTGTGAAGCCGGTTTGCGACCAGAATAGTCGTGTGCCGTACTTCATGTTCTTACCTGCCGCCGCGCTGATGTTGAACTATATCGGAACCAAGGTTCGAGTCGAACACCGAAGCTTGATTCCTTCGTTCTTCATAGTTCTTATTGGTGAAAAGGACGCGCCATCAAGTCCAGTTCTGTCGAAGATGCGATTGAGTATCTGCATGTTGCCGGAGTAATGGACCATGCGGGCTCAGACACCCGGAATGCGGAAGGTAAGTCACTCGTATGGACTGTCGGTTCTCCCGAAGGTCTCGGATTGGAGATGACTCGGACGAATTGTAAGAACGCTGTGTTGTTCTACGATGAGTTGAGCGCGTTGACCAGTAAGGCCGAGATCGATTCGAGCACTTTGAAGTCTAGCATTCTCACTTTGTACGAGAGTGGAAAGTTTTCGAACACGATTAAGTCTCGCAAAGAGAACTACAGTCACCAGCCGCGAAGTTACTGTGCTTCGTTGATTGCTTGCACCACGGATGAAAACTTCGAAGACCAGTGGTCACGGCTGTCAGGAAAATCATCCGGTCTCGATGACAGATTTACGTTCTTGCTTCAACCTAAGCATTTGGATGAGTTGAAGCCATACACATTCGTGAACACGGTCGCGGGTGCAGCCGAAACTAAGAAGAGAATAGAGAAGGCGGTCCAGCGGGGAGTTTACATCATCGATGACATAGTCCCGTTAGAAGAGAACATCAAGTCACTCGGGAACAGACTTGAGATACGCGCAGAAAAATGGGCGTTGTACTTTTCTATCGACCTAAAGCGCGACAGCATAGACGAAGAGTGTGTTTCGCGTGGACTGGCTGTTGCCAAGTACGAGCAGGCAGTCAAAAAGTATCTCGGGTCGCCGGAAGCGGAGACCAGGATAGCTGCCGCCCAGATCAAGTACCGGCGTATGCTCGAACGTAAGTACGATGGACGTGCAGGGGTCCGTGAGATGGAACGAACGATGAACAGTCACCGTTACGGGACAGAAGGCTGGTATCGCATTTACGACGGGCTCAAGAGAGCCGGAATTATCGCTGAAGTAAAAGGCAGCGGTTACCACGATCCGGCGCAGGTAGTCATCCGCGTACCGCTTGACGAGTGAGTTGTGATGACAGATGTGTGATGACACATCAAATTAGCTAAGTGCTTTGTTTACTTTAGTTTCTTAATGTGTCATCAGACATCATGCCAGTAACAGGGGGTCTGTGTGAGGAGTACGAAGAAGAAAGATAAGTATAAATAAGAGATATTTACCTATTTGGTTCAGATTATATGTTGTCTTACTGGAGTGATGCTTGATGACACATTGGTAAGTACTTGAAAAGTATGCACTATAGCAAATCCGATGTGTCATCAGAGATGTGTCATCAGACCTAGAAGGCGCGACCGGATTGGTCAGTCGTGCCGCGCACTGGCCGGACGATTAGTCGAGCGGTTATCTCAAAGTTGTTGCAACAGCAAGGATCAAATGACCAGCACCAATAGGAGGCATAATGGAAAATACACCCGAGCAGGAACAGGACATCGCTTTTAGCCAAGCATTTATGCAGGAGTGGGTCAAGAAGGAGCCGCGACAGGTCTTGGACCACTTAAAGACTTTGACCGAGGGGTACGAGCGGCTGAGCAAGCAGTTGACACGGCAGGAAGAACAGATAGCCCGCCAAACGACGCTGCTCGCTATGCAGAGTGAATTGGCGAATGCGCAGACGGAACTTTTGAGAAAGAAAGACGAGAATTTGCAGGATCGTGTCTCCCTGGAATTTGATGTGAATGGCGCATACTTTGTCTACGCTCATGGGGAAGAAGGAGACAGTTTCAGTGTCGGCGCAACCTATCAGAGTAGTTCCCTGAGCGGCCTGCAACCGACATTGGAAACGACGCCATTCTCTGTGGCGATAACTCTTCCTTATTTGAAGGCTATCGTAAGATTGTTGGAAGTTGAAGGAAACCGTATCCCCATGATGCGCAGCGGGAGTCTGTAGCGCAAATAAAGGACTTAACTAAAGATTCATAGTTTCAAGTGTCCGACGGAACCGTCGGGAAGTGTCCTCATTTTTCAGAAAATCTTTGAAAAACGTGTCAATTTTGGACGCAAAGCCAATTACATCAATAAGTTAACACATAACATGTGTAATATTTGGTAATTTTGGTTCAAGAGTGCTTGTAATTGTGCCCTGGTTAACGCGGAGAAGGGCTCAGGACGCGTCATTTCTGGTGGAGCCGAGTCCAAGCTTACCTTCCCGGTCGGAACCGCTGTAGGAGCCTGTGATTAATCGGCAGCAACAGCGGGTCAGGATCGGTACGGGGAACGGCAATGGGAACGGCAATGGGAAGAAATCGTCGCGGTGTTGCCACACGGTCAAAACGTAATAGCGTCGCGTCGAGTTCGCGGGGGGTCCTACAGTCAACCATCGAGGGTCGAAACGCAAGGTTACGCAGCGGTGTGACACAAAATGGCTATCGGGGAACAAAGGGCTTGCGGTGACGATTTCCAAAATAACGCAAGGAAATGCAGGAGAAACTTGCGTCACCAAAACGGCACGTTTCGAGTCCAAAAACAGAACGACCGCCCAGAGTCGAGCGGTCGGTCACAGCCGGATTGTCGGCTAGGCTAGAAGACGTTGGCTTCAGCGCGGCGTGCCGCCTTGGCAGCCTGTGCGTCAGTGGAGTGAACGTATCGGAGAGTCGATGACAAAGATTTGTGTCCAAGCATCTGGCGAACGTCGGCAAGGTTGGCACCGCCTTCAATCATTAGGCTAGCCCTGGTGTGCTTCAAAGAGTGGCATGACCGACCCTCTAAGCCAGCGTCAGCCATCACGACCTTAAACAGCCGCCAGAAGCCGTTCTCGGTCAGCTTGCCGCCCTTTTGCGACGTAAAGAGATAGTCGCTGTTATCGCGGCGTTCAGCGAGCCACAGTCGCAGCGCAGTGCGTTCGTCAAGCAACGGCTGACCCGCCAATCGTTCTAGCGGTTGCATTGACTTCATGCTGCCCTTGACTCGCTGGAAGGTGACAGTGTGGCACTTAGTATCAACGTCCGAGAGTTTGAGCCCGCATACTTCGCTTGCCCGCATGCCGTGGCGATACGCAAGCAACAGCATTGCCCAATCGCGATTAGATCGCGCCTTCGCTGCTTTCAACAGTGCGAGAAGTTCATTGCTCTCTAGGAATTTCATAAAGCCTCCATTTCAATAACGCAATGTTAGAACGTATTCTTGCATTTGTCAAGGGAAAACTGAGGCTTCCGCAACAAAACAGTAACAGCAACGAATTAATTATGTTGATCTTGGGCTCGTCATTAAACCAGAAGCAGAAGCAGATCACGACGTGTCGAATCGACGGTGATTATATTCTCGGTGTTGGGCCCTGGTGATTCCAGACGGGAGTTTTCGAAGGGCGTTTCGGGTTTTCGAGCCGGGCACGGTCGCCCCATACGGTAGCCTTCGCCTTTACGTTATCGATGGGTTACGTTTATGTGTCTAAAGACACGAGAGAGGAGCAGTGAAAAAATGTGAGCACGGCAGGGAGAAAACACGGTGCAAAGAATGCCACGGTGGAAATATTTGTGAGCACTCCCGAGTAAAAAGTTCATGCAGTATATGCAAGCCAGAATCTGTATTTAAGCGATACCAGAGACAGGCCAGGGACAGGCATCTTTCATTCAGGCTAACACTTACTCAGTTTGAATCAATCATCCAAATGCCTTGCGTGTTCTGCGATGAAAAGTTTAGCGAGCCTAGGGGGATTGATAGAAAAGATTCCCGTATTGGTTACACCTTAGAGAACTGCCAGGCGTGTTGTACTTTTTGTAATAGATTCAAGAGCAATTTGTCTCAACATACTTTCCTGAATCATGTTCGTAAGATTTCTACACATCAAGATAAAACCAAACTGGCCGAGCGCAGCGTAATCCTGGAGAAAGGAAATGAATGACGAAATTAATTCTGGTGGTCTGCCCGAAACCGAAGCACCTGCGTCAAAGCCTTATACCAAGATTTGCGCCACCCCTGGCTGTAAGACTGAGTTTGACCCGGAAGGTCTCGCCTATAAATTCTGTAAAAAACACAGAATAGAACAATCCGATCAGAAAAAGTACAACCGTGCGGCAGCGGATCGCAGCAGAGGGAAAAAGAAAGAGCAATCCTTCGTTTGGAATTCGAAATTAATTCCATCTAAGTCGGAAGCGATGGAACTTCTCAGCGCTCGTATAACCAATCGGCATGTCGCAGAATTGTGCTACGGGCTTGCTCTGGAGGCGGCTGAGCAGAACGACGTAATTCCAAACAAGTACAACTTCCAGAATGGACTCACTCAGGCTCTCGCATCGAAGCAGGCGGGCGAATCTCGACCACTGGAGATGGATCATTCCGCAATTATCACTTCAGAGGTTATACACGCGGGAGACGCCTACGGAATTTTTGACTTCAGTGTCTCGTGGAGAGAACCGGATGTAACTTTCGAGTCCTTCATTCAAACCCGAGCCCGGTTAAAGAGTGACTGGCTAGAACTCGGTTACTTCATGGGCAGGGGAGGACCGTTCGGATTCTGCGAGCGTCCGCATAGGGACTGGCAACAGTTTCTTCCGAAGTTCGTTCCGGCTCTACGTCCTGGTTATACGCAATCTGAAGAGCGCGACTGGCTTGCCGCTCAGGTTCCAGACAAGCAAGATTTCCTTTTGATGGCATCTAGAAATTCTCTTAAGTCTTCTGTGGGACTTCTATTTTTGACCACGGCTGTTTTGTGTGCGCCTTGTCTTCGTTTGCTGCTTATTTCCGAAACCACAAAATTAAGTCGTGGTTTCGTGAAGGCTTTCCGTTCGATATGGGAAGTCGGTCACGAAAGAAACCGTTTTCAGTATTGGTTCCCCGAGTATTGCGTTCCTCAGGGCTCGGGAAGTGTTCTTGAATTCGAATGTCCCTTGAAACATCTGCCCCTGCCTCAAGCTACGGCATCCGCTGCAAGCTTGGAAATGGCAATGGCCGGGCAGAGATTTTCGATTGCGTGGGTAGACGACCCGGTCTCGAACATCAATACGAATACGGAAGAACTTCGAATCAAAGGACTCGAAACATACGACGTTTTGATGAAGCTTCGAGAAGCGGGAGGCGGTTCCGCTGTTGTCACCATCGGAACCGCTTGGGTAGGCGGTTCTGCTAGTGTTGTGGGCGATCTATATTTCGAACTACAAAAGAGAAATGATCGCGATCCTGATAAACCACTCGCTGTTTTGGTCCAGCCAGCTTGGGCAGTAAAGGAAACTGCGCGGAACCGAGACATCTTACAGCTTACCGAAGACGATATCGAGTCTCTGGCGTATCCAACCAGGCTGTCATTCAAATTCTTGATGAAGGAAGCCAGAGCCAATATCGATCTTTTCTACAGTCAGAACCTTTGTGAATACCGAGCGTCCGAGGAAGACAAGTGGGTAGTCACATTCACGCTTGATGAACTTCAGGCGCGTGTAAAGCCGATGTCGTTTTTCGAAGGCTCGCCCATCGTGATGCGTGTTGGAAGTTGCGACTCGGCCTTCAGTGAAGCCATCACAGCGGACAAGTCAGCCGTCGTCTCGGCTTTGGTCTTCGCTCACAAAGGGAAGAACGTCGCTTATATTTTGAATGTCCATGCTGGCCGCTGGAAATATAGCGACTTGTCGATTCAGATCGTACAGGAGTTTGCGAAGTATAACGTACAGCGTGCAGTTATCGAACGTCTAGCGAACTGGTTGGAGTTGCAAGCTGGAATCCAGAGGCAGGCAGGGATAAGAGGAGTAGTGCTCCCGCACATTATTTTTAAGCAGTCCTTCGGGACTGGAATGTCGGTATCTCGAAAAGTATTCAGAGCAAAAAATACAGAGTTAGCTCTAGAAAACGATCAACTGTACTTCGCTCCAGGAGTCTTCAACGATTCCCTCTTTTCCGAGATGACTAATTTTACTGGAAAGAGAAGTTCCAGCCGCAAGGATGACATGGTTGATGGCATCGGTCTAATCATTGAAAAGTTTATCATTCACGACAGAGGGACAGAAGTAAAGCCTGTCCTAACTGCTGAACAGGAAGAAGCAGAGCAGCAAGCATATCGACAGGAAATGTCTCGTCTTCACTACCAGACCATGTTCGGAACGCAGCCGGGACAAATTCCTGTTTCACAACCCACTGAACCTGAGCCTGTCTCGGCAACAGATCATTATTGGGGGAGATTACGCAGATGAGTTTTACATGTCGCCTCTGTGGGTTGCTCCTAGAACAAATTCCAGAAAATGCGGTCCCGGTAGGACCGCCCCTAAAGAATCGACCGTGCAAACTTTGGCGAATCGACGGTCATCTCCACGATCTTAGGCAGGATAGGCCGCGTGGGGTCCGCCGTGGTAGTTGCAACCGCTGGCATAAGGCGAGAGCGATTATCAGCCCGAACTGCGCATTTTGCCAGATGGACGCTGCAACACTCAAACCAGTTACTCCGCCCACGCCGCCGGTGGAGGTCACCCACACTCATCATGTCAAAAAGTTTGGTTGCAGACTCTGTGAGATGGACGGCTCTCCACAACTGGAGTCAGTTGCGGAGCCCACAGCACTGTCGTGTAACACGACAGTGAGTCTTCACGAAGTTCTAAATGTGTTAACGGAACTGCTGCAACAGCAGCGGGAGTTACCTAAGCCAGAGCCAATTATAACCGAGTCAGAACAGCCAGAGTCAGAGAGCGCGATGGCGCATGCATTCCGCAACGCAAAGAAATAACGAGCATAACGAGTTCACGGGTCCGCGTCTCTCCTGGTGCGGACTCAATACTACAGGAGAAAGGGAAAACAATGAGTTACACCAAACAGCAACTAATCGAGATGCTATCTCCAGCTTTAGAAGACAGTACTAGGTCTACGCCCGCAAGCGTTCAAGACACCTTGAACACTTACTCACTAGATGAATTGAATCGGGAGTTGTGGCGGCAACAGCAAAAGGGACTTGTTCCAATGCCGCAGACGCCGAAGACAGCACAGCAAAATCCAATCCCGGCGCAGCAACACCAAGTTGTAAACGATCCACAGCAGCGAGAGCACGAACGTCAAGCGGAGGAAGCATATCGCGGCTACTATATGACACAGATTTTTCTCACCGCAGTCCCTGGACACGGTGTACCTGTTCGGAACCAAGCATCGGAAGAAATCATTTTAAGTTGGTTAAATCTGGATGAAAGCCTCAACCGGGATTGGTTTCTGAAAGTGATTCGGGAAAACCCAGAACTGGCTAAGTCCTTGCAATGGCAGTCGGCAGACCCGACCAAGAGGAAACAGGCCGAATCCCGACAGCTTGAAATTGATAGACAAACGTTTGCAGAAGTTTGCAGACGCAACTTGGTCTCTGAATGTCAGGCTAATTTCAATCTCTGGCGCAGTACTAATTCCGTGTCTGGTATGGCTCCAGCTTCTCCTGAGGAACTGGCAGCCTATAAACAAGAGGCAGTCGAACAGAGGAATGAATTCTTGCTCAACGCTGATGTGGACACTTTAAAGAAATTGGCCCGCGAGGAAAGCGCAGTCAAACGTCAGACTGCCATACAAACAGAAGCAGATCGTCAGTTGGCAGCGGCCACAGCGCGTGATGCCGTTCTGGGCTTTCCTCCATTACCCGAGACATGGAACGGTCAGAAGCTAGACGCGGCGTTCATCAAGAACTGTTCCTCCGAAACGCAGAAACTTCTTAGCAGGCGCTTTGGGTCAAGCCAGATAACCGCACGGTTACGGGGGCTAGCATGATATGGACTCTCGGTGAAGATGGGAAGTACAGGAGTAAAGCCGGGAATATTCGCTGTCCACACGGAAGGATACGCTCTCAATGTAAAGACTGCGGTGGTAGCAGCATTTGTGAACACAATAGGCACCGCCCTAAATGTAAAGAATGTGGCGGCAGTGAAATTTGTGAACACAACAGACAACGCTCTGATTGTAAAGAATGTAGTAGCAGTATTTGTGAACATAGTAAACAACGCCGCCAATGCAGTCGATGTAGTCCTGACTCGGTTTATAAGAAGTATCAGTGGCAAGCAAGAAATAGACAGATAGCTTTTGAACTATCTCCTGAGGAATTCAAGTGGATCGTCTCCGGTTCCTGCATTTACTGTGGCGAAATTTACGAGCCTATGACCTGTGACAGAGTTCATAACAGTAAGGGCTATTCGTTTTACAACTGTCAGCCACTTTGTTGGCCGTGCAACTGCATGAAGATGGCCCACTCTGAAGAAAAGTTTGAGAAACATATTATTTCTATAATTCAGCATCGCCCTGGCCTTGCGCCAGAATTACAAGAGACGGCATAGTCCGCTCTAGGAGAAGAAATGCGAGTATTTACGACAGAAGAACAGCTAGAGATTTTGAAGGCCGAGGAGCAAATTAGAGCAAACGGGGTCATTGTGGACGATGTGGACGGTAAGGAACAAGTGGATCATAACGCCGAAAGAATTATGGCGTTCTTTGATTTGAACAAAACAATTCCAGTCACGGTCCAGACTGTCCTGACGGCAGTTCAACAGATGAAGGAACAGCTTCACTGGAAATCTGCTGCTCAAATTGAATATGACAAACTCTACAGCGAACTAACCGAGGACCAACAGAACCAGTTTGGAAGTTGGTGGTTCAAGCAGAGGAATACGCTCATCCTTGACGATGATCTTGGCTTTGAGAACGCAGCACAGATCATTGCTTGGATGAAAGGCAAAAAGTTTGACGCCCGAGGGCTCGACCTAGCCGTATCAAATCTTGCTGGTAGTTCTCGCCGTCCTTTACATTGGGCAGCAACACGGGAGCAAACTTCGAGTGGTAGGCCGGGCCACGCCCCTTCCGGTGCTTTCGCTCCGAAATCCGATACAAATTTGACGGCCCGCGATAAAGCTAGGCTCACCCAAGAGGCTGCCGCCAAAGCATCTGGCAAATCAACGCCAACACCGAGCACAGACTACCGCGCCCTGGCTGAAGCCATCACTAAGGGCCGAACCAGACTTGAGAGGCTGTATGTAACTCGTCCTGGAACCTCGGAAATATTGTGGCAGGAAACATATGAAGCCCGCCGTCGTATGGCTGGCCTATAGGAGATTTGTAGCGGCAGCGCGATCAAGCCGTTCGAACAATTAGTCAGGAAGTTCTGGCGAGGAGGTAGATTAATGGCAAACCAACAAAACGATCAGGATCAGCCTAGTTATGCTCTGGCGCGACAGTTGCGCAAGAAACAGGAAACGGAATCCGAGAAGAAATCAGAGCAGAAAAAGCATCAACCAGACAAAGCCGTTGAAGAGAACTAAGCAGCATCTGTCACCGTTTTCATTTTGGGTTTGGGGAACCCAACCACCGCCCGCCGTTCTTCCCAATTATGAGCCACAGACAATGGACATAAAATCCATAACGGCGGGCACTTATCTTCACATAGCAGTGCAAATTTCACAGGGCGGCATAGCGGTCTTTGAGGAGCAGTAAATTTATGGAAGCAGCAGAAGTAACAGCACTACAAAAAGAGATCGCAGAACTGCGGCAGAAAGTAGAGTCATTCGCCGCAGAACATGCCGAATTCCGTTCGGTTCATGTCTCTCGGCGGGGTGTCGAGGGGCCGCGAGGACCACAAGGTGAGCCCGGACCTGCCGGACCTGCGGGAAAAAGTGCCGACCTGCGAGAAGCCGTATACCTTGCAAACGAAGAGGTACATGCAGTTTTAGACCAATTAATTCCCAACCTTACGAATATCATCAACGAGGCTGTTGTCCTGGAGCTAAAGAAAGGCGGGGTCATTGACCGTAACGGTCGGGCGATCCTTCTTCCTGGTCCAGCAGGCCGAGACGGCTCTGATTCGACAGTTCCTGGGCCGAAGGGTGATACAGGAGCCGCAGGAAGAAATGGAATCGACGGGAAAGCAGGTCCCGCTGGCCGCGATGGAAAGCCAGGACGAGACGGCCAGTCTGGCCCACAGGGATTACGAGGAGAGCCGGGCGTTTCACAAGGACCACAAGGTTTTCCGGGCGTTGGTCTGGATAAGTCAGCCGTCGTTGCTATCATCCTCGACATGAAGCGCAGGCAAGCTATTTGATTTTCTAAAGTTCGGGAGCACATGTCACTGCGCTCCTGACGTGACCCTGACAAAGCATCTGGGTTTCTCGCCCGTGATTTCAATGCCCAAAAAGACCCGAACTGGGGAATTAAGGAGTAGCAATGGAAGATGATCTAAAAAGAGAAGCTGGAGAAGGAACAGAGCAGCCGTTAACCGATTGGATTGCAATGGAAAACGGTCTTCGCTACAGATGGGTTCGTCTAAGTAAAGAAGAGATTACTGCGCTTAGGGAACAGGTACAACGTCGTCACGAGAATAAACAGCCTTTGAATTGCAACCAGGACACGTCCGCTCCTTAGAAATAAATCCTTCAATCCATTCTGCAATGTTGTAGACAAAACCGGACTCTATTGCTGCCGTGCAATCTTTATTCTTGCAGGGAACTTTGACACTTCCTGGTAATGGATTTTTGCCGTAGTCGGTTTTCTCAGTGGCAGGAGTTTCCAATGCTTTTAGACCTGCTGAGTAATCCTGTTTGGGTTTGTCTTCGTTCGCCATAGCTTCATTCTAAAACGAAAATGGCGTCCCGCGAGGAACGCCCCTTCGGACTGCGCTATTGAGTTAACAGCCGGATTTTCCTGCCGTAGTTTTGCCATTTTCATTTTATTCACCAAAAGGAAGGAAGGATGATTAATATCTCCACACGAAACGTACCGGACACGCTTCTCGGTCATCCGGATTTGAAGCGCCAAGTTGATCGCCATTTCTCTCGGTTCAATTCCCCTTGGTTCGATAGAGCGCAACGCTCGATTATTTGTTTGCACGAAGCAACCCACGTCGTGTACGCCCGTATGCTTGGCTTCAATCCCCGATTATACGGGCCGTCCGTGGATTTTGATCCAGATAGTGAAAAATTTCGCAGGCTCGACGCCAGTGTCGAGAGTCTTCCCTACGAAATAGGGATGGATGCCGATCCGGTTTTAATCGCTAAGTATCACATGGGGCCTGCATACGTTGAGGCAAAGTTACTCAGCCATAGGACATGGGAAGAAATTTGGGCAGACGCACAGGGAGACTTGGCAATCTGCAATAAATGGGCGGTTGAACGTGAAAGGGTCAGAGGGGATTATTTATTGTCAGTGGCGAAGACTAAGACGTTTCTTCGTGATGAAGTTTATAGAGATTGTAGGTCGCCCGCGTTCCGTCGCAAGTTGTGGGAGGCGGCAAGGGAATTTGAGGCAAGAGTCTTCTCATGACCGATATTAGACTCTTCCTTAAATTTAAAATTCTTACTTCTTGGTGCTTAGTGATGGACCCTTGTCCCTTAAGCGTTCCGTTTGCCTGCACTGTACCTTGCGCGGTCACTGTGCCGTTACCGATCAGGCTACTGATGCACGCCACAGTTGGGGTTAAGTTGCAAATCATTGACTGAGCAGAAGAAAAACTTCCAGGCGCGCCCGTAAAATCAAAAAGGGCCAGCGACGGACCTTGACCCTGCGTCGAAGTGGTGTGAAAAGTCCATTTGCCCTGCACGGTCGCAGGCTGCGGCGCGCCTCCAGAACCCCCAGAATTCGATGGATTTCCACACGACACCAGAGTGAACACGATCAAGAACACGAGACCAGAAAGAACCTTCTTCATAAACAGTATTCTCCTCTTAGTTTGAGTTGGATTACTTTTCTGCTACATCATTCGTTTGGATAGACGGGTTAGACTTGGGGTCGGGAACCTGTCTAGGAATGCGATCATCGGGGAGTAGGAGATTGGCGACTGTCCATTAGCGAACATGTGTCTGGATGATTAACCGCAGTGCAGTGCCTCGCTAGGGCTCAGAAATCATCATGTTTGGTCTCGATGCCGTTCCACACCCTTTACTCTTTTGTGATATTAACTCATAAGCTTAGTCCTATACCCCGTGCCGATTGTTTCCTCCATTTTGGAGGTACGAAACCTTTCAACAAGAACGTTTCGATGAAGAGTTTAAGAGAAGAAATCAAATTAAACACGGAGGATGTTATATGAAGTGGATAGCCAGTCTAACCTTAGCCTTAGCCCTGACGACTCCCGCGTTCGCACAAACGGCAGTGGGAAAGGGCGCTGCGGACTCGAAGGAACTGTCCGTGCAGCCAGTTAGTCAAGTTAGCCATGGTCCGTGCGTTATTTTAAAGCGTATGGGACCAGCGGACCAAATCACCAGCCATATGTATTCATTCGGCGTCCGTGGGAAGCAATTTCAGTATGTCGAAGGGGAGACGCCTGCTGGCGTGAAGTTTCACGGTAGACTAACTGATCACGATGTTCGTGGGATTCAAGACCACGGTGGTCGCGTTGTTATCATGGAACCGAAGTATTCGGCGGACGACCTTAGGGAAGCAAAGGAAAGCTGTAAGAATCAGTAGGGGAATCAAGTGGCGGGCGCGAAACGTGCGCCCGTTTTACTTTTAGCGGTCCTCATTTGTCACGTTCTATGCGTCCCGCTGTCCAAAAACCCATCATAAGAGTGGTAAAGATGCTGGCGAAGCGTAGTAGTTCAGGAGAGATAATCCAGAGAGAAGGTGGGCTGATATCGCAGTAAAGCAACGTGGTCATAAAAAGCATCCAGAAAAGCATCAACACCCAGCCGAGAAACTTGCCATTTAGGACAATTTTTTTCTTCATCGTGCGGCGGATTCTACCATGGCCCCGGACTGCGAAAATCGCAGCCAGGAAATTCATGGGCGAACATATAGCGAAGCTGCTAAACTCTCGGTCGTGACGCGCCAAGAACTACTTCTGATCGTCCAGCCGGAACTACGGAAGCACGACTTTGATTGCTTCCTTGATGCGTCTCAGCCACTACCCGAAGGCCGGAAAGGTGTTGTCGTTCCGGGCTGCCCATACTGCAAGAAGACTATTTATACGATGGCACAATTTATCGAACATCTGACTCTCGATGTTCTGCCACTGATCTTTGAACGCGAGCCGGGAGTTGATTAACAATGCGATCAGCTACTCCAGCCCCGTTATTTCGTCCGGCCAGGAGCCTCCGCCTCCACTCAGTTTTCTGCGTAGACGGCCTACCTTAGCAGCGTTCAGTTTGAAATGCTCCGCCTCTTCCGCCGTCACTAATGGTGTCGCTAAATTGATTCCTGGAAGGCGGCTAGCCGAAATTAACAATGCTCGCTCTGATCCCAAAATTGCATACATCATGACGAGTTCGTCCCACAGATCAGCGGGCGCAGTGGCCACCAAGATGGACTTATTTTCTAGCCACGCAGAGTTCGGTAAAAAAGAATTAATGTCTTCCGCATAAAAAATAAGCCGATTCTTAGTTTTAGAGGCAGTGCGCAAATTCAATTGTATGTGTAACAGTTCGCCTGCGACAACCAGTCTCGCTTTGTGACCTGCGCGTTTCTCCCGCTGCCTTTCGAGATAGAGTTGGGTCAATGGCGACAAGATTGCACCGAGAACAACTCCCCCCAGAGAGAACAGCCCGGTCGCTATGTCTGCCATCGTCAGAGTCTATTGAATATGATTCGGATAGTCGAGGCCCGGGGGCAGCTTCTTCGTTTCGTGTTGGAGTCTGATGTAGGCTGCGGCGGCGCGTTCGCGCACCGCATCCTTCTTGTCGTCTAGCAGGGGGACCAACTTCTCCCGGAATTCTGGGAAGGGATGTATCGCAACCAGGTGGATGGCCGCAGCGCGCACTGACCATTCCTTGTCCGACAATGCTGATCCCACCGCATCAGCCAGGGTTGGATCACGCGAGCTTCCGATGAGTAGGAGTGAGGCGGCCCGGGCCGAAGAATCAGGGTCCGACAGGATACCTTGTGCCGAAGATAATCCGAACCCAAGGCCCGGCACCGGAGCAAAACCCGCTGCCTGGATGGCGATGTAAGTGAAAAGCTTGGTAGGAGTGTGCAACATGCGCAGGGCACTCCGTTTCTCTTTGCTGAGATAGCTTGAGGAAGCTTTAGACTCTCCGCTAACCACGGCGAGAAGAAACTGTACTCCATCGGGGTCGTGGAGTAGGTAAAGCACCTTGGCTGCGGCGAAGTCGACTTCGGGAACGGGGTCCTGCAGAGCTTTCTTCAAAAGAGGAAGGGTCCGGTTGTCCTTGAAGTCTCCCAGGGTGATAACCACCGCAATCCGGACCGAAACGTCGTGGTCATCGAGCATAGGGGCAAGAGACTGAAGAGCGTTATCTTTCACTCCCACCAGGCTCAGGGCCTCCGCCGCGGCCTGTCGACCGTCCGGATTCCTGTCATGGACGGCGTCGTTCAGCATGCTTCGGCACCTTTGAACTGTATCGGCGGGTTTAGTCTGCCCAAACGCCAGCGTCGTGCTCAGCATCATTAGTACCCAGATCCGCACGGTGACTGACTCCTTTCAGCCTGCATAGTTGTTCCCGATCCTCGGTCTCCCTCCCATTTTAGAAGCGATTCACCGGAATTTCCATTTTGACTTCCCGGCCGACCGATAACGTACACTCAACCCCGTCAGCATGCAATGCTCCAGCCAGGTTTTTGAGAGCAGAGCCTTTTCGACGGGCCGCCGCAAAATCTCAAAGCCAAAAACTGACGCTTCTCCCACCCATTCCTCAAACACTTTTCCTTCTCCAGTCTCGTTCAGCACCGAAATCTGTTTCGGTCTACGGCTCGCCTAGCGGGTCTACTTATTGTCGGATACATCGGCTTCGCGAAACTTGATGAATGGCTGCTGCGAAGAAAGAGAGACAGGCTGAACGACGAAGAAATATCAGGATGGAAGGCTGATCTCGAAGACCCGGGATACGAGACGAAAGGCAATCTCTCGCGCATCAAACTTCCCCGAAATGAACAAATCATAGTGACTAGGGTAGCGGAGCTACTGCGGAGAATGCCGTAGCCCGGAGAATGTGGAGTTGGAGCCGAGGGCGGACTTGAACCGCACGTACTATTCAAATCGGTACGAACCAAATGTTATAGTCCGTTCGTGCTTACTCTTCAAGACATGGCAGAAATCATCGGCGTCCCTTCGGCGCAACTGCGGCTGTGGCTCGACGCTGAAAAAATAAAATCAACGACGACTTATAAGAGCAACCAAGTAATGATTGGCAGCGAGAAAGTTTATCTTTTTTCGGAAGACGACATTGAGCCAATCAGGCGGTTCGCAAAGAACCATTCAGCCCCGAAGCACCGAGAACCTAAAGAACAGTTTGTAGATGACGGCGAACAAGAAAATTTTACGGTCGCTGAAGTAGCTTCGCTATGGCGGCTGTCAACGGATACCATCCAACGAATGTTTCAAGATGAGCCCGGAGTCCTCCCATTAGGTGACAGGAATCCTCGCGGCAAGCGAAAGAGAATAACCTTACGTATCCCGCGAGCGGTGATGGAGCGCGTCAAAAGACGGCGCTCGAACCCCTAACCATGCTTAAGGTCTACAGAAGGCACAACCCGGCACGTTGCGACCACAAAGAACGAACGTGGCGACGATGCTCCTGCCCGCTCTGGGTAGACGGAGCATTGGCAGGGAAGCGGTATCACAAAACATTGAAGACTCGGAATTGGGATAGAGCGCAAAAGAAAGTTCAGAAACTTGAAGCCGACGGCCAGGATCAACCGAAGCAGAAGACGATCTTCGATGCAACCGAAAGCTTCATTCGGGATGCGGAAGCGCGAGGGTTGCGCCCGCCTAGCGTCTATAAGTACAAACTACTTTTCAAACAGCTAAATGCGTTCGCGACAGCGAAAGGATTGCGGTATTTGATAGAGTGTGATGTTGATACCCTCCGGCGCTTTCGCGAGTCGTGGACGAACAAGAACTTTAGCGCTCGGAAGAAGCTGGAAGCGTTGCGGACGTTCTTTCGTTTCGTACATGACTCGGGCTGGTTACCCATTAACCCTGCACTGAGCATCAAGCCGCCGAAGGTCGATCAACCGCCGACTCTGCCGTTTACGCAAGATGACTTTGAGAAGGTTTTGAAAGCCTGCGATATCTACCCGAACAAGCTGAATCGTGTTCGATTGCGTGCCCTGACTCTTATTCTTCGTTACTCGGGCCTGAGGATCACCGATGCTGTGACTCTTTCAAAGAAGCAAATCAACAATGGCGTACTGACTCTGCGAACAGCGAAAACAGGGACTGACGTTCGGATTCCGCTTCACCCGGACGCTGTAGCCGCTCTCGAAGCTATTCAGACGGATCACTATTATTTCTGGTCGGGATTATCCACGAAGAAATCTTGCGTTGGCGACTACCAGCGGGCGTTTAAAAAACTCTACAAGCTGGCCGGGGTCAAGAACGGACACGCCCACCGCTGGCGCGATACCTTCGCCGTTGAACTGCTGTTGAAGAGGGTCCCTGTGGCTGATGTAGCGGTCTTGCTCGGCCATCAGTCGGTCAAGATCACCGAGAAATCATACTCGCCGTGGGTCATTGCTCGGCAAGAACAACTCGAAGAGACAGTGCGGAACACTTTTTGAACCCCACAATTTTGCTACAATTAATTTATCCCTTCTGTAGCTAGATGAAACTTAAATACTTAATATGGTGGAGGCGGGGGGAGTTGAACCCCCGTCCGAAAAGCGCTACGGCTCGAAGACTACATGCTTAGCTCGATTCCGTTTGTTTCGCCAGCCTCGCTCAGAACGAGCAAGAAACGAGATTGGCTAGCCCGATTGGTTCTCACCGTCGCGTTCCGGACAGAAACTTGACGGCCAGCCTACTGTGTGACGCCTCTTACCGGGCCCATAGGCGAAGCCCGGGGAAGCGTAGCTACGCTAGTTTAAGCTAGGCAGCCAAAGCCAATTGTTGATTGGCAGTTCTAGTTTTCCACCCGATTGCGGGCAGGTGGCGCCCGGCATGCCTTCGAGTCGCGACAGCTTCCGTCGAAACCGTGTCGCCCCCTGTTACATATTTTAACACGACGGCCATGCGGGAGTCGAAGTTGATACTGGATACGTTATCAGTCGAGAGTCACAAATTTGCCGGATACGTAAACCTTAAACTCTTGTTGAAGTTGCGGACACCCACCGTGCCGCGAAAGTCTCACTTCAACTCTCACCTTCGGAACTTCCTTTACTTCCTCAACTTCATTAACCTCCCCAACTTCGCTCATTACCCCCACGTGCGCGGGCCGAAACGCGCGTCCGATCCTGAGTTGACACCCTTCCCGCGCGTTCCGATAATTATGTTTGGGCCCGACCCATCGGGAGGCAATCGGGTATGGCGGCAGAACCGAACGCAGTCGAGCAGGCGGTATCGCGAACGCTGCGTGACAACCTGGGAAGAATCCAGCGCACCTCCGAGGAGCTGAATCAAGCCATCAGTGACTTGGTTTCCGCGTGCGCCAGCAGCCGTGCGACCAATGCGCTGCCGCCCATGGTGCGCGCCCAGTCCGCCGCAGCATCTCTTTCAGCCGCGTTTGAAGTCCTAACGCGATTTGTGACCGCCTCCCTGCAGACTTCCCCGCGTTCTCCATTTGAAGAGGAAATTCTGCGCCACACGTCGGTCGTGGCAGCTCAGGCACGCCCGGCGATCGAGTGCCCCGAACCCGAGTTGGCAAAACCGGTGGAAGAAACTGTGTGGACTCCGCCACCATTGGACCCTCTGCCTCCGATGGAGGCTGTTCCTCCCATGGAGTCTGCTCCTACAATGGAGCACGAACCTTCTCTCGAGACTTCGCCGCCGCTGGAACTTTCTCCTTTTGAAGTGTCGCATCCCACCGATTCATCGTTCGGTGAACCAGTGCCGGTTTTTGTGCACGAGGCATCAACACAGACCGAGGCGGCGACCGAGCCCGCGATTGCCGTGGAGGCGCCAGCTGAAGTCGAATCGCCGGAACCAGTTCCCGTTTTTACGCTGGCTTCGCTGCCCGCGGATGAGCAAGAATTGCATAGGCGCGCCTATCGCGTAGCCAAAGTTTCGATGCAGGATATCAAGATGTTGCGCCCGGAAGATGTGCGGGTCGGGCGCGAAAATAAGGATCTGTGCATAAGATTGCGTGATGATATTGAAAAGGCCCACAAAGAATATGATCGCCGGTTCCAGGCCATACAATCCCATCCCGTGGATTATTTCTACGACTGGATGGTCGAAATCCTGGCCGGAGGCAATCCGGAAGCGCTTGGTGCGTACCCTTATCCCTCCCCAGTCCTGCGCCACTAACGCAAAGAGATCTCCAGCGGAAGGCGCATGCGGCCATTTTCGCACCGCATCTATGAGAATCTCCGTTTCGATCGCGTTTATATTTCTGCTGACCGCGGCATTTCCTTCGGGCGCGCAAACACAGGCGAGGCGCATAAAGAAGCCTTCGGCCAAAGCACCTTCGAGCAGGCCCAATAAAAGATCTACAACTTCGACGAAAAAAGGAATTCCGAGCTCGCCGGCTGCGGTTGCTGGTGAAAAAGAGCTCACGCGACTTGCTCGCACTCTGCGCGATAATCCCAACGCGACTTCCTACGCCATCTTGGCCGCCTACGCCACAAAAAATGCCAAGAATGAACTCGGCGCGGACGCAGCGCTGGCGCTGGGTTATTACGATCTGACGAGGGATAAACCTGACCTCGCGATGGGCTGGCTGCGCAAAGCGACGGGCGACAAAGACCTGCGCGAGTGCGTGCAATATTGGCAAGCGCAAGCAGCTCTCGCTCTCGGCCAAAAAGAGGAAGGCCTCGCGCAATTGCAGAGTTTTCGGCACGATTTTCCAGACAGCGTGATGACCGAGCAGGCTGTCCTATCACTGGTTCAGACGGCCCTGGCGATTGGCAAAAATGAGGTCGCGCTGGCGGCGCTCGAGGGTTATCAAGGTGTGGCAGGGAAGCCCGCCCTGCTGCTATTGCGTGCGGAGGCACGGGAAAAATTAGCGGCAGCGAAAGCAGAAAAACCTCTGTCTGCTGCCACGGATTATCTCGATCTTTATTATCGTTTTCCTCTCAACGAGGAAGCCAAAGCAGCCGGACAAAAAATTCCTTCCTTGCAAGCTGCGCTAGGCGACCAGTTCCCGGGCACTCCGTTGCAAACGCAGATCTCGCGCGCGGAAGCCTTTTATACGGCGAAACGCTGGCATGATGCGCGCTCCGAATACGCCGCACTCCTACCAAAACTTTCCGGCGCCGATCGCGAACGAGCTGACCTTCGCGTCGCGCAATGCGATGCGCAATCGGGTAGCGGGCCTGAGTTGCTCGCCGCTGTTCAACTGACCGACCCTGAACTGGATGCTGAACGCATCTTCGCAATTTCGCAGGCGTATCGCTCGCAGAATCTCGAACCGCAAATGCTCGACCAGATCGATCAGCTGGTGAAGCGTCATCCGCAGAGCCCTTGGGTTGAGGATGGACTCTTTGCGACGGGAAATTATTATTGGGTGAACCTGGACCGCGACCGCGCTGCGGAATTCTATCGTCGCACGCTGGATCTATTTCCTGACGGTAAGAACTCCCAACAGGCGTCCTGGCGCGTAGCCTGGACTGCGTATCTGGAGCGCAAGCCGGAAGCCGCGGACATGCTGGAAGCGTATGTTCGCCGCTTTCCGACATCGAATTACGTTCAGGATGCGCTGTACTGGCTGGGCCGCGCTTATGAGCGCGCGGGGAATCTGGCTGTGGCACGAAGCTTCTATCGCGCTGGCGCCGCGCGATTTCCGCTGACTTATTTTGGTGCAAAGTCCGCAGCGCGTTTGTTTCCTGAGCCGGATGGAATAGGTCTCGAGCCCGTCACCCCGGCTGAGTTTCTTTCGGTGATTCCGCCCGCGCCGCCGTTGCCCGCCGTCGACCAGCCGCTGACGGCCAAGGCCAAAGAACACGAGACGCGCGCACGTTCCCTGAGTGACATCGCATTCGACGCCTCAGCCGAGCTCGAATATCGTGCCGCGTATGCAGTGGCGCGCGTTCCCAGATTATTAATCAATGCTGCGGGAGCCGCCATCGCAGCGGGACACTACGCGGTTGGAATCACGGCGATGCGCCAAGTATTTCCCCAACTCGAAGCGCGCCGCCTGCCTGACATCCCGAGCGAAGCGTGGCGCACGGCGTTTCCATTGCCCTATGAATCGAGCCTGCGAAGCGCAGCAGCAGGTAATAATCTCGATCCAATGTTTATGGCTGGATTGATCCGTCAGGAATCGGCATTCGAGTCCAATGCGGTTTCGCACGTGGGTGCCATGGGCTTGATGCAAGTGATGCCGGGCACTGCGTACAAATTGGCGCGTCAGCTCAGGGTGCGATATGCGCGAGCGAGCCTGACCGATCCGGGTTACAATTTAAAACTTGGCGCTCGCTATCTGGCCGATCTGCTACAGCTGTTCGGTACGCGCGAGGCGGTCCTCGCGGCTTACAATGCCGGAGAGGATCGCGTCGTGCAATGGACGGCAGGGCAAAATTATCTCGAGACAGCGGAGTTCGTCGAATCGATTCCGTTTACTGAGACAAGGGAGTACGTGCAAATCGTGATTCGCAACGCGGATGTTTATCGCCAGGTTTATGAGCCGGTAAAGCTCGACCAGACGCACATGACCGCGCCGGCAGGGAATCGTCCCGAGGATGCGCTGACCACTCGCCCAGCAAATGTGGAGGTGAGTCAATGAGCGCGGGTGAGATTTTGTCAAGTGGAGCGGGCCAGGTTGCAATGGCGGCGCGCCGGCTGCTCTCCGCAAAGACAGAAAGCTTCACAGAATCGGTAATTCGCGAGATGACGCGGCTCGCCTTGCAGCACGACGCCGTAAATATGGCCCAGGGATTCCCCGACTTTCCGGCGTCAAGTGAAGTGAAGGAAGCCGCGCGGCAGGCAATTTCCGACGACATCAATCAGTACGCCATCACCTGGGGTGCGAAAGAATTACGCGACGCGATCGCGAGGAAATTCGAGCGCACCCAGGGCGTGCGCGTCGATCCCGAGCGGGAGATCACTGTCTGCTGCGGCTCAACGGAAGCCATGATGGCTTCGATGATGGGAATCATCAATCCCGGCGATGAAGTTGTTATTTTCGAGCCGCATTATGAGAACTATGGTCCCGATGCAATTCTTTCCGGGGCCACGCCGCGTTTCGTACAACTGCGCCCGCCGGACTGGAGCTTCGACCGCGACGAACTGGCGGGTGCATTTAGCCCCCGCACCAAGGCGATCATCGTAAACACGCCGAATAATCCCACGGGGAAGGTTTTCTCGCGAGAAGAATTGGAATTTATTCGCGACCTCTGCGTGCGCTGGAATGCGTTCGCGGTCACCGATGAAATTTACGAGCACATTATTTACGACGGCGCGAAGCACATCTCGATGGCTTCACTCGACGGCATGCGCGATCGCACCATCACCATCAACGGCATGTCGAAAACCTACAGTGTCACGGGATGGCGCGTCGGATGGGCCATTGCCCCGCCCGATGCTTCTACATCCATCCGCAAGGTGCATGACTTCTTGACTGTGGGCGCAGCCGCGCCGCTTCAGCAGGCCGGCGCGATCGCGCTGGAGCTGCCGCTCAGCTACTATCAGAAGCTCGCAGAAAGCTATCTTCAGAAGCGCGACCGCATGCTCGGCATCCTGAACGGTGCCGGCTTCCGCTGTTTCAAACCGGCCGGCGCGTATTACATCATGACGGATATTTCAGATTTCGGTTTTGCCGATGATCTTTCCTTTTCGCGCTACCTCGTGGAAAAGATCGGCATCGCGGTCGTGCCCGGATCAAGTTTCTACGACGATCCAACGCAGGGCGCCCGCCAGGTCCGCTTCACGTTCTGCAAGAAGGAATCGACACTGGCTGCCTGCGCCGAGAAGCTGGCAAAGCTTCGTCCGGCACGGGCTCCGGCGCCTCGGCATTCGTAGCTGTCGCGCGAAGCCTGTGTTAGAATCCGCCGCGCATGTCCGGGAGAAAACCGCATGGCCATGGAGTTCGATTTAATTCCCAATAACACGCTTGTCAAAGAGAGCGGCGTTGGCGCGGCCGTAGATATTCGCGCGAGTCAGACTCGCACATTTTTTTGCGTCATGGTTATTGCCGACCAGATTGAACAGGAATCCGTGGATGTTTCGATCTGGGGTTCCGCCGACGGCGAAAATTGGGGCACGCATCCGTTACTGAAATTGCCTCAACAATTTTATCGAGGCGAAACTCGCGCTGTTTTGGATCTGGCCCTGGTTCCGGAAGTTAATTTTATTCGCGCTGTCTGGGATTTGAACCGCTGGGGGCGCGGCGCGCCCCTACCCGCATTTGTTCTGGGCTTGCACCTAAAGGAAATTCCCGCAATGCCGGTGCGTGTTCCGCAAGTTCAAGTTAGCGCGGCTGGATAAATTTTCTCGGGACGCTCACGCGTGCCACTCAGAGGTTATGGGGTAGGAAGCCGACCTTCGGTTGCCTTATGATTGTCGCTCCCTACCCCTCGAGTGGTCTTACACTTGAAACGTCACAGGCTTCGTTAAAGTTTCAACTTTCAAAGAAAAAATGAACGAATTTTGAATTTTCCGCGCTCACGCAAATTTTTTTGCGCCTCGCTTATGATCGAACGCCATAAAGTGGTATGACCGCAGGACCGCTCTACCAGTTTCCCGGCATAACTCGACGGCAGGCATCATTTTTTGTCAGGAAATTAAGGTTCCGGTTGCGGAGGCGGAAGCGGCGGCAGAAACGCAGGCTCTTGTTCGCCGGCTTGCGACTGTCCAGTTTCGTCAGGTTTGTCGGGCGCGTTGGACTTGACCTTATCCTGCGTCACAGATTGAGCCTTCGATTCGCTCTTCGCCCGTTCTTGATTCTGTTCGTTCTGAACGACAGTCTTCAAATCATTTAGAGTTCTGCGAGCCTGATCGGCCGCAAGGCCCGTTGGCGCGACTTTCAGGTATTGGTCAAGATCGTTTTTCAGCCCAACGTGGTCGTGCAATTGGATGTGGATATTTGCAAGGAGCAGATAGACCGCGGGGTTGCCGGGTTTGAGGTCCCGAGCTTTTTTAGCGCTTTTCTCAGCCTCTTCAGGCTTTTTCATGGCCGAAAGGGCGCGAGCTAATTCGAAGTGGCCATGCCAGGACGCCTCATTCAGTGCTACGCCCTGGCGAGCAACCGGTTCGGCATCGGAATAACGGTTGGTATTATTGAGCAGACCCGCGAGCAGAAAGAAGGCTTCGGGATATTGATTTGAACTAATCTCGATGGATTTCCGCATCGCCTGTTCCGCAGGAGCAGGCTGTCCCAGGAATGCGTAAGCGTTCCCCTCCTGCGCGTAGGCTTCGTAGAAATTGGGGAAATCCTTAATGGCGCGTTCAAACTGCTCGATGGCGCCCTTGAAATCCGATTTGGAATAGATAAGCCGCAGGCCTTTCTCGTATTCATCGTGAGGCCTGCCGGGAATACTCAGTTCGTGCGCGGAAATCGTGCCGTTGTAGTCCGTGCTTACAACAATCCTCGGCCTGCGAAGGAAAACGGCGAGACCCCGGCGCTCCGAGTGGTTGATCGTAAGCGGTTCGCGATACGGTTCATAGTCCTGCGCTGTAATATCGATGGTGTAATCTCCGTTAGGAATCCCGGAGAACTCAAATTCGCCGTTTTCGCGCGTAAACGCAGTGTTAATAGGCGTGCCGGTCGCCTGCTTCAGATCCACGCGAACACGTTCCATGGCGTGCTGGTCAAAGTCGTCGCGAACGATACCGGTGATATCGTAGGCGTCCCTCGAAATACCGGGATGACTCTGTGCTAGGAGAGGTAAGGCTGTAGCGGTGAGGATGAGGAATATGCCCGTCGCGTGGCGAAACCGCATGTGACCTCCTCGGCGGGGAGGGGCTTTCCGATTCTAGCATTTCCCCCGCCGGGGGGCGCAAGAGGCACGAGTTCGCACCGGCTGGCTAACTATCCAGATCGATAGTTTGCAGATAAGCGGGCAACGATACGCGCCATTTGAAATTTGATTCGATCATCAATTTGAGCGCCGCGGAAGCTTCCGGCTCCCCATGCACTAAATATGTTTGGCGCGGCGGCGCCGGCAGACCCGTGAGCCAGCGCATCAGTTCACTTCGTCCGGCGTGCGCGGAAAACTGCCGCAGATTGGTTACTTCCGCCGCGACCGGCACATCCATTCCAAATATCCGAAGTGTCTTTGCGCCATCCTCGAGAGCGCGGCCACGTGTGCCTTCGGCCTGAAAGCCCGCCAGCAAAATCGCATTTCGCGGATCGGGAGCGCGTTGCGCGATGTGATGCAGCACGCGTCCGCCGGTGGCCATGCCGCTGGCCGAAATAATGATGGCCGGCGTCTTGACATCATTAATTTTTTTTGAATCCTCGACGGCGCGCATGTAGTGCACGGTGTGCGCATCCAGCGGATTTCCGCTGTTCGATTCCGCGGTAAAAATGGGGTCCTGGTCCTCCCGGTGGCTGAGGTATAGGCTGGTGGCGCTGATGGCCATCGGGCTGTCGACGTAGACGGGAAGGCGCGGAATGCGATTGGCGTTTTCCAGTTTGCGCACGATGTACATGATGGTCTGCGTGCGGCCCACGGCAAACGCCGGTATCACGATCACTCCGCCTCGCTTGGCGACGCGATTGATGACAGCCGCCAGCGCATCCTCTTCCGAATCGGTCGGATGATCGCGGTCTCCGTAAGTCGATTCACAGAGCAACACGTCGCAGCGTGGCGGCGGTTCCGGATCTTTCAGAATCGGCTGATCGTAGCGCCCGATATCCCCGGAAAACAGCACGACAGTTTTATTTCCATTTTCCGTGATCGTCAGTTCCAGGCTGGAGGAGCCGAGAATGTGCCCGGCGTCGTGCGACCGCACCGTGAATTGCGGAGAAATCGTAAATGGATCGGCGCGGGGAATCACGCGAAACGCTTTCAACACGGGTTCGACATCCTCTTGCGTGTAAAGAGGCAGCGGCGGATCGTGCTTACTATATCCATGCCGTCCGGCGCGGTCGGAATCTTCTTCCTGCAAATGAGCGGAATCGGGGAGCAGAAGATTACACAACTCAATCGTAGCCGCGTCGGCATAAATTGGGCCGCGAAAGCCGTCCCGGACCAGCCGCGGCAGATAGCCGGTATGGTCCAGGTGCGCGTGCGTCAAGACGCACCAGTCAAAGGAAGCCGGCTTTTCGGGGAGGGGATTCCAATTGCGCAGGCGAAGTTCCTTCAAGCCCTGGAATAATCCGCAATCCACCAACAGCCGCTTGCCTTCCGCTTCAACTAAATATTTGGAGCCTGTGACCGTACCAACCGCGCCAAGAAATGTGAGTTTAGCCATAGGGCAGTCATTCTAAACGAACTTCGCGAAACGAGATAACAGAGGTTGCCAACGGGAGAAAATCTAGGGGCTTATCTAAAACTTGCGCTGTCTGTAGTGAAAACTTTTGGAAGCTTTAATTGGTGGAGCCGGGGGGATTCGAACCCCCGACCTTCCCGGTTTCACCGGGACGCGCTCATCAACTTTTCGATAAAAGCGCGGTCCTTCTGCCGCTTAATGTAGTTCTCCCGCTTCATCGCGTCGCTTCGAGTTGCAAACTCCTCGAGGTGTCGTAACTTCCAAGGACCCCGATTTTTAATCGCCTTGGAGTAGTTTGACTGATGATATCGAATGCGGTCTTCTAAATGTTCAGTTTGCCCAATATAGAATCGGCCTGTCCATTCGCTTTGGAGGATGTAAACGAAACAGGGCATAAAAATGGGTTGGTGACGGCTCAAACTCGCTTTCTTTTGGTGGAGCCGGGGGGATTCGAACCCCCGACCTCCTCGATGCCATCGAGGCGCGCTCCCAACTGCGCCACGGCCCCACCGGAGTTGGAAATGATAAAAACTGTAGCATCCTGGCGGCACGCGGTCAAACGCGAACATGCGGCTTATTCCGCTTGGCTTATGACTCGCCGTGCTCCCGTGCTGCTTTCTGATTTATCTCAAGACATCTGGCCGCGCAAATCATCCAGGAAACATGGTCAGGCCCACGCTTAAAAACCAGCGCAACAGCACAAGCCCGCACACCTGCCCAGCGCAGTGTAGAGATTCCATTTGCAACCTGCGTGTGAAAGGACTATTCTCCGGGCAATTATTCCCACCGAAGGAGGTTCCACCATGGTTGACACGCGCAAAGTGCTCGATTGCCGAAATTTTCCCAGCGACAAAGCTTGCACACTGGCCATTTCCGGCACCGAAGAAGAAGTGCTCGATATCGCCGTGCATCACGCCTCGACAGTTCACGGACACGAAAATACTCGCGAGCTGCGAGAGCAACTTCGATCCATGCTCAGCGATGAATCCGACGTGAAAGCGGCGACAGCCTAAATTTCAGCACGCAAAGGACGATGCCGGCGAGCACGCGAAGCTGAGTGCCCTAGGTGTACCTGATTCAGTCGGCGCGTTTCTGTCTAGCGCCAACAAGGTCGGGCGGCTCTAAAGCTTTATTCAATTCAGCCGTCTCGGTGCGCCATCGCTTCCATACCAATCGACAGTTTTCCCACTCGTGTTCACGGTCACGGTGCGCAATTCGCTAAAGTGATCGAAGGACTCCACGCCAGTCTCGCGGCCTATGCCGCTATCCTTGAAGCCGCCCCATGGAGATGCCGGATCAAGGCGATGATGGTCATTTACCCAAACCATGCCGAAGAGAAGCTTGCTCGCCACTCGGTGAGCGCGGGCGACATCGGTCGTCCAAACCGAAGCGGCCAGGCCGAATCTCGTATCGTTGGCGATGCGTATCACGTCGGCCTCATCCTCAAATGGCATGACGATGGTCACTGGACCGAACACTTCCTCTTGAGCAATTTCGGAGCGGCACTCGACGTCGCAGAGTACGGTTGGTTCGATGAAATAGCCGGATGATTTTTCTGGAGGTGTTTTTCCTCCAGTCAATATTCTTGCGCCCGCTGTTTTCGCGCGCTCAAGCATCGCCAAAATTCGCTGCCGTGATTTCTCGGAAATCACTGGACCAAGCTGCGTCCGCGGATCGGCAGGATCACCCAATCGGATCAACGCGGCTTTCGTTCCAAATTTCTCCAGGAATGCAGGATAGATCGAACGCTGGACAAGGATGCGCGAACCGCATACACAGGTTTGCCCCGCGGCGATGAATGCCGCAAACGCGGCGCCGTTGACCGCGCGATCCAGTGGCATGTCGTCAAAAATAATGACCGCGCCCTTGCCGCCAAGCTCGAGCGTAGTCGCCGCAAAATTCCGCGCGGCAGCCTCACCAATCGCGCGTCCCACGTCAGTGCTGCCCGTAAATACAACTTTTTTTATTTTGGGATGCGCGGCGAGAGCCGCGCCCGTCACAGCGCCCGTGCCGTTCACCAAATTGATGACGCCCTTGGGTACCCCTGCGCGATCCAGAAGCTCGACAAGCCGAACGGTCGTGAGCGGCGTCTGCTCGGAAGGTTTGATGACAACGCTGTTGCCGGTTGCCAGCGCCGGTGCAAGACTCTTCGACAGGATCATCAGCGGATGATTGAACGAGGTCATCAGCGCGACGACGCTGAGCGGAACCCGCTGCGTGTAGCACAGGTACGGCCCTTCGACGGGAATCACTGCGCTTCGCTGCGTAAGCGCAAGCGCCGCAAAGTATCGATAGAACTGCGGAAGCCGCGAGATTTGCGCGCGCGTCTCAACAATCGGACGCCCATTGTTGAGCGTTTCGAGTTGAAAGAAGTTTTCCAAATCCGCCTCGAACATATCGGCGAAAACGTTCAGCACGCGCGCGCGTTCCTGGATCGACGCGCCACTCCACTTGCCTTCCTCAAAGGCGCGCTGGCCGGACATCACCGCGCGATCCACGTCAGATGCGCCGGCATCAGCCAATTGCCCGATCGCGCTGCCCGTCGCGGGGTTAATAATCTCAAGTGTTTTGCCGCTCGCGGCATCAGTAAACTCGCCGTCGATAAAAAGTTGGGCGTGATACGTCATCGACTCAGTTTTCATAAATCACACCTTAGCGGGATACGGCGAAGCGGTCGCCTCAGACTCGAGTTCCTCAAGGCGGCGCTTCTTCGGTTCAATCCCAAATAGCAGAACAACGCAAATCTGAATAAACAGTAGCCCGATCATCAAGCTCAACACGCCGCCAACTCCGTACGCCTTGAAGAGAGCGACGACCACGAATGGCGTGACAATCGTCGCGCCGCGTCCAAATGTGTTGCAGATTCCTGAGGCCCGCAACCGCACTTCAGTTGGAAAAAGTTCCGGAATGTAAATCGCAAATAGAAGCGCGACCAGAACGTAAATCGGAACGGTCAATAAAAAACCTGTGATCATCAAAATCACCGGATTTCTGATGAACGGATAAATGCTGCCCACCAGGATAGTAAACAAAGACGCGCCAATAATCGTAGGCTTCCGCCCCCACGAGTCCGCGGTAAATGCGCCGATCGCCGAGCCGATTGGCGCGCCAAAGGACATCACCAGCGCGTAACGAAACGAATTTGCGATGCTGAGCCCCTCCTGCACGAAAAATGTCGGCAGCCAGGTCACGAATCCATAAATCAAAGTGTTAATTACAATCAGAGTTGTGCATCCCACGATCATTCGCGGAAAGTGCACAGAGTTCAGCAGAGAGCTAAGGCTCCGCGAATGTGCCAATGGCGCAGCGGATGCCGGTGGCGGGAGCGGCGCGCCGCCGGAGAATTCGCGTTCAATCGCCTGCAATATCGCGTTCGCTTCTTCACTGCGGCCGACCGACTCCAGCCATCGCGGCGATTCCGGCAGCGCTTTGCGCAAATACCAAACCACCAGCGCGCCCAGACCTCCGAGCATGAACATGGCTCGCCAACCAAAGCGCGGAATGATGAGCGTTCCGACGATCCCGGCCGCGGGCAAGCCAGATACGACGAAGACCGACATGCCTCCCAACCATTTGCCTCGCGCCTGCGGAGGAATGAATTCCGTCAGCGTTGAATATCCGACAACGTTTTCGGCGCCCAGTCCCACTCCAATAATAAATCGCAGCAAAATCAGCACGCCCATGGTAGGCGCGAATGCCGCGGCAACGGATGCGAGACCAAAAATAGCGAGATTCGCTTGATAAGTGAACCGCCGGCCGTACTTGTCGCCCAGAAATCCCGTCAGAAAAGATCCCAGCATCATCCCGAGGAAAGTTGCGGAAACAAATTGAGCGTTCTGGCTCATCGTGGAAAATCCGCTCTTGAGAGTTGCGCCCAGAACGGTTGCCACGACGTAAATGTCAAACCCATCGAAAAACATTCCCGCGCCAATCAGCCACATGATCCGGCGATGGAACGAGGAAATAGGAAGACGATCCAGCCGCGCGCCCGCGTTCACTGGCGCGGCCAGTTTATTTCTCCTTCGCGACGACGGCCATGCTGCCGACCGTCAGCGCCTCAACGGCCAAACGGCAATTCTGGTCAAAGGAATTCTGCTGCGTTGTGAGGAAAAATTCCTTGCAGGTTCGCGCGGCATTCGGATCGAGCTTCAGAATTCGCTCGACGAGTGAGTCCGCAATGGCTGTCAGCCGCGCTGCAGGACAAGCCTGGGAAATGAGTCCGATCTGCAGAGCGTATTGCGGAGTGATGGGATCGCCGAATAGAAGAAGTGGAAACGCGAAGCGCGGCAAGGCGTACTCGCCCAGATAAGCCATGATTGCCGCCGGCGCAAGACCGAAACGCATCTCGGGAAATCCCAGCGAAGCGTTCTCAGCAACGCAAACGAAATCACAAACAATCGCCAGTCCGAAGCCGAATCCGAACGCGTCGCCCTGCACCTCCGCGATGCTGATCAGCGGCGAAGTTCTCAAGGCGCGCTTGAGTTCAATGAGCCGGGCCGACTCTTTACGGATTGAGCGAACGTCCCGGCCCGCGCGCTCGCGCCCCGTACAGAAAACTTTTCCGCGCGCTCGGATCCGCAAGACGCGCGCGCTCGGTCGAGCCGCTTCCGCGTGCAACTCGGCAAGCATGGCGTCAAACATCACGCCGGTCACTTCGTTTCCGTGTTCGGTATTGTTCAAAACAAAGGTGAGGACGTCGCCTTCACGCTCGATGATTAATCCATCGAAAGCAATGGGGTGAGAAGTTTGGCTCGGTTTGGACGACACGGCTACACGGTATACAAGCAGCGCCGCGAATGTCAACGGCTTGCCCGGGCGAGAAGTGTTCTGCTTGAAGCAAATCTTGTGAGATCACTCTGAGATGTGCTTTTAGGAGGTCGAGGCTTCAGAGTCTGTGTGGGAACTACTGAATACTTGTGGGTCGTGGCTTTAGCCACGACATAAACGCTGTAAAAATCAGTGCGGCTTTAGCCGCTGAAGTTCAGGCTTTGCAGTTCTCACACTGTCGGGGCTAAAAGCCCCGACCTCCTAGGCGCTACAATCGTTTCAACTATTTTCTATGTTGGAACACTAGGGCAGGCCAGTGGTCCCGTGCTTCTGACGTTAGAAGCGTTGATGAGAATTGTTCTCAGCGACCGGGCTCCATCCCCATCGCTTTGTAAACCGCCCCTGCTGCTGGCGACGAAAGATATTCCAACAGCGCTTTCGCCGCCTCCGGAATTTTCGCATGCGTCGAGACGAAGCCTACCAAAGTTGTCCGAGGCGAGATTTCGCGCGGCAGCGAGCCTACTCGATCGATTCCGGGATCGTTCATTTCGCTGAGAAAGGTCATGCCGATTTCGACTTCGCCGTCGGCGACCATGGCCATCGCCACATCTCCGCCTCCGGCGCCGCCCGGACCCTTGCCCTTCACGCGCTTTAGCTTCGGCTCGATTTGCTCGTCGATCCCCAACTTCTTCAGCATGTCGTTGATGCTGACTCCCGCCGCCGCTCCTGTTGACGCATCTGGACTGGAGATCGATTTTGCCGCGAGCAGCGTTTTTTTGAAGGCTTCCGGCGTCGAAATATCAGGCTTGGGCGCGCCCTTCTTCACTGCGACTCCCACGGCAACGGAAGCGAGAGGCGTCGCGCTCGCTTCCACCACATTGCCCGAGGCCACAACATCCGGATAAGGCGGCTGCACGATGGCGACGTCGTAGGCGCCGCCGCGCACGACTTCCTGCTTCGTCCCGCCGCCCGATAGGAATGTCCCCTTGATTTTATATCCGGTCTTTTGCTCAAATCCGGGAGCCATCTGTTCGACGGCCGAGCGAATTCCGCCGGGCGCGACCAACGTCACCTCGGTCTGCGCGCGGACGCTGCATGAAATACTCATCACAATTGCAATCGCACTGGCTGACAAAAGAACTCGTCTCATACCTTAGCTCTCCAATTTGAACAATGAACTCTCGACGATCGATAAGACCCAGAAATAAAATGTGCCGGAAATTGTTGCACGGATCGCTCGTGCGTACAACCAATCACAATGAATAGCTCGTATAAATCGAAGTGCGTATTGCGTTCGTAAAAAGGTGGTCGGCCCAGTAGCGCCCGAATCGCCAGCCGATTTCCCATCGCTTGCTCACGCGCTTCACTCGATACGCCACTGCTGCATCCAGTTCAGTTCCGTAGTGGATACGATTGCTGTCCGAGTGATAATCGAAATAAGTAATCCTGAAATCGCCGCCATTCAAAAAATTGGGCGCGCCCGTGGAAGTCAAATAGCGAGCTTCAAGGCCGTGACTGTTCCCGATGCTCGGATTGTTCGCGAACATGTCTGTCCACCCATTAAAAGGATGCGCAAGTGGCGTCGTCAATTTGTCCGTAACGCTGTGACCTTGCAGTAAGGCGTATCCCGCTTGAATCCCGAATCCGTGCCAGGCGGGACCGAGTTCATCCAAATAATAATTCACGTCGACGTGGGCGGGATTGGTTCCGAAGTTCCTCTGATTGGCGAATTCAGCGGCATACAAAACGCTCCAGTTTTTCGTGAACTGGTAAGGGCCGGTCGCGCGTAGCCCAAACGTTTGCGTCGATTGCGTGTACAGAGCCGGAAGCCGAAAGTCGAGCAAGACACCGTACAACGAGAGGTTGACCCGGCTGGCTTTCTTCCACTCCAGGTCCAACAAATGCGAATGCATGGAGGGCTTGCCGTCGGTCGCATCGTGACCGAACACGCGATACACGCGGTTCAGATACGCGTACATGAATGAAAAATTGTTGGGCAGCTCCAGTCTCAATTTAGCTGCATCAAAGTTTTGATGGTCCTGCCGCCAGCTGGAAATGGTGATAAAACGCCCGTCGTTAAGCATGATTTCCTGGCGGCCGAGCAGTAGCGTGAATTTCCTGCCTGGCTGTCCGCCCGTCCATCGCAGATAGCCCTGATTCAGGTCCAGAGATCGCGGATCAATAATCGCAGGTCGGTCCGGGCGATTCTGCGAGGGCACGGTTGGAATGCTGTAGTCCGCCTTTCCGGTCACAATCACCGTGGCGCCCTCAGCAAAAACGGAAAAACCATGAAACGTAGGCGTCTCATAACCCAGCGCGATCCTGAGAGTGGGAGCGTAAGCAGGCGCAGTAAAAGGCGCTCCGTCGCGCTCGAACGCTTCAAAGCGATAGCGCGCTTCGCCGGAAAATTTCCCTTCCTTGATCAGCGGCCATAGCGCGCGCGATTGCGATTCAACCTGATCCTGCGCGGCGAGATTCGGTGGGACAATGATGAAAACCACACTACAAACGAGTACCGAGAGAATTCTCGTAATCCAAAATAATTTCATTTTTATGTTTGGCCGTTTAAATCGATCGCTAAAAAACACCAAGCACGGTCCATGTTCCATGCATGTTACATCGAAAACAACCGACGAGCTACGCACTTGTGGTTAGAGATGACGCGATCTCAACGAGCGGCATCGCTTTTGAATTCGTGTGTGTAGGAAGTTTCTTGCGCTAAACCCACCATTTCGTAAATTCGCGAAAGGGTGGGGCACCCGCCATTGAAGGATTATGGTATGCGACTACATCGCGATCGACTTGAAGGTTAGGTGCCGCACCCTTGCGTTTTTGCAAGGGTGCGGTTCTTAGAAATGAAGCGGACTATTCCCACATCTAGCATCGCCTTCGGCAAAATCCACCTATGCCCCCTTGCGAACTCGTGCAGGCAATTTCTCTAAAGTCGCAGCATCCTCAATCGCGTCGGCGAGCTGTTGCCAGGAAAATGTCTCGCCAGGACGAATCGAAATGCCTCGCTCCACCATTTCCTTCACAAGCCAATCCTGCCGTTCGGCCGTGGCCAGAGCGGTCAAGGGTTCAAGGCCAATTTTCTTGAGCGTCTCGGCCGCTTCGCGCATTTCGGCGGCACGGCGCTTGCCATGTTCCGCGACACGGCTGACGATGTAGTCAGGAAGCGTGCCGTCCCAGCCCATATGAGGATACGTCGCGGCCAGTGACGCGAGAACTTCCTTTTCGGCGCCGTAACGGCGCGCCGCAAAAAGGGATTCGACTGTCAGCGCTTCCAGTCCTTTAATAATTACGCTGCGGCACATCTTGACAGCCGACGCCACGCCGATGCGCGTGCTGACAGGTGTTACATTCAGGCCGATCGCGCGCAGACGCGGAGCGATGGCCTCTGCTGCGGTGCCGCCGAGCAACATGGGAACTTTGAGCCGCTGCGGCGAGACGGGCGCCATCACTGCGGCTTCGATGAAAGTTGCCTTCGATAGTTCCAGAATTTGCGCGATCTCGCGTTTCGTTTCGGGCGAGACAGAATTAATATCCAGATACGTCTGGCCGCTTCGAAGATATTGCACGGAATTTCCAGCCACCTCAGCAGCGGCCGAGCAGGTTACCGCGGAGATCACCAGGTCCGCGGAGCGAATTGCCTCTTCCAGACTGTCGCACGCGCGGACGTTCGCGTTTTTCGCTTTTGCCAGCATGGCCGCCCGCGATTGTCCGGAATTAAAAAGGATATCGAACACGGACACCCGAATTCCGGAGGCCGCAAGATCACTTGCGAAGATCCCGCCAAATTCGCCAAACCCAATCAATGCAACTGCCCGAACCGGATTCTCATTCATGGCGACTCCCTGTTTTTGGTTACCGCTTGAGCCCAGATCGCTAATGAGTAGAAAAATTCGATGGTATCCCTGATCGCACCCGCTGTGAACCGGAATTCTATTTATACTAATCAGTTAAGGCGTCCAGAAGTTAGCAATGCCGATTCCCAGGCTGTCTCCGGCAAATTCCTTCTCCTCCTACAAACGTTCGCAGGCCAAGTTACCCGCAACCCTTTTATCTGCAATCGGGTCCTACCACCCTTGTACCATTGCCAAGGTGGTACCTTAAGGTGGAAAATAGGGCGTGCGGGGGGAACCAATCCTTCCCAATGGTGTCTAATCAAATGAAGCGCTCAGTGACTGGTTCTGTCGATCAGTTTTCCGTGTCCGGAGATCCCGTGGGCGGCTTCAAAGCTTGCTGCGCGTGGCACGAAGCGATTACCGCGAATTCCTTGCGGCAGCGCTTGGCGCAGACAGGCGAGAGAGGCGGTAACCGTGTCTGACCTGGCGCGCGTCCTCCCCTGGTCCAGCGACGAAGCCGAGCTCGTTACGGAGTTGCAGGGGGGCTCGGGCGCAGCTTTTGACTGGCTGGTCACGCATTACTCGGGCCCGGTTTACAGCCTGGTAGCCGGCATGACTTCGGAGTCCAGCGAGGCTGCCGACATTACGCAGGACGTATTCTTGAAGGCATTTCGCGGCATACGCGGTTTCCGTCGCGGCAGTTCGCTGAAGACGTGGCTCTACCGGATTGCGGTTCGTGAAGCGTTGAATCATCGCCGCTGGTTATGGCGGCACCACCGGCAGCAGGCTTCGATTGACGCGGAGCCGGTGGAAGGACACGCGCTTCTGGAGATCGAGGATGAGAGCAGGACCCCGTTCGAGGAGGCTGCTACCCACGAGTTGCAACAGGCAGTCCAACAGGCCCTGCGAGGTGTTCCGGAAGTTTTCCGCAGTGCCGTAATCCTCAGAGACCTCGAAGGAATGGCTTACGAAGAGGTGGCTGAAGTGCTGGAAGTATCGGTTGGCACAGTGAAATCGCGCATATTGAGAGGACGGCGATTGTTGCGTGACATCCTGAAGCCGATACTTGGAGATGCACATGTTGCGCATCAACCCGTACATCATCAAGCTGTAACCCACCAGACGCACGCCGCGTCCAAGACCGTGATGCATTCGCCACTCTTTTCGTCAGTGAAAGAAAAAGGTGGCAGTCAGCGTGATACTGTCGACTGGGCGCCCTCCGTCAAGCCGGATAGCGCTGAAGGAGGTGTCTGATGGAATGCGACAGAGTGAAGAGCCTGCTACCGGGCTACCTGGATGGCGCGTTGCATTTGGATGCCGGAGCCGAAACGCATTTGTCGATCGGACGGCATCTGGAAGGCTGCGCAGACTGCCGCGAAGATCTGGAAAGTTACCTGGCATTGTCGTCGCTAATGTCGCGAGTGGAGCGTCCTGCTCCCCCTGCGGATTTGGCCCTGCGGATTCGCGTTGCCGCCTCGCAACGCCTCTCGGAAAACCCCTGGGTTCATTATGCAGTTCGAGCCCGTACTCGCGCGCAGTTGATCCTGGAAAATATCCTTGAACCAATGGCTCTGCCGGCCACTGGCGGTTTTACAGTGGCCTTGGTGATATTTGTGCTGGTTTGCCAACTGCTCGGAATGGGCGCCCCGCTTCGCGCAGGCGCCAATGATTCCCCAACCAATCTTCTGCAGCCCGCTCGCCTTGAGGCGCTGGGGCCCTTCGCGGTAACGGGAATAGAGGAAGCGGGGCATTCCGGCCCGCATGGGTTAGTGGTAGCGACCACGGTCAACGCAGAAGGCCAGGCCGTGACTTACGAGATTCTCGCGGGTCCGGATAATCCTACGATCCGCCGCCAGCTTGACCTGGTATTGATGTTTTCGCGTTTCCGCCCGCAGATGAGTTTTGGCCGCTATACCTCAGGTGGCCGCGTTGTCCTTAGCTTTAGCGATATGTCGATCAAGGGATAGCTGAGCTACTCGCAAGCGCTCATGTTGCCACCTATCGCACGATAGTACCCACGTACTATAGCTGCCGTACTCCCCATCATTTGAAAATGGAACGCGATGGTCAGTGTCTCGCCTTGACTGCGAGACCCGTCAAGAGCGGCATGCTGACGATCCAGGATTCCTCGCCATTGGAAAACTTAAATAAACCCGGTTTGACTGCGGTCGGTTCTGAAAACAAGTCCAATCAGAACCCGCGAACCAATCCTGTGTGCTTGGAAGTCGGCGTAACGATTCGAAGTCTGCTTGGCGAAAAAGACGAACCCTCCCAGGGTTCCGCCCAACCTACGCGGGAGGAAGCCAGAACCGTAATCGTTTTCGACAACGGAGCGGTGCTTCGCGTCGCGAATAACTTGCCCGTCGGGCAAGCTATCATTCTTTCGAATCCGCAAGGACGCGAAGTTGTTTGCCGTCTCGTCAACACTCGGAATTCGCCAAATCTAAAAGGCTATATCGAAGTCGAATTCCTGGAACCGGCTACGGATTTCTGGGGAATCCATAAGTCCGGGGAAAAACCGCCTGTTTCGAATGCGCCGACCGCGCCTGTTACGCCACCGAAGGCCGCAACGCACCCGCAAATTGTTTCGAGCGCGCCGCCACCGGAATCGCCCACGCCTGTCCCCGCGTCCATGCCCATTCGAGTAGAGCCCGCACCGGCCGCGGCAGCCCCGATTGACAGGGCGCCGTCGTTCGAAGACATCCCCGAAGTTGCGCGCTTATCACCTCCACCTACCGAGCGCGTCAAAATACCGGAACAGACTCCGCGCAATCCTGTCTCCAGGAATACAGAAGGTCCGAGTCCCCGCATTGAAGGAGCAAGGTCCTATTCGCCTGCGGATAGGCCCACAGCTGCTTTAGAACTGACGTCACTATCCGCAAACTGGGAAGGTTCGCCGGCGCCTGCTCGCATGCCGTCCGCCTCCAACGACGTTCTTGGCAAATTTTCCCATACAAATTCTGAGTCTGGATCGAATAGGTCTTCCGGAAAAAGCTCACTGATCATCGGCGGGGCGGCTGTAGTCCTGATTGGGCTTGGCGCGGGAATGTTTTTCATGCGTCGCGACAATCCCGTTGCACCGTCCGTGGCTCCGGTCGCCGCAGTCACGCGGCCAGCCGCGCAGGTTCCAGCGGCGCCGGTCGGTGCTCCAGCCCCTGTACAACCCGCAATCCTCGATCGGACCGCTGCGGAAGAAAGACCGCAAGC
>Ga0070735_10000485_pt1 | contig 43115 bp, 35 predicted proteins | sample Coa_R1_FD_66443 | JGI IMG/M metagenome (GOLD analysis project Ga0070735, IMG submission 66443) | Surface soil microbial communities from Centralia Pennsylvania, which are recovering from an underground coalmine fire - Coalmine... | ecosystem: Environmental > Terrestrial > Soil > Unclassified ... | reverse complement strand
GGAGGAATGGTCACCGCGAGCGAAGCCTCCGCCAGTCCATAGACGGGCAGCAAAGTTTCACGGCGAAATCCACAGGAAGCGAATCGCTCGGCAAAGCGATCGAGCGTCGCCGGCAGCACCGGCTCCGCGCCGTTGAGCGCGGCGCGCCAGGCGCTGAGGTCCAGCCCGCGAATCTCTTCGTCCGAAATTTTTGCCGCGGCCAATTCGTACGCAAAATTCGGCGCCGCGCTGATCGTCGCGCGATAGCGGTGGAACGCGCGAACCCATCGCGCGGGACGAGAAAGAAACGCCAGCGGCGAAAGCACCACCACCGGCAGCCCGAAATAGAGCGGCATGAGCCACGCGCCGATCAGGCCCATGTCGTGGTACAGCGGGAGCCAGCTCACGCCAACGTCGTCATTGCGCAGGCCAAGCGCTTCGCCGATCGAGCGCACGTTGGCCAGCAGATTGGCGTGCGTCAGCATCACGCCCTTGGGATTTCCGGTGGAGCCCGAGGTGTATTGCAGCAGCGCCAAGTCCTCCGCGCGCGAATGCACCAGCGGACCGAGCGGCGCCGCAACCTGCGATTTCGCCAGCGCTTCGGCCGTGACGACGCCTTCGAGCGACGGCACGAGCGGCTTCAGCAAGTTGGCCACGCTGGCCGCTTCGCGAAACGTCACCAGCAGCCGCGCCCCGGCATTGGCCAGAATCGCTGACTGCCGTTCCGCGTACTCGGCGATCCGGTCGGCGCGAAACGGCGGGTAGATCGGTACGGGCGTCGCGCCCGCCAGCAGGATGCCGGCAAAGACCAGAAAAAAATCGCGCGAAGTCGGCAGCATCAGAGCGACGGTGTCACCACGACCGATCCCGCGCTTGGTCAAATCGGCGGCGACACGCTCGGCCCCCTCCAAAAGCTGGCCGAACGTGAGTGAGTCGCCTTCCGCGTCATCCTCGTAAAAAATCAGGTGGGTCCGAGACGCGTCCACGCGGCCGCGATACCGCAGTACTTCCTGAAAAGTTTCCGCCGAGGGAATTCCTTCCGCCTGGCCGGCGAAAGAATTTTGGGACTCGCGCGGCGCGGTGTCGACGCGTGCAACGGCGGCCGCGGGCGCGCCACCCGCGGCGTTCACGCCACCGCCTACCGCCCCGCTCACCGCCCCAGCCACGGCAACGATCAGGTCCTGCACCGTTTCCGCGCCGGCCAACACCTCTTCATCGAGGCGCGTGCCGCAGGTTTTCTCGAGGCGCAGCAGCAATTCCACGCGCTCCAGGCTGCCCAGCCCCAAATCGCGATCCAAATGCGATGCCGGAGAAGCCGAACGCACCGCCGACGCGTGTCCCAACTCGGCAAGAAGTTCGCGCACCACTTGCAGCACGCGCTCTTCGTCCGCTACCACATTCAATTTTTGTGCGGGAGATACCAAAGAAAATCCCCAAGGTACTGCAGCGAGACTGGAAGGGCTTTGCTGGCCAGTAGGCTAACACGCGCGGAAAAGTCGTTCAAGGCAGGGCAGGCAAGTGGCGCGGGCTTCACGCTGCGGAATTTGAATTGAGAAGAGCGGTCGCCATGCAATGAAGATTCTCAGACGGAACAGCAAGCGGAAACACCCAAAACATTGTCATTCTGAGCGAAGCGAAGAATCTCTCTTCGATTTAAGCGTCAAAAAAAACAAAGAGAGGTTCTTCGCTTCGCTCAGAATGACAGACCGGAATATTTTTCCGCTTCAACGACGCTCTCGGAAACCTTCCGATCCTGCGGTTTGAAACAAGAATCACCAGGCGGTACGAGAGTACCGATACGAATGTAACTCATGGTCCATAGGCGCGGGCGGCCTTCCCGGGCAGAATGATCGCGTGGTTGGAGCTGCTCGGAACGATCGAAACATCGATCGGTCCTCCGGACAGGATCCGATGGCTCCAGCCCTGCACCATCGTATTGACTCATTGCCCATGCCCCACGAGCGGCCGCCTCCCCCAGCGGCCGCTCTCCCCATTTCAGGCAGAATTTTTTGCTTTTGTGGCAGACGTGAACGAACGGCTGACTTCGCGCAATCCGTCGCGAGCAGTTGTGCTACGCTCTCGACTAATGGGCGTCCTTCGTCCAAATAGTCCATTATCGATGCGTCACCGCCGCGCGAACCACGTGATTCTGCTGGTGTCAATTCTCATCGGAGTTGCGCTTGGCGTTGAGCAGGCCAGAGAATGCGCTGCCGTTTCGGCTACCTATTTGGCGGATTACAGCTTCGCCATTTCGTTTTCCATTTTTACGACTCTCAGTATTCTCGGACTCCCGCTCTTGGTTTACTGGCGTACTCGCTGGCTCGGCGCGGGGTTCATCGCTGTAGGCATGTTGAGCTATGTAATATTTTTGAGCGGCATGGCTGTTCTGACGAAAGAAGACCGCGTAGCATGGCGTCACGAAAAAATGATTTCATTTGGGCCCGATCAGAAAGCATCAGTGCTGATCTATTTCCGCAAGGGAATCACTAGCCAGCAGGTCGAAGACTTCAATTCGACCGTCTTGGAGGTGCCGACAACGCAAAGGCCCGGGCATGGCCATCCCCCTTTTGTGCAGACGTATCTCCGTTTATCCCAATCCAACGGCCATGAAGGGATTGCTCTAACATTCTTTGATAACGCTGCTGCCGATAAAGTGGACGCATACTTGACGGCAATTAGAGCAGACCAGCGAGTCGAGAATGTATTTTTGAATACCTCGCCAAATTCTATTCACTTTGACTCAGAACATCCTTAGATCTGATTTCCGAACTGAATGACTGGGATGGCTTCACCGCGTTTTGCCACGCGGTTCCAGTGGTTTAGAAGGAACAGACTGCGGGGACTGCTCGTCCCGGTGTGGCCGGGACGAGCGGCCCTGATGGTCGCCGCGACGGCTAGCGCTGCCTGCCTGGCGAGCGGCCCGGCGGACGATAACTTCCCAGTGAGCGTGGACGCATCCGCAGCCGAGGGCTGATGGGCGGCGGAACGTTGCGAAGCGGGGCGCTGCAATTGCTGCACAGCTCCCCCACGGAATCAGCGGCCCGCAGCCAGTGGCCGCGAGCGGCGCATTCCGGATTAATGCACTGCACAGTCCATCCCGGCAAATACTGCACGCTTTCCCCCCTCTTTCAGCGTTTCGTGGAGTGACGCGCGCTTTTTCCGTTTGCGATCCGCGATTCCGGCCGGCCTTGCAGCGCTCGCCGCGCACCGCGCACCGCTCCGGTCCCCTGGACCGGCACCCACGGAAAAAGTTGCCGGGAGTTTGCGCTGGTACTCTTGTGGTGTCAAGAGAAAAGATACAATAGATAGTAGTGGGGTTGCAGAAGGGGCAGGGCGCCGGCGTTCGTGGCACAGCGACTCTTCTCTTTCTTCCTTTACAACCTTTCAGGGCTTGCCCACAATCTGTCCTTCGTCGGTAGTAATCGAAGGGCGAGCGGGCGCAAAATGCGCAAAAGGCTTCGACTAGCAATCGCGGGCGGGATTTTCTTGCTGCTGGCCGTGTCGGCAGTCCACGCTCAGCAGCCGCCGGAAGAAACCAAAGATTCCAGCTTGCCGGCGGCGCCGAAACCGGCGGATAGCTCCACTCCCGCGGACCAAACCAAGACCACGACAGCGCCTGCCAAAACTCCGGCGACCATCGCGCCGGTTCAACACCGCTTCTGGGATCGCGAGAACGATTGGCTATTCGCGGCCGTCGGCGCCGGCCGCGCTCTGGACTACGCCTCGACGCTCAATCTTCGCCACCGCGGCATCGATGAAGCCTTTCTCACCAATTCCATCGTGGATAATCACCCGCTGTTTGCCGGGATCGAGGTTGCGGCGACGGCGGCTTCTGTGGGTGTTTCGTACATCTTCCATCGAACCCACCATCACCGCCTGGAGCGCTGGACCTCGGCGATTCACGCGGGGATCGCGGTCGGCGGAGCGATCCGCAACTACAACCTGAAATCGCCGCAGCCTGGTACTTAGCATGAGGCGAGAACGCTTTTGACGCAGACTTCTTCCGCCTGTAGGTGTGGCCGGGGCAATGCGTCATCCGTGATATAAACGAACCCCGCAGGCTGCGCATCAGACGTTCGGGATAAAAAGCCTGCGCCACTGGATTACGGTTGAAAATCCTAACTCGACAAGCCGCCGCATTTTTTGCCGTGCTGGCCTTTTTTGCTTTCGCCGGGCTGGCATTCCCTCTGCCGAATCAGGCCCAGCAACCTCCAACTTCTCCCGCGCCGGCGCAAACACCTGCGGCTTCACCTAACCCCACCGCGCCCGCCGGCACCGGGCAAGTGCAAGGCTACACGCTTACCCCGGGCCAGGAAGCCCAGGCTATCGCCTACGCCCACGCGCGGCACGAACTCTATTTTCTGGACGTTGCCTACGGCCTTCTGCTGCTCGTGATGATGCTGCAGCTCCGCGTCGCTCCTTTGTTTCGCAATTGGGCCATCGACTGGACGGATAGCAGCTTCGGCCAGATCCTGGTCTTTGCTCCTCTGGTGCTGCTGACGCTGGACGTCCTGAGCCTGCCCACCGCCATGTGGGAGCATCGCCTCGCTTTGCAATATCAGCAGTCCATCCAGGGATGGGGATCGTGGCTGACAGACTGGGTGAAGGGCGAGGGCGTGGAAGCCACCATCGGCATTTTGATGGTGTGGATTCTGTATTCCGTGATCCGTAAGAGCCCGCGCCGCTGGTGGTTCTATTTTTGGCTGGCGGCCGTGCCGCTGATTATTTTGGGAGCGGTGATCGAGCCGCTGATCGTCGAGCCGCTGTTTTTCCGGTTCACGCCGCTCTCCAAAACGGAGCCGGCTCTCGCCGCAAACATTGAACGCATGACGATCCGCGCGGGCGCGCCCATTCCGCAGAGTAGAATTTTTGAGATGGCCGCCAGCGCCAAGCTCAAAGAGCTGAACGCCTACGTGACCGGCCTGGCCGCCAGCAAACGTGTGGTCGTCTGGGATACTACCATTCAGAAAATGACTCCGGACGAAGTACTGTTCGTTACCGGACACGAAATGGGCCACTATGTTTTGAATCACGTGCGCGACGGCATTGTCTTCGCGTGCGCGGTGCTCCTTCTTTTTCTGAACCTGGCCTATCGCGCTTTGCGCTGGATGCTGGCGCGCTGGGGAGAAACCTGGGCGATTCGCGGCCCTGACGATCTCGCCTCGCTTCCGGCTTTCATCCTTTTGCTAACGGTGTTCGGATTCCTCTTCACGCCCATTTCCAACGCCTATAGCCGGCACCTTGAGCATCAGGCCGACCAGTACGGCCTCGAAGTGATCCACGGATTGATTCCGGACGCGCCCGTCGTAGCGGCGCACGCGTTTCAGGTTCTGGGCGAGGTCGATCTGGAGGAGCCCAACCCTTCGCCGGCGGTGAAATTGTGGTTCTACAATCATCCGCCGCTCGATGAACGCATGCGCTTTGCGCAGACCTACGATCCGTGGTCGGAAAATCACGCGCCGGAATTTGTGAAGTGAAGTTGCCGCCCGGTGGGCGTGTTCGAGCGCCTGCCGCTGTGTACGTCCTGCATTCTGTGAATCGCCGCTCCGGAAAATCTCGATCGGAGTCCGCGGCGCGATTCAGCCGTCGCATCAGGCGCGGAATATTCCCTACTTTTCCCGTGGCACCGCCATGGGAACGGAACCATAAAGGAGAAATTTTGAAAAGTCGAATCGCTGAAACGCTGTTACTCTTCGCTCTGTTCGCGTTCGCCGGGCTGCCGGCCATCGCTCAGGACATGACCGCCACCCTGGACTCGCCGGCGCTCGCTCCCTCTCGTTCAGTCGCCGAAGCGACTCCTACGCCCCGGCCATCTCCCTGGGGCGCGCCGGAAGGACGCACGCTCTTCCCGCACAACTGGCTGCGCGGCTACGTGGAATACGACGTTGCTCCCCCGCACAACGAGCCCGATCTGGGGCGCTGCTCGCCGTCGCACAGCGTCATCCTTGACGCCGGCGGCGCCAGCTCCAACTGCAACGCCTACGCGCGCTACCTCTTGAGCGGCTATCTCGAAATTCAACCGTTCGGAAAAACCCTGGCCCGCCATCTGTTCCTGTTTTTCACGCCGACGTTTTCCTTCGGTAACAATGTGCCGCAATTCAAATACACCGCGTCCATGTCGGGAATCGCCTACGAGCGGGCCATCGGCTTTGGTTTCGAGCTGCCGAAGAATTTCGAAATCCGGGTGATGCAGCACCAGGTTGACTGGCTCGGCAAATACAATCACAACGTAGGCCTCGCGGACCTCAGCACCTCCGGTCCCTACGGCCTGTATTCGACGATCGGAGCGCGCTGGACGTTCGGCGGGTACGGCCGCGCCAAATAGCGCGGGCTTCAGCCGTAGAAGTACATCGCATCGGCGCTGCTCCGGGCGATATTTGCAGGCCTAAGTATGTGCCGCTGCCTTACTTTCGCGTGGTCCGCTCCGCTGGCCGCCAAGGCACACTCATCCACACGGCAACTTTCTCCGTATTAGAATTGGACCGATGAAGCAAGAGGTGTCTATGGCCGTTCGAACAAGCACGCTAACTACTCTCGCGGCGGCGGCCGCGATGGTGGCGGCGATCGTTAGTCAACCGGGAATGGTCGGCTGGGCGACGTCCGGTAAGAACGACGTTCCGGCAGTGGAGAAAGCGCCAGAATCGGGAGCCACTCCCGTCCTGGTCGAGCTGTTCACCTCGGAAGGCTGCTCAAGCTGTCCGCCGGCGGACGCGCTGCTCTCGCGGCTCGGCAAGACCCAGCCGGTTGCCGGAGCGGACATCATCGCGCTCGAAGAGCACGTGGACTATTGGGACCGGCTCGGTTGGAAAGATCCCTTTTCTTCCGAGGCTGCCACGGACCGGCAAAATGATTTCGGTGACGCGTTCGGTGGAGCGCAGATCTACACGCCGCAAATGATCGTGGACGGCCGCACGCAATTTGTCGGCAGCTCCGACTCGGACGCGCGGCGAGCGATCCGTGCGGCGAGCCAGGGGCAGAAACCCACGGTTCAATTGTCCTGGGAAAACGACGGCACGCTGGCCATCCATGTTGACGCGCTGAACGTTGACGCGGCGAACAATGCCGCGCCGCGAGACAGCCAACAACTGTTTTTGGTAGTCGCCGAAAACTTGCTGCATTCCGACGTGAAGCGTGGTGAGAATGCTGGCCGCGCCCTCGAGCATAATGGCGTCGTCCGGCAACTCCTGCCCATTGGGAAAATTGACACGCCGTCCGTGCCATTTTACTCGACGGTTGCCGTGCACGCCGCCCGCGAATGGAATCGCGCCAATCTGCGCGCGGTGGTTTTCGTGCAGGAGCGGCGCAGCCGGCATATCATCGCCGCTGCGGCCATTCCGTTTCCGAAAGTATGAATTGCGCACGCCATCGTTTTTGGTTTTTCGGCTGCCTGGAAATCTATCAGACAACTTTCAACTTACGTCCGCCATTGAAGCCTGTGTACTACGCCTCGCCATGATAAAGTAGCGCCCGCTTTATGGCGCGCATCGAAACCTCAGTAGACATCGCAGCCCCGGCCGAAGTGGTGTTCGCGTTTTTTGTGCCCCAGCGCATGCCATACTGGTATGGCGCGGACATGCACGCGTGTTTTACGGTGCAGGATGGCGCCGCGGATTTCGCGGTCGCGCAAAAAGTGCAGATCACCGGAAATCTGGGCAAGCGCGAAGTTTCGCACACGGCGGTGGTCACTGCGCTGCAGCAGTCTCGGGTTTTCGAGTGGCGCTTCAGCGACCGCTACGGCGTGAAAGGCCTGGAGCGCTGGGAGCTCGAGCGCGCCGCCGTGTCCTCACCCGAGCGCCCGCCGAAAACCGTCGTGCGCATGCGCAGCGAGTACACCATGCCCGGCTTCATCGGCAAGGCCATGGACTGGCTGCTGACTCGCCACGCTGTCGCGCGCCGCAATCAGGATTATCTCGCGCGCCTCAAGCGTTACGCTGAGCACGGTCCGGAGTAAATCCAGATGTTGCCCGATCAAACGCCCGATCAAGCACCCGAGCGTGCGCCCGATAGTTTGCCGCTAGAAAATCCCGTCGCGGGATCTCCGCTGCGGCCTCCCGTGCACTCGTCCGGCTTCCTGCGTACGATTTTTTGGAACGAACGAGAGTTGCGCGCCGGGTGGCGGCTCCTGGTGTACCTGCTGCTGGTGATTCTGTTCACCACGATCGGAACGTTGGTGGCCGTCGCTTTGCACTTTCCGCAAATGTCTCGTGGCTCCGTTACCGCCGTATCGATTCTCACGCAGGACGGACTTGGGATCCTGGCCGCGCTGGTCGCCGCGGCCATCATGGGGATGCTGGAGACGCGCCGCTTCGGCGACTACGGCCTGCCGCGCGCCGGCGCGTTTGGTGCGCCTTTCTGGCAGGGCGCCGCGTGGGGAATCGGAATGATCACCGCGATGATGTTTCTGATTCGCTCGTTTGGCGGATTTTCGTTTGGCACTCTGGCGCTCGCGGGTTCATCAGTCTGGCGTTACGCTGCGCTTTGGGGCGCCGCGTTTATCGTCGTCGGTCTCTTTGAGGAATTTTTGTTCCGCGGCTACGCGCAATTCACGGTGGCCACGGGCGTCGGGTTCTGGCCGGCCGCCGTTGCGCTGTCCGCGCTGTTCGGCGCGATTCATCTTCAAAACAGTGGCGAATCCAGGGTCGGCGCGCTGAGCGTCTTTGCCATCGGAATGTTTTTCTGCCTCACGTTGCGGCGCACCGGCAATTTGTGGTTCGCCGTCGGATTGCACGCGGCCTTCGATTGGGGCGAGACGTTTTTCTATTCCGTGCCGGACAGCGGCCTCGTCGCTCCCGGCCACTTGCTCAACTCCTCGTTCCACGGCCCGGTCTGGCTCACTGGAGGCAGCGTTGGACCGGAGGGCAGCGTCATGGCCTTCGGCGTTGTGGCGCTGGCTGCAGTAGCCTTCGCGCTGGTGTATCCTTCGCCCGAAGATGCCGCGCGGCCGTCGAGCGCCGGTTTACCGGCGGATCCTGACCCTGTGCCGCCCGAACATCAGAATCCCCCTGACTAAAGGCCTCTTCAGATGTCCTCACGTAGTGGCTTCTCGAATCGCCGTGCGAAATGTGGTTCAGTGGCACAGGCTTCAGCCTGTGGGGTTTAGTCCTTGCAAGTTCCAAACCCCACAGACTGAAGTCTGTGCCACTTAGGCGCGCAGTGCGGCGCTGAGCTTTTGTTCAAGGGTATTGAGGATTCGCGACGAAAAATCGGTGAGCTGCGCTTCGGTCAGGGTCGCCTGTCGGCTTTCAAACTTCACGCGCACCAGCAGCGCAAATTTTCCTTCCGGCACATTCTTGCCGCGAAATAAATCCACGGCGTCTACGGATGAAATTTCGGCGATGCCCAAATTCTGGATGGCGTCAGCGATCGCGGCAAATGTGGTTCCGTCCGCAAGGACCAGGGAAAAATCGCGTTCCACCGCCGGGAACCGGGACAGCGGCTTGTAGCGCAGAGCCGCGCGCGCGGCTTTGTAACCGTCGCACAGCGGCTCGAGTTCCAGTTCGGCGATGTACGCGTCCTGCCGCAGTTTGAATTTCTCAGAGATCCGCCGCGAGAGTTGCCCGGCGTGCCCGATCGATGGCGCCGCCTCTCCATTCGCGCCTCGCAGCGAAATCGTTGCCGCGTGCGCGCCATGCAGCCATTCCGGCGCGCCGGAGACCCACGCGATTCCGCCAGCAACGTGCCCCAGTTGATCGAGATCGCCTTTCAGATCGGCGAACGCATAGGCGCGTTCGGTTTCCGCGACGCCTTTTTCGCGCGCCAGTCCCGTGGCGCCAAGGGTCACGATGCGCGTTTCGACCGGCTGCGTTCCGCTCCAGCCGTAGCTCTTGCCAAACTCAAACAGCCGCACATTGCGCTGCCCGTGATTCAGGTTCCACTCCAGCGTTCGCGCCATGCTCACCGCTCCGGTCGAGCGCATCACGGACGCGTCTTCGGCCAGCGGGTTGGCGATGCGCGCCGGCGTTGCAGTCGCGGGGCGGAAGAGCGCGTCGCTCGGCTCATCCACGATGGGAATCGCGATAATCTCCTGGTACCCCAGGCCGATCAGAATTTCCCGCAGCCGGTCATCCGCTTCGGCGGATTCGAGGCGCGAGGCGGGCAGCGAGGCGGGCGGCAGCCGCGGCGGAAACTTGTCCACGCCGTAGATGCGCGCGACTTCTTCGATGAGATCCGTTTCGCGCGTCACATCGCCGCGCCACGATGGCCGCAAGCATGTCCATTCAGCGCGAGGCACTTTCTGCATGCCCTGTATTAGGACGTCTGCTCGACGTGGCGAGAAGCCGAGTCCGTTTAGGATGGCCTCAATCTCGGCGTCCGGCACACCCGCGCCCATCACTCGTAGAAATTCCGCGCGCGTCAGCACAATTCGCGGCGCCGCGGCGCGCCCCGGATATACGTCCACTACTCCCGCCAAAATTTCGCCGCCGGCCAATTGTTGAATGAGTTCCGCGCACCGCCGCGAGGCGGTCTCAGCCATTTCCAAATCCGCGCCGCGCTCGAATCGCATTGATGCTTCCGTGCGCAGTCCCAGCGATTTCGACGTGCGACGAATGGAAACCGGATCGAACCACGCGGATTCCAGCAGGATGTTGCGGCTCGTTGAGCGAATCTCCGTCTCCGCGCCGCCCATCACTCCGGCGATGGCCACCGCGCGAGAAGCGTCGGCGATCACGCACATTTCGCCGGTCAGCGTTCGCTCGATGCCGTCGAGCGTGCGCATTTTTTCTGCGGCCCGCGCGCGGCGCACCACGATGCGCTGCTCGGCCAGCAAATCCATGTCAAAGGCGTGCATGGGATGCCCGAGTTCGAGCATCGCGTAGTTGGTGGCATCCACGATGTTGTTGATCGAAGTTTGCCCCAGGGCTTCGAGGCGCTGCCGCAGCCAGTCCGGAGAAGGCCCAACTTTCACGCCGCGCAGCACGCGCGCCGTGTATCGCCCGCACAATTCCGGCGAATCAATTTGCACGCGCGCCGCCGCCGATGCCTGCCCGGCGGATTCCTTCAGCTGCGGATCAACCGCCTTCAGCGGCAAGCCGTACAGCACCGCTGCTTCCCGCGCGATGCCGTAATGCCCCAGGCAATCCGCGCGATTGGAAGTCAGCTCCGCGTCCAGCATCGGTCCGGCGGCGGTTTGCTCCAGCGCTTCGATGGCCGTGCCGGACAGCGACAGCCGCGTGCGCAAATCATCGGGCGCCGCGGTGAGCGCGACATATTCCTTCAGCCAGTTGTAGAGAACTTTCATTGCCGTATTTTCGTTTCTCTAAGCCGCATGAACCATGGACATTGACCCGGCTATGCTTCCGATGCGAGGCCCTGGTGCGAGGCCTTGAAGCCAAGCCTTGATGCCAGCCCGATGATGCCAGGCCTTGGTACCACGCCCGTGATGCCAGGTCTTGTAGGGCACGGCTTCAGCCGTGCCGTTAGCAGCCTTCTATCAAAAGGGCTTTAGCCCCTGGCACATTGGCTAAAAAATTAACCATAGAACAGCGGCCCAACGCCAGCGGCTAAAGCCGTTTGAACACCGACGGAACGTCACGGCTGAAGCCGTGACCTACAAAGCATCGCTGCCCATCGCCGCTTCACGCAAACTGCCGCAAAAACCGCACGTCATTCTGGAAATACAGCTGCAAATCGTTGATGTTGTATTTCAACTGCGTCAGGCGCTCGACGCCCAGGCCGAAGGCGAAGCCCGTATAGCGCTGGGCGTCATAATTCACGAATCCGTAGACCGCGGGATCGACCATGCCCGCTCCAAAAAGTTCGATCCAGCCGGACTGCTTGCACACGTTGCAGCCCTTGCCGCCGCAGAATACGCACGTCGCGTCGACCTCCACCGATGGTTCGGTGAACGGAAAATAGCTCGGCCGCAGGCGCGTTTTCACTTTCGGGCCCAGAAATTCGCGCACGAAATATTCGACGGTGCCCTTGAAATCGCAAAAGGTGATGCCGGCATCGACGGCCAGGCCTTCGATCTGGTGGAACATGAAACCGTGCGTCGCGTCAGGATTGTCTCGGCGATACACTTTGCCGGGGACGATGATGCGCACGGGCGGCTGCTGTTTTTCCATCGTGCGAACCTGCATGGGCGAAGTGTGCGTGCGCAGCAGTCGCGGCGCGGCGCCCGCAGGGCCGGCCATATAAAACGTGTCCATGTTGTCGCGCGCCGGATGATGCTCGGGAATGTTGAGCGCCTCGAAATTGTAGTAAGGCGTCTCCATTTCCGGCCCGACAACCACCGAATAACCGAGCGAAAGGAAAATCCGCTCGATCTCCTCAAAAGTCTGCCGCAGCGGATGCCGTGAGCCGAGCGGACGCATGACCCCGGGCAGCGAAAGATCCTCGTGCTCGCGAGCCAGCGCCGACGATTCCGCCGCCGCATCGATCGCCGTTCGCCGCGATTCGAGAGCCGCCTCGACGTGCGCCTTAAATTCGTTGAGCGCCTGACCCACAGCGCGTTTCAGTTCAGGTTTCGCGGGCTTCAACCACGTGTCGGTAATTTGCGTGAGCACGCCGGATTTGCGGCCGAGCCACGCATCGCGCAGAGTTTTCCAGCCGTTTTCGTCCGCGGCGCGCGCCGCATCTTCGGCGAAACGCTCGCGCAATTCGGCAAAGCGCGCCGGTACCTCTTCGGGCGTCGCGCCCTCCAGCGGTGTCAGAACCTTTCCGGCGGAAGTTGAATTTGCTTCCATAGTATTAGGAATAAATCGAAAAATCCGCAGACGCGACACTGTAGCCCGCCTCTTTAGAGGCGGGGATTGATCGACGTCGCCGCACGGCCTCGCCTCTCAAGAGGCGAGCTACAGCTACGCCTTAGCTTTCGAACCCAGCGCTGCCTTGGCTTGCTCCACCAGCAGGGTGAATCCCGCGGCATCTTTCGCCGCGATATCCGCCAGCACCCTGCGGTCCAGTTCGACGCCCGCGGCTTTCAGGCCGTGCATCAGCTGGCTGTAGGAAATTCCCGCAGTGCGCGCGGCCGCGCCAATGCGCTGAATCCACAGTCTGCGGAACTGGCGCTTGCGGGCGCGGCGATCGCGGTAGGAAAAACGTTCCGCGCGATTCACCGCTTCCTGGGCGGACTGGTAGAGCTTGGATTTGGTTAGAAAAAATCCCTTGGTGCGCTTTAGATACTTCTTGCGGCGCGCGCGGCGTTTGGTTCCGCGTTTTACACGTGCCATTTTATTTTCTCCAGTGCGGTTCCCGGTGAGGGCTTACCGCGGGCGGAGGCGCAGCGCAATCCGCAGCATTGCGGCCATTCCCGCGCACGGGAACCGCACACAATCGGAAAGCGACAGCATCTCCACGGCGTGTTTAGAAGCTCAGCGAAATCTTCGCGAATCGCGAAAATGTTGCGAGCATGGCCCGGTCCTCGATCGATTTGGACCGGACCGCCGGCCGGCAGGCCCACCGTGGCGGGTTGCGCTCTGCCTGGCACAGCGAGAAACAATTTGAAATCTCAAATTTGAAATTTCAAATTGAACACCTACGACTCAAAATCTTTCAAAACCCTCCAAAACCTTGACTCTGCGATCTGCAAGTGCCCACTTGGCCGCCGATCTCTACCCGTACGGCAGCATCTTGTGAACATTCCCGGCGTCGGCCGGAGAAACCACTTTCATCTTTTTCAGGCGGCGCATGCGGTTGGCTTTCTTGGTGCCCAGCAGGTGGCGCTTGCCAGAATGCATGCGCAGGACTTTTCCGGTCGATGTGATCTTGAAGCGCTTGGCCGCGCCGCGATGCGTCTTCAGCTTGAGCTTCTTTACTTTTTTTGCCACGAATGTTTCCTCTCTGAAATCTCTTGTACGGCGCGAAATCCTTAGCGGTACGAAACGGAATCTCGCCGGACTGCAACCGCCTTGCGCGCCTACGCTCCCGCAGGAGCCCCGGCCGGTTTTGCCGGCCCGCCGCCGGCGCGCTTAGGCGCCAGCAGCGCCATCAACACATTTGCTTCCATGCGCGGCCCGATTTCCACCAGCGCGTGATCGGCAATCTCCCCGAGCAGCCGGGTCATTTTCGCGCGGCCCACTTCCTGGTGCGCCATTTCGCGACCGCGATGGAAAATCATCGCCTTCACTTTGTGGCCCTCGCCCAGGAACCGGATGATCTGGTTCTTGCGCACCTGGTAGTCATGCTCCGCGGTGGCCGGGCGAAACTTCACTTCCTTGAGCTGCGAACCCTTCTGATGCTTTCGCTGCTCGTGCGCCTTTTTATTGGTCTGGTAGAGATATTTTCCGTAGTCGGTGATCTTGCAAACCGGCGGGTCGGCGGTCGGCGAAATTTCCACCAGATCCAGTCCTCGTTCGCGGGCAATCTTAATCGCCTCGAACGGCTGCATCACGCCCAGCTGTCCGCCGTCCTCGTCGACCACGCGAATTTCACGCGCCCGGATTCGATCATTCACCCGAATCCGATCTGCTTGCCGAAAACTCCGCTCCGCGATAAACCCACCTCCGAAAATCGCGCGAAACCCGCCCCAAAAATCCCGGGCTCTGCACCGGTTTCTGCCGTCCACACCTTCCTCCCCAGGCATTTCGCCCAGGGTAGGGATGGGCCACAGAGTATAGCACGGCAGGTAGGGCCTGCAATACGGCGAGACAGGTAGGTGTCTTGGTCCATAATTCCGCCAGACCTTCGCGGCTTCCGGAGCTGGAATTGAGCCTGTCGTTGCGCAGGTGCTTGCCTTGCATCTCCTCAACTGATGACGTATTCTCGCTCCGAAAAAGACTGTGGCGAATGCCAGCCCTTTTTGAGAGCGTTGCAGGGAGAAAAGTGGATTCGGGCGAAAAGCGGGACAAGACCATGCGTCCGCTGAAGCGACGCATCGTGGAACTGTGGCTTTTCTCAGTTCTGGTCACTTTCTTCCTGGTCCGAGTGCTTGGATCGAACCTCGCACAGACCATCCTCGGCGGAATTAAGCGCTGGCATCTCCCATGATGGTGCTTTTTGCGATCCTGGCAAATATCTTCCTCATTTTCTCTGCGATAGGTTTTGGCACCCTGATTCAGCCCCTTTTTCCAAAAGCGTTCTCAGCTCTGGATCGCGTGGTCGTGACGTTGCTGGGAGGGCTGGGGCTTCTCGGAACGATTCTCTTCTGCATAGGTCAGGTTTGGTTTTCGGGCCTGGCAATTGTGTCGGTGCTTATTACGGGAATCCTCATCGGTGTCGCTTCCATCGCACGAGGAGGCAAGCCGATTTGGAGCCTGTTTGGAAGTTTCCGGATTCCGTTCTTGCCCGCGGCAATCGTCGTCGTCGTGCTGCTGATCACGGCCGTCGGCGGAGTTATTCGGCCGTATGGCGATACCAATAACGACTCGATTGCCTATCATTACCTGGGACCGAAAGTTTGGCTGCGCGAAGCCGTGATTCGGCCGGTCCCGGACGAAGTCCCTACCTATTTCCCGGTCGTTGTCGAAACCCAATACGCAGCGCTGATGTTTCTCGGAGGAGAGCGCGCGCCCGGGATTTTCGCGGTAGTAAGTCTTGCCGTGATTCTCCTGAGTGCGGCAAGTTTGGCAATGCTCCTCGGCCTGAATTCATCCGAGGCATGGTGGGTCGCCGCGCTGATCGCCGCCATGCCGGCGGTCTACGAAGGTGTCTATGGAGGATTCCTCGACGCCATTTTCGCAAGTTTCATTCTTGTGGCGGCGCGAATCGCGATTGAAGCCGAACAACTGGGGGATTACGCGTTGTTGGGTATCTTCTGCGGTTTCGCCATGGGAACGAAATACACGGGAATCGTGGATGCGCCGCCGCTCATTATCGGCTCCCTGTTGGTATCGGTTTGGGCCCACCACCGGTCTCTAGCCGGAACTTTAAAGTATCTGGCAGCGCCCTGTGCGACGGCTATCGCGATTGCGTCGCCGTTCTATCTTCGAAATTGGATACTTTACGGATGTCCGATCTTGCCGCCCCCACCGGTGTTGCTCCATTTTTTTTCTCCACCGAATCCCATGTCCTCCGAAATTCATGCGCTGGCCAATGGATTTCAGGTGATGGACAGTGGAATGGGCAGAGGCTTTGCTGCATTTCTCCTGCTTCCGTTCAACATCACGTTCCACACGGCTAGTTTCAGAGGTGCTGGGGGAATCGGTCTTGTGCCTCTTGCTCTCGGCCCTCTCGGCGCCATCGGCCGCCGCCGCGACGGCGTCGCGAAGGGCCTTCTGTTGTTTGCCGTGCTGGAGACTCTGGCCTGGTATGTGACCGCCCAGGAGTCACGCTACGCAATCAACCTCTACGCAATCGCTGCAATTTTCGGGTTCCTCGGCTGGCAATACGTTGTCCGCCTCGGATCGCGGACGGCACGTGCCCTCGCCGTGGTCCTCGTAGCGGTTTCTATCCTCTATGGTATGTCCATCATTATTTCTACAAGAGCGGATGACGTGCACGCCGCGCTTTCGAGTTCCTTTGCCGCCAAGCGGCGGCTAGCGAAGACACTTGGCGCGGAGGCCTTTGACTACATTAACGGTGAACCTTCCGTCAAAAGAGTTCTCATCCTGAATTCAGTGGTCGCGCCATTTTTCATCGACAAACCCTACGTCAAGCCGTTTGGGGTGTGGGGGGAGCGCCCGGTACCCGGTGTAGCCGACGTGCAGGATGTGATGGCAAAGTTGAGCAGCCTGCACGTGACCCACATTTTCGACTACAAGCTGGACAACGGTTCTTTCAGCCTGCCCGAGCACCCTCCAAGCCTGACCCTTGTCTTCGAGCGAGCCGATCAGAGAATCTACCGGGTCGATTAACCCGTCAGCTTGTCCGTCGGCAAGCGGCGGGAACCGGCTTCAGGAAGTACTCGTAGCTGCGTTCGATCGAGCATCGCTCCCACTCGATTCTTGACACTTATCCGCGCGTTAAGGTACAAGCGTGCCGTCGCGTTGTCGGAACGGATATTCCAAAACGCTTTTTCCCGTGGAGCGCTGCTTTCCCTCAAGCGCAACCCGACGTCGGAGGATCACATGAAGCTTGCTAATTTTGGACGGCTCGCGCTTGTTTCGTCTTTGCTTCTGTGCGGCGTTCTTGCCTGGGCGGCTCCCGGGGCCAGCGGCTATCACTTGCTCAAGCGAATCGTGATGGGCGGTGGCGAGGGTGACCAGGAATATTTTGACTACATAACGGTCGATGCCGATGCTCGCCGCGTGTATCTATCGCATCGCACGCATGTGAATGTGGTGGATGCCGACAGCGGAGCCGTGGTGGGCGACATTCCAGGCATGCACCAGGCGCATGGAATTGCCCTGGTCAAGGATCTCCATAAGGGCTACGCCACCGACGGAAGCGGCAAGCAGGTGGTTGTTTTCGATCTCAAGACTTTGAACATCCTTGGGCATATCCCCGCCGGAGGAAACACCGATTGCGTCATTTATGATCCAGCGTCGAAGCGAGTTTTTGCGTTCAATGGAGATAGCAAGGACTCCACGGTAATTGACCCGAAAAATGACAGCGTGGTGGCCACCATACCGATGGGTGGCCGTCCAGAGTACGGCGTGCCCGATGGCAAGGGAATGATTTACGACAACATTTCGGACAAGAATGAGATTGTGGCTCTCGACGCTCGAACGCTGCAGATCAAGAATCGCTGGCCGGTGGCCCCAAGCGGAGAGCCCACGTCAATCGCCATGGACGTTGTTCACCGGCGGCTATTCATCGGCGGACGCGATCCCAAAATATTTGTGGTGATGAACGCCGACAACGGAAAAATCGTCGGCGAGCCTTTCCCCATCGGAGATCGCGTGGACGCGAATGTCTACGAACCGGCGACGGGAATGGTGGCTCTCTCCACTCGCGAGGGCACGCTGCATATTTTTCATCAGGACACGCCGGATAAGTACACTCCCGTCGAGACGATCAAGACAGAGTTCGGCGCCAAGACCATGGCGATCGATCCAAAGACCCACCACATCTACATGACCACGTCGGATTTTGAACCCGCTCCCGCTCCCACTGCTGCGCAGCCCAATCCGCAGCCGAGAGCTGTTCCGGGCACATTCCGCCTGCTAATTTACGGCAAGTAAAGCCGGCAAGCCTGTAAGAGCCGCGGCTTGGCATGGCCTGGAACGTCAGGAACGCCGCTGCCGCCACTTCCTCATCAGGGCGCCTTTCAGAAGAACGCCTCAATTTCACCCGGTTTTCAGGTCATTTGTAGCCTGGATTTCAGGTGATTTCAGTTGACACCTTCGACAGCCAAGGGTAAGACGCCATCTATCTTTACGCTATTCCAAGCTAAACAGGTCGTTAACAGGTATCGATCGCTTCGCTGGTGCGGCCCGGCGTAGTGACACACCACACGTCTAAAGCGAATTCGGAGGACTCGGATGCTAACCAGAAAGTTCTCGGGAGCTTTTGTCGCTGTTGTCTCTTTCTTCGCGATCCTGGCACTCTCCCTTCTGGGCACGGGCAAGGCGTATGCCCAGGTCTCAGGAGCAACGCTCAGCGGGACGGTCACGGACGCGTCCGGTTCGACCATCCCCAACGCGCAGCTAACGATTACCGCTGTGGCTACTGGGGTGTCCCGGGACGCCCAAACCGATAGTGCCGGATTCTATTCCGTGCCGAACCTGCTACCCGCGACGTATGACATCAAAGTCACAGCCGCCGGCTTCAGCACGACCGTGCAGAAGGGCGTGACGCTCACCATCGGCGCGCAGCAGCAACTGAATTTCACGATGCGGGTTGGCGAGGTCAATCAGACCGTCGAAGTTACCACACAGGTGGAGGCCGTCGAGCTTACCTCTTCGACGATCAGCGAGGACGTCAATGCCACCAGCGTGCGCGAACTGCCGCTGAATGGCCGTGACTGGATTCAGCTGGCCACTTTGCAGCCCGGAATCGCCCTTACGCGAACGCAGGCCTCCGGCTCGTCAGGCAATGCCAACCGCGGCTCGCGCGGGTACGGGAACCAGTTTTCCGGGTCCGGCCACCGTCCGTACGAAAACAACTTTCGCGTCAACGGAATTACCGTCAACGACTATGCAAACGGAGCCCCAGGAAGCGTAATCGGCGGCGCCCTTGGCGTGGATGCAATTCAGGAATTCTCCGTGCTGACGACCGATTACACCGCGGAATACGGGCGCACGACCGGCGCGATCATCAACGCCATTACGAAGTCGGGCACCAATCAATTCCACGGTGACGCTTATTATTTCATGCGCGATGAGGGATTGGATGCCCGAAACTATTTTGATCCCCCCGCGATTCCGCCCTTCCATCGCAACCAGTTCGGCGCGTCCGGCGGAGCCCCGATCAAGAAGGACAAGATGTTTATTTTCGGGGATTACGAATCGATTCGCCAGGCGCAGAGCTTGACGTTCAGTGATACGGTCCCGTCGCCTGCTGCGCGCGGGATCGGCGCGAACGGACAGCCTACCGTCGCGGTAGTCGGCGGCGTTCCGCTTCCAGCCTCGGGACCCGGTGCGGCTCCGAATCCCGATCCGGTCACGCACATCGATATGGCGGTCGAGCCGTACCTCGGTTTTTATCCGCTGCCGAACGCCGGACTTCTCAATGCGGACCAGGGAGTCTGGAACGGTGCGAGCCTCTCGGCTTTCAATGAAAACTACGAGACCGCGCGGTTTGACTATAAAATCTCATCCAAAGATAGTTTCGCCACCTCATTCTATGAGGATCGGGCGTTCTTTTCACAACCGGATTCGCTGGTGGCAACTCTGAACGCTTCAGCTACGCTGAGGACCATGGCCAGCGTGGAAGAGACCCACGTTTTCAGCCCAACCTTCGTGAACACGGGACGCGTCGGGTTTGCCCGCTCGGTCGGCGAGCAAAACATACCGATCAAGGCGCTCAATCCACTGGCAGCCAATACGGCACTAGGTATTGGCGGAGGAGCTGCCGCGCCGACCATCAACCCGGTGGGCAGCGGCATGACGGTCATACAGGGAGGCCTGGGCCAGTCATCCCCGGGTACCAACGTTCTGAACTCCTTCCAGGGATATGACGATGCCTTCCTCGTTCGTGGGACGCACACCATAAAAATAGGCGGTGCGGTGGAACACTTCCAGCAGGGTTCCATAAAATCGGCCACCCAGCCTGGCGGAAGGTTTGGATTTGGCTCTTATCTCAACTTCCTGACCAACGTTCCCAGCAGCTTCCTCGACACGATTCAGACGAGTGTTTTCGGGAAAGCGGTCGGAATCCGTCAAACGGCCTTTGGCGCATACGTCGCAGACGATTGGAAAATGCGCTCGAACCTGACCATCAACATCGGTCTGCGCTACGAGCCGGTGACCTTGCCGACGGAAGCGCTTGGCGGTTTTGGCGTTCTGAAAAATATTTTCAGCGGCACCGAAACGATTCCGGTCAAGAACCTTTGGACGGGGAACGCAACCCTGCGCAACTTCGAGCCGAGGCTGGGCTTCGCGTGGGATCCTTTCCACGACGGCAAAACGTCCGTGCGGGGCGCCTTCGGGATCTTCGACATGCTGCCCCTGCCCTGGGTCTATTACTTCAATACCTCGTCGTCGCTTCCGTTCACGCTTCAACAGTCCGTCACCAGCAAAACGCCAGCTCCGAATGGCCTGGTGCCGGGCGACTTCCCGTTTGGAGGAGCGGCGAAAGCCACGAACGTGGTCAATCTGGCGAACGCTCAGACCCGCGCCGTCGAACAGAATCCCAAACGTAATTACGACATGAACTGGAATCTGAGTATCCAGCGCCAAATCTCATCAATGTTGGTCACGATTGGCTATGTAGGATCGCATTCCGTCCATCAAGCCTATACGCCCGATGACGTGGATATGGTTCTCCCCACCTCTACACCGGCGGGCTTCCTTTGGCCTTGCACGGCGACCGCCACGCCAGGCCAGTGCACGACGGGTGGTGGAACTCGGCTGAACCCGCAGGTGGGCCCCACGAAATACACATTCTGGGATGGCAGTGGCCGGTATGAGAGCCTGCAGGCGCAAGTGACAAAAAAGATGAGCCATGGCTTCCAGGCGCAGGCGAGCTACACCTGGGGGAAGTGCTTTGACCAGGGCTCCGGCGCGCAGCTTGGCGATCCATTCCAAAATTCCCTGTCCACCTTCCTATTCTTCTCGCCGGTACTGCGGGAAGGCCTGTGCGATTACAACGTCACCCACACGCTGGTAGCCAACTGGGTCTGGGACATTCCGAAGCCGCAGCTGCACAATGCGATATCGGACTACGTTCTGGGAGGCTGGGAAGTAGGCGGAATCTCTACATTCACGTCAGGCTCGCCCTTCACGATGGTGATGGGAGGCGACCCGCTCGGCCTGAACACCGGAGGCGACCCGAAGGATTGGCCGGATCGCATACCGGGATGCAATCCCTACACGTCGAATCCGAATCACTATTTGAACCTCAGTTGCTTTACGCCTCCTACTCTCCCGTCGGGAGTTTCAGCGGCCTCGCTGCCATTTCCCTGCAATCAGGGGAGCTCGACGGTGCCGAATACTTGCCTGAACCTTTTTGGCAATGCCGGCAGAAACGCTCTCTTTGGCCCAAGACTTTACGATCTCGATTTCTCGCTCTTCAAGAACATTCCCATCCGGAAAATTTCGGAGGCTTTCAATATCCAGGTTCGGGCGGAATTTTTCAACGTCTTGAACCATCCCAATTTCCAACCGCCGATGGACAACAACACTGCATTCAACGCCAACGGAACGCCGGTGGCGTCTGCGGGCAAAATCGATATCACCGCGACCACCAACCGGCAGATTCAGTTGGGGATAAAACTCGCCTGGTAAGGAGCAGCGTTTTTTTTCGGAGAGAGCCGGGTGTGCAATCCGGCTCTCTCGCGTTTTTCGAGAATCAATTCGTTGCCTCTACCGGACGTTCGAGCCGTCGAGGCGAATTGGCATATACTCAGGAAACCTTCGGCGGTGGTCATCGAAACCACGATCATAAGGAGAACCTAGATGCATAAGATGAAGTACGTTTTCGCGGTGACTACCGTTTGTCTCTTGAGCTCCTTGATGGTGGTAGGGCAACAAAACGCCCCCAAGGCTCCTCCGATGCCCATGAGCTTCTTTGTCACCAGTGCCGGCCCAGGCGACGGCGGCAATCTGGGCGGACTGGCTGGCGCTGACGCGCAGTGCCAGAAGTTGGCCGCCGCAGTGGGTGCGGGTGGAAAGACCTGGCACGCTTACCTGAGTACCCAAGCGACCGCGACGCAGCCTGCCGTCAACGCTCGCGACCGCATCGGCCAGGGCCCCTGGTACAACTCCAAGGGAGTTCGCGTCGCGGACGATGTGGGCGAATTGCATGGCGACACACTCGATCAGGCGCGGCTTGGCAATAACCTGAACATGGCCACGGCGCTCACAGAAAAGGGCGACAGGCTCGGCGGCGTTTTTGACAAGCCAAACCTGCACGACATGATCACGGGCTCACAACCCGACGGCCGGGCTTTCACGGACGATACCGACCACACTTGCAAGAACTGGACCAGCGACAACGGGGGCGCGGCTCAGGTTGGGCACCACGACCGCACCGGCGGAGGCCCCGGCGTTCACACCAGCGGCAACTCGTCGTGGAATTCGTCGCACCCCGTGGCGGGCTGCAGCCAGGCAAGTTTCGCGCCCAACGGCGGCGCTGCTTTGTTCTATTGTTTCGCGATCAATTGAAACGGGTGGCGTCATCGTTTTTTTATGTCGCGGCGAGACTTTTCTGGAGTGGTGTAACCATGCGCAGATTGCCCCTGTTGTTGACGTTGGTTATTTTTATTTCACCGGCGTTCGTCGCGGCGCAAAGCAAGGCCGCGAAGCCGTTGGAAATTTATGTAGTGGACGTGGAAGGCGGCAACGCGACGCTCTTCGTATCGCCATCGGGTGAGTCGGTGCTCATCGACACCGGAAATCCCGGGACTCGCGATGCCGGCCGCATTCTGGACGCTACAAAAGACGCGGGCGTCACGCAGATCGATCACCTGATCACCACCCACTGGCATGGCGATCATTTCGGCGGGCTCTCCGAAGTAGCCTCGCGAATTCCAATCAAACAATTCATCGATCACGGTGGTGACGTTCAACATAACCCGCAAGTCGGCGAATTCCTGCAGAACGTGTATCCCACGCTCTACAAGGATCGAGTCCACACGGTTGCAAAGCCGGGCGACAAAATCGCGGTTGCCGGCCTGGATTGGCGAATCGTTTCGGCCGGCGGTGAAGTGATCAAAAGCGCGCTTCCCGGCGCCGGCAAGGCGAATCCGAATTGCGATGGCGTGAAGCCCCACGATCCTGATCCGGGAGAGAACGCTCAGTCGGTGGGTAGCGTCGTAACGTTCGGGAAGTTTCGGGTCGTGCACATGGGCGATCTCACCTGGAACAAGGAACTGAGCCTCATGTGTCCGAATAATCCGCTGGGCACGACGGATGTGCTGATCGTTTCTCACCATGGATTGTCACTCTCGAATTCGCCGGCGCTCATCCATGCCCTTCATCCGCGAGTCGCTTTGCTGAATAACGGCACGCGCAAGGGCGGCGCGCCCGAAGTCATGCAGGTCATTTATTCGTCGCCCGGTCTCGAGGACCTGTGGCAGATGCACTTTTCGCAACTCAGCGGCCAGGAATACACCGTACCGGGAATGTTCATCGCCAATTGGATCGACGACCAGCCGGCGAGCATGCCCATCGCTGCGATTCCGGCTCCTGCACCCGGGCCGGGAGCGCCTCCTCCGCCGGCACACGAGGGAGCAGCCCACTGGATCAAAGTCACGGCGCAAGCGGACGGGACGTTTACGGTTACCAACACGCGGAACGAATTCAGCAAGACCTACGCAGCTCAAAAATAATTAAAGTCCGGCAAGATCGTGAACCGTGCGTTGGAAGTTTCGCCGGTGGTTATCCAAAAAATTCGAATAGAGACATAGAACGGAGGCGCGCCATGAAAAAGGGATTGATTCTCGCAGCGATGCTTGTTTTTTCACAGGCGATCGGTTTCGCGGGCCAGGGTTCGAAAGTCGAACAGGAAATTCGAAAGCTGGACGACCAACGAATCGCGGCGCTGACGCAGCCGGACTTCGCCGTCCTCGACCGCTTGATGACCGATGACTTTACCTATACTCACTCCAGCGGGCAGGTGCAGACCAAAGCTGAGTTCCTCGGGGATTTCAAGGCCGGCCGGCGAGTATTCAAGTCCCTGAAACAAGAAGATGTTCAGGTGCGCGATTACGGCAATGTTGCGGTCGTCACCGGGCAGTGCACCCTCATCGGCACAAATGCGGGAAAGGATTTCGTCCTTCCCATGCGCTTTACGGAAGTGTATTCCCGCGCCAATGGTCATTGGCAGTGGGTTCTCTGGCAATCGACCAAACTTCCGTCTTAAGCTGCGGTGGCGCTAGAGCAGAAGCTTCAATCGCTGCAGGTCCGAATTATCAGGAAAGATGCGCAGTCCGAAGTGGACCGCGTCGGCGGCGGCGCGCGGATCGCCTAGAGCGTTATCAACTTCATAAAGCAGGCTGTAGGTAGCCGCATCTCCGTCCGGGAAAAAACGTCTTACGAATTCGAGATGCTGGCGGGCCTGGGCCCAGTTTTTCTGCCGGTACAACAACTCGCCGAGATTGATCTGGGTCTGAAAATTATATGGATCGCGCGCGAGGCTATCCTGCAGGGCGCGATACGCGTTGTCCAAATCCCCCACCCGGAGCAAAAGTTCGGCGAGTTCCGCATAGGCGCTCGACGCGGCTCCACGTGGGTCAAGTGCGATCAATTTCAGCTGAAAGTACTCCGCCTGGGGCCAGAGCGAAGAGTCCTTGGCAAGTTGCTCCAGAGATGTGAGAACACGCTGGTTGTTCGGGTCGCGCTGCAAAATTTGCAGCAACTCTTGACGCGCCTTCTCATTGTCGCGGGAGCGGCGATCGGTTTCAGCACGTCCCCACGCAGCTTCGATCGAAGACGGATCGATGGCCAACGCCACGCTAAAGGCGCTCGCTGCGCTTTCGTAATCGGAATGAGCGAGCGCGGCGCGGCCGCGAACGATTGCCGCGTCCAGAGTGGCGGGACTGCTTCCCAGTCCTCTGACGAAACGGTCGGCGCCACTGGTGTCTTGAAGGTTTAAGCAAGTTGCCGCAGCAGCAGCCAGAGTTGCATCGCGCAGATTTGCGGGTAAATCGCCGGGCAGGGCGTTCTGCTGCGCGCGCAAAATGTCGCGCCGGTTATTTTCCTCCAATCCCTGCACCAGTAGGGAGCGCGGGGCGTGGTATTCCAACAGCGTCAGATCGTCCGTATTCAGGCGTGCTCCCGCGGAAAACTTCCGCAAGCCCGCGTCATCCAGCATATAGAAAGCGAATAGACCCGCGGGACCGTCCATTCCGAGCTGTTTGAAATCGTCGTGAAGGCCTGGATTTGTGAACAGAGTTCGCGTGCGATTCAGCATGTCGGAAGAAGTTGCGCCCGGCGCCATGAGAATCAGATCGGTGGCGTTGCCATGCCAGAGGCTCGCGCGCTGAAACTCGGATAGAAATGTCGCCAGAACCATCTTCAAATCATCGGGAAAAAGCGAATAGGCCTGCACCCACTGCACGAACACACCGCCGGGCGCGAGATGCGCCTGGGCCGCGCGGTAGAATTCGCGCGTGAAAAGCGTGGCGACTCCGGCAATCCACGGATTGGACGGTTCCGAAACAATCAGGTCGTAGTGTTCGCCGGTGGTGAATAGAAAGTTTCTGGCGTCGTCGATGATAATGTGCACGCGGGGATCCTGAAGCACATTGCGGTTGAGCTGTGTGAGCAGCGGCGCCGCGCCCATGACCGCCGGTTCAATTTCGACGCAATCGACGCGCTCGATCTCGGGATAACGCGTCAGCACGGACGCGGTCATTCCGCTGCCGAATCCGATCACCAACGCGCTGCGCGGAGGATGCATCAACGCCCCCAGATGGCCGAGGAGAAGCTGGGTGCTGATGTCGTGATTCGACGCGTCCACTTTTCCGTTGGTTTGCAACGCAATGTAGTTGTCGGTTTGCGTCACGGCGATCGTGGCATTCAGGCCTTCCGCGAAATACTTGACGTCCACGAGGCGCGCCTTTTCAGGCACCGTCAGGGGCAAGGGCCGTTCATAGTGGTTCCAGTACAGCGTGGTATTGAATACCGCAACGGCGGGATCATAAAAATAGTTTGAGAACCCGATCGCAGCCACGGCGGCCACCAGCGCTATGTTCGTTGCAAACGCAAGCCACTTCCGTGGAGTTCCCGCCACCGAAAGCAGCGCGGCAAGCCCGAGATTGACCGCGACAGTGGCGGCAAGCAAGTGAAAGCTTCCCAGTTTCGGAAGCAGCCAAAATCCCGTCGCGATCGCGCCGCCCACCGCGCCAACGGTATTCCATGCATAAGCCCGTCCCACGATTTCCGCATCGCCCAAGACAGCGGACGATCTCCCGCCCGCGACCAACAACACCACCGCAGGAAAATTGAAACCAAACACCACGGCAGCGGGCAGCATCGCCAGCGCACTGAGCGCGAATTGCGCAAGGACCAGGCCCCCAAATGCTCCCTGCGACGCGCTCAGAATCGACGGCAGAATTTCGATGACGCGCGTGAAAAAAACCAGAAACCCGATTGCAGCCACGGCGATTAATGTTTGCGTGACGGCGAAGGTCATACGAGTCGCCTGATGGCGGCGGTTCCAAACCTCGAACAGGGCGCTTCCCAGGACGATCCCGACGATGAATGTAGCCAGCATCAGCGTGAAGGAATAGGTGGAGTCGCCGAATTGCGTGGACAGCAGGCGTGTCCAACCGATTTCGTAGGCCATCGCGCTAGCCCCTACAAGCGCGAAGCAGGTGAAGAGCAAACGCGAACTCATGGCGGGAGAGGCTGGCCGGTTTTCCGCGCGCAGATTCTCAGAGGTCTGCGCTGCAGTTGCAGGCGCCGCGGCCAACTCCCCGCGGGAAAGCACGACCGCAATGCATCCCGCGATAAGATTCAGCGCGACTGCAATTCCTAGTGTCAGTTTGAGCCCAAGTTCCGGCAGAAACAGAAAGCCAGCAACGAGAGTTCCCACGACCGCTCCCGCTGAATTCACCCAATAGAGCCGGGCCAGTCGCGGTCCGAGCTCGGCCGAACTGTGCGCGAGTCCGCGGATCAATACGGGAAGCGTGCCGCCCATCAGGAAGGTCGGAAGAAAAAGCACCAGCGCGGTCCCGAAAAACCGCAGTGCCACCAGCAGAGCGCCATGGCCGCCGGCGAAAGGATAGGCGGCCACGTAAATGGCTCGGACACCGGCCAGACCCACAAGCGATAAGGCTCCCGTCGCACCGACGCCGAATTCCAAGCTGCCGTAAAGCGCAATGGGCCGCGGCCAGCGTTCGCTCCAGCGGCTGATCCACGCGCTGCCGGCTGCCAGCCCTCCCAAAAAAACCGCGAGCACCGTGGCAACGGCATACGCCGTATGGCCGAACACCAGGCCGAGCGCCTTGCTCCAAACAACCTGGTAAATCAGTCCTGCTGCACCTGAAAGGAAAAAACAAACGAGCAAGCCGGGAAGGAAAAAACGACGCAGGCCCCGCTCATGCATAGCCGCGGATAATAGTGTTGCACTTGTAGCGTGTCAATTGGTTTTGCCCATCGAAACCGGGGCGTTCGGCACCTGCGATGGCCGCAAATCTCAGGCAGAAATCTTGGCGATCGGAACCCAAGTTGCACGAATTACATATGCATCTGCACGCGCAGAGGCGCTTGCATTCCGCGAATGTCGGGAGTATGTTCCCCTGCAGTTTTAGCCCCAAAATGCACATTCCAGTTCATTTCAAACGGGCATCCACCCTGAATAGCGAGGCATTTCCATGCTGAATTTGAGGAACTATAAATTGTTGTTGGCAGTCGTACTTTCAATTGTGTGGTGCCTGTTTGGAACCGGTTCCGGTCGCTTGGCGTTCGCCCAGGCCCCTCAGCCACATTTCAAAGTCGATCCGTACTGGCCAAAGGAATTGCCGAACAATTGGGTCCTCGGACAAGTCGGTGGCATGTATGCGGACAGCCAGGATCACATTTGGGTTTTCCAGCGCCCCGGCAGCGACACTCCGGATGAAATCAGCGCGGACCCGAGTTCGCCACGCCATGCCATGTGTTGTTATCCGGCGCCGCCGGTGCTCGAGTTCAACACGGAAGGGGATCTTCTAAAATCCTGGGGCGGCCCCGGCAATGGATACGATTGGCCGAAGCAGGAGCACGGAATTCTGGTCGACAAAGCCGGCAACGTTTGGCTTACCGGAAGCGGTGTGGGGGATCGTCAGGTTCTGAAGTTTACCAACGACGGAAAATTTCTGATGCAGATCGGGCATCCTTCAAAAGATCCGGCCAACAGTCTGGACACCAGCATGCTCGGCCAGCCAGCAGGGCTGGAAATCGATGAGAGCGCGCACGAGCTGTACATTTCTGACGGCTACTTGAACAAGCGCGTCGTTGTGTATGACTCCGAAACGGGGGCGTTCAAGCGGATGTGGGGCGCCTACGGGAACCAGCCAAGCGATGCGGACCCCGGACCTTACAATCCCGACTCCCCGCATGATCAGCAGTTCCGGTCGCCGGTTCACTGCGTGCGCATCGCCAACGACGGGCAAGTCTACGTGTGCGATCGCATCAACGACAGAATTCAGGTTTTCTCGAAGCAGGGCAAATTCGCCAAGGAATTCTTCATTCATCCGGTAACGCAAGCGCCCGGAACAATCAGCATGATCGCCTTCTCACGCGATCCCGGCCAGGAATACTTGATCGTGGCCGATCCCACCAACAACGTGATCTGGACGCTGCGCCGGAGTAGTGGAGAGATTCTGGGCTCCTTCGGCCACAATGGCCGCAATGCGGGCCAGTTCCACGCAGTCCACTCGATGACCGAGGATGCCGCTGGAAACATCTATACCGGTGAGGTGGAAACCGGCAAGCGGATTCAGAAATTTTCGATCGTTAAGTAAAACTGGTTGAGCAAAAACCGCAAACGGAGTCGTATTTCGGCTCAACCGGGGCACGCAAATTTACATCCCAGGGGCCACCAGACGGATGTGAGAGAGCGTGCCGCGGCCGACGAAGTACATTCCTTTTCCGTCGTCATCGCCGAAAGCAAGATTTGCGGGCGGTCCCGGGACGCGAATCTTTCCCAGAACCTTTCCTTCCGGTGACACGACCCACACGCCGCCGGGCGCCGGAGTCCAGATATTTCCCCTGCGGTCGATTCTCACACCATCGGGACCGCCGGGGAGCGATTTGTCCTGCGCCGTGTCGACAATCATTTTGGGGTTGGCGACGGTGCCATCCGGTTTGACGTCATAGCGGGTGATGGAGCTCCCGGTAGTGATGTACAGGTATTTTTCATCCGGCGAAAACGCCAGGCCGTTGGCTCGTTCATCTTTGATGATGACGTCGACCTTGCCGTCTTTCCACCTCAGGATGCCGTTAAAATCCAATTCTCTGGTCGGGTTGGTGACTCCAGGATATACGTTGCCGCTGATATAACCGCTTCCACGGTCAGAAAAGTAAACCGATCCGTCCGATTTGACGATGACGTCATTCGGCCCGCTCAACCGTTTGCCGTCGACGTGGTCGGCCAACACGGTGCGCGTGCCGTCCTTTTCCAGCCGGTAAAGTGTCCGGTCGCCGTGCGTGCACACAATCAACCGGCCCTCGCGGTCGCGCGTGGTGCCGTTCGATCCGTACAGCGCAACGGCCAAGCGCCCGCTGGTATTCACATTCACGTGATCGTAGATCGGGTTGGCGGTCCCGGTGTAGCCGGAGTGCTCGAGAAAAACGGACAATCCCGTCTTGGGATCCCACTTGTAAAGCCGGTTCGCAGCGATATCGCTGAACACCAGAAATCCGCCGCCGGACTCTTTCGCCCAGGAGGATCCCTCAAGGAAGCCAAAATAGTCATCCTTGAGCAGCTCTAATTTCGCGTCCTCGGAAACGATGCCGTCCAATGCCGGGTCAAGCTTGAGAACAACATGAGAGAGCAGGCCATCGATGGCCGGTTCGCGCTTGGGTACGATACTATCGGCCGCCGGCGTTTGAGCTCGCGCTGGGAGCAAGCTCAGTGCGAATACCAGCACAAGCAAAAGACAACGATCAACTTTCGTCATGATTCACCTCGCTCGTTTGCGCGCATTTTAGCCGATCGTGTTCCGTCAATTTCGCGCTTCCGGCCGACTTTTTGCTGAATGGACTTCCGGCTTGCGGGAATCCTACGCTTCCCGTGCTCTCGAAGCAACAAATCTGGCATGAAAAAAAAATGACAATGGCGATCGCGAAGTTCTGGCGGCCATCGCCGGAGCGAGCGTGCTGAAGATGCATTTGATCTTTGGAAAAGAGGTGTAAACCTTGAGCGTTTTCCCTCTCTACTATTGCGGCCGCAGAAACGCCTTGATCGCGTGGCGCTCGTCCATGGGCGGTATCCCTCGGCTACCTGCCGAACACGTTGCGTTTTTTTCGAACGAACAGTCCGCGTTTCAGGCGCGTTGGGCGAAACTGCCGGGACCACTCCCCGCGGCCCGCCACTGCGACGTGCGCTCATTCCGCGCTTCCGCCAGGGCCTGCCGCACGCTGGCGCTATCCAATGCCTTGTCGTAAACCGGCGTGCCCGGCTGCTGGCGCCAGGAGTTGTCCAACCCGCCGTCGTCGACTCCATCAAATCCGAGTTGGTCAATCAGCCGCAGCACTGCATCTTTCGTCCGGGCATCGTCGCCGGCGACGGGAATCGCCAGACGTCCGCGAGTGCCTGCAGGACGCCCTAATTCGAGCAGTTTTTTGTAATTCATGGTGTTGAAAGCCTTGACGACGGGACGGCCCAGATGAGCTTCGACCCACCGGCTCTCGGGCATGCCGGCCTCAATTTCGTCTATGCGCCCATCACGTTCCCGCGGGTAGTAATTTCCAGTGTCAATCACCACGACGTCGGCCGGCACACCTTCAAAAAGATTTTTCGGAAGGTCCCGAATCTTCGCCTCTGGAATTGTCACGATGACTAATTTGCCCGCTCGGGCTGCGTCCTGAACCGTTACGGCCTTCGCGCCGGTCTCTTTCGCCAATCCCGCAAGGGAGGAAGGCCCTCGTGAGTTGGCCACGAACACCTCATGTCCCAACTGTTCCAACCTTCGCGTAAGTGTGCCGCCGATCTGACCTGCACCGATGATTCCAATTTTCATGGTGGCTCCTTTCACAACCGAAACGAACTGCAAACAAAGCGCTTAAATCTTGTCCGCGTCGCAGCAGTCCTGACGACCAGACCGGCTAGTCCTGCCTCAACCGAACAGTTACCTGGCGGCCGTTTAGCCGATACTGGAAATCCGTACCGAGCAATACGACGAGGTTTCCATTCCGTTCGTTCGACTCCTCGACGGCAATCTCAATCCAACAAGCGGTATAGTCTTCGATCTCGACGCCCATTCCTTCCTCACGGTCACTCAACAAACGGCCGACGGTTGCGCGAATCGTAGTAGAAGGGTCGTCTTCGTAGAACAGCTCAATTCGATCGCCGGACTGTAGATTTAGCATTCGACCTCCCCGTCGATCCCGGCTATCCGGATGCAGGAATCCCGATGCGGCAGTCACTGGGTCCAGGCGTTGCGCCCGGCCACGGACGCGTCGGAGGAATCTCTCCTTGGTGTTTTGATTCGCGGCGTCATCGCCGGTCACTTTGCCGGCACCAGGACCGGAGCGCCTTTGTCCTTCACCAGGAACACCACGAACTTCGCCGGTTTGGTCTGGCTGGCGTTTCGACCGACGACGTGAATATCGGAAGGGCCTTCATAGAAGGTCTCTCCAGGCGTCAGAGTCACTTCTTTTCCGCCCCTCACCTGCATCACGATCGAACCCTCAAGGACATAAACAAACGCATCGGCATTGTGCCGATGGATCGGGTCCGAGGCGCCGGGAGGATACTCAACCGTGATCATCAGACCTTCCTTTCCGGCAAGGTCTGGCAGATCTTTCGAGAACAGCTGGTTTACCTTGGCCTCCTGCTCGGACGTAGCTCCGCGGGTCATTTTTGCCTCCAGTCCCACCAGTGTGACGGAGATGAGACAAGCCAATGCCAATATCAGTTTTGTGAACGTCATGAATCACCTCCCGCCTCAGCGACGATACTCGTATGCGAACTTGTTCCTCGACACCTGGCCGTCTTTTCTTCCATGGGCAAGTGCGTTGTGGGGAGGGGCTGGGCCCATCTCCCCAACGCTGAATACGCGTTCTGTTGCGCTTCGCCGTCAGACTCGCCGCGTCGTACTTGCAGCTGCTGCGGAGGACTTTGGAGCCGGTGGTTGAGACGCGGGACTCTTGAGCCAATCTGCGAAACGCGTTTCGCCAAGTCGCGCGTCTTTGCCGGGAAGTAGAGTGTGCTCGCCGACCTCCGCGCCGTCGTATCGCGCGCGTGCGTCGGAAATGACTTCGCGGGGATCCTTGAGCGCGGCCAGGCGCCGCCGGATGAGTTCATCCACGCGAAACTGTTCCGGCCCCGCAATTTCGACGATGCCGTTTGCGGGCGGGCCGACTGCGACCCTGGCCACTCCACTTGCCACGTCTTCGGCGGACATCGGCTGGAAAAGTACCGGTGGCAGGTGCACCTTGCCGCCAACTACGGAAATGTCGGCAAGGCCCTTGAGGAACTCGAAAAACTGCGTTGCGTGCACGATGGAGTGGGGGATGGACGATTCTCTGATGAGTTTCTCCTGAGCGATCTTTCCCCGGAAGTAACCGCTTCCGGACAGCCGGTCGGTTCCCACAACCGACAACGCAACGTGATGTCCCACGCCTGCGGCCGCCTCGTACTTCAGGAGGTTGCGAGTTGATGTTTCGAAAAACTTCAGCACCGCCGCGTCATCCCACGAGGGGGAGTTCGATACGTCAACGACCACGGAAGCGCCTTTCAGCACGTCGGACAGCCCATCGCCCGTGACGCTATTGACTCCCGATTCGGGCGAAGCCGCCACGGCTTGATGGCCCTGAGCGCCGAGCTTTTGCACGACTTTTGAGCCAATGAGTCCAGTTCCTCCGATCACTACGATCTTCATATTCTTCCTTCCTTTCCGATTCTGCCGGGATTGCCGAGCCCTCGACCCTACTTGAATGGGAGCCAGGCGCGCGCACCCATTTCGGTTGCGAAGCAACTACGCCGCCGCCGTCTTCACGCCCTTGAAGAATGCCAGCAATTCAGCATTGATTTGATCCTTGAGAATCGAGCACATGCCGTGAGGAGCGCCCGGAATGATTTTCAGCGTGGCTCCCTTGATTATTTTCGCTGAGAGAACGCTGGAGATCCCGATGGGCACGATCTGATCGTCATCGCCGTGCAGGACCAGAGTGGGCACATCGAACCGCTTGAGGTCTTCGTTGAAATCGGTCTCTGAAAAAGCCTTGACGCATTCGTAGTAAGCCTTGTGGCTTGCGAGCATCGCCTGCAGCCAGAAGGAGTCGCGCAGCCCTTGAGACACCTTTGCGCCAGGACGGTTGGCGCCATAGAAGGGCACGCTGAAGTCCCGCGAAAATTGCGCTCGGTCGGCCAGGATCGCGGCGCGAAGTTGATTAAACTCTTCGATGGGCAACCCCCCGGTCTTGCCGGTGACGAGTTGTGGAGGAACCGCGCTGATGAGCACAGCCTTGGCGGCACGCTTCGATCCGTGGCGGCCGAGGTACCGGGCTACCTCGCCACCGCCTGTCGAATGGCCTACGTGGATGGCGTCCTTGAGGTTGAGCGCTTCGACGAGGGCTGCCAGGTCGTCGGCGTAGGTGTCCATGTCGTTGCCGTCCGAGGGTTGGCCGGACCGCCCGTGCCCTCGCCGGTCGTGCGCAATGCAGCGATATCCGCGGTCGGCCAGAAAGATCATCTGATCTTCCCAGGCGTCCGCGCTGAGCGGCCAGCCGTGACTGAATACGACAGGCTGTCCCTTTCCCCAGTCCTTGTAATAGATCTGGGTCCCGTCTTTGGTAGTAATCGTTGCCATGGAATCATCTCCTTTTTTCACGTCTTAGGTTCGGTGACGAGGGCCTTAGTGCGAATCGCCTCGCGAATACGCGGCGATCTTCGGAGTTCGATACGCGGCTGGATATTTTGCCGTTCAGGTGGTCAATCCGTCGCGAACGCGACAAAGGTAGTGAACGTCAGTGCCCGCTGCTTTACCAAACGTCCGGTATTGTGCAAATCTTCCGGTTGAATGCTCCCTAGCCCGCGAGTAGAGTGAATAGGCCCACCTTTGTGAGTCCCCCTGGAGTCGTTATGAGTAATGCGAGCCGATTCAGTGTTTCCCCCACAGACGGCCTCTACGGAAGACCTTCCACGGTTGGCGGGCTTGTTGTTCCGGCTGTAATTGTGGTTCGTGAGGGGCGGATTGAACCGTTCCTGGATAGGCGTCCGACCAATTCGAGCGCGCGGGCACACTGGGGCGGCGTCGCATTAGAGAAGTACACAGTTCCAGCCGTATTCATCCCTCGCCATGAACATCCCGAACACTTTCTGCACGTCGTCCTGAGCGGCTCGGTCAAATACGAGGTGAACACCGCGGGCCGGAAGCTCCGGTTCACATCGCATCCGGGAACCATCTTTCTCCTGCCTCGAGGAACGATCGACGAAGTGAATTGGGAAGGGCCAACTCAGCGTGTCGCTGTAACCGTTCACACCAGCCTCATAACCCACGTACTGGAAGAGACGTCACACCAGGCCGACGTCGAATTGACGGAACACTGGAACCTGAAGGACCGGCACATCTCCGCGCTGGTACTGGAAATGATGGCTGATCTTGAAGACAACTCGCCTGCGGGAACGATCTACGGCGAGTCGGTGGCCAATGCACTGGCGGTCTACCTGCTGAATCGCTACGCCGTGCGGCGGGTCACGCCGGCCGTTCCTAAAGGAGGATTGCCGGGAAATCGATTGAAGCGCGTGCTGGACTACATTGCGGCCTACCTGGACGATAACATGAGCCTGGCGCAACTAGCCGCCATTGCCGGCATGAGCCCGCACCACTTTTCGGAGCTATTTAGGCGGAGCACCGGGCGCGCTCCGCACAATTATGTCCTGATGCAGAGGATCGAACGCGCCAAACAACAGCTGCGAGACCCCAAGAGCAGCATCATCGATGCGGGATTGGACGCGGGATTTCAAAACCCGAGTCATTTCGCCCGCATGTTCCGAAAACTCGAGGGCACTTCGCCATCGACCTACCGGGCGGAACACATGCCCAGGGGATGCGTCAGCTCTCCTCCAACTTTCCACAAATGAGTTGTAAAGGGACTGCCATAACGATCGAACCACGACACATCGCCGCTTCGGCTTTCGTACGAAACTGAGTATTTTCCTCAGGTCCTTCCCCTGCCAGAATCGTCTAATGCCATGAGCTCTTCTGGGAAGGGGCCAAAAAAAGTCTGCCGGTACAAATACTCAGCCTGAAACCGCATGACCCATGACCGCAGTACGCTCACCGCGCTGCTCAGCGGTGTCCTGCCTTGGCGATATGCTTCCAACATTTCGAGAAAGTGCCGCTTTTCCCGCGCGGACAGCTCTTTTTTGAAGTACCCCAGGCCGTGCATCAGGACATTGATTGGCGACGCACGCCGCGGAGGGTTATGCAATGCTGTTCGAAAGGACTTCTCGTACAGCTCTAGAACCGCTCCAATTCTCTTTCCATCGGCATTCGCAACAATTCGGCCCAGCTCCCGCATCTTCGTCTGGTTATAAGCCATCAGCAGCAACTTATTCTCAGCATGAAAGCGCACAAGAGCGCTCATGGACTGCGATTGTTGCAGACTGCGGAAACCAGCAAACGCAAATACCCGCGTCAGGAAATGCTCACGGATGCTTAGATTCTTAAGGCGGCCTTCGTCTTCTATCGCCCGGTCTCCAAATTGTTCCAGGACGGCGCCTCCAAAGAAACCGGCCGTCTTGCCGATCACAGGCCCCTTTTCGGGGCCGGAATAAACCTTCACATCCGTAATGCCGCAAGAGGGTGACCGGTTTTTTAGAATGAACCCGTCCACTTCTTTCAAGCCTTCGAAGAAGTCGCGACTAAATCTCCGCATTCTTGCGGAAACGTCCAAACCCGAGGAGGGCTGGATCAGCTTGAAGGTATCTTTTGAGGAGACGATCCGCACGGGCGCGCGGGGAGTCCCCAGGCCAATCTCAACTTCTGGGCAAACACATACGAAATCGACATGCGGCTCAAGGCGTGTGACGAATTTGTCGTGTACGATCTCTCCGTTGTAACGGCAGGGATCAAAGCCGATACACTTGCTGATTACAATTCTCGGTTTCGGAAAAGCGGTCAAGACGATTCCCCCATCGCGCGCACAATGCCTCTCAGCAATCCGGCGAAAACAACCTGGTGCATCGGATACAAGAGGTACCAGTAGAGCTGCCCCAGCACTCCCACCGGATCGAAAATCGCCGTTTGACGGACGACCGACTCCGGCCCGTTGGCCTCAATCTCGAATTGCAGCCACGCTCTCCCGGGCAATAGCATTTCTGCCGCCAACCGCAGCAAGCGGTCGCGTTGGATTTCTTCGACACGCCAGAAGTCGAGCGTATCGCCCGTCAACAACCGCTCAGGATCGCGTCTCCCGCGGCGCACACCCGCTCCTCCCAGCAGCAGATCCAGCAGCCCGCGAAGTCGCCAGAGCCAATTCCCGTAGTACCAGCCCGTCTTGTCTCCCAGCCGTTCGATCGGCCGAAAGGCAATGGCCGGGGGGAACGGCACATGCACGGACCGGGAATCCACCATGCGCCTCCCGAATTTGGTTCCACCCCACTGGTGTGTTCTCCCGGCGGACGAGAATGCGTCAGACCAGCGCGTTTCCGCAAACTCCCGATCCTCGTTGGTAAGCGCTCGCTTCAGCGCTTCACGAAATCCAAGCGGACGAATCGGGAAAAGATCCATCGCAGATCGATCCTTCACAACCGTTTCGTTGCGTAGGCTGTCCACCAGCTCACGGCCCAAGCGGGCGTAGACTGGCGTCACAAGGCCCAGCCAGAGGCTCGACAGCCGCGGAGATAGCACCGGCACAGGAATCATCCATCGCTTGAGTGCACGCTGACGGGCATACTCCTTCATGAGATCCAAGTAGGTAACTTGGTCCGCCCCGCCGATCTCAACAACCCTGCTCCCATTGATATCCAGATCGGCCGCACTCTTCAGGTAGGCAATCACATCCTCGATGGCAACGGGTTGTGTGCCGGTGGTGACCCAGCGGGGAGTGATCATTGCCGGCAATTTCTCAACCAGGGCGCGGATCATTTCGAAGGAAGCGCTGCCCGATCCGAGGACGATCGCTGCCCTGAATTCAATGGTCGGCACTCCGGACTCTCTCAGGATTCGCCCGACCTCCTGGCGGCTTTTCAGATGTGCCGACAGATTGCCGCCACAGCCGAGTCCTCCGAGGTAGATGATGCGATTTACGCCGGCATCCCGCGCCGCAACTGCAAACGCATGCGCTGCGAGCCGGTCTTCCTCTTGAAATGAATTTGTCGAAGCCATCGAATGCACCAGGTAATAGGCGGTATGAACGCCCACCATACTGGCGGCCAGAGAGGGCGGGTCGAGAACATCGCCCTTTACGACTTCAGATGTGGGGGCGATGCGCTGACGCAGAGCTTCGGGCTGGCGTGACAGGCAACGCACAACGTAACCATCGGCTTCGAGCGCACGGAGTAATCGCCCGCCGACGTAGCCCGTCGCGCCGGTAAGTAGTATCAAATTGGATTTATTTTCCAAAGGTTACGCTCTGGCACGATTCGGAAGAAGAGCTGAATTTCCGGAGGTACTCACCGACATGGAACTTCCTCGCGGTATTTTCTGAGCTCATGTAACGAACCGTGCCGAAAATCGGCCGCTCCGGTCCCCAGGGACGGTCATAGCGCCCCAGGCACCAGAAGATTCCACTGTAAGAATTGGGGTCGCGACCGTCGAGCGCATACTTATTGTTCAGCTCCAGCATGATTTCGAGGGCCTTTTCGGGGCTGTGAGTCCACTCGATGATCTTCTTTCCCCACAGCATACGAAGGTAATTGTGGATTCGTCCCTCCCGCACCAGTTGTGTCTGCGCGGCATTCCACAGCGGATCGTGCGTCCCGGCGCGCTCAAACTTCTCAAGCGAGTAGACGTGGGACCTCTCATCGCTTGCATGGCGCCGGAGAGTTTGGAGCGCCCACGCCGGAAGCGATTCGAACTGGTCATAGTCTTTTTGCATCTGGCAGCAATTGATGCCCAGCTCCCGCCACGTGATGACCTGGTCCAGGAACGCTTCGAGATTCTCGCTGGCGCCCCACCAACCGGAGCGGCTACCCGTTGCGCGCAAGGCCAGATGGCTGGGAGACCAGTCTTCCTGTGTCGTGAGCTCTGAGAATATCTGGTGCATGGAGATATGCCCAAAATGGAGATACGGGGAAAGCTCACTTGTGGCCTGGGTCGCCGGTTCATTGCGCGCATGGGCGTACGCCGGCAGTTTATTTTTCAGAAATCGGCGCAGCAGTGTTTGAGCCGCTGGGCTGCCGCCGCGAGTCTTCGCCGGGGAAACCTTGTGGTCCAGCGGAATTCGTGCCAGGACTTTCTCCCGCGAATTCAACAGTCCAGCGGAAGCCTTTGGCCAATTCCGGGTGATCTCCCTGGGAAGAGTTTTAGCTTTCGGAAACTTTGCATTCAGGAGTGCATTCGGTCTTGGAAATTCCATCAAGTGTCGCGGAAGTTCCTTTTGCAGGAACCGGCGAAAGGCATAGGCCGTTGGATAGGCTTTCTCCGATCGCCGCATCGGAAGCAGGCCATTCGAGTCCACCGCCTCCTGAAGCACAGGGACCTGGCGTGCCGCGGAAGCAACCATCCGAGGCAGGAAAAAGCATGGGAAATCGTCCGTCACCACCACGCAAGCATGAGACGCAAGAGCTGCCAGCAATCCTTTACCTGCATTCGGCACGAGCTCGAGGTACGGATAATAGAGAACGCCGGTTCCCTCCAGCCGGCGGGCATTCTCAGCCATTCCATCGAGGACAAAACTGTGGATCCGGTCGCTGGCCCACGGGTAGTCGCACCGCAAGGCTTCCAGAATGACCAAGGGCCTCTGCAACCTCTCGGCCCATTCCACGGCGCGATCCAAAGCAAAATTCCAAGCGACCCTGCGGAATGCAATCATCCAATAAAGAACGAATTGTCCATCCTGTCGCAGTGGTGCGGTGTTGCACTGCCTGACGCGGATCTCGGGAACTGAAATCAAGCTCATCGTCCTTAGGCCATCGTTATTTGGGTCAGGAGTTCAGTCGCCATATTTTGAAATTCAACGCCGCCGCATAGCTGACCCACACCAGGTACGGAATCATCAGACAGCCCGCTACGGGAGCAGTCCTAATGAAGGTAATCGCGGTCAGAAGAATGGCGCACCACAAGGCGACAATTTCAAGAAAAGCCCATCCGGGCGCGCGGAACCCGAAGAAGACTGCCGACCACGCGAGGTTCAGAAACAATTGCAGCAGGAAGATCTGCATGGGAAATGCCATCAAGCCGTTTCGCCGCCAAACCAGCCAAGCGGCGACCGCCATCGCCACGTACAAGATGCTCCAAACTGGAGCGAACAACCAGTTCGGCGGCGTCCAGCTGGGTTTAGACAACCCTTCATACCAGGTCATCAGCGCAGGCCGCGTCAGCAAGGAACCAAGCCAGCCGGCTCCGAGACATACGACAATGCAGAGAGTTAGTCGCATCGGTCTTTGTTCGGACTCTAAGAACTTACGTCTTCACTCTGCTCACTTCACGCGCCAGCGTATTCGCAGTAACTTCGCTTTCCGTACTTTACTTCCCGAAACCTCTTGACGATCTCCCTTGAGAGATCAGGGGGCGGTTCAGAATTGACCGCCCCCTTTTGGGGTGTCGTCATTACTTTGGCAAAACTTATCGTGAGTGCTGCAACGAAGGCTGCCCGTGCCACCGGCGCTGAATGGCCTTGAAGCTCACCGCTTGGTAGATACCGGCCAAACCCACCAGTCCGTAAACAATGGCGCTGAGAGCAGACACTTCACCGAGCTTCATCCCGAAGATCGCCGCCACCAAGTCGAAGCGGGCGACCGCCACCAAGCCCCAGTTCAGAGCTCCGACCACCACCAGGATGGCCGCTACAACGTCTAGTTTCTTCATGACCCTTTCCTCCAGGTTTTTCGTATTAATCGTGCAACCTGCCTTTAACTATAATGAAAAACATTTTGACAACAAGGAAAATACAGGCGAAAATAAAAGTCGATTAATTCCCAGTCAAATCTGCGCGCGGGTTTTGCCTGGCAGTTAAATCGGGAGGAGCCAAGTGCTGTCAGAGACGCTGACAAAAGGTTTGGGCCGCTACGCCATCGGTGAAAAGCTGCACGCGTTGCGGCTGAAAAAGAAGATTGGACTGGTCGAGCTGGGGCGCCACACAGGACTTTCCGCGGCCATGCTCTCGAAGGTCGAGCGCGGCAAGCTGTATCCCACCCTCCCGACGCTCCTGCGCATCGCCCTGGTTTTCAGTGTTGGATTGGAGTACTTCTTCTCCGATGACCGAAAGCGGCGAGTCCTCGCGATCGTGCGGCGGGGCGAGCGCAAGCGCTTTCCAGAGCGTCCCGACGGGCGCGATATCTCTTTCTACTTCGAATCGCTCGATTTCGCCGCGGTGGAACGAAAATTGAGCGCATACTACGCCGAATTTCAGCCGCTGCCGCCTGGAAAGGCTCGCCCGCATCATCATTCCGGCGTCGAGTTCTTGTCCGTATTACGCGGCAAACTCGAAATACGCATTGGAACGGAGGAGCATGTGCTTGATTCCGGAGACTCGATCTATTTCGATTCCTCCGCCCCCCACTCCTACAGAAGGAACAGCCAGAAACCCTGCACCGCGATCGTTGTCACGGCAGCGTAAAGAGACCGGCGATCGAATCCGCAGCGATCGAGAAGAAGTTTGGTGGACGTGACAGGGTTCGAACCTGCGACCCCCTGCTTGCAAAGCAGGTGCTCTCCCAGCTGAGCTACACGCCCACATGGTGCGACTAAGTGATTGTAATGGATTTCTTGTTGGAATGAGCGCCTGCTTTTTTGCCGGTGCTCTTGAGGCGCACCGATTCGCTAGATAGACGGCCTCTTCATACGGCGAGCGATTCCCTGAACGGATTCGATGGGGTCGCGGCCAAGGTGAGGTCAACGAGCGGCGTGGGGATTCAGCGAGCTTTCCGATCGCGGCTGCTTGCACATTCCGCTCATCCAGTCACGAAAACCTTCTTTCACGATGTCGCCGATGGTCTGAGCATTTTCTCCGATTACTTTCAGCCAGGCCAGGGCTCCCATTTGCGGAAAATAGATCCCGCGGAAACACAGTCGCGAGACCAGAATATTGATTCGGTACGCCAGCGGTTTGTGATTGAAAGAACTTACCGCATGCGCGATTGCTTCGGGGCTGTAACTCTGGGCCCATCCGTATTTCACTTCGGCGTGCGCTTCCGCGACGGTCATTTTCAGGGGCGTATGCGCCATCGCAAACGGTATGAATTCCTCCCAGTGTTTCGGCCGCGTCAGCCGGCCCGCGGCTTGCAGGCGCGCATAGAGCGGGGTGGCCGGCAGGGGAGTGATCAGCCCGAAAATCGGCAGGCCCGCGGGCCAGGTGCGAACCTGCTCCAGGGTGCGTTCGGCGACGCCCACGGTGTCATTGTCCATGCCGAACATGAACGAAGTGATCGCGAAAACATTGCGATCCGCCAGCCGCTGCAACACCGCCGCGTATTCTCCGGGCTTGTTGAATCCTTTGTTGACGTCGGCGAGATTGGCCGGATCGATGGACTCCATGCCGATGAAAATCCATTTGCCGCCGGCGGCGGCGATCAGGTCCACGAGTTCCTCGTCCCGCAGGAGGTTGGCGCTGATTTGGGCGATCCAATGAACCTGCGCGTTGGCCGCGATGATGTCGCGCAGCAAGGATTTCGTTCGCTTGGGATTGATGGCGAAATTATCGTCGATGAAGAAGACGGCGATCTGCCCTCTCTCTTTTTGCGCGCGGGCTTTCAGCAACAGCAATTCATCCACGACGCTCTTGTTGGTGCGGAATCGGATGGAATCGCCAAAAAAGCCGGTGACCGTGCAAAATTCGCATCCGTACGGGCATCCCCGCCCGGACTCCACCGGAATAATGCGGAAGGTTCCCCAGCCATCGCGGAACCGCCGGAGCATCCCGTTAAACATTTTGGGAACAACGTTGAATTGCTCGAGGTCCAACGAGTCCCAGGGAATTTCCGGGTACGACTGCAAACTGGGCTTGCGTTCCTGGCCGAATGCATCGACGGGAGCGTAGGTATCTTTGAGCTGCCCGCAGGCGGCGTCGGCCACGATTCGCGGCCAGGTCTCGTCGGCTTCGCCCAGAGCGACTGCATCCGCGTGGCGTTTGCCGGATACGCGTCCCAAGGCTTCGTCGGGCATTTCCGTAACATGCGGGCCGCCCATGACCACCGGCACACCCGCCGCGCGCACTGCGTCGGCCATGCGGTAGGCCTTCGCGACCATCCGGGTCATCGCGCCTATACCCACCAGCCCAATGTTGTTTTCACGCACGTATTGCGCGATGCCGGCTTCGTCCATGGGCTGGGCGTTTCCGTCGATCAGCACGACCTCGTGACCGGGCGGAGTGAGCGACTGCAGCAGGAACATCCACAAATGGGGCATGAAGTTCCGCGTGACGCCGTTGTCGGGACTATAGAGCAATATTTTCATCGGCTTCTTCTTTTCTGACGAGATGCCGGACGGGCACACACAATGGCTGACGGCGGATGTCGGCTCGGCTCTTTCTTTCGGTGCAACGAAATGCGCCCAGCGAGGCGCCAGGAAGGGTACGCTGACGTACATAAGGATAGTAGCACCTTTATGGCACAAAAATTGACAATAGATTGAAGAAATGTGCCAGCGCTTCGTCACCCGCGTGGCTAAGGGGCTGTAGTCAGATTCGCTGGTTCTTTGGAGCGCCCGGGCTGGTTACGGTTTCGAGTTGTTGGGTGCGGGGGAGAGGTTCGACCGGATCAGATCTTCCGCCTGGCGCCACACGTTGGGATCGCACTCGATTTGGGTGTGAGCTTTCACGAAGAAACGGTCCCACCACGGATACTCGCCACAGGCGTAGGCGGTGGTCCTGTAGTTAAAGCGGAAATTTCCAATGATTTTTGTGCGCGCGGGATCGGCGGCGCGGATGGCGGCCTGGCCGTGCACCCAACCGTCGGGC
>Ga0070735_10000484_pt1 | contig 43121 bp, 41 predicted proteins | sample Coa_R1_FD_66443 | JGI IMG/M metagenome (GOLD analysis project Ga0070735, IMG submission 66443) | Surface soil microbial communities from Centralia Pennsylvania, which are recovering from an underground coalmine fire - Coalmine... | ecosystem: Environmental > Terrestrial > Soil > Unclassified ... | reverse complement strand
TTCCCCTGTAGCGGCATCCGCGTACCACAGTTCGCCATGTTCGCCGTTGTTGTCGCGCAGGATGAATGCGACCTTGCTACTGTCCGGGCTCCATTTGATCGCTTCCGGGGCGCGGCCGGTGAGACCTCCGGGCGCAAAGATGGCTTCGATCGTGAGAGGCTGTTTGGGACTGGTTTGCGCCAAGAGTCCCTGCCCAAGCAGCCCACTTATTGTTAGGAACACGAGAAATCGCTTCAAGTTCACGCTCCGCCGAGTTAGGTCGGGCTGAAAGTTTACACCGCGAAGCGCCCTTGGTGCATGTAGGGGCTGAAATGGGAAAGAATTCAGTCGAAAGCCCCGGGTAATGCGTCTTCAGCAGTCGGAGCGCGCCATGCGTGCTAGAATCAAAGCAGTTCTCTCATGCTCCCCGACGTACAGAACCTCATAGAACTGCAAAAAGCGGACAAGGAAATCCTTCGCCTCAGAGAAGAAATTGCTGCGCTGCCCAAACGCGTGGCGGTCATCGAGCAAAAGCTTGCGGGCACCAAAACCGGGCTGGAGAAGGCTAAAGCGGCTATCAAGGCGGATGAAGCGGCGAAGCGAAAGTACGAAACCGCCATTACCGACCTGCAGCAGAAAATCTCCAAGTACCGTGATCAATCGTTAGACGTCAAGACTAACGAGCAATATAAGGCTCTCCTGCATGAGATCCAGTTCGCCGAGCAGGAAATTCGGATGCAGGAAGACAAGATTCTCGAGCTGATGATGAATGCCGAGGCTCGGGAAAAAGACGTCAAGAAGGCGGAAGGCGAACTGAAGGCTGAAGCCGCCGAAGTCGAAAAGGAAAAAGCTCAAGCTCGCGAGCGCACCGCAGAAGACGAAAAGCAACTCTCCGAGTGGAACGCCAAACGCAATGCATCGCGGTCTCAAGTCAAAGAAGATCTTCTTCGACAGTATGACCGCGTCGCAAAGTACCGGGGCAGCGGGATTTCAGAGGTTCGCGATCAGAAGTGCATGGCCTGCCAGGTTATGCTGCGGCCGCAGATCTACAACGAAGTTCGCACCGAATCCAAGATCGTAACCTGCGACTCTTGCCAACGCATTCTGTACTACGATCTTAGCAAGGACGCTCCGGTCGAGACCGTACCAGTTACACAGAAACGACGTGCTCACCCCAAGTTTGAAGCTTCGCAAGCCTGGTATTACCGTCCTAGCTTTGAAAATTACGGCGAGGTATTTCTTGCCTTCATCAACGACCATGGGCGATCCAGCAGGCGAATCTATGACACCGCAACTGGACGCCGCCTGGGTGACATTCTCGTTCGTGAGGGTGAGTATCGACTGGGCTTCCCGGAAGATCTCTCTGACGATGCAATTCGCTTGAATGGAAGCTGGACCGAGTCCGAACTGGATGAATGGGGTGAATTACCGACTGTGGTTTTGGACCAACTGCAACGGGATCTTGATCTGGCGCGGTCCGAAAGTCATTCGCATAACCGTGCGGCGCACGCTGTTCCTTCCGAGCACCCCGCGGCAAGCTAGTCTCTCCCTCGCCGACCTGACCTTCTTGTTGGTTTAACATCAGCTCATGTCCCAAAGTTCAGCGAGTGCTTCCGCATTGCCGGTCGTGAAGGTTTCGCGTCGTGGCGCAGACCGGCTAAAAGGCGGGCATGTCTGGGTTTATCGCTCTGATCTCGTTTCAGCCAACGGCATCGCTCCCGGAGCTGCGGTAGGCGTTCGCGATGAACCGGGAAAGTTTCTCGGCACCGCTTTGTACAGCAGCGCGTCGCAGATCGCAATCCGGATGATCTCGCGGGAGGCCGTCGCAGACCTTCCAGCCTTGCTTCGGGAACGGATTCAACAGGCAATTGCGTATCGCGACTGGGTGGTTTGTGACACTGACGCTTTCCGCGTGGCGTTCAGCGAGGCTGACTTCCTGCCTGGCCTCATCGTCGACCGCTACGGCGACGTGCTTTCGCTGCAGGTCTTGACCCAGGCGATGGACGCCGATCCGATCCGTCAAACTGTCGTATCTGAACTCGTACAGCAGTTCAAGCCAACCTCGATCGTCGAGCGAGTCGACCCACGTATAAGAGAACTTGAACAACTTCCACCACGAGCCTCGAGTTTGCTTCAAGGAGACAAGGCTTCTACCGTTGTCACCATGAATGGCGTTAAATTTCATTACGATGCCCTTGAGGGGCAAAAGACGGGTGCATTTCTGGATCAGCGCGAGAACTATGCTGCGGCAGCCCGTTATGCCCACGGTGAGGCGCTCGACGTGTTCTGCTACCAGGGCGGATTCGCTCTTCATCTGGCGAAACCCTGCTCGAGCGTTACCGGAGTGGACAGCTCCCGTCCGGCCCTTGAGATGGCCGAGCGCAATGCCTCCCTCAATGGCCGAGAGATCGAATGGATTGAAGCGAACGCCTTCGACCTGCTCCGGGACTACGCAGCCTCCGGCCGGCAATACGACACCATCGTCCTTGATCCACCAGCCTTCGCCAAGAGCCGCCGCAACCTCGAGACTGCCTTGCGGGGCTACAAAGAACTCAATCTTCGCGCACTCAAAATGCTCCGGCCCGGGGGGATCCTGGTTACCTGTTCGTGCTCTTACCATGTGCGCCCAACGGAGTTCCTGGAAGTGGTCGGCTCTGCCGCTCAGGACAGTCACAGGATTGTTCGAGTTATGGAGAACCTTACCCAAGCCAAGGACCATCCCATCCTGCTGACAGTGCCAGAAACCGCCTACTTGAAGTGCATTGTTTCCTACGTAACATAAAGAAAAACAAGCATATATATGTATTGACAGTAACACACTCATATTTTATGATTCTTTAACACTAATAAGGCATCCAATCAACGGAGCCGAAAATACCAAGTTTCTTGAAGGAGGATTTAAGCAATGACCGTATTGACCCGTTGGGAACCTTTCCGCGAATTCACCACCCTGCAGGATCGGATGAACCGGTTGTTCCGCGATTCCTTTGGCGAGGATCGGGACGCGCTCGCGACCACCACATTCGCGCCAGCCGTTGACGTCTACGAAGACGAGCACAACGTCACTCTGAAGATTGAAGTGCCCGGGATCGACGAGAAGGACATTGATGTCCGCGTCGAGAACCACACTTTGACCATCTCCGGGGAGCGCAAGTTCGAAAAGGAAGAGAAAGAAGAGAATTATCGTCGCGTGGAGCGCCAGTATGGCAGCTTCACTCGCTCCTTCACTCTTCCCAATACCGTGGACACCGAGAACGTGACCGCCAACTACGACAAGGGCATTCTGAACATTAAGTTGGCAAAGAAGGCCGAAGCCAAGCCGAAGCAGATCAAGGTGAATGTCGGCAGCGAGAAGACGCTTGAAGGCAAAAGCGTCAAGAGCGCCGCGTAATTCAGCAAGGCTCACGTGGGGACGGCCGACTCGGCCGTCCCGTCGACTCGACAGATTCTATGGGAGGCGGCAGAGGTGACCGCCTCCTGTTTTGTTTTGAGCGCTTGGCCCAGCAAGGCCGTTGGTTCACAATAAGCACGTGAAGGAAACATTGGCTCTACAGGCGCGGATGAGGGCGCTCAGCTTCGACCAGAGAATCAAGATTCTGGAGAGACTTTGCGACCGCGACAGGGTAATCGCGCCAGTCGATTGAAGCGAAAGACGGGAGCGGATGGAAAAACCAAATCCTGACTTCCCACTCTCGGCGATTTTCAATTTCCAAGTTACCCAATTTCGGAATTACGAATCGGAGTTCTTATGGCAATTCGTTGGGACAAGTTAACCGTCAAGGCGCAGGAAGCCGTGCAGCGCGCGAACGAGCTTGCGTCCGAGCATGGCAATCCGGAGGTGATGCCCCTTCACATGTTCGCGGCGCTCACCGAGGACAAGGAAGGGATCGTCGCGCCCATTCTTGAGAAGATCGGAATCGGCGCGCAGTCCGTATTGAACGAAGCGTACCAGGAGATCGATCGTCTACCTAAACTTTCTGGCAGCGCCGCGCAGCCGACACTCTCCCAGGCAGCCACCCAGTTGTTGGAGCGCGCTTTCAAAGAAGCAGACAATTTCAAGGACGAGTACGTTTCAACTGAGCACCTGTTGCTGGCCATTACTCACCTGAAGCGCGACCCAGCCCAGCAGATTCTTGCCCGGCATGGCGCAACCTACGATGCAATCCTCAAGGCGCTGACCACAGTTCGTGGCACGCAGAAAGTGACCGATCAGAATCCTGAAGCCAAATACCAGGCATTGCAGCGTTACGCACGCGACCTGACCGAGATGGCGCGGCGCGGGAAACTCGATCCGGTGATCGGGCGCGACGAAGAAATTCGCCGCGTGGTCCAGGTATTGTCCCGCCGCACAAAAAATAATCCGGTGCTGATCGGCGAGCCCGGCGTTGGCAAGACTGCGATTGTCGAGGGCTTGGCGCAACGCATTATCTCTGGCGACGTTCCCGAGGTCTTGAAAAACAAGCGCGTCGTTGCCCTTGATCTAGGAGCGATGCTGGCGGGCGCAAAATACCGCGGAGAATTTGAAGATCGCCTGAAGGCAGTTCTGAAAGAAATTGAAGACTCGCAAGGTCAAATCGTTCTCTTTATCGATGAACTTCACACACTCGTTGGCGCCGGCGCGGCGGAGGGCGCAATTGACGCCTCTAACATGTTGAAGCCTACGCTCGCTCGGGGAGAGTTGCGCGCGATCGGCGCCACCACTCTCGACGAATATCGCAAGCACATCGAGAAAGATGCCGCCCTGGAGCGCCGTTTCCAGCAGGTTTACGTTGGCGAACCAACCGTAGAAGACACGATCGCGATTCTTCGCGGCTTGAAAGAAAAATACGAGGTCCATCACGGTGTCCGGATTAAAGACTCGGCCATTGTCGCGGCCGCGACTTTGTCGCACCGCTACATTACCGATCGGTTCCTGCCTGACAAGGCTATTGACCTGATTGATGAAGCCGCGGCCTCACTGCGTATTCAGATCGACTCCATGCCGACCGAGATCGACCAACTAGAGCGCAGAGCCACTCAGTTGGAGATCGAAAAGCAGGCGCTGAAGAAAGAGGACGATCCGAATTCGCGGGAGCGTCTGGCGGCGGTCGATAAGGAGCTGGCCGGGATCCGCGAGCAATCCAACGCGCTAAAAGCCAAATGGAAACAAGAAAAAGAGCTGATTTCCAAGATCCGCGGATTGAAAGAAAAGCTCGAGCAGCTCAAGATCGAAGAACAGTCGGAAGAACGCAAAGGTAACCTGCAGCGCGTCGCCGAAATTCGTTACGGCCTGATCCGCCAGACCGAAGAAGAGATTAAGAAGCTGACGGCCCAGATGGAAAAGACCGGCCAGCAACGCATGCTGAAGGAAGAAGTCGATGAGGAGGACGTCGCCCGGATCGTCTCCAAGTGGACCGGCGTTCCCGTATCCAAGATGCTCGAAGGGGAAGTCAAGAAGCTCATCACGATGGAAGAGCGGCTGCGGCTGCGCGTGATCGGCCAGGATGCGGCGCTCGAACGAGTATCGAATGCGATTCGTCGCTCCCGCGCAGGTCTGAGCGACCCCAAGCGGCCGATTGGCTCGTTTATCTTTCTCGGCCCCACTGGCGTAGGAAAAACCGAACTTGCAAGAGCCTTGGCTGAATTTCTCTTCGATGACGAGCATGCGCTCATTCGCATCGATATGTCCGAATATATGGAGAAGCACGCCGTCTCGCGGCTGATCGGAGCGCCTCCCGGATATGTTGGCTACGACGAAGGCGGGCAGCTCACGGAGCAAGTGCGCCGTCGGCCCTATTCTGTCGTTCTGTTTGATGAGATCGAAAAGGCGCATCCGGACGTATTCAACATCATGTTGCAGATCATGGATGATGGACGTCTCACTGACGGCCAGGGTCGCACCGTCGATTTTCGTAACACGGTCATCATCATGACCTCGAACATCGGCTCGGCATACTTGCACGCTGACAAGATGCGGACGGCTGAAGAATTCGCAGAAGCCAGCAAATTGGTGATGGAGGCTTTGCACAGCAGCTTTAAGCCGGAGTTCTTGAACCGAGTGGATGACATCATCATCTTCAATCCCCTCGGGAAAGATCAGTTGGTCAAGATCGTCGACTTGCGCCTGGAAGATGTGCGACGGCTGCTGGCGGAACGCAAGATTTCGCTCGAACTTACCGATGCTGCACGAGAACTTCTGTTCACAGAGGGCTTCGATCCGGCATTCGGCGCTCGGCCCTTAAAGCGTGCAATCCAGCGCATGATCCAGGATCCGCTGGCCATGAAGATCCTTGATGGCGCGATTCTGCACGGAGATCACGTAATCGTGGACGCCGACAAGCGTTCCGGAAAGATGAAATTCGAAGTCAGCAAGCGCGTCGGGCAGAAAGAGAAAGTCAAAACATAAAAACCGCCGCGGATTTCGCGGATTAACACAGCTGCATCAAACGGTTTATCTGTGCCATCCGTGGCGCTTTTTCGTTAGACCCCGCTAGAATAGAAGGCGTGGGGCAGTTCACTGAAAACTACGAAGTAGTCGTTGTCGGCGCGGGTCATGCCGGCTGCGAAGCCGCCATGGCTGCGGCCCGCATGGGACTGAAAACCGCGCTCTACACGCTCAACGTCGATCTCATCGCGCAGATGTCGTGTAACCCGGCGGTCGGCGGCATCGCCAAGGGGCATCTTGTCCGTGAAGTCGATGCCCTCGGCGGCATCATGGGCGAAATTACCGACGCAGTTGGCATCCAGTTTCGTTTGCTGAACACCTCTCGCGGCCCAGCCGTCTGGTCGCCTCGCGCTCAATGCGACAAGCAAGCCTATCGCCTGAAGATGCGCGAGGTCCTGGAATCCCAGCCCAATCTCAAGATCAAGCAGGCTGAAGTAGCGGAACTGATCGTCGAAGCGTCGTCGGTCGTTGGTCGTCGGTCGTTGGCCAACCCTGTCCCAAATTGTCATTCCGAGGAGCTCAGTGACCAGGAATCTGCTTTTGAGAATGACGGAAGACGGACGACGGACGACGTTTCCCGTATCTGCCGCGGTATTCGTTTGCGGGATGGCCGAACCGTGGGAGCCAATGCCGTCATCATCACGACTGGCACATTTCTGAACGGTTTGATCCATTGTGGCGAGCAGCAATACCCTGCGGGGCGCTCAGGCGAACCACCAGCGGTTCTCCTAGGCGAAGCGCTGAAGAAACTTGGCCTTCGCGGCTGCCGGCTCAAGACCGGAACGCCTCCGCGCCTCGATGGCCGCACGATCGACTGGTCTCGCTTTCAGCTTCAACCCGGCGATCCCGATCCCACGCCCTTCAGCTTCCGAACGAAGCGAGTCGCTCATCACGACTCGCAGGTTCCGTGCTACATCGCATGGACCACGGCCGAGACTCAGCGCATCATCCGGGAAAACGTTCATCGCTCGCCGATGTACAGCGGCCAGATTCAGTCGATAGGCCCGCGCTATTGCCCATCGATCGAGGACAAGATCGTTAAGTTCCCAGACAAGACAACGCATCAGCTCTTCCTCGAACCGGAAGGCCTGAACACGCATGAGATTTACGTGAACGGCATGAGCACATCTCTGCCGGTCGAGGTACAGCTGGAGATCTTGAAGTCGATCCCTGGTCTGGAAAACGCGGAAATGCTTCGCCCCGGATATGCCATCGAATACGACTCGATCGATCCTACGGAACTCGAGCGCACTCTCGAAACCAAGAAGATTTCGAACCTCTTCCTCGCGGGCCAGATCAACGGAACCTCCGGCTACGAGGAAGCCGCTTGCCAGGGACTGATGGCGGGAATCAACGCAGCTCTCAAGGTGAAGGACGAGCGTCCACTCATTCTTGACCGCACCGAGGCTTACACCGCGATCCTGATCGACGACCTGATTTCCAAAGGTACGAATGAGCCCTATCGCATGTTTACTTCGCGAGCGGAATTCCGCTTGCATCTGCGCATTGACAACGCTGACCGCCGTCTCACTCCTCACGGACGTCGCATCGGTCTGATCTCCGACGCTGCATGGGCGGACTACCTCGCCAAGCAGCAGCGCATGGAAACGATGAACCAGTTATTGGAGAGCACCAAGCTGACATCGCAATTGCTGCCTCTCGTAAGCTGCCATCTCGAGCGAAGCGAGGCGAAGCCGAACGAAGTCGAGGGACCTCCTGGTCCTGTTATCCAATGGGAATCAACACTCGGGCAGACCCTCGCTCAGATTCTCAAACGCCCCGAAATGACCATCGAGCAACTCGCGCCCGTGCTTGAACAGCTGAATCCCAGTTTTTTTATCCGCGAGAATCCGCGAAAATCCGCGGCGGGCGTTTTGACTTCTGAAGTCCGCAACGAACTCAAGTCCGTCGAAACCGAGGTCAAATACGAAGGCTACCTACGGCAACAACAGCGGGCTATTGATAGGCTGAAGAAAGCTGAGCAGCGCAGCATCCCCGAATGGTTCGACTACAGCGCTGTCAGCGGCCTCTCGCGCGAAATGCAGGAGAAGTTGGTCAAAATTCGCCCACGCACGCTCGCCCACGCTTCGCGGATTCCCGGCGTCACGCCAGCCGCCGTTTCTCTAGTTAACGTTTACATCGAGATTCAAGGACGCCGCCGAGAGCTGGCCGCCGCGCTTTAGGATTCGGGTCCGAAAATATCCAACATCCACCCGCGGCGGTCAGGTATCTTGGTGCTATGGCAACGGCAGCAATCGCCAGCGGAACTTCCTATACGCGCATCGCAAGCCCCGTCGGCCCCCTTTTGTTAGCGGCGGACGATGCCGGTCTTCGGGAAATTCTCTTCGTAAACGGCCGCACTCCGGGCCACCCTCGATCGACATGGCGAGAGGACGCTGCCCCTCTCAAAGAGACCATGCGCCAGTTGCGGGCTTACTTTGCCGGGAAACTCGAGAACTTCGATCTCCCGCTCGCGCCGCAAGGCACGCGCTTTCAACTCGACGTTTGGAAACGCCTTTGTGAAATCCCGTACGGTGACACTATCTCTTACGGCGAGTTGGCTAAGCGCATCGGCAATCCTAAAGCCTCCCGCGCCGTGGGACTGGCCAACGGCCAGAATCCGATCCCCATTATCATCCCGTGCCATCGCGTGATCGGCAGCGACGGCAAACTTACCGGCTACGGCGGCGGTTTGCCCATTAAAGAGAAGCTCTTGGCTCTGGAACGGCGACAGTTGCGGCTTCTCTAAACTCCCGCAACTGACACTCCTTTCGGAATTCGGTTACCATAAGAACAACTGGGGACTTCCCCGAATCCTTCGGATTCCAATTTATGAGAAGAAATTGTCTGGTCGTTGCCCTAACTATATTCTCCGCTATCGTCGCGCTGGCCCAGGAGCCTGTAAATCCAGTGCTCCGGCCGCCCAAGGGAACGCAGGTAGCCATAGTCGTTTTTGAAGACTTGGAGTGTCCTGACTGCCGACGAGCTGCGCCGTTGCTGGAAGACGCTGCCAAGACGTACAAGATTCCGCTTATCATCCACGACTTTCCCTTACCGTTTCACAAGTGGTCATTCGACGCTGCGATCATCGCGCGTTATTTCGACGCCCACTCCAAGGCCGTCGGTCACGAGTATCGCAATTACATTTTCGAACACCAGCCGGAAATCACTCCGGAAAACCTGCGCGCCTTTTCTCAGAAGTTTGCTTCCGACCATAAAATCGAGCTTCCATTCGTCGTTGACCCCCAAGGCAAGCTGGCCGCCGAAGTCACCGCCGACCGCGACCTTGGAAAATCCATTCACCTCGAGCACACACCGACCATCTATGTGGTTAGCAATAAGAATCAGGGCAAGCCATTCGTGGAAGTTGTCGATCGCACGCAGCTATTTCAGCTGATCGATGCGATGAAGGCCGACTGAAAGGTGTCAGTCAGGGGGATCGTATGGCGATTAGCTTCGTGAAGGATATTCGCCCGCTTTTCCGGGACAGTCCCGACGTTGACGCGATGAAGGATTACGGCATCGATCTCTCGTCGTACGACGACGTGAAAAAGCATGCGACAAAAATCCACGCGACTCTCGCCGATGGCTCCATGCCATGTGACAAGCCATGGCCAAAAGAGCAGGTCGCTATTTTCAAGCAGTGGATGGACGAGGGAATGGGAGCTTAAGCTGAGGCTCGTCCGCGCTCAAAGGCGTGTTTTTTCTCCAGCTCTTCCAGAGCCGCCTGCATGTCAACTTCGAACCTCGCAGCCTGATCCATCAACTTTGCGTTCGCCGTGGCAACGTCGCGCTGCAGCGTCAGCAGTCCCTGACCTTCGAGTTTCTTTGCGACTTCTAACAAATGTTCAGTTGAAGTTTCCACATAGAGCGCCTCGGTAGGATCGCCGATCCACACATCCCCGCCCCGGAGTCGGGTTTCCCAGAAGACCTTTCGCTCAATCAGCTTGGACATTTCTTCATCGCTGGCTTTGCCGAAGACCCACTTGTTGCGCTTGAAATCGTAATGCCGGCTGGAAAACTGCACCGGAATCAGCTTCCCCGATTTCAGAAACTCCACCTGGCGCCGATCCACTTCCTTGCGCAAGGTATTGATGACCGGACCCTCGGCGTCTTTCGGTTCAAGCGACGGGATTACCTCGTGCACCGTCTCGGTGAGGTTCACGGCAACAGGTGCATGCAGGCCGCTGGAGTTCTCGAGCCGGATGTCGGCATGGAGCACCCAGAAATCCGCGCCGGAGGTTGATTTGTGAAACGGCCACTCAAAATGAAACGAAAGCGGAAGCCCGCTCAGAGTGACGTATATTTTTTGCGCCCGGCCATTCGGAGAAGTAGTCATTGGAGATTCCTAAGTGGAATGTCCACATTTTACTGGAAGTGAACGCCTCAGATGCATGACTGGGAAGTCAGAACTTTAGGCCCACTTTGGTCTGTGCTGAAGCGCAGAAAGGCGTCGACGGAAGCTGACTTGACCCGCGCGAGGGCACGACGTCCCCACAATTTACAGTTCTGATTCTTAACGGAGCAGGTTCCGCAACAGGTCGGTCGGCGTTACTTTCCGGCCGCCGCACTCTTCGCGAGGGGAGTCTGAGACGCGGTTGTTGGCGTCCATACCGCTGCGATTTTCGCTACCAGATCGGCCATACTTCTGCCGGTGTCGATGTTTCCATCGACGTAAGGATGCCGCTCGCCATCAGTGTGCATGACCAGCACGCGGGTGTTGGGGCTGACCTTCTTCACCATGTAGGGCAAGTGATGGCGATCATTCCGGCTCAGCGTTCCACCGAGAACCACCAGGTCGAAACTGCTTTTTCGCAAACTCTCTTCCACCGCCTTGCGCCCTTCGGCCGTCTGTACCTCGTGACCAGCCTGTTGCAGGACCGGTGTTTGCGAGGCAAAAACGTCGGAATCGCCTTCGCCGTAAAGCACTTTCAGTTTTGGTGTCTTAGCCATGGGTGAGAGCCAGCCTTTCTTGCTGCTCTACCACGGTAGCAACGCCTCCTGACGGGGAGAACGTCACCGAAGACCAAGACCAACCGCGGCAAATCGCGAGCCACTGATGTTAGGCCCTCTGATCTCAAGCCATGCAACGTAACAAGATTTCTCATTCTTCTCGCATCGCTGAATTTCTCGACGTACAATAGTGCGTTCTTGGAAGTCCCAGGCTTAGCGCGGGGGAGATCTTGATGCGCGTCACGATCTGCTTTGCATTTCTTCTCAGCTTATTCGTTTTCCCGATTGTCGTAGCCGCCCAGCAGGGGGACGCCGACGCACACACCGCCACGGCGTTTTGCGACTTCACTGACAATCAGGAGGTCAGTATTCGCTATAGCAATGCCGCCGCCACGCCAAAGGACGAACCGCGCAATGGCAGAGTTTGGCTGCCCGGCGGATCAGCGATGACACTCTTTACCGGCGTCGGGTTGACGCTGAACAATTCTACGATTCCGGCAGGCGCCTATAGCGTTTATGTTATTCCGAACAAAAAGGACTGGACGTTGATCGTGAACAAGAATGTCACGCCCGGCGCGGCATACGACGAAAAGCAGGATATAGCCCGTAGCCCGATGGAACTCGGCGAAGTGGACTCTCCTCCAAAGCAGTTGCAAGTCTCCTTTGCTCATTCAGCTCCCAAGCAATGCAGTATCCGGCTGTACTACGGCAAGACCGGAGCTTTCGCGGATTTCAAAGAGCAGTAGGGAATGCGGTCAGGCTGTTTTTGTAAATGCCGCTGTGTTCCGGCGCTTTCGAAAAACAACTCGCAACCGATCTCGCCATCGTTCGTCGATTCCAACCAGTTCCCATTCAATCTCGGGTGAGATATAGCGCAGCAGCGTGTCAGTTTTGGGATGAACATGTAGGGCTGGTGCGACTAGAAACAGCAGCGGTTTATCTGGCCCCAGCTGGCGAGCCGGAAAATATCCGAAGCGCTGGAATTCGCCGCGCTCATGATGCCATGCAACCCGCGACCAATAGTCCAAGCCTTGCAGCGGTAAATGAATGTCTTCATCGGCCTTGAGTTCGATCACGGCAAGGCGCCCGTCCCTCGTGAGACCTAGAACGTCGATCATGGCGCGGTCTGAGGCGGAAAAAGCCGGAACCTGAGAATAAAGACAGGATGGATCCAGGTGTTCCTCGAGTGGCTCGATGTTCTTCACAACCAGGGACTCCAACCAACGCTCCGGGTGCAGTCGCCACAAAGGATGGTCATGAGGGCCCTCAGAATGTCTAGCTTCTCCAATGCATTGCACCAGTTCGGCGAACCGCGCCTGAGTTAACCCGGTCAGGGCCGTTTCTTCCGATCGCAGTCCAAAAACAATCTGAACCGCGCTGTTGCAGGATCCGGGCTCAAATCCGAGCCGGGCGCGTGCAAACTCCAGCCCGTGACAGCGAAAAGCGATCTCAGCGGGAGAAGGCACGGCAACCTCAGCTTCGGGCATGATTGCTTGGACCTGTTCAATCGCGTCCGCGAAACGCTCCTTAGCAGCCGTGTCGTTTGGGCACTGAACAAGCCGTGTTAATACGTTGCCGCAATCTGCAACGTCCAGTTCCTTCAGTTCGTCTTCTCGTTCTTCGAACTCATACAGGTGCCACTTCGCTGCTTGCCGATTCAGGTGAGCCATGCGCCCTCGTATCAGTTCTGATGTGGCAGTTGGCACAAACAGCTTCAATCCCTCCACGACGCACTTTCCTGCCTGGCTTTCGCGGCAGGTGTCAAGCCATAGGATCGCAAACGTGAGTGCGGCATCAACCGATCCCTGAGTTTCTTGCGAGTTCACTCCTAGCACGGCAAACGCAGACTGTCCCTGCCGAAGCAGCCCGCGCGAATAGATCGGCCCGAACGAGCGTTCCAAATCCATGGTCGTGCATAGGGGGCCGGCTTTCATACCCGAAAATCGGCGTTTCAGCAAACGCTCCAGCGCTCGCTGATAAGCAAGCCGAGCAGCCCGCTTCGCCGTCGGCGTCCTACGGTCGCGTTCGCGGCAGATTTCCAGCTTGGTTGGTTTGGACTGCCCAAGGCGTTGCACGGCGAGGCGGAGAACTCCATTTTTGACCTCAGCTTCCAGAACTCGCCGTACGAGGTTCCGTTCGACCGACCACATGTGCAGAAGGCATTTATGGCGTTCACCCGAAATCGAATACTTTGATTCTGCCAGGTCGAAGATCCGCGCACCATCTTCCACGATGACCGCATCGCGGCAGGAGCCAAGGAAGCCTTCGAGGGTTCGGACCAGGAATTCGGGTGTCACAGCAGAATTGTCATAATGGTTGACCCAAAAGGTCTGTGACAATTGACCATCGACTCACAACCACTGTGGGATAATGGTAGTGCGGCTGCGAGTCTTTCCCGACTCAGAGGCATCTAATCAAAGTGGACAAAATTCGATTCTTTTTCGAGCATTACGGGCTGACTGAGCGCGATTTGGAGCACTATTTGGCAGCCGCGTCATCGGCTGGCGGTGAATACGCCGACCTTTATTTCGAATATCTTTCTTCGACTTCTCTGACCGTGGACGAATCCATGGTCAAGTCCGCTTCTCAAGGCATTTCTGCCGGGTGCGGTGTCCGGGTGATCGCGGGCGAACGCACCGGCTATGCCTATACCGATGATCTCTCGCCGGCGAGGATTCTGCAGGCTGCACGCACCGCCGCACTGATCGCCAGCGGCCCGGCGAAAACACCTACCGTCGGATTTCAGGAGAAAGCCGCCCGCAGTTTGTACCCGATCACGTTGCCCTCGGTCGATGCCGAAATAACGGCGAAAGTCGAACTGGTCATGCGTGGTGATCAGGCCGCCCGCGCTTATGATCCGCGAATCAAAGAAGTGCGCGCGAGTTACGCAGATGAGCTGCGAAACGTTTTGGTCGTCGGTTCGGACGGAACTTTTGCCGAGGACTCGCAGCCTCTGGCTCGTCTGAACGTTTCTTGTATTGCGAAGACTGACGGCAATTCAGCCAGGGGAAGCTCCGGCGGCGGAGGGCGCGTCGCGCTCGACTTTTTCTTCGGTGAAAAAACCCCGGAGTACTTCGCCAAGGAAGCCTCCCGACAGGCGATCCTGCAACTTGACGCGCGTGAAGCTCCGGCCGGCGAAATGGAAGTGGTTCTCGGACCGGGCTGGCCTGGAGTCCTTCTGCACGAAGCCGTCGGTCACGGACTCGAAGCGGACTTCAATCGCAAACAAACGTCAGCTTTTGCAGGTTTGATTGGAAAACGCGTCGCCAGCGAAAAATGCACCGTCGTTGATAACGGTACGATGCCTTGGCGCCGGGGCTCGATCAACGTGGACGACGAAGGCAACAGCACCCAGGAAACCGTCCTCATCGAAAACGGTATTCTCAAGGGCTATCTCAGCGACAAGCTTTCGGCCAAGCTCATGGGCATGGCAAATACCGGCAACGGCCGTCGCGAGAGCTACGAGCACATCCCGATGCCACGCATGACCAACACATACATGCTGGCAGGACAAGATGATCCGCACGACATTATTCGCTCGGTCAAACATGGTGTGTACGCAGTGAACTTCGGCGGCGGGCAGGTCGATATCACGAATGGGAAGTTTGTGTTCGGGGCGTCGGAAGCCTACATGATCGAAGACGGCCAGATCACGGCTCCCATCAAGGGAGCTACGCTGATTGGTAATGGGCCGGATGTTCTGACACGAGTCTCCATGGTCGGCAATGATCTGAAGCTCGATGAAGGCGTTGGCACCTGCGGGAAGGACGGCCAGGCGGTGCCCGTGGGCGTTGGTATTCCTACGATCAAGGTCGATCGGCTTACCGTCGGCGGGACAGGCAGAAAAGATACCGGCGGATTTATGCAGTAAGACCTTCGCCGCGAATCTGCACGGATTTCACGGATCTTAAGCATTGTCATTCCGAGGTGCTTGGAGCTCCGCTTGCGGAGCGAAAGCGTGCCGAGGAACCTGCTTTCTTGAACCTATATGTCTTCTACCCAACTAGAAACTAGAAACCAGAAACTAGAAACCGATTTCAAAGACCTCGCGCAAGATATCGTGCGCCGAGCCATGTCTGGCGGCGCGACGGCAGCTGAATGCGTGATTCGCGAGGGCGACGAGTTCTCCACATTGGTTCGCCTCGGACAGGTTGAGACCCTTAAAGAATCCGGCTCGAAAGCTATCGGCGTGCGGGTGTTCAATGGCAAACGCTCTGCCAGCACCTACTCCAGCGACTTTTCTCGCGAAGGCCTGGATCGGATGATCAAATCCGCACTCGAGCTTTCCAAGATCACTTCGGAAGATCCATTCGCAGGAATTCCCGAGGCTTCACAGCTTGGCTCGATTCCCGGCGATCTTGATCTCTATTCCGCGGACGTTTACTCGCTCCCCGGCGAAGAACGCATCAGCTATGCCCGGCGCACAGAAAAGGCCGCACTTGACTTTGATCCGCGCATCAAGAATTCCGATGGCGGTTCGTTCGACGCCGCTACTGGTCACAAAGTTCTGGCCAACTCCCACGGATTCGTTGGTGAGTATCAGCGTTCGTACTGCTCCATTGCGGCCGTGCCGATCGCGCAAACGGAAGATGGGGCCATGCAGCGCGATTACTGGTTCTCCGTGGCCCGCAGCCTGAAGCGGATGGAGTCGCCTGAGCACGTTGGCAAAATTGCTGGCGAGAGAACGATCCGTCGACTGGGTGCGCGCAAGGTCAAAACCGCGCATGTGCCGGTCGTGCTCGATCCGCTGGTCGCTGTCTCGATCATCGACCACATTTTCGAGGGAGTAAACGGCGATTCGGTCTATCGTGGCGCCTCGTTTCTGGCTGGCAAGTTGGGAGGAAAGATCGCAGCCGACCGCGTGACTGTGATCGACGACGGCACTATGGTCGGCGGCTTCGGCACCAGCCCCTTCGACGGCGAAGGCATCCCTACGCGCCGCACCATCGTTGTCGAAAACGGCGTTTTGAAGTCGTACCTCCTCAATACCTACACCGCGAAAAAGCTTGGTCTGCAAACGACGGCGAACGCGTCGCGTGGCTTGGCCGGCACCCCCGGGATTGGGCCGGGGAATTATTTCCTGCAGCCGGGTACAAAGGCTCCGCAGCAGATTATTGGCGAGATCAAAGAAGGGTTGTACGTTACCGAGTTCCTTGGCCACGGCGCGAACCTGGTCACGGGCGACTACTCGCGCGGTGCCTCCGGGATGTGGATCTCCGGTGGCGAACTGGCATATCCGGTTGAAGAAATCACCGTCGCCGGCAATCTAAAAGAGATGTTCAACAACATATCTGAAATCGGCAATGATCTGGAATTCCGGGGCGCCATGGCGTGTCCCACGATCAGGATTGACGGGCTGACCGTCGGCGGCGAGTAAAGCGATTTCAGATTATTCGATTGAAGATTGTCCCTCCCCACAACACGCCATTGTCATTCCGACCGTAGGGAGGAATCCGCTGTTACCGTAAATCTGAAATCTGCAATTCAAAATCTTCAATCTGAAATTGCGGTTAATCGACAATCGAACAATCAACAATCTACAATCCATCCATGGGCGGGCTTCTTCAGCCAATTCCGGCTCCCGAACAATCTGAATCCAACATGCGCCCGATCCTGATCGGCGTAGCGCTGGTGGTAGTTGTAGTCGGGGTCATCGTCCTGCTCACGCGTGCTGCGCCAAAGGGCCCCGCCGCCCCCCCGCCGTACGCAGGCAATATCAAACTCTCCGACGTGAAGATGAGCGCGGCTGAGAATTTTGTCGGCGCGAGCGTGACCTATATCGATGGAAACGTCACGAATGCTGGCGATAAGAGCGTGATTCGAATCATCGTTCACGTTGTCTTCAAGAACTCGATGGACCAGGTGGCCCAAGTTGAGGACGTTCCATTGCGCGTTATGCAAACTAACGGGCCTTATCCCGATGCGGTCGATCTTCTGACGTCACCGCTAACGCCTGGGCAGAGCAAGCCCTTCCGACTGACGTTTGAGCACATCAGCGCCGACTGGAACCAGGCTTACCCGGAACTGCAAATCAGCGACGTAAGTACCAAATAAAACATCTCGCCGCGGATTTATGCAGATCAACGCGGATCAGTGTCAATCCGTGTTAATCCGCGGCGGACGATTTTCTATTTACAATGTTTTTATGCCTGAAACGAAGCCGTTCCGGCTGACCGAGTCCGTCAAAGCTGCGGGTTGAGCTTCCAAGCTGAGTCCGGCGGCGCTGGACACGGTGCTTGGGAAATTAGCCCGGCAACATGACCCGAATGTTCTGGTCGGCTTTGATCACGCCGACGACGCCGGAGTGTATCAACTCACGCCCGACACTGCCCTGGTCCAAACGGTCGATTTCTTCACGCCAATCGTAGACGACCCCTTCACTTTCGGCCAGATTGCCGCTACCAATTCGCTCAGCGATGTTTACGCGATGGGTGGGCGTCCTCTCACTTCCTTGGCGATGGTCTGCTTTCCGGAAAAGGGTGACCTTGCAATTCTCGAGCGCATCCTGGCCGGCGGCCTGTCGAAGATGATGGAAGCCGGGTGCACGGTTATCGGCGGGCACAGCATTCGCGATGACGAAACCAAGTTTGGATACTCAGTCACTGGCTTGATTGACCCCAAGCATGTCCTGAAAAACGAAGGCGCTCAACCCGGAGATCGGTTGCTGCTAACGAAAGCCGTAGGGACAGGGGTGATTTCGACCGCGATCAAGAAAGGCGTGGCAAAGCAGTCTTGGATCGACGCGGCGGTCGCGTCGATGACGACGCTAAACAAGCGCGCGGCAGAGGTCATAACGAATCAATCGTTTTCTGTTCACTCCATGACCGACATCACCGGTTTTGGCCTGATCGGTCATGCCCGCGAAATCGCGTCCGCATCGAACGTAACGATGCGCTTTTCTGCTGGCCGAGTTCCTTTACTTGAAGGCGCGCTCGACTGCGTCCGCGCCGGCCATATTCCCGGCGGATTGAAAGCCAATCGCGAGTTTGCCGAATGCGTGGTCGCGTATGAAGAGGGTGTCAATGATGAAATAAAAACCATTCTTTTTGATCCACAGACGGCAGGCGGACTGCTGATATCCGTTGCGTCGGAGGATTCCGCAGAACTGGCGCGAGCCCTGAACTCGGCAGGCGTCCCGGCGGTCGAGATTGGAGAAGTCTTGCCCCACCGCAAGCCAGTCATCAGCATAGCAACCTGACCGCGACTACTCCGAAGCTAAAAGTTCCCAGATCTTCGCCAAATGATGATCGTCGTGCTCGGCCACGAAATATAAATGGTCCACCAACCGCATGGGCTGCTTTAGGCGAGGATGCAACCGGGTTCGTCCAAAATCCTGTGCCTGCAGCTTCGCCACGCGATCGAGCAAACGCAAACGTTCGTTGCGAAATTCCGCCAGGATCTGGTTTAAGGAACGTGCGTTGTGATTGGCCTCGTCGGTCTTCCAGTTCCTTAAGTCCGCGACCGTTAGTGTCTCTTCGTCCTTGAGGAAATCATCCACGCGGGCGAGCCATAGGGGTTCCAAGTCCAGCAGATGCCCGGCGTGCTCCTGGGCTGACCACTTGCCTTGCGCCTTTCGGACTATTCGATCACGTGGAACATCACGCAGCATTTCCTCTATGCGGGCAGGTGTGCCCCGGAGACGAATCGAAAGATTGGGGTACTGCTCTACCGGAAAGGAAAAGTCAAACTTCCGGTCAAACCACACTGGAACTGCGCTCATGAATGGCCTCGAAATACCGATGAATACTCGATCAGATTGCTGTTTCTGACGTGGAGCTTCTTTTTTGTCATCACCAGTAACCACCACGGTTGGTTACTCGTGTAGTGCCCCAGTAGCAGCCCGACTTTGGTGGTAGTCCTCGGCCAGCATCCGGGCATGACCAGCGGGTATCTAGGCCCGGGCAACCGTCAACCGTAACCTTGTTGCATTCCAGCCAAGCTCCGTCGATCTGTACGACGAAGCCTCCCTCGCATGGAACCTTGAACGAGGAGGCCTTTATGGCAAGTGTAGGAACAGCCCCGGCACAGGCCAGCGAACGCATCGCCCACGAGAACCAGCAGATTGCGGTGTCGAAGATGGTCGCCAACGCCCGTGCCCGCGCGGGAGCCAAGTGGTTCTACTGGATTGCAGGTCTGTCAATGATCAACTCGATGGCGGCGCTGGCGGGCGGCAACTTTCATTTCGTGGTCGGCTTGGGCATCACATCAGTCGTCGACGGGATGGCCAAGCGAGTCGGCGATGCCGGCAGCATACTCGATCTCATCATCAATGGCTGCGTTGCCGGATTGTTCGCCCTGTTCGGCTACTTTGCCGTGAAGACCCAGCAGTGGGCCTTCATGATTGGCATGGCGCTCTATGCGGTGGACGCCTTCCTGCTCTTGACCGTAAAGGATTACTTTGGCGTCGCGTTCCATGCCTACGCGCTGTTCGCGATCTACAAAGGATTCCAGGCGTCACAGCAAGTGCAGGGATAAAACCAGCGCGCGTAACGCGGGCATTCCGGCCCGCGTGACGATCTTTGCAAGACCAAAAATGTCCGCTACACAAAAACTAAGGGCGGCCTTTTAGCCGCCCACTAGAAACACGAAACTAGCAACTATGCTCGTGCCGGGCTCTCGCCCCCCTTGGCAATTCCGGGTCGTCCGGGCTCAGGCTTCAACACCTGCTGAACACCATCGTCCGGTCGTGGCGGAGGAGTCATCTTTGGCAGTTCCTTGCCCTCGATGAGCATCTTGATTTCGTTCGCATCCAGCACTTCGCGCTCCAGCAGCGCCATCGCGATCCTGACCAGAACGTCGTGGTTCTCCGCCAACACGTTCTTGGCGGTGTCGTAGCCTTGGCTGATAATGCGCTTCACTTCATCGTCAATTTTGATTGCTGTGGCTTCGCTGTAATCGCGATGCTGGGCGATTTCGCGTCCCAGGAAGATCTGCTCTTCCTTCTTGCCAAAGGTCAGCGGTCCCAGGTCGCTCATGCCAAACTCGCAGACCATTTTGCGCGCCATTTCTGTGGCCCGCTCAATGTCGTTGCCGGCCCCCGTGCTCATCTGGTTCAAGAAAATCTCTTCCGCCAGGCGGCCGCCCATCATGATCGCAATTTCGGTTTCGAGATAGTCCTTGGTGTAGTTGTGCTTGTCATCGATCGGCAACTGCATAGTCACGCCAAGCGCCATGCCGCGGGGAATGATCGTGACTTTGTGCAGCGGATCGGAATTCGGCAACTTGGCCGCAACCAGCGCGTGCCCCGCCTCGTGATACGCCGTAACTTTCTTTTCTTCTTCTGACAGCAAAAGCGACTTGCGCTCTACGCCCATCAGAACTTTATCTTTAGCGATCTCGAAGTCGTACATGAGCACGGCTTTGCGGTTCTGCCGTGCCGCGCCTAATGCCGCTTCGTTCACCATGTTGGCCAGATCAGCACCGGAGAAGCCCGGGGTTCCACGAGCCAGAACTTGCAAATCAACGTCGTCTGCCAAAGGAATCTTGCGAGTGTGGACCCGAAGAATCTCCTCACGGCCACGCACATCCGGCCGATTTACGACCACGCGGCGATCGAAACGGCCAGGCCGCAGCAGCGCTGGGTCCAGCACATCCGGCCGATTCGTGGCGGCCATCAAAATGACGCCTTCGTTCGATTCGAACCCGTCCATCTCGACCAGCAACTGATTCAACGTTTGCTCGCGTTCGTCGTGTCCGCCTCCAAGACCCGCGCCGCGATGACGGCCGACTGCGTCAATTTCATCGATGAAGATGATGCAGGGCGCATTCTTCTTCCCTTGCTCAAACAGGTCGCGGACGCGGCTTGCGCCCACGCCAACGAACATTTCTACGAAGTCAGAACCGGAGATCGAGAAGAATGGAACGTTAGCTTCGCCGGCGACTGCACGGGCCAACAAGGTCTTACCTGTTCCGGGAGGTCCGACCAGCAGCACCCCTTTCGGAATGCGTCCGCCGAGCTTCTGGAACTTCTGCGCTTCACGGAGGAATTCGATAATCTCTCGCAGTTCTTCTTTGGCCTCATCGACGCCGGCCACATCCTTGAAAGTGACCTTCTTCTGCTGCATCGAGAGCAACCGCGCCCGGCTCTTGCCAAACGAAAGGGCTTTATTTCCGCCGGTTTGCATTTGGCGGATCATGAAGAACCACAGAGCAGCCAGCAAGATAAGGGGCGCAAGATTCAGCAGCCAGCTTGGCCAGCCCCCGCTCGAAATGTCGTGGAACGTCATGATGACGCCCTTGTCAGAGAGCGTCTTGATCATGTCGGGGTAGTTTGCAGGCGCGGTGGTGTAGAAGCCGGAACCGTCTTTGTTCTTGCCCCGTACTTCCATGCCGGTGATCGTGACCTCTTTAACGTTGCCCTGCTCAACGTTGGTCATGAATTGCGAGAAATTGATGGCAGTATCTTTCTGCCCCGTTCCTCCCGCCTTGACTACCTGCCAAAGCAGAAAGGCAGAAAGCACGATCACCAACCAAAAAGCCACCGTCTTGACTGTCGAATTCACCGATACAAACTCCTGAGGAAGTAGCGCCTTACTCCAGCACGCTGGGCTCCATCCAATTAGATGCCAGCCATCCGAATTGGATAGGGAAAATAGGCGACCGTGTCATTCTACCGCGTCTTGTGAAAAAAAGGACGCGCTTCTTACCGTGACTTAAGTCATGACTACGCTTTAGCTTGCAGCGGCCAGATAAGGCAGGTTCCGCTGCGTTTGCTCGGCTGCTCCTAGCCCATATCCGACCAAAAAAGCCTCATCGACCAGAAAACCAAAGTAGTCGGGCTGCAATTGCACCCGGCGGGCGGCTTGTCGATCCAAAAGCGTAGCGACTTTCACGGAAGCAGCGCCACGGGATTTCAGATCGCTTACCAGAAATTCAGTCGTCACGCCGGAATGGATCAGGCCCTCAACCAGCAACAGGTGGTGCCCTCGGATTTCGCCGTCATGGCTAAAAAAAATCTCAAGGAAACCTTCGGGCCGGCCCTCCAGCTCCCAACGGTATCGCGGCTTGATGAACTGGCAAATCACGGGTACTTCCAGGGTTCGGACCAAGTCCGCCATGAACATAAATCCGTTCTCCAATAGGGCCAGAGCGTGGATGGTCTTGCCTTGGTAGTCATTGGAGATTTGCCGCGCCATCTCTCGTACGCGCTTTTGTATCTGTTCGGTTTGGATGACTACTCGCAGGGAATCGGGTTTTGTTGAGGTCATGGGTTCGTGCTGTTCGCCGGCACTTCTCGAATCACAACTGCTTCCGCTTCACTCCGCGGCCTCCGATTCGCCGGAGAAGGAAAACCGCGCATCCAGACTACCTCACTTCCTGAGGCAACGACGGGCCAAAGTTTACGCTCGATTCCTTCCACGTGGCGGTCGGTGAGCAATTCTTTGATCTTCTTTGGCGCTTTTGTGTGAGCTGGCCAATAGCGGTCTCCTGCTCTCCAATTTCGAATGCACAGTCCTGCGCCAAGGGTATCTCGTGCGATCGATTGCTCGGGATTATACCCGTCATCAATTCTCCCGGAAACGAATGCTGCTTCGAAACTCGATCGCGTTTCCCGCACTGCGACCGATCCCGGCACGGGCAGCCGATATTCGTAGTCCCGCGGTTCAGTGGCGTCTTCCCGAACGAACCGGAGTTCATCTTTGTGGCGCTCGACGCACCAGTCATCGGCCAACTTCTCTGATCTTGCCGATGGTTTTTCTGCTCCGGCCAGCTCCAGAATGTTCTCCACCTCGCGGAACTCCAATCGCAGCCCGAGACCCTCGGCGCATCGGCGCACGACTCGCCTTTGCAGTGCCAATGGCAGGTGTTGCAGCGCTTTGACCTTGACGCACGTTTCTTCAGGGCAGATCGATGGCAGCACTTCCCGGACTTTCTCCTCCCAGTAGTTTTCTTCCGTTCGCGCGATCTCCGCGGCCTCAGCCAACGCTTCGCGGACCGAGGGATTCAGGTTCCGCTCCAACCTCGGCAGAATCCCATGTCGTACACGGTTTCTCGAGTGCCTCAGATCACGGTTGCTCTTGTCTTCGCGCCAAACCTGACCGATCCCCGCTAGATAGAGTTCAATATCTCTTCTGCGAGTCGCGAGCAGCGGCCGGACAATGGCCAGATCGGGCTGACTGCTGACCTCTGACTGCTGAACGTTGAGCCGCGGATAAATTGCCGCGATTCCGCGTGTCCCGGCCCCACGGACGATTCTTAGTAGAACCGTTTCTGCCTGGTCATCCAACGTGTGACCGGTAGCAATCCGCTTGAGCTTTCCTCCAGTCAGCAGTTTTCGGAAGAACTCGTACCGCATCGCTCGCGCAGCCGTTTCCAGGCTCTTACGATTTGCGACCGCGTGCGAGTGAACATCGCCGGATTCTGCAAAAAGTTCCAGCCTGTACTGGTCGGCCAACTTCCGCACGAACTCTTCGTCATTTTCGGAATCGGCGCCGCGCAGCTTGTGATTGAAATGGGTAACAGAAAGGACCACGCCAAGGTCTGAGCGTAATTCCAGGAGCAGCCGCAGGAGTGCCACCGAGTCGGCTCCGCCCGAAACGGCCACACCCACGCGATCGCCGGCTTTCAAAAGGTCGTGCTTGCGGATGTATCCGAGGACAGCTTGCTGCAAACCCTGCACGGGTCCATCGTACATCTTCACCCAAGCATCTTGTTGACTTCGCTATGCGCTGGCGCGCCTTCCATTGAAGAGTAGGTTCCAGAGGTATTCACTTCTTCAGCGATTCGCCGCAGCAGGCCAAGTGTCGCCCGCATCGGTCCTGATCCGAGGCTGACCCGGGCGACGCCGAGATTTTGGAGCTCCGGAATCGGCAGCGATCCCGGTCCCGCCAGAATGTTGATCGGACACTTCGCATCTTGAACCAGTTGCTTGATGGTCTCCCGGTCGCGCAATCCAGGCACAAATACGCAGTCTGCCCCCGCATCGCGATATGCCATTACTCGCTTGATCGCCTCGAAGTATCTCAGCTCTGGTGCTCCCACTTCGGCGAGGTACACATCCGTCCGCGCATTCAGCACCAACAGCACGCTCGACTTCATTGCCGCCTCGCGGACGGCGTGAATCTTCTCCAGTTGCAGATTCATGCTGATCAGGGGATGCTGCGGATCGTCGGTGCTGTCTTCGAGATTCAACCCGACCGCGCCCGCTTCAATCACGGCGCGAGCCGTTTCGGCAGCATCTTCCGGCCGTTCGCCATAGCCAGCTTCAACATCTGCCGTGACGGGCACCTTCGCAGCTCGAACGATGCGCCCGACACGCGCCAGCATCTCGTCGCGAGAAATCTTCTGACCGTCGGGATATCCCAGCGAAAACGCAATTCCGGCGCTGGTCGTTGCAATTGCCGGGAACCCAGCATCTTCGACAATTCGTGCTCCTGCCACATCCCAGACATTCGGCAAGATCAGAACCTTTCCGCTGTGATGCAGCTCTCGAAACGTATTTGCTTTCTGCCTGCGCAGTTCCGACATTGATCCTCTTATGCTAAGTACCCGGGCTAGCTACTCGGTCTCGATTCTTCATCTTCTCCAGGAGCTTCGCAACGCTTACTACTGCTCGGCCAACAGTCCCGCTACCGATCTCGCGGCCGTTATCCCAGGCCGTCACGCGCAGAGTATAGAAGCGTCCGTCAAAGGATTCGAGTGCAGCCTCGGCGCGAATCTTCGCGCCGACCCCACTGGCTGCCCGATGTTCAACATGGATCGCTGTACCGACTGTGATTTCGTCGCCCTGACAATAAGGATGCAGCGCCATGAACGACGCGACCTCCATCAGCCGGATCATGTCCGGAGTGGAATAAAGTGGCGGCAACTCCGAATGATGCGCCGTCAGCGTGTGCTTAAATTCCACGGTTTCTTCCGCTGTTCCGCGCACGCCGATGGGAATTTCTTTGGCCATGCAACCCTTCCGAAAAAAAAAGCCAATGATTCACCGAATCATCGGCTGGTTTCTTCCTGTCTCTGCATCCTCTGTGTTTATGATTTCAGGACGCTTACGCGACTACGTTTTCTGTCCGTCTTGCCTCAATCCCATCCAACGCTCGCCACAGCGCTTTGGCCGCATTCTCTCCGGCCGCCAACGCCTTCTCTGCCAAGTCGGGATGGGTTTCCAGCCTCTTCGCCAATTGCTGTTTCCACACGCGCGAATGGTATATGTCAGCCGACGTGTGCAGCGTGAAATACGCGCAGGCCTTCTCATCCGCGCCATACCTCTCGTGCAATCCACGCGCTTTCTCCTTCGCAATGCGTGGGACTTGGCTCTCATAGGCATAGAAGGCAGCCAGCGCTTCCTCGGGTGTACGATCGCTCGCCACGCTGTGGAAAAAGGCGATAAGATCGCAAACCTCCGCGATCGGAGTATGCGCATCGAGATTGCGGCTCGAGCCCATAGCCTGGGCGAAATCGAGCCACATCTCAGCATGTGAATCCAATGGCTCCCCGAAAGCGTCGTCCAGCCCTTTTTCGTCTGCCATGTTGGCCAAAATGGCTTGTCGTAGCTCGCTTTCATCAAGGCGAATGCCCAGTTCCGCCAAATAGGTGGGAAACGCCTCAACGTGGTGATAGTAGTCCTGCGCATACTCGCGCAGATCATCACGGGTTAGCTTGCCTTCACTCCATGCCTGATAAAAGGGATGACAAAGCAGATCGTACTTGGCGACGCACGCGTCCAATTGTTTGAAAAATTGCTGACTGTCCATAACTCCTCCGGGAACAGACAACTATACGAGCCCGGCGGAGCACTGGCAACCACCCTGCTGCAGAATTCTCGTTATGGGAATGAAATTGGATTTCTTCCGTATTTTCTGTGCGGTAGAGCGCACGATGCCAGATAATTTTCTGTGAAGTTACGAGCAAAGATTGTTATTTTCGGTGCTCTGCTCGGGATTTCCAGCGCGGGGTTATCGGACCCGCCGGAGATCCTGCGCATTACACCTACCAGTGGTCCGGAAGGTACGCGCGTAGAAATCACGGGGCGAAGGTTGGACCAAGCGACGACCGTGTTTTTCGATAGGTCTAGCTCCACGTTCAAGGTCGTCTCTTCCGAGAAGATCATTGCTCTCGTGCCTCCCCGCATCGGTAACGGAGACGTCATGGTCGTCACTCCCGAGGCCAGAGTTGTCAGCCCGTTTCCGTTTGTGGTTTTGAATGACCCGCGTATTCCCGGCGAGGTCAAGTTCAGGGCTGGATATATCAATTCGCTCCCGAGACCGCCGGAATTTAGCTCCGTCTTACTCTGGGGAATCGCGATCGCAGATCCTCGCGTTGCCGGCTTCAAGTCAGCTGCGGTCGAAGTCGCCGAAACTCAACTGTCCTGCCGCGCCGATGGGAAAGACATCGTTCTCAACGACGACCGAGGCGCTGTACGAGGTGGCCTCTACCGCCGCGTTCCCTGGTTCGGCACCGACCAGCACGAACCCATGCCAATGGCGTATGACGACGCGAACCACGCGGTAATCCTGCGTGTGGGCCAAAGGTCAGACAAGGTCTGGCATTTTTGGAGCGCCTCGTCTCGACCACCATTGCCACCGGGCAATCTTGCAGGCTGCACCGTAAGGGCTCGCGTCAAGATTTCAGAACGTGCATTGCTGCAAATGGGCATGGATTACTGGCGCAATCCAACAATCGGCTACGGCACGGGTGGGAACAATCACGAAGCAGGAGCCAGCAACTGGTACTTCCCATCCGACCGCTGGCAGGAAGCCCTGTTTACCGACATCGGCGGGCCACAATTCTGATCCACGGATCCGCACAGATTATTTTCGTAGATTTATCCGTGTTAATCCGTGTAAATCCGCGGCGGATGTTAGGTTTTTTCCGCCTTCTTTGACGACTCAGTCTTGCTTTCAGCCTTTGGCTTGTCCTCTTTCTTTTTGGAGCCGTCTCTCGTGCCCGAATCACCCGCCGACGACTTCTTGGCGTAGTCGGTCACGTACCAGCCAGAACCCTTAAACTGCACTGCCGGCGCCGATAGAACCTGCTCAACAGGTCCGCCACACTCGGGACACTTTTTAACGTGAGGATCGGAGAACTTCTGAATCCGCTCGAAGCGGTGCTTACATTTCTTGCACTCATACTCGTAAAGTGGCATGGACTCCTAAAGTTAGCCGTTGGAACCGCGGCAATGATTGTAGTTCGATTCTAGGGAGTGCAGCCCATTGCGTCAATTCACCGTAATGATTCTGGATAGGTTTCAGGGTGTCGAAACGTGGAGACGGTCCCGGAAATACTGCTTCCAATTTTCGGGCAGAGCCGGCACCTTCAGGGCCTGCTGCACGGAAGCGATATCGTCGTCGTTATACTCTTTTGCGATGTACAAGCGAAGAATCCAGGGGAGCGGAAGTGTGTTGGAGACACGATCGAGCATTTTGATCTCATCGCCAGCGCCCACCTCGCCCTCGCGCGTGACTGCCAGATAGAAGCCCGTCCGGCGGGCGGCAAGGAAGCGTTTCACCATCTCGTCCGACTCAAACCGTACACCGAGTTTGTAACAAGGAAGCCGTGGCTGGGTGACGACCACTTCAGCCGAACCGATCGAGAAACGATCACCGATGTGGATATCATCCTCCAGAAGCCCGTCAATCGTGAAGTTCTCTCCGAACATGCCCAGTGGCAATTCTCGGCCGAGTTCCGCTTTCCAGTAGTCGTAGTGTTCAACCGGGTAGCAGTAAACAGCCTTTTCGGCCCCACCATGGACCTTGAGGTCAGCCTGACGGTCTCCGTCAAGATTGAGTTTTCGTAACGCAACGCGGCCTTCGACCGGCTCTTTAAAGATTGCAGTCGTGACATTCATCCCGTGCCAAACGACTTGGCGTGGGATCCCACAATTGACAGATATGAGGTTCATCGTGGTCCGCTTCTTAACAAAACTCTCGCCGCTACAGAGAAGATGATTGTGCTTGCCTGGAAGTCGCGCAGAAGTTGTGCCGGGCTGTAGCACGCCCTCGCGGCCGGAATGTTAGACTCCCGTCGATGCCCACCGATTCGACGAAGAGCGCCGATGCCCTAGCCCCCGGCCTTTATCTCGTCGCCACTCCCATCGGCAACCTCGAGGACATAACTCTGCGTGCCATCAGGGTACTGAAAGAAGCCGACGTCATCGCGTGCGAAGACACGCGCCAGACTCAGAAGCTTCTCAACCATTACGGCATTGCCACACGCACCACGAGCTATCACGAACACAACGAGATGACGCGCGCGGCAGAGCTGATCGTCGATCTGGAGCAAGGCGCGCGAATTGCGCTAGTCACCGACGCAGGTATGCCAGGAATCTCTGATCCAGGCTTTCGGCTGATCTCACTCGCCATTCGCCACCACGTGCCGGTCGTGCCGGTACCCGGCGCGTCGGCATTTCTCGCCGCTCTGGTGGCCAGCGGCCTGCCGACCGACGCCTTTCGCTTCAGCGGATTCCTGCCGGCAAAGCAAGGGCAGCGGCGGGCCTTTCTCGAAGGCATTCGCGAATCTCCGCGCACACAGGTTATCTACGAGGCTCCTCATCGGCTGAAGCAAGCGCTAACCGACATCGTTGAGATCTTAGGGGAAGAGCGCCACGTTGTCATCGCCCGTGAGGTAACCAAACTCCATGAAGAATTTCTGCGTGGGCGTGCCGGCGACATCCTTCAAGAGCTGGGAACTCGCGGCGACGTCAAAGGTGAGATCACCATGCTGATTGCAAAAGCCGAGGAAGGCCCCCAGAGTGACGCCCCGTTGATCGTTAACATCCGAGAGCGGTTGCACCAAATCATGTCAGACAAAAAGCTCGACGAGAAAGCCGCGCTGAAGAAATTAGCCAAAGAAATGGGCGTCTCGAAGAGCGAGGCTTACCGCGAACTGCAACGATCGAAATGAGTCGAATGCTCCGCTTTTTCCGATCCGATGTCGGAGTGCTGGTTCTGTTAACCATTGCGCTCTTTATTTTTCACGTTGCCACCAATGGGCAATATGGATTTCATCGCGATGAACTGCAGACGCTCGATGATGCTCGCCACCTCGACTGGGGCTTCGTTGCCTACCCTCTGATTACGCCCCTGCTCGGGCGGATCGAGCTCATCGTGTTCGGCACTTCGTTGGTTGGATTTCGAGTTTTCTCGGCGCTGGCAGTAAGCCTGGTGATGCTCCTCACAGGCCTGATCGCACGCGAACTCGGCGGCAATCGACACATTCAGATACTTGCCGCAATCGCCTCTGCCGTTGCGCCGATCTCATTGGTTCAGGGCGCCGTGCTTCAGTATGTGTCTTTCGATTACCTGTGGGGAGTAGCTGTCACCTACTGCATGATACGGCTGCTGAACTCGAACCGTCCGCGCTGGTGGCTCGTAATCGGCATCTTCATCGGACTAGGCATGGAAACCCGCTACACCATGGGCTTCCTCGCGCTAGGCCTTGCCATCGCGCTCTTCTTGACGCCTGCGCGACGATACCTACGCTGCCATTGGCTATGGCTCGGCTTTGCGATTTCGATTCTGCTGTTTCTGCCGAACATGATCTGGCAAATCCGGCACCATTTTCCTTCTCTGGAGTTTCTGTCGTATTTGCACGCCCGCGATTTGCGACAAGGTCGCTACTCCGGTTTTTACCGCGAGCAACTCTTGGTCAATGTAAGCGTTGTGACCGCCCCACTCGTCATTTTCGGTTTGTGGTATTACTTCATCGCCCAGACCGGCAGATATCGGATGTTGGCGTGGACGTTCGTGATTACGTTTTTGCTCTTTGCCATCGCGGGGGCACGTTCCTACTACACGGCGCCAATCTATCCGATGTTGCTTGCATCGGGGAGTGTCGCGCTCGGTGAATGGCTTGGCCGATTGCGCCCTCTATGGTCGCGCTTGATCTATGCCGTGCAGTGGTCTGCGATTGGGGTCAACGCGGTCTTATGTGTGCTGCTGATCATACCAGTCGCGCCAATCGGTTCGCGGATTTGGCAAGTCAGCAGCAAGCTCTCGGACCAGTATCGGGAGGAAATCGGCTGGCCCGATCTCGCCCGAGCAGTGGCGCGTACTTATCGATCACTTCCGGCCGAAGAGCAGAGACAAACTGGGATTCTGGCCGGCAATTATGGCGAAGCCGGCGCGCTCAACTTATACGGGCCCGATCTGGGCCTTCCCCACGCCATGGGCGTCACAAATTCGTTCTGGTATCGCGGCTACGACCCGCGATTGCCGCAAACTGTCATCGTGGTTGGATCTGATTTGGAGCAAGCGAGCAAAGTTTTCGAAAGCTGCGCGGTGGCCGGAACCAACGGCAATCGCTTCGGCATCGAGAATGAAGAATCCGTCTACCATCGTGACATTCTGCTCTGCCGCAATTTGCGCATGTCTTGGGAAGATTTCTGGAAAACCCACCGCCGATTCGGGTAGCGCGAACTACTGCTTGGGAGCGAGTTCTCGTTTCACCGCATCGCTTACCACCTTGCCGTCTACGCGCACGCCTGCGCCGGCAAACCGCGCCATCACATTCTTCATCACCGAACCCATATCCTTCATGGTCGGCGACCCCATTTCGGCAATCACGGCTTTGACCCCGGCGATGATCTGCTCTTCCCCCGCCGCTTGAGGCAGGTAGGCTTCGATCAAGGTAATCTCGGCTGCTTCTTTGTCCGCCATCTCCTGGCGCCCGCCCTTGGTGAACTGCTCGATCGAATCTTTACGCTGCTTGATGAGTGTACTCAGCACCTGCTGGGACTCTTTGTCGTCCAGAGGCGCCATTTTTTCGATCTCACGGTTCTTGAGCGCAGCTTTGACCATGCGCAGAGTTGAGAGTCGCTGCTCATCGCGTGCCTTCATGGCCGCGGTAATGTCCTGCTGAATCTTCTCAATCATGCTCATGGCTGAATTATAGCGATCTCACTTGATTCCGACGAAAACTGCCGCAATCGATCGACTGCAAGACCTTTAAACCACGTCACAGCATCTCATCAGCGTTGCGAGTTACACTAACCGCACACTTTTAGAAGAAAAGGGACGTTTTATGTTGCGCAAGAATCGTCTTTTCACTCCCGGCCCTACCCCGGTTCTGCCTGCCGCGCAGACAGCGATGGCGTCGTTCACGGCGCATCATCGTACGGCTGATTTTCGCGCCCTGTTCTCGCGTGTGCTTACGGATATGAAAGACTTCATCGGCACGAAAAGCGACGTTCTTGTGCTGGCTTCCTCCGGCACAGGCGTGATGGAGGGTGCGGTAACCAATCTGACTTCTCCCGGCGACAAGGTTCTGGTGCTCACCGCAGGAAAATTTGGCGAGCGCTGGCGTGATCTCGTGAAAGCCTTCGGCTGCTCGGTTGAGATCGTAAGCGTGCCTTATGGCGAGACATTTTCGCTCGATGAAATCCGGCGCAAACTCACCCCTGACATTCGCTGTGTATATGTTCAGGCCACCGAAAGTTCGACCGGCGCGCGTCACGACATCAAGAGCATCGCTGCACTCGTCCGGCAGACCGGAGACGGCACTCTGTTGATCGTCGATGCCATCACCGGATTGGGCACGACTCATTTCGACGTGGACAAATGGGGAATTGACGTCATCATCGGCGGCTCGCAGAAAGCGCTGATGATTCCCCCCGGCCTGGCGTATTGCGCGATTAGCGAGCGCGCCTGGAAGCGAATGGAGACCACTTCATCCCCGCGTTATTACTTTGACTTTCGCAGGGAACGCAAAGCTGCCGCAAAAGGCGAATCGGCATACACGCCCGCGACATCTTTGTTTGCGGCCCTCGGTGCGGCTTTGGATTACATCCGGGAGATGGGCGATGGAGACCTGTCACTTGGTCGGGACCGGCTGATCGAAAACGCAGAGTTGGCAGCCGAAATGACGCGGAGCGCCGTGCGCGCGCTCGGACTGACTTTGTTTGCTCCTACATGCCCTGCCGCGGCACTAACTGCAATTGACTCTCCTGCGGGTGTTGATTCGGGAGCGATCACCAAACACTTTCGTGAGGACTTCGGAGCCGTGGTCACCAACGGACAGGGTGAAATGAAGGGCAAGTTGTTCCGCATTGCCCACCTCGGTTATTACGACTACATGGATACCATCGGCATTATCGCTTCGCTCGAGCACGTTCTCGGCAGCGTGACGCGGAAGTCCCTGGAATATGGTGCTGGCGTTCGTCCCGCCCAGGAAGTGTACGCGAAGCACTTGCAGTCTAGGGCCGCTGTTCTATCGGTCCGCTGAGTTTCTTGGGCGTTTTGTGAAAGGGCTTGATCCGTGTTGACCCGTGCCAATCCGTGGCTCGATCTCGATTTATGAAAATTGTCGTAGCTGAAAAAATCTCTTCGGTTGCAATCGACTGCTTGCGCGAACCGGAGTGGCAAATCGTAACGCCCGAAAACATGGACGGCGGCCTCGCGTCGCAACTCGAATCTGCTGACGCCCTCATCGTGCGTTCGGCGGTGCAAGTCGATGACAAGTTGCTGGCCAGCGCGCAGAAGCTTCGCGTAATCGGACGCGCTGGTGTTGGCGTAGACAACATCGATCTCGAGCCCGCTACCCGCCGCGGGATTGCGGTAATGAATACACCCGGCGCAAATGCCGTCGCTGTAGCCGAACACACGTTCGCAATGATGCTGGCCCTGGCTCGCCATCTCTGCCGCGCGGACTCGCTCATGCACGCCGGTAAATGGGAGAAGAAAACCTTGCAAGGAACTGAGCTTCGCGGCAAGACGCTCGGCATCGTCGGTCTTGGCAAAATCGGCATGGAAGTCGCTCGCCGAGCGCGAGCTTTTGGGATGGCGGTCATCGCCCATGATCCATTCATTTCGCCGGCCGTCGCTAAACAACAAGAAATTGCGCTGGCGAGCCTCGATGAAGTCTATGCAGCAGTCGACTACTTGACCCTACATCTCGGCCTTACGCCGCAAGCGATGGGCATGATCAATTCCGAATCTCTCAAAAAGATGAAGCGCGGTGCGCACCTGATCAATTGTGCTCGCGGTGAACTGATTGACGAGGGAGCGCTTGCGACCGCTCTCAAGGACGGCCATCTCGCTGGTGCTGCTTTGGACGTGTTTACCGAAGAACCGCTGAAGAATTCGCCTCTGACCGCTCTCGAGAATGTCATTCTCACGCCACACATCGGCGGTTCTACGCGCGAAGCACAGGAAGCCGTCGGATACCAGATCGCGCAACAGGTAAAGGAATATCTGAAGCACGGCGTCATTCAGAATGCTGTCAACGTTCCCTCGCTTTCCTACGACGAGTACCTCGAACTGCAGCCCTACATTGTGCTGGCGGAGCGCCTGGGTTCGTTTCTCGTGCAAATCAGCGAAGGGGCCGTCGAAGAAATTTCTGTGCGTTACAGCGGACACATCGCGGAAGGCAAAACCGAACTCATCCGTAATGCTGCCATCAAAGGCATCTTGAATGAAGTCCTTGATGAGAAGGCCAATCTCGTCAACGCCGCGACGATTGCATCGTCGCGAGGATTGGCCGTTCTCGAAGACCGTAAACCCACCGCCTCGACCGGTGGAGCGGGCAGCGTGATCTCGATCCTGATGAAAACTCGCGCTGAAGAGCATCTCGTGAAGGGAGCGGTTCTTCACAAAGAATCTCCACGCTTACTCCACGTCGATGACATCGATATCGAAGCACCCTTGCAGCGAAACCTGATCTACCTTCGCAACCGCGACGTGCCGGGCGTAATTGGCAAGGTCGGAACAATCCTCGGCGATCACCAGATCAACATCGCCGACTTTTCTCTGGGCAGGCGGTCGAAGAGCGCGGAACAGGATGCCCCAAGGGAAGCGATCGCCGTCGTGCACATCGACGGCGTGGTGCGCGAGGAAGTTCTGGCCAGGCTGCGGCAGATTCCTGCTGTGCGGCAGGCAAAAGCGATCACGCTGTTCTGAGGCCAAGTATCTTTTGACCGTCGAACCCGCCGGGGAGATGGCTCTCTGTTGCAGCCGTCCCCGAAATTCGCTCGCCTGCTTTAGAATGTCCAAACCCTGCATCAAACTGAAAAAGAGGACACTGGATGCTTAAATCAGCAAGCGCCGTACTTGCGTCGTTACTCGTGTTGACATCAATCGGCCTCGCCCAGGATGGTCATTTTGACGCCAGCGTAAACGGCTCCGGGGTATTCACCAAAACCTCCGACGGGAACGGAGTCAGTCAGTCGGCCACAGACGGCTCCAACATTTTCGGCGCGATTCGCGTGAAGTTTAATCCGAAACATTCAGTGCTCTTCAATTTTGGCCGCGCGAAGAACTCGCAGGTATTCCAGGCGGGCGACAGCTTCCACGTACAGAACACGATCGCTGAGTACACCGGCGCATACATGTTCAGCCCGTTCCGCCATGGCAAATGGGAACCTTTTGTCCTGGCCGGCGGCGGTGTACTCCGCTTTTCTCCGGGAAGCACTTACGTCTTTCTCCCCGAGCTCCCTAACAATGTTCCTGACCACGTCTTAGTGGACGTAGGTGCCTCCACGCAAACGCGGACTGCATTTCTGTATGGACTGGGCGTCGATTATCGGGTCTATTGGAGGTTTTCCCTTCGGCTGCAATATCGAGGACTGCTTTACAAAGCTCCTGATTTCCACGTCGAAACCTCCACAACCGGCAGCCCTCTTAGCTTCTTTACCGGCGCATACGGCCACATGGCGGAGCCCTCGATCGGGCTGGTATTCCGCTTCTGATCAATCTTTGAAGCCGGCGCCAGGGTTGCCGCATCCTCTATTCATGCCGAAGATTCATGTGCCAACTCCGTTGCGCCAATACACGGGGAAACAGGCCGATATCGAGGTGCAGGCAGGCACGGTGGGAACTGCGCTTTCTGACCTCGTAGCCAAACACCCGGATTTAAAGCGCCATCTCTACACTGAAGACGGAAAGCTCCGTTCTTTCGTGAACGTCTATCTAAACGACGAGGACGTGCGCTACCTTCAGAAAGAGGCTACGGCCGTTAAGGACAGTGATAGTATTTCGATAGTGCCGTCCATAGCAGGCGGCAAGTAATTTGCAATTTTCAATTTGCGATTGTCGAATGAGACTGTTTCGCCCCATGCGCTGTTGTTGTCCCTCCTGCTGTTGCTGATCTTTCTGCGATCGTCAATCGGAAATTGAAAATCGGAAATGACTTATGGTTACTCTTACCGAACCCAAACCCGAAACACCTGCTTTAAACAATGACGAAATCCTGCGCTACTCGCGCCACCTGATCATGCCCGAGGTGGGCATGGAAGGGCAGCAGAAGCTGAAAGCCGCGCGCGTCTTGTGTGTGGGCACTGGCGGTCTAGGGTCGCCCCTTGCGCTCTACCTTGGTGCCGCAGGCGTAGGAACGCTCGGGATCGTGGACTTCGACGTGGTGGACTACACCAACCTGCAACGGCAGATCATTCACACCACCGCCGACGTGGGACGCAAGAAGCTCGATTCCGCCGCGGAGAAACTGAAAGCGATCAATCCGTTCTTGAATATTCGGACCTTTGAGACGAAGCTGACGAGTGCCAATGCACTCGAGATCTTCCGTGACTTCGACATCATTGCCGACGGGACCGACAATTTTCCCACTCGCTATCTGGTGAATGACGCTTGCGTGCTGACCGGCAAGCCGAATGTCTACGGATCAATCTTCCGCTTTGAGGGCCAGGCCAGCGTCTTTGCAACCGAGGACGGCCCATGCTATCGCTGCCTTTATCCCGAACCGCCACCGCCCGGACTCGTGCCATCCTGTGCTGAGGGTGGCGTGCTTGGAATTCTGCCGGGTTTGGTGGGCGTGATTCAGGCAACAGAAGTCATCAAGCTGATTCTCGGCAAAGGCGATTCACTGATCGGCCGCTTGCTATTAGTCGACGCTCTCGGCATGAAATTCCGCGAACTCAAACTGCGCAGGAATCCCGAGTGCCCGGTTTGCGGCACCCATCGCACGGTCACAAAGCTGATAGACTACAACGAGTTTTGTGGAATCCGCGGCGAGGAGAAAGCAGTGGAAGCAAGCCAATCCGACATGCAAGTGGAAGAACTCAAGCGTCGCCTCGATGCCGGCGAGGATCTTTTCGTACTCGACGTGCGCGAGCCTCACGAATACCAGATTTGCAACATCGGTGGTCATTTGATCCCGTTAAACGATCTGCCCAAGCGGGTCAACGAACTCGACTCCAGCCGCGAGATTGTGGCGCACTGCAAGATGGGCGGACGTAGCGCGAAGGCAGTGCAGTTCCTGCGCGAAGCCGGTTTTAAGAAGGTTCACAACCTGACCGGCGGCATTATCGCGTGGGCGGATCGGATCGATCCGAAGATGCCGAAGTACTGATCGCGATGAGGACGGCTCAGAATCACCTGTGCATTCGACGTCTCAATAGGTTCGTAGGTGACTAGGATTTACTGGTTTGTACGAGCAAGTTGCACGTTGATGGTACGGACTTCTCCAGCTTTCATCTGTAGCGGCACGGGCGCTGACTTAGCGGTTGAACCGGGGTAGTACCAGATGTCATAACCATCTGCACTGACTTCGATCCTGATCTCAACATCTGCTGGTATCAAAAGCTCCGAGACGCCTGGAAATCGACCCTCTAACCCACCCCCGGAATCCACCCGCTGGACGACTAATACCGGCAATACACCAGTCCCGGTAGTCGCATCTGTCACGCTCCACTTGAGGCGAGCGGCCTTCGGGCCTAGCTGCACCGCCACGTTCGATTCGCCTGCGGCTCCGGCTTCTGCAATAACTGCATCGTCCTTGGGGTTGTACAACCCCATTGTCATATCGGGGTAGTTCTCGTTCTCCTTGGATGCATAGACTTTGTAGCGATGGCCCAGTTCAAGACCGGGGATTGTGAATGCCCCAGTGGAATCAGCGATGACTGTAGGGACTGCGCCCGCCATCACTTCAACTTCTTTCTCTTGCAGGCTGACGTCGCGCCACGTGACGCTTGCCCTTCCGATCGCATGACCGCTCCGGTCGAGCACCATCCCCTGAATTGAGCCGTTATGGGACTGGCCCCACGCAACTAGGTCAAGCACAAGGCAAAACATGCAGGTGGAAAATCTCGCAGTTAATTTCATTGCTTTGTCGTTTCTCCCAGCGTTGCTAAAGGCTACCTTGCCGCTGTTCCCAGGACGAGTCTGAGTTGAGCCATGCGTGTTCCTCCCCACTGGTTTTGTACCGGCCCTGTATGCGATCGTCAAGAACGAGAAGATGTGGGGCACAACGACGAAGATCTAGAGCACGGGGATTCGATAGCGCTTCGGGTAGGCACGCCATGACAAGGCTGCAGGTAAGGGGCCCAGCACAATATTCGATGCGGCGTAAATGGACGATGGCGGGGCATTAAAAATAAAATCGGGGAGCTTTTCGCTCCCCTTTTGCTGTCACCGCGACTTACTTCGTGCTTCCGCTCATCTCGGAGCTATTCGTTTCTTCGCCGATTTGCAGCGCGTACTTCTTCCCGCCGAAACGAACCTCGGCCAGTGACTTGCTGCCATCGTCATTGTTCTTTACCAAAGCCTGGTCCTGATTCGGAGATTGCTTCAGGTCGATGACCCGGGCCGGGGTCGTAGCCACTACCTTGCTGCCCTTCAGGATGTTGAGTTGAACGCTGGAGCCGGTGCCTTCCCATTTCAGTGAGTAGTCGCCTGCCGGCAGAGTTTTGCCGTTTACCGTTACGGCATTCAACGTTTGCAATGAACCCTTGTTACCAGACGCAAACACGCTTGTTGCCAGCAGCAATGTAAGCCCCAGCAGCAACCCCTTCGAAAGATTCTTCTTCATGCGAGTCTCCTTTTGTTTCCCGAAATGCGTCGGGAAGCGGTTCTGGGCGGCTCGGGTGTGCCTCGCAAAAAAACTTGCGTTTCCCTGCAAAAGGCCTAGAATGCTGCCGCGGGGTTAAGAAGAAAGCGCGAAGTCCACTGACTTGGTGCTCTCTGCGAGGATTGCGCTCACCTGGGCCGCCAAACCGAGTGTGAGACAGTCCCTTAACCCCTGAAATTTTTCGCAAGCCGAAAAACTCCAAGTTCTCCGGCTTTTCCTTGTCTTCTCTAGATACGTTCCTAGATGATCAAAAGTTCCTTCGCGGTGCAATTCGTAATCACCGTCTTGGACGCACTGCGCTTGCTCTCGTTAGCGATTTGTACAAACGAAAGTGCACCACACATGCTGCACCTGTCTTTTGTTGAATGAAACCACACCTGGTTCACAATTCATTTACAAACTCCAACACGAATTCACACTGCATTCACACTTCCACTCCCAACCATCGCTAAACTGAATTTCAATCGGAACGAGGATACCTTCGCAACTTGCACGACTGTTCGCTTGTGAATCGAACAGTTCGGAATTGAACATGGCGGGAGATTTAAGAAATCTTCAGCACAACCTTCCCAAAATTCCTCCCGTCGGATAGTAGTCGATACGCTTCAGCCACGCGTTCCATCGGAATAACTTGCCCGATTACCGGGTGCAGTTGGCCCTGCGCGATCCAATTTGACAGCTGCTCCCATGCAGATTGCATTAATGCGCGATTTGACGAGAGATAAGTCAGCCACAACCCATGCACGCTCGCACCTTTGGCATAAAGCAATCGTGTGTCGAGCAGAGATTTCTCTCCGGTTGCGCTTCCATAAACAATGACGCGTCCGAAGTCGCGCAAGCATCGCGCGCTTTTGTTTGTGTGCTCGCCACCGAGCATCTCGAACACAGCATCGACGCCTTCGCCATTTGTCAGTTCTTTAACAGTCTCTTCGTAGTCGCGCTTCTTGTAGTTGATCCCGTGTTGCAAACCCAGCGTGCGCACTCGTTCGAGTTTCTCTTCTGATGAAGAAGTCCCGAACATCTCCACACCGAGCAATTTTCCGATCTGCACCGCGGCTGTACCGACTCCGCCAGCGACGGCGTGAATCAGTACTCGCTTGCCACGAGCAGCCTGATCCGACAGCCCCGCTTTCCAGTAAGCGAAGTACGCGGTGAAATAATTCACCGGGAACGCGGCTCCTTCCTCCGAACTCCAACCCTCCGGCACCGGCCACAATAGTGCCGGGTGAGCAGCGAAACGCTCCGCAAATGCACCCCATTGCGCATATCCCATCACTCGTTGCTCGCCGCGCTCTCGTACTCCGCAAAATTCGCGACCGGCGATCAGAGGCGGCTTCGGCGTCCCGGGGTATCCTCCGCTCAGGCTCATGACATCCGCAAAGTTCAGCCCTCCGGCCTGCACCCGGACCATCTCGAGACCCTGTTCAGGTTTTGGCTCCGGCACATCGCGGATTTCCAGATCCTCAGGTCCGCCCAGCCGGCTGATGACAATGGCTTTCATGCGCAAGAGTCTAGCAGGGATCGCGTCATCCCCTGCCATCACACCCACTTGTGACTAGGGTAACCATTCGATATCTGTCGAGGGTATATACTTTGAGCCGTAAAAGGTGTTCTTCCCTGGCGTGGTTTTGTCCAGGGGCGGAGCGCTGCTTATAGTCTTAATTTCATAAGCTCCGCATTTAGATCACTGGCTATCTCTTCTCGGCTCTTGGATAGCTGGTGCGGAACTCGATCTGCGATTCGCGTCGCTTGCGAGCTCCGGGGAGATCCGCAAGTGGACTTAATACTGGTTCGACTATTATTTGTAGTTTTTGTCGCAGTCACCTGCTATCTCATTCAACCTTTCGGCCTTACTCCGAAACTGGATGCCGGAGTCGGCGCCCTGCTTGGTTTCGCGGTTGTTCTCTTTGAATGGCGCCTTCGCTTGGTCAGTTTGAAACGTCTGATCGGCGCAGCGATCGGCAGCATTCTCGGCATCTTTGGTGCCTACCTGTTCGCTCTCGTGATCCGCAGCAGTATCCCCGCCGGACAGACCCAGAGCTTCCTTCAGATCATGGTAATGCTGCTGATGGCCTACGTCGGCCTGATCGTCGGTGCCAATAAGGGGGACCTCCTGAATCTTGCGGCCCTGGGCGGAATCTTCGGGGGCGAAAAACAATCCCGAAAGAGTTACAAGATTCTGGACACCAGCGTCATCATCGACGGACGCATCGCCGACATCGCCGAAACTGGATTCCTTGACGGCACCATTGTGATTCCGCAATTCGTGTTGCGGGAACTGCAACTGGTCGCCGATTCTGCGGATTCTCTGAAGCGCAACCGCGGGCGCCGCGGCCTTGATATTTTGCAGCGGCTCCAAAAAGTCGCGTCGGTTCAGATTCAGATCGTCGAAGACGACTTTCCGACGGTGCGGGAGGTCGATCTTAAGTTGATCGAACTCGCGAAACTGTATGAAGGCAAGATCATCACCAACGATTTCAATCTGAATAAGGTCGCACAACTCCAGGGCGTCGAAGTTCTGAATATCAACGAACTCGCCAATTCGCTCAAGCCCATCGTCCTACCTGGCGAGACGATGAAGGTCTTCATCCTCAAAGAAGGTAAGGAATATAACCAGGGTGTCGCATATCTCGACGACGGCACCATGGTGGTTGTTGACAACGCAAGAAAGATGATCGGCAAGACCATCGATATCTCCGTTACCTCAGTTCTACAAACCACTGCTGGCAAAATGATTTTTGGCAAATGGGACGAGCGTACCGGAGCCCGTTCGGAATCCCGGCCGGCGGTTGTGGTGACAACCGTTTCTGCCGTGACGAGTCAGGACTCCAAGAAAAACCAGCCCGTTATGGCAGACCGCCCAGCCGGCGAACCTGTCGAAGGGTTAAACCGATAGGCGGATTTTAGGGTACGATGATGCGGCTTCCGGTATCCCCCGGCGCCGCAACAGCAGACTCTTTCTCTGGGAACTGCGAGGACACGAAGTCGACAAAGGCCCTTGATTTCGGCCGGCCTGAAGTGCGCGCGTATCCCATTCGAAGCAGAAACACCAACGCCTTTAGAACGTCCGATTCTTTCAACCGCGTAAATCCCAAGTGCTTCTGCTCGGCCTCTCGGTATTCCTTCAGCATCTTCTGCACTTCAGCGGCGACTCCCTGCTGGAGCACATTGGCAGTCTGAGTCTCGTAGATCAAGCCCGAATTATTCAGCGTCTCCTGAGTTTTCGCGAGCGCGCTTAGGGCCGCAATCAAGTCTGTGTCTTTGATCGTCCGATCCGCGCGTGCACTCTTAGCCAGTGCGAAGGTTAAGCCAACAATCAGATGTTCGTGTTCATAGAGAAACTGATCACCAATTTCAACTTCGGCGAACAATGCGCTCTGATCTATGCCGTCCAATGGGCGTGCGCTTTCGTGTTCTCGCGCCTGTTGCAAATAGACACAATCGCTTGGGCAGTCTAGCGTGACTTCACGCTGCTCCCCGCAGCACTGCGGGCAAATGCGGCCGTGAATCGCCGGGCAGAAGCGCTTTTCTTTACGCTTTTGGCAGATCGCGCAACTCAACAAAACTCTCCTCATTGATTATCCCATGCCGCCGCGTTTGGCTCGCTCCGGCAGCGGTGAAATCGCTCCCTCGCACTGCCTTCTGCACGAAAACCCGCGTTTTTAGAGGCTTTTTTGGTCCCCGATTGAAAAAACCCGCATAAAATATGGCTGAAACGCTATTTTTCCACAGCGACTCTGGTATAAGATGCGAGTCATCGCTGGAAAATTCAACGTTCTGGTATAGGAGGATTCATGGCTTCAGGCATGACCAAGACTCAACTCGTGCGCCATCTTGGCGAAAAACTCGGCACCAACAACAAGACCGCAGCGGCGTTTCTGGAGAACCTGGCGGACACGGCCGTTAAAGAGACGAAGAAGAACGGCGTGTTCGTGATCCCCGGCCTCGGTCGACTGGTGAAGGCACACCGCAAGGCCCGCATGGGACGCAATCCGCAAACCGGCGAACCAATTCAGATCAAGGCAAAAACTGTTGTGAAGTTCCGCGTAGCGAAGGCAACCAAGGACGCTATCGCGCCCAAGAAGTAGGTTCGCTCCAGTTTCTGAAGGCCGGCCACTGAGCCGGCCTTTTCTGTTTTTGCGGATTTACTTGACGCAACTACTTAAGCGGAAGTACTATCCCCCATCCCCTCCCTGAATCCGGATTGTCCGGATTCCGCATTGCCCTGCCCTCGGCAGGTCTCCCAACAACTGAACGTCCAATCGTGACTTGCGTTCTCTGCCTCGGAGTAGTTCGTCCGGTTGGAAGGGATATGAACCTGGTTCGAAGTCAAAGGAGAATTCTATGCGACTACACGCCCTTCCCTTGTTTGTTTGCCTATTAGTTGCGTCATTCGCTCAACCGACTGCCAACCCTTCTAGCGCAGTACCATCGATGGTCAGCTTCAACGGAATCCTGCGGGACACTGATGGAACACCTCTCACCGGCACGATTGGCGTCACCTTCTCGCTTTATCAGGATGCGCAGGGTGGCTCGCCTCTCTGGTTGGAAACTCAAAATGTTCAACTCGACAAAACCGGCCATTACTCCGTGATGCTCGGATCTACTACCGCACAGGGCTTGCCAACGGAACTGTTCTCATCGAGCCAGGCCAAATGGCTCGGCGTTCAACCGCAGGGACGACAGGAGCAGCCCCGAGTTCTGCTGCTTGCAGTTCCCTATGCTCTTAAAGCGGCAGATGCCGATACGATCGGAGGCAAGCCGGTTTCTGCCTTCGTTCTCGCGAACCCACAGGGAACGCCCCCGAAACAGTCCAACTCGCCAAGCAGTCCCACCGCGATCACCCCCAATTACGCTGGCTCGGGAACTTCCGGCTACATCCCTGAGTGGCTCACCTCATCAACGATTGGCAACTCCCGGCTCTTCCAAAGTTCATCCGGAAATCTCGGCATGAACACGACGACGCCCTCTCAAGTCTTCGAAGTGGACTCCGGGAACGCCTTGATTCGCGGTCCACATAATTTTTCCGCGG
>Ga0070735_10000482_pt1 | contig 43180 bp, 67 predicted proteins | sample Coa_R1_FD_66443 | JGI IMG/M metagenome (GOLD analysis project Ga0070735, IMG submission 66443) | Surface soil microbial communities from Centralia Pennsylvania, which are recovering from an underground coalmine fire - Coalmine... | ecosystem: Environmental > Terrestrial > Soil > Unclassified ... | reverse complement strand
CGCAGCCCTCGCCGCAGCCGAGGCGCTTCGCGCCTTGTCTAGCGGCGGCTGCGCAGCACGACAGGTCACCGCGTCGATAATGCGTGCGATGCCTTCCAGCGCCTGCGCATGCTCGGTCAGGCCCGCGAGCCTGAGCCACGCGGGCGTGTGAACGCGCACTAGCCAGTCGGCTGCCATCCACGCGCGCGTCTGCTCATCGTGCTCGGTCGTTGCCGTCCCGATAAACTTGGGAATGAGCGGCACGAGCATTTGCCGATCCTCATCGTTCATGCAGTCGTTCCAGTTGATCGCGAAGGCCCGACAGACACGCGAGACGCAGACTGGCGCATCGCTCCACGGCTCGCCGGCCAAGTCAGCGGTCCACTGCATGACGCATCCGCCTTCGTCTTTCCCGTGTGCGCCCTTCAGGAGTTTCAAGTCCTTCGGCAGTTCATGAATTACGGTCATCGATAGGCCAGGTTAGGGTCAGGCTACTGCGCGAACATTCGATCCCCACACGTCACGCACCGAGCGACCGAGAAAGTCCGCGATCGCGCTTTGCAGATGCGCGGAGCCTTTTCGCTCTTCGGTCTTTGCAACTAGCACGAAGCGGTTGTACGAGACCCCGCATGAGCGCGCGACCTCGCACATCGTCATCTCTTTTAGCACCGCAGCGCTCCTGATCGCCGCCCAACGCTCCAGTCCTGTCATTGGCATTGCTCAGTTCTCCGTGAGGTTTGCGATAGTGTGGCTAGCCGTTGCGCGGCCACGCGGGCACGCTTGGCTAGTTCGAGTTGAAGGCGTCGCACCTCGATCACGAGGCGCAGTTGGTCATCATTGCCCGCGACGACAGCGCGCGATTCTAAGTCGCAGAGTTCCTGAGCGTCGATCATCGGTAGGCCTCGTCGGGATTCGTTCTTGGCGTATAGCCAGACGCTTCACACAGCGCTCCCCCGCGCAACGTCAGGGTCACCTGACGCCCGATGCCGCTTCGCGTACGGTGCTTCAAGAGCACAACGCCCATAAGATTCACGCTCAGAATGTCAGCCACCGGGCGCTGGCCGAGTCGACAGGCGCGAAGTACGGCTTGGTATTCCTTCGCGGTCTCTTGGAAAATCGGGTCCCGCAATGGGCGCCAGAGGCCGAGGACCACGTCCGCCTCTTCCTCTTTCGTCCCGGCGCCGCGCATATGTTGGATCTGTGGCGGGAAGTACGCGCCTAACCGGTCACCACCGCGCGCTTCGCGGCTCACTTGCGAGAGCACGAGCCCCACGAGCCCGCAGTCCCGCATGAGTTCTTTGAGCCGGCGCACGAGTCGTCGCATCGCGGCGAAGTCGGATAGATCGCCCTCGTGCTCGACCCGGTCGATATGATCCACGAAGAGCACCGTCGCGCCACGACTGTAGGCGCTCTGCGCCGCTTCCTCGACGGCTTGCAGCGTGACGAACTTCTCGGGCGCGAACCGGACGATATCGCCGTATCGGATGAGGAGACTGACTAGTTCTTGCTCCACCCGCGTTTGCGCGAGATCGTCATCGTAACTATCCCACGCCGCGTTGATCGCGATATCAGCCGGCACGCCGCATCGCTTACACGCCCACTTTGTCCAGAGCTCGTCGGGTTCCTGCTCGGTGCCCAAGTAGTCGCACTTGATATCTGACTGGGCACAGTGATCGAGCACATCGAGCGCGAAGGTCGTCTTGCCGTTCCCTGTGTGCGCCATGACAAAGACCAGTCGCCCAGCGCGGATTTGACCGACCATCTCGTGGACCGAGCGGTACGGGAGTCGGAAGATTTCCGCGTCTGAAGCCGTGAGCCGCGCCTGTGCGACCCGGATTTGCTCCTCGGCCAACGTGTGTGCCTGGATCTGCGCGAGTACTTCGTCATCCGGCGTCAGGATGCGCCGCCGGGCTGTGTTCGTGAGCGCGCTCATGCTCGCTGCGGCTCCGTCGCCTTCCACAGCCAATCGGCCGGGACGCCGTTGACGAACATTGGCTTGGGAGCATACGACGCGAAGTTGCTCGCGAACTTCTGCAACGATCGGTAGTGCGGGTTACCGTCCGTCTCAGCGAGATACTGGCCGACGTGCGCGGCGAGCGTGTCAGCGCCGTGCGCCTGGTAGAGCGGCGATAGATAAGTCATCGCCACCCCGATTTGCCCTTTAAACGACCCTACCCCGTTCCACTCCTCCCACACCTTCTCGACCGGTGTCAACCAAGTCGCGATCGGTTCCTTCCGCTTCGCCTTCCTGCCCTGCACGTGCGAATCGCCTTGCACGGACGAGCGAGAGAGCCCCGCCCGGCTGGGAGGTTTACCTGATTCCTGCTGTGATGGGGACTGCGGTGAGGCAACTTCTTCCGGAGGCGACTTCACTCCGGGCCGGCAAGAGTTGCCGGATGCACACGGTTCCGCTAGAGCGTTTGCGATTCTGCTGTTTCGTGCCAGATGATCCGATTTGAGTCGATTATCCGACGCGGTTGCGTCCGTACCGGAACCAACTAGCCTTCCAGCCCCCGTTGCGGGACTAGCCAATGTCTCGTCTACTCCGCATAATATTTGGGGCGAATTCGCCTCTTTTTCGCTGTGGACAATCGGTGTAGCATCGGGTGGGAAACCTGTGGAACTCATTGAGTTATCTACACTTACGGCTTGCGTATTACCTATTATATGGACTCCTTGGGCGTAAGAAGAAGCCAGCGCAGAGTTTACCACATCCTCCGCTAGAGGGCGGTTGCTGTTGCTCTTCTCGTGAGAACTGCCCTGAGCAGGTAAACCAATCGGCGCGAGCGTTTTTTGCGAGCGTGTTTTTGTAGTTTTGTCCGTATGTACTTCTGAACTACTGTCAGGGTCAGGGTAAAGGTCAGGGTATATGTAAGGGGGAGACGTCTCTGAGACTTTTGGGAGACTTTCCGGAGACTCTTGTGAGACGGCGCGAGATTTCCGCCGTTCTTCTGAGTACAGCCGCCAGCGGGCGCGCTTTTCCTCGTACTGCTTCTGGAGCTTCCCGTTCCGGCGCTCCCAGCCTGTAACGACTCCGTCTTTGACGAAGAGGCCACGGAAACCTTGAGCGAACGCCCCCCGCTGTCCTGTCCAGCCGGCCCACGCCTCGAGCGCGCTGTCAGAGACCGTGGCCAAGCTTCCGTCCGAGGCGTGCTCTTTCATGGCGCCAAAGAGCATGGTGAGGCAGCCGACGATCGACTCGCGCGGCGCTCCTGTGGCATCCACCATCGCCCACGTCTTGGGGTGGTTGCCGATGTCAGTATCGATTGCTATCCAAGTCACCGAGACAAGTAGTCTCCGCGCCCACAGAAACGAACAGCGTCGCCGATTTCTGGGTCCCTGAGTCACCGCTATGACTGCGCGGGGACATCCCAGCTTCGTGCGACGCCGCAAGTTCGACCGAAATGTATCGCCAAGGCAGGGGTCCCAGGCGCTGAGCACGGTAATTCTTTGCGGACCAGACCGCAATACCCACAAAGGGTGTGGGAGTTTCTGTGGATTGTGAGTGCCTCCCTTACACATGGGCTTGCACTCGATCGGCGAAAAGCTCCTCGGCCGGAAGCCCAACGAACGCAGCGAATTTGGCTTCTACCGGCCGTGACCGGCGGTATCCTTTGATCACCATCATCACGTGATAGTAGGAGCCGCCGAGGTCCCGAGCGGCCTCGGACTCGAGCTTCCCGACCGCAGCGCACTGGCTCCGGAAAGCAGCTAAGCGCTCGTTCCCCGTAATGGGCGGTTCCAAGACGAAGCGGATCACGAGACCCTCTCCAGAACGACGATCGGGTCTTTGGCGTGCATGTCCCGCCCGAACTCGTTCCAGTCGACCTGGAGCTCTGCTAAGAGCTTTCTGAGCGTACTGACTGTCGGGTGCCGCATCCCAGACTCGTACTGGAAGACGGCGTTATTTGAGAGCCCGGCATTCAAGGACAACTGCTCCTGGCTCCATCCTCTTCGGACTCGGTAGGACTTGAGGAGGAGACCTAAAGGGGGGTAGTCAGAGGGATGGGTCATTGGCCTTTTAGCTCGCGCTCGATTTTGGTGTCGACGCCCCAAACGACGTAGTTCATCAGCACCAACCCATAGGCGCAGTAGACCACTAAGATCAGCCAAAGCACGAAGCCCTGTTTGTCTGTCATGGCGTTCTTGGCGGTAAGGAGTTGGATGGCCGCGTCATGGATAGATCGTCTCGAACGGGGCGCGATAGCCGAGACCCACTTGGACATTGACGGGGTCGATGCGCATGCATGTCTTTATCGGGAACCATGTCTTGATCCCAGCTTCGCGCGCGGCATCGCCTAGTATTGGCTCGGGGCTGTAGTCAACCGTGAGCGTCCGAAAGGCGCCGCCCCATGTCGGCCGCGTCGGGTCCCAGCCGCTCTCTTTCATGCGCTTGTCGAGGGCCACCGTCAGTGCCTCGCGGAACCGTGCTAATTGCGCCTCCGTCGGGCGCTCTTCGCGCGAAGCCACAAGCGTGGTCATGATGCTCTGGATCGCGTCGCCATTGTCCTGCCTAGCGCCACCGCGCAACTGATTCGACCACCAGAACACGGCAGCCTCGACTTCTTTCGCCCATGGCTTGCCCATTTCTTCTCCTCTTCCGGTCAGTAAAAGCGCTCAGAAAGGCAAATCGTCGTCGCCGTAGCCAATGTCGCCTTCGGGGAACTCTTCGGCTGGCGGTGGTGCTGATTGCTGGCCGCCCTGCGACCGCGCGCCTACGCCCTTGGCTGCCCCGCTGGGCTCCTGTTTCTTCTCGGCCCACCGCGGTGACCTCGTGTAGTTCAACGGCTCTAAGCGAGTCGTGATAGCCTTTGGCAGTGGTGCAATCCCGATGATATTCGCGTACTTCCCATCCTCGGTGTGATCGACTGAGACCAAGGCGTTGACCCCGCATAGCTTGTGGATGGGGACCCCTTCCTTCGCCTCCGCGTCCGTGTACTTCTTGCCCCGCCATTCGCCCAAGAACTTCCGGAGATAGGCTTTCTCGTTCATGGACAAGGTGAACTTGGACGCTATCTCGAAGCGGCGCCCCGTCTTGTTGAACGCATCCAACTGGAAGAGGATGGCGATCTTGTGCTGCTCGGTGCCCCACCGTTCGTTGAACTGCGTTCCCAGGTCGATGACATCGACGCACACGGCCTGATACTGATCTGGCGGCGGAAGCTCGTACGTGGATTCGTCTTTGGCTACGATCTGATCGGCTGGCATTGTCTCATCTCTCGAATAGGGTTTGTAATTTCGGTCGCCGGCGTTAGTGGGGAAGGCATTAGACAAGCTCTTTCTCAATCGCTTCGGCGAGCGAACCTGCACTCGGCAGGCCGCCAGAATTGGGATAAGCCGTGCTCAACGCCGGCAGTGTCAAGCGCAGCAGTTCTTTCAGCCGGAATGTCTCGGAGTCCTTGGCTTTTCCCTGCGCGCGAAGCTCGTTGATCTCCTCGATTGCCCATGCCAGTTGGTGACTACCGATCCACGGTTCCTCGCGCAATATCGCGGCGTGCTCCGACTTGTCGACTAGTTCGGGCAGCATATCGGGAGTGTTTTTGTGGCCGGTCGCCCGTTGTTCGATGCGACGCGCCGAACGCTTCATACTTTCGCGCTGTCTCTCGTTCTCTGCCTGGAGCCGTTCGACTGTCTGTCGGAGGGCCTCGACTTCGGCGATGTACTTGAGCAAGAGCTTCGCCGCCGGGACACCGAAGCGCAGCGGAGGGTAGGTGTACGCCGCGTCTAGCTCGGCCTTTTTCTTATCTCTCTCCAGTTCCTCAGCACTGATAGTCATGGGGCTACCCTCCCAGAAGACGACGACGGATTTCAGCGCCCATCTCAGCCTCAACCTCGCGAGCAGCCGCTTCTATCTGTTTTAACCGCCGTACCTCGGCTAGGAGAGCCGGGACATCAGAGCGGGCGTGGGTGATGAAGTGCAGATCGCCGCATTCCCAGCCATCAGTGAACCCCAGCAGGTCGTAGTCGGGACCAAACCGCACGGACTCCACAGTCTCGCAATCGAAGTCGTCGTCGTCCTCGCCCTCCAGCGACCAGGGCCCTTCGCTCGCGGCATTCACTCGGTCTTGTATCGCTCGCAGTTCCTGCTCACTCAGCACGGGGCTTCTCCTCAGTCATCAGGAAACAAGCTGTAGCGCGGTACGTTCAGGACCTCAGTCTCGATGAAGGCCTCAAGCGCTTCCGACCTCGACTGGCCGCCAATCACGCGGGACACGGCCGAGACTGATATCTCCCGGTTCCCCGCCTGATAGTACCGAAACGCGATCTCTGCCATGGTAACCCTAGCCTGTTGCAGCGCCTTCCGTCGCTTGAGATGCAAGCCGGTGGGGATGCGCTGCGGTCGTCTCGCTGGTGTCATTGGAGACTAACTTATAGAGTACTGCAGTAAAGTCAAGTTAAAACTCATCTCTTGCGCTGCACGCGGCGGTTTGCTATCTTCTTTCCATGTCAGCAACGATGCCAGTCCGGTTACCCTTTGCGGTGGAAGGGAGGAAGAGCGCGTGAGCTACGATATCGTGATCGGCAACGTGCTTGGCGCGAAAGTCGACGACGATCTTGAAGACGAGTACATCGCGCGGCTCGTAGTGTCCGAGCACAAAGACGGTATCACGTTCCCCTACGATGTGCTGAACGGCGAGAATAGCCGCATGCCCGGTTACTCGCAGTGGAACGACTTCTGTGACGAAACCGGGTTGCGCAATTTGTTCTTCGACCCGAACGAAGGTCTGATGCGTTCGCATCCGGGCGCCTTCGCTCTCAAGCCTAGCCACCTAGCGCGGGTGCAAGAGGCCGTGATCGCCCGATACAAGGCCTGCCCGGGTCGCGAACCTGGCTGGGACTTCGATCCGCATTGGCGAAAGGTCGAGGAAGACGATGGCGTCCGGGGTCGTGACCCGAACCTCGCGCGTCTGCTGTGGCTGGAATACTGGATCGACCGCGCCCTGAAAGGCGACAAGCCCGTGATTCAGAACTGGTAATTCGTTATGTCCTTTGCTCTAGCTACTGAGGGGAGGCGGGAATGAGTTCTGAGCGCCAGACCGCCTTTCTCGCGCTCCAGATGTTACTGTTGGCCAACGGTGCCTCTTTATCGCCCGCCCTGGGACGAGAAAGAAGAGAAGAACACCAAACCTCAACTGCGTGTGATTCGATGAGCGAGCTAACGCCGGACGAACTGGACGCCGATGTCGACCAGGTCATGGAGATCAACCGGCTTGGAGCGGACGTGCTGGCGCGCTACACGCCCGATGGCCAGCGCTCGGACTTCGATCGCCTGTGCGCCGTCAGCTATCTGCTCTCGGGCATGATGGTGACGACCGGGAAGCACCAAGGCTCGCCCATGGCCGCCATCATCGAGGAACACGGAGTGGCGCTGATGCGCGTCGCTATCGCCATGCGTCGTTACATGAAGGCACGCGGGCTCAAATCCCCTCTTGCCGCTCTGGAGGGCAGGTGAATGGGAGTTGATGTCGTGATTGTTGCCGAGTTGCAGGAAGCAAAGACGCAGGTCGTGATCGTGCACCACACTGGCGGCGGCCTGTATAGCGAGCACTGGGTGCATCTTCGGCCTGCCCGCAAAGACGCTTCCGAGTTGATTCAGTTGCGCCCCGCCGAGGCGCTCAAGCTGGCGCGTGCACTGAATGATGCCGCTCACCGGTGCCAGAAGCTGGACGACCTCACACAGCCGATGCAACTCGCCGACCCGCCAAGGCTCACGTCCTCCAACTCCTCCCCCTCAGACGGCAGTAAGGGATGATAGCCCATGCAGCAGCTGCACCGAGATCCGATCGACGGCTTGCTAGATCCGCCAGACTTGCGCCACGCTCGGGCAAAAGCACTTCGTGAGGCCGCGAGGGCGCTTCGATTGGCTATCGATCGGGTCTACTACGTCATGGCAAAGTGTGAGACCGTCGAAGCCTTGTACGCATCGGCCGGCCACGTCGACCGAATGGTGGCAGAATTGGAATCCAGCCCCTCCCCAGAAGCCCAGGAGATGAGAGATGGGTGAGAAACAATCTGACTGGAGCCCCGAACGAATTGAGACCGAGCGCCAGCGCCAAGAGAGGTTGTCGCCCGTTCAGCGCCTACAGCCGTTCAGTGATCCGGCGCAACAATCGAATCAGCACAATCCGCTTGACCCAGCGCCGATATTGGAATTAGTCGTGCGGGCTATCCAGCCACTTTCACAGGACGATCGCGCGCGGGTGCTGCGTGGCGCAAAAGCCTTTTTCAACATCCCCTAGCGTTAGAAATGTTTCCCCAGCACCACCCCAGCGACCAGCCCGACGACTCCAGCGGCTCCACTCACTAAGCCGACGTGTCTTTGAATGAGGTTCGGGGCTTGGCGTTTCCATAAATCCCGCTCTGCGCTCACTGCTACTACTTGCTCAGTCAGTAGCCGTGTCCGGGCCTGACAGTCCGTGACTAACTGGGAGCACGCCGCGATCGTAGAGTCAGCGGCGTGGACGAACTGGACGACGGCTACGGTGTCGTGGACGTTTAGGACGACGCGTTTCTCGACAGTGTCATAGCGGGTGCGCCACTGCACGAGCTTGAGGGTGTCCGTGTGGGTGGCTTGGGCGAGCTTCGCGTCCCGAGCTCTGAGCGAGTCTAAGACAGTAGCCGTAGAGTCTAGCGAGTGCTGGACCAAGGCAGTGCGGCGGACCTCTGCGTCATGCGCTTGCAGAGCGTCCACCGCGACGCCAAGACTGGCGAGTCCGATAAGTGCAACCCACCACCAGGGAAGTTTCACGAGCCCTGAGCGGGAGCAGAGGGAGCGGCTGGGGCGGGCGGATTTACGATCGCATCAAGTGCCTGAGCGGCAGCAGCGGATTGCTGGGCGGCCTGCGTGGACGCTGCGATCGAGGCCACCACGGCTTCGGCGGCGGTCGGGTCGATACCACCCGCCTGAGACTTGGCGATGAAGGCGTTCAAGTCCGTGCCGAGTTGCGTGATAGCCGCGGCATTGGCTTGCGTCGCGGCGGCGTTGGCTGAGGCGGCGGCTTGCAGGTCAGCGAGCGCCTGAGCCGATGTGACTGCTGCGGTCATTAGCTTCTCCAGTAAAGTGTAGATGTCTTTGTTCGTTACTCGGTCCTGCCACGGCCACCTGAAGGCCGGTTTCATGCTACCGCTGGCTTTGGCGGTAATGATCCTAGACGGTAGAGCAGGTCTTCGACCTTGGCGCGTGTTTCAGGCGCCACGAGAATCTTCTCGCGATTGTTGGCGTACCAGATGGCGAACTCCCACTTCCCCGTGATCGCTCGGCCGGCGCCCATCCAGTCGGCCACCATCTCGCGCACGAAACGGTCCGGCATCGGGATGATCTTCGTTGCCCCTGAGTCTTCGCGTAGGACCCAGTGTTGCCAGTGGTGAGCATTCACATGCTGATGATGCAGCCACGCACGATCGAAGGCCGCGACGATCTCAGGTGGCCGGGCAACGTACTGATAGCCCCCATAGAAGCTTGCGACATAGGCTCCCCATTCGATTGGGAGGAACTTCGACCAGTCGTGAATGAGAAGCCGCCAGAGCGGCGCGCCAGTGCGTAGACCAGCCACGAAGACGAACCATTTATGTCGGAGTACGTAGTTGAGATACCGCAAGTTGGCTTTCATGCTGCACCTACCGCCTGCCACACGGCTTGCAAACCGCCCTCAGCCAACAAGGCGCGTGCTTCGTCGCTCGGTGACGCTTTCATGCCCCCGAACTGGAAATGCGGGTCATCCGGGAACGTGTGCCAGTCCCCGCCCCACTCACAGCCTTGGGCTTTGAATGCGCTCACGACGGCAAAGCGCCAGATAGGGTCACTCCACGCGTCCCACTCTTTCGCCCGCGAGATCACGTCAACCGCCAAGCCGTAGCCGTGCCAGGAGTACTGAGCATTCGGCGCTTTCGTCGTGCCCAACTGGAAGTAGATGGCTTCTAGCGCGTCTGACCGGAGGGCTTCGTAGATGTAGGCGTCTATCCCCCGCTTAGCGAGATTGGCCATGGCGGCATCCACCTGCGCCTGGAACTTGGGCGCGAGTTTCGAGATGTCGCTGTCGACCATCGTCCGGGCCTTGTCGGCGAGTGCGGTGTATTCGGCAGGTGTCACTGGTGGTTCTCCACGTGTGGGCGCGCGTCACGCGGGGGAATGATCTGCTGATCGTCTTCGTCCGCGTTTCCGTCATGGGACGTGCTGCGCTTGACTTTGTAGCTCCAGGCTCCGAACCCGTGCATCCCCGCCAAGAAGATGAGCCAGGCGTTAAAGACTCCCTGATCCCCATTCTTCCCTGTCGCGTACGAGAGGTACCAGCCCCACACGATCGTCAGGTAGTCGAGCGAGATGAGGGCTAAGGCTCGGACGTTGACGACCGGCAGGTTCTGGAGACGGAGAAAAAGCGAGTCCCAGTTCCACGCAGCCGGGTTCAGGAAGCGCGGGAGTTTCACTTCAGCCGAAGCCCCGGCACGGTGTACACGCCGAAGATCGCCAACAGGCAGAGAATGACGAACAGCACCGTGACGACGAAGGCGAGATTCTTGAACCGGTCATCCATCGGCACGAGCGCTACGATTACGCCGATCACAACGATGACCAACAGGATGCCGATAAGCGTCATCTCTCCCTCACTTGAATAGGTGCGGCAATAACACGTTCGCGACGGCGCCTACAATCACGATTCCACCGGCGATCAAGTAGACGCGCTTTTCCAACCCGGCGACTCGTTCCTCGAGCTTCTCGGTCCGCTCCGTGTAGATCTGGACTAACTGCTCAGCCACGATGCGCTCCCCGAGTTCGTGCATACGCTCCCGAAGGCGACGGACTTCCTCGTCCATCGAGTGAACGTGCTCCCAGACGCCTTGTAGTTCGGTCTCGCGTAGGTCGTGCTCGTGCTGCACCCGTTCGGCGAGTCTGCGCATATCGCCGTCTGAGAACGACTCGGGAGACATCACAAAAGGGCATAACCTCTATCAGTTCGGGATACGCCCACCACCGGGCGTTGAGTCCGGCTGGGGTGGGTTCGTGGGTGGAACAGTCGGAGGGGTAGTTGGGGTCGGTTCAGGTGGTACTGGCGTAGTCATTGCGAATCTCCAGAGGGGTCAGGACTGTTGAATAGGGCGAATCCGGGGACGTGTCGCGTTAAGGCCATTTCTACTAAGCGCAGCCGGGTCTCCAACCGTCGATCATCGGATGAGTCCGAGTAGCGCTGTTTCTTCATTTCTTCGATCGTCTTCTCTAACGCCTCAATCTTCGAGTTGAGCGAGGCGACCCGAATCCCAATGAGCCCGATCGTCGAGAGCGCGGAGAGCGCGGCACCCCCAACGAATGCCAATATGGTTTGGATCATGTTCGGGTCAGGAGGAGAGGGTTGAGCCTGCGCAGCGGCCATTATGGGACCGATGGGAGAACGAAAGATTTACGAGATGAGCTTGTTATCCCATCGTGGAGTGTGCCCCGATGGCTCCTGCGTGTGCTGGTAGCTGTGGGTGTCGCGCTCATGATCTGGGCGGTTCTTGAATTCATCGCACGGCGAGCATAGTGTGGTAGTCCCGAATAGCCTCAACCGCGGCTTGGACATTGGGCCAATCTGCGATATGGGCCGTCGCCCACGCCTCAGGGTGCTCTGGACACTCGGAGTCCGCCCGCTTTCTCCGCTCATCGGGCGAGACGCTTTGCACGGCCACGAGAATCGCGGCCTCGGCAACTTGCGGATAGGTCAGGATCACGCCTCTCGCGATCCCTGAATTCCGCTCCAGCACATCAACCGCATCAAGGACGTTCATCAGTCCCCAGCCCCGCCGTAGGCGAACCAGACGGCGTGAGGACCACCCTGGTTATAGAGCTTGAGAATCCCGCCATCGGGCTCCGTGGTAAGCCCTTCCAGGTGGAATTCACCGACCTCACCCGACTGAACGAGCCCTTGGGCGGCCAGCGTCTTGAGTACCGGCGTCGCCCAGTCCGAGTCTTGCCATGCGCCGAAGTCACCACCCCGTCCTGAGATTCGTAGCCCAAGGCCATACTTCTGCCAGGAAGTGGGGTTGTCCCGTACGGTTTCGTAGACCTCGGCATCAATACCCTGCTGACGGAGTTGGTGCTTCGCCGTCTCGACCTTCCAACGGAGTTTGGGCGCCAAAGGCCCTAGATCATTCATTACTTGTGTCATACTGTCCCCGTAAGGAAACCAAAGGATTGTCGGAGTGAGCCTAGTATCCCATCATGTAAGCCATGAAGACGGAAGCGCCTGAAGCCACGAAGATCTGCGCGGCATGCGGTGAGGAAATGCCGGCGAGCCGTGGATCAAACATCTGCATTCGCTGCGAGACGTGGTAATGCTGTACGCGGCCGCGTGTGCCATCGTCGGCTGGGGCATCCTTATGATCGGCGCCGCTTTATTGGGTCTCATCGTTGGCGACCCTGACCGTCGCGAGTTCAACGAGAATCCGTAGGCAAGAGAGTACCGGCCACATTCTGGCTGACGCCCGGTATCAGATATTGCATGAGCGCTTGGCCCCGCTGACTAGCGGGCATGTCCTTGAGAACCCCGAAGGCTTTGAACGCCCCGCCTACCGTCCCAGACTTCGCATTGATCGCTGCGCGTCCTATATCGGTCAGGCTACCCAAACCCTCAGCACCAGCAGCACGTGCTGCGGAGTAGCTCGGCGCGATCGCATCGACCTTCGCTAAGAATGCGTTGCGCTTGGCGGCCAGAGCTCTGCCCAACTGCCGATCCGTAGTCTTATCGGATGCCAGCAAATCGCTGATCTGGTCGTCCAGGCCCTGCTTGACATCGTTGATCGTCTTGAGAGAAACGCCACCAGGACGTGCCGTTGCTTCTATTTCTTCTGGCGATATCCCAGCGGCTAAATCGCCTTCCGTCGGAGTGCGAACCATCCCCATCGGATTAGGTCCAGTGCCACCGATCGACGGTCCAGACGGTCCTTCGCCTCGAAGACTTGCGAGCTTCGTTCGATAGTCGAGTGCCGCCTTGAACTCTGGCGAATCAAGGTCCTGTAAGATCGACGGATCGGTGATCTCCGGCTCCTCAAATGCGGCCGCGTACTTCGGGCCGGCGTAGTTCGTCAGCTTCGCGAGCGCCTTCCCGCCTACCTGACCAACCGCCCCTAACGCCCCACCGGTAGCGCCCCCGAGGACGGCGCCAGTCGTCGCATTGCGCGCGTAGTCGCCGAGATCCCCAACAGTTTCTCCTGCGCCTCTTAGAGCGCCGGCACCAGCGCCAATACCTGCCCCCTTCGCAACAGCACCGACTAGGGTGCGCGCTGGGCCTCCAGTCGGGAGCATAGCACCACCAGCGAGATCACCACCCAATTCCCCAACGAGACTCGCGGTTGGATGGTATTGCTGTTCCTGTCCGAGTTCGCCCCGTACGATGTCCCGCGTACTGCTGTAGGCGTCTGACGCTGGCTCGTCGCCCTTAAGTCCGTGGTAGATGGCACTCATGCCACCGAGGATCTTTGGGGCGAACCCGAAGGTTGCCGCATTCTCGAACTTATCGAGTAGCGTTTGACCAACACCGGGCGCGTTCGCTTTGTTCAGGTAGTCAACGGCGTCCCTGACTCCGTACTTTCCACCGGTCTGCTGACGGATGAACGCGTCTGCATCTTCGGGGGCAATTTTCTGACCAGCCGCGAGTGCCTTGTCCTTTGCCGTTACGAGTTGCTTCGCGGCATTGACGAGAGTGGAATCAGGGCCACCGCTAGATGGTGGCGGCGGCGTAGTCGAAACGTCATCGGCCTGGAAGGTGGGATCGGTCATGGCGTCGATGGCGTCAGGAGAAATTTCATTACGTTATTCGCGTTGCCGGCCACTGGTGCTGCCCCAGTCGGCGTGCTCGCACCGTACAAATCTTCAGGTCTCGGCACCGTGCTGAACTTCATCTTCGGGTTCTGTGTCTGGAGACCCTGGTAGAGCTTTGAATACGTCGAGGCATCACCCGCTTTCTGGGCTTCGATCTCTTGCCTCATATTGTTGATGAGATCATCCGGGATCGTTCCTTTCGTGAGTTTCGCGATTGCCGCTTCGACCTGGCCTGGAATGGACGGATTGCCGGAGTCGCCGAAGGCGCTCTTGACGAGGAACGAGTTGACGCGCCCGTTCGGGCTTCCCAATTGGCTATACGCGATGAGCAGTTGCCGGCGAGCCGCTGGGTTCGGCTTTCCGTCTGGCGTCGTTTCCCCAGTGGCTTCTCCCAATATCGGCTCAAGCTGGGCGTAGGTCCCCGACCGCATGATGATCGGTTTCACGTCGGGACGACTGACGAACGTGTTCCCGACTTCACGGCCTTGGTTGTCTTCGCGGAAGAGTTCCATGAGGCCGGCGGTGGTCCGCTCGGTCTGAGCCTTGAACTGCTCCAGCGAGATCATCCCGTTCTGATAGGCGGACTGGAGATCCTGCTTGCGCTGCTCGAGCACGAGCCCTTGGCGTCTCAGATCGAGATCGGCCAAATCCATCGCTGTTGGCGTGGTCTTGAGCATGGCCTCGAATCCGGCACCCCTCGTCGCGGGATTATTCGGGTTGTAGGTCATGCCGCCACCGATATTCTGCTTCGCTCCCGCTGTTGGATCCGCTGCTCCGAACATAGGGAACGCGCCAGCGCCTGCGGACGGGCCGCCTCCGCCACCCACAGCCCCACCGGACGCCGCAAAGCGTCCGAGCGGGTTATCGGTTAGTCCTGGCACCAACGGTAGACTCGTCGCCGTCCCTGACCCCTGCTGGCTCGGTAGACCCAGCGCTTGGGCGTTCGGACCGCCCTGCGCGTTCGCACCTCTCAAAATCGGCGGAATATTTGGGTCCTGCGGTGCTCCGGCCGATGCTGGCTGGATGTCGATCTGAGTCCCGACTGACCCCGTGCTCGTACCACCCGTACCCGTACCCGAGGATGAACCTTGGGTAAGGTTCGTATTCGGCTGCTGGGTCGTATCCCCCTCGTCGTCGAGCCCAAAGCCTTGTCCGTACAGTTTGGCGCGCTCTTCCTGCTGCTGCATTTTCTGCTGGTTCTGTTGCAGCATGTACTGCTGTAATGCCAACTGACGGAGATACGCCTGCTGCTGACCGGCAAGTTGGCCTTGCTGCTGGCCCAGTTGCATGTCAGACAGTCCGAGTGCTACCCCTGCGCCTGGTCCCGCTCCGAGTCCCATGGCTTAGTCCGAGTACGGAAGACCCGTCGTCGGGTCGTAGACTTGTGGAGGTGTCGGATAGGTGGCATTGATCGACGGCGGCGGCTGGATATAGCCCGGGAGCGCACCACCCGTATTGCCGTAGTCGGTCGTCGTGAGTCCCGCGTTTGGATCGATATACGATCCCACCGCGTTCGTCCCCGGCACCTGCGGTGTCGTCGACGGGCCATACAACGACGCGTTATAGGCTTGATTCCCGGCAAGACCACCAGCCGCTCCGAACAACTGGCCGGCCTCTTCGCCGTACTGGCCGCCGATCTGCGACTCCGTGGCGCTTGGATTCCCGCCATACGCGAACTGCGCCAAGGCGAGATTGTTGGCGAACTGCGAGTTACCGAGTTGGTTCTCTAATGCGAGCTCGTTCTCATTGTTCCCGATCGCCTGCTGGCTCAACGCGTTCTGATAGCCTTGCTGCTGGGCCAGATCCGCGTAGTTCGTCTGACCCTGATTGAACGACTGGCCTTGGAGACCACCTAAGATCTGCGCTTGCGCGTTCTGTTCCCCGACCTGCTGTTGTAAGGCATTTTCCTCCAATGCCTGCTGCTCGCCAGTCAATTGGAGGTTCCGCTGATTCGCGAGATCGCCGTACGAAGTCTCGAGTTGGCCGGAACCCAACGACCCGGTTGCTGATGCCGCCTGTGTGGCTTGGCGAAGAGCTAGCTGATACGCGGGATCGCTCTGCTGCGCGAAGGTATTGAATTCCTGTTGGGCCAACGCTGGCTCGTTAATCGACCCCAAGTTCTGCGCGGCCTGCATCGTCAGATTCCCGTACTGCTGCGTCGCGGGACTCGCTGTCGGGTTCAACTGTTGGCCGACGAGGTTCTGGTTTGCAGTAAAAGGCGTGGCTGTTGCCCCACCAACGGCGCTCGTGCCGGTAGGGACTGGCGGTTGCGGTGGCTGCACTGGCAGGCCGCCGCCCTGATCTGTGGGACCAGGTCCGAAGTTGGGCGTGCCAGTCGTCGACACACCAGGCGGCACCGGTGGCTTATAGCCCTGGTCCGTATTCCCAGCGCCGGGTGCCGATATCATGCCGGGGTTGTTGAGGCCACCTGGCGATGGCGATGCACTGATCCCTTTGGGAGGCTCTGGAGCCGGCCCCGCTCCCATCACACCACCACCCGGCGGGGCTGGTGTTTGGCCAGAGAATGGCATCGGCGGTGGAGTGTACCCTTGGTCGGTGCTCGTGGTCTTAGGCTGTGTCCCTGGCGTCGGAAGTGGCTTGAATGGTGACGAGGTCGGTGAGTTCGGTACCGACGAAGTCGGAAGCGGCTTAAAGGGCTGTGGCTGTTGTGTACCCACGGTCGGTAAACCTGTGGGCAGGTGATTCTGGAGTCCGTTTAGCAGATTCGATCCGACCGATAATGGATTGAACCCCTGGCCGCTCTGACTGCCTGGAGTTGCAGTGCTGATGTTGTTCGCGTGCTGAGGGATGGTGACCCCGACACCACTCGTCGTCCCGGGTAGTCTGGGCAACACACCGCTGGGCTGCGACGGAAGGGCTGTCCCATTCGGTGAGCCGAAAGAGCTAGCGATCGCCATATTAGCCCTGCGCTCTCATAGTGGGGTACGGAAAGGCAGGCAGCGTCGGGATGGGGAACGGGAGATTCGAGTTGAGATTCGGCTCGGGATTGAACGTTGACGCGGGCGTCCTCGGTGGCAGCTTGGTCCCAACCGGTACTGAACCGGGATTGATGCCGATCTTGAAATGACCCGGCATTCCGGGTAGCGGCGTGATCTGGATGGGCATGTTCGCCGGCAGATTGTTAGCCGCCGTCTGGGTCGCGTTGCCGAGCGACTGTTGGGCCGCCGGCAGCTGCTGGAAAGCGGCCGATGTCGCCGAGGGCGTCCCCAGTGTTCCGCTGCCAGATCCCCCACCCTGATACGGTCCGGTCGCACCGTAGGAGCTCGGCGGAGCGGCCAAGGGCGTGTAGAACGGATTAGACGAACCAGGCGAGAACGCCTGGTTCAGGTTCGGCAGTTGGTAGTTCTCAAGTCCGGCCAGCGCCTGGTTCCTGAGCGGTGCTTTCTCATTGTACGGGGTGACCGCGGACGAGAGTGCGGCTTGGCGAAGCTGGTTCGCGGTGTTGTAATCCTGAGAGCCGTAGGCGACATCTGAGGCCGCCAACGCGGGATTGACGAGGCTATTGACGCCGGATCCGGAACCAGAGGAGCCCGAACCACCCGTGACGGAGTCGCCGAGGCTACCAGCTGCCCCGCCCAATCCGGCTCCGATCGCGGTACCGACTCCAGGGGCGACGATCGTACCGATCACCCCACCAGCCAGCGATCCTAATGTGCTAAGAAGACCCACGTCATGGGACTCTCACCGCTCACGGGCCATGGTCAGGTCGAAGCCTCAGACAGGCTTCCAAGATAGGGCAATTTCGCCAGAGTAACATAGTCGGCACCGATCGATGACGCTGAAGCCGTCGTGCTCGTGGTCGCGATCGCCAAGCCTTTCGTGCTCGCGCCAACGGGATTCGTTGACAGGATGTCGCCTTCGATCCACTGCCCGAAGTCGGCTGCGGCATTAGGGACAAGCACCCGGTTCAAGACCGTCGAGTCATCAGTGACCTGCACTTCCCAAGTCGCGTTCGCGTCGAGCGGGGTGACCCGATAATGGGTGATATTCCGACGCCCTGCAGGGATCACCGTTGTCGCCGTTGCCACCTTGGTGGCACTATTCGCGGCCGTCTGCGTGATCTTCGTGGGGTTAGCACCTAAAGCCCCCGACGGTGCGGTTCCCTGCGTAGCGTTGGTCTGCGTCGCATAGGACGCGATCGTACCTAACTGAATCGGCACCGAGGCGTATGCCTTGGTCGGTCTCAGGTTAATCCCAGCCGGGAACCGATTCGACGCGAATGGAGAGCCATTGACTCCATAATTCCATGTGTCGATATCATCGCCCTGCACAACGATGTTCTGACACACACTTTGGAATCCGGTCGTCGGCGTAAAGGCACCATCACCCGCCGAGAGGTGATAGGTCCCGCTCGGACGCACCATGTCGTTGATGATGTGAGCCGAAAGAGCGATACCAGTTTTCCCATTGTATGTCGAGGGTCCAAATGAATGCTCGCCAACCCACGTGAAATTCCCCTGATTGTTCGCGATCAGGGAATTGATGGCCGATAGGCAGTTCGAGTCCGCCCCGAACGCGTTCATACCCGCCTGTTGGCATCCCGTGACGTAGTTACCGATGAACATCGATCCATCGGACCACTCGCGGTTGAGTCCCCGTTTCCCGGCATTGAGCACGCGGCAGAAGGCCGCCAGACAGCGTTGCGTGACGAAGAAGGATACGCCGCTGAACGATGGGCTCTCTGAGATACACCCGATGAACGAATGGTCAAAGGAGTTCCAGGGATTCCAGGAGCCTCCTGAGGCACTGAAATCCGTCCCGGAGTTATTCATCCCCTGGCAGAAGAAGCACGTCATCCGAGAGGAGCCGCCAGCCGCCAACCACCCGAAACTCTCGCCCGCCGGCTGGTTATAGAGGTTCTGGACGATGCATTTGTGCCACATGACATCATTGCAGCCAGGACCCTGATACCAGGCGATGTTCCCCACTTGGCCGATACTGCCTGAGATGTTCGCCTTATTCCCATCGATGTTGATCCCCTCGATCATGTTCTGGCCTTGGGGATTGAACACGGAGTAGTTCGCTGCTGGCGTGGTCATGCTCGCGGGGTCAACCCGAAGCAGTGAGCCCCAGCCGTCGCCTTTAAACCCCACGCCCAAGGGTATCTGAATGCCGGTGTTGATCGTGGCATTCACGAGCCACGGTCCTTTGCCACTCGTAAGACTCGGCATCTTGACGGTGGCCGGATAGGGGATGCCGTTCGTGGTAACCCCGCCCGCCGCTTGGAAGGCGTTCGCCAGCGGCAGTGAGATATTGGCGCTCCCGCTCCAATTACCGCCAAAATCCCGTGGGTCAACGGTCTCCCCACTCACCTTGTCCTGTAGCTGTCGAATCGAGAACTCGAGCCGCCGCATGATGGGATTCAACATCCCGAGCGGCGCCTGGTTCATGACCTGCCAGGCCCATTGCTGGAGCGCGGGTATCAAGGCCATCGCTATTGATCCACCGGATAGTCGTTCACGGCTTGCCCGCGCACTTTGATTTGCACGATCTGCGTGGGCTGCGAGTTGAGTTCCTGGCTTGGCGTCTCAGAGACTACTCCAGGCGCAATCGTGATCGAAGGTCTGATGTCTCGGCCGTCCGCATTGATCCCGATCGCGAAGTGGATATCGCTCGTCTCGACCGTCGGCGTCACCGTGATCGACTGGCTAACCCCGACTCCTAATGGAGTGGTATATCCCACCTGAATCGCCCGCTGGACCAAGGGCTGCCCAACCATGTCGACATCGATGCGCTCGAAGTGCTTCTCGGAGACCGGATCGTACATCATCGGCCCGAACTCAACCCCGAACTCGATTGCGGTCTGCACTAACGCGTTGTTCTGATACAGGGTGAGATCGATCCCAAAATCCGATGCTGTGTTGAACTGGGTATAGGCGTAGCCGTTTCGATCCAACCAGATCGGTATCCCTGAGGTATGCGTCGAGAGCGCACAGAACTGTGGGGCGTTGGGCGAGATGTTGTTGACGCCTTGGCTCGAGCTTCCGTTGGGCTGAGGACTCAATGACGAGTAGCTCCATGTCCCCATGAAGTTCTTGGACGCTATATCGAACACCATCAATCGTCGGTACGGCCGTAGGGCCGCGATGTTCGGATATGGGGCCAAGCCATCTAACAAGGAGAACATGACCACGCCGAGATCCATGTTGAACGCGCCCGTAGCATCGGTGAAGATGCTGAACGTGGCTTGGTCCTTGACCGTGCGTCTCGCCGGCTGATAGATCGGCACCACACCAGCCGAGGACAAAGCGCTCGCCGGCTCAAGCAGTGATGGACGGCCTTCCTGGTCCAAAAAGAAGATCTCGCGCCCGATCTGAACAATCGCCGCGGGCGTTATCGTCCCTATGATATCGGAGACCGAATCATGGACCCCAGACTGGGCGAAGTTCTCGTTCACCTGGCCAGAGATCGAACCGATATGGCTTTGGCGCCAGTAATAGAGGGCATCGTTCTGCCCACAGATAGCGGTTAATGGCCCACCACCCGTCTGGGCAACGGTCCGGAAGTTGGCGAAGTTCGTCTGATTGTAGCCAACTAAGGGTTGATCTTCTTCACTCCACACGATCTGGAGCGCGTTCGATTTGGTGATCGCGAAGAGCTTGGCGTAATAGACAGTGGGGTTCCCAACCGTCACCCAGTTCGCCTTAGTGGCCGTCGAGTCCAATGGGATCGGCGTCGCCTGCGCACTTAATCCACCTGTCCCGATCGGCCACCAGTACATGGGATTGGTGTTGTCCGCTATGACCAATCCGTTCGAGTAGTTGACGACGAAAATCGCCTGAGCGGTTGGGTCGAGTGCGATCGCGACACCGGTCGTTGAGTCGATCGGCGTAATATCGGCCAAGAATGAGAGCGAAGGGCCGATTGCACCCGAACTCAGATTCGTGAGGCCGATGAGAAAGATCCGTCCGCCGACAATAGCGCCGGTAATCGCGCGACCACCAATCTGAAGCGTCAACGTCCCACCAGCCGTCAAGGCGGTGACGGTCGAACCGGGTGGTAACGCTCCGTCCTGCGAGAACGTCGCCTGTGGCTTGGTCGATCCGCCGATCCCTACCATTTGACCCAACGGAGGCTTATTGAGCGAGCCTCCGGCGATCTGAAACATCGGCCGGCTTTGCGGTCCTGATCCCTCCTCAGGACGCTCTACCCACCCATTCGTGATCGAGCGCGCGTACTGTTGACCAGCACCAACGGGCGAGAACCCATCGCGCACACCGACGAGCGGTCCTGCGGTCTCCTCAAGCTGGACCGGATAGGTAGGAGATCGATAGATCTGGCTCATGGATTCCGAGTGTACCCGAGTCCAGAGTCAATGCTCGACCACCAGTTGCCGTTCTGCCCATAGAGGCTCTCGGCACCGGTTAGTGCGTACTGCGTTCTCAGCATGCCCAGAATCCCGTGGTTACCTTCCGCTGGATTCCCGAACCACTCCTCGCGCTCGGCATCCAAGAACACCTGAGGGTCTTTAGTACCAGCCCGTCTCGCCCATAGGATCAAGGCACGCCAGACCATAAGGCTCCTGGCCTGAATCGGGAGGAGCACCGGCTCGTTGTTGCCTGACCCATCGAGCATCGTGGGAAGCGTGATGAACCGTGCCCACGGTCCATTCTGATAGATGCGCTGCCGCTGGCCCGGGAATCGGATATACGCCCCATTACGGATGAAGTCCGCCGACTGGTCCCAGTCCACGCCGGGCTGCCAGGGCCGTCCGGCTTGGGTTTGGCGGAGCTCCACGTCTCCGATCGGGAAGATCGGATTCCCGTTCGCGTCGAATCCGAAGTAGTAGGTATAGCCCCCGTCCGTGCTCGTCATCATCGTCGGAGGGCCATACAACGCCTCTGGACACACGCTCGCGATTCGCGTCATCCAGTAGATCTCAGCTTCGAGCAGCAACGAGTACCAGTCTGAATCCTGCATGCTGGTATCCGATGATGGGCGCTGCGCTTTGAACTTGACCCGCTGTAAGAGATCGGTCGACGAGTAGAGGCCCGTCGGTATGATCGTAAGTCCGGCGGTACCCAGTGCAACGAACTGCTTCGTTGGAAACGCGAGGACCAAATCCCCAGTAACCGAATTCGCCTGAGGGTTACCGGTCGCCGCGAACTGCTTCGCGGGGAAAGTGAGCGCGAGTTGACCGGTAAGCGGGAATGTCCCAGCACCCGTGAACTGCTTTGCTGGGAACGCAAGCGTCAACACGCCCGTGATCGGCACCGTCAAGGGTGCCGTGAATATCGAAGTTGTGCCTAGCGGTCTCCCGCGTGAATACCGAGGCATCTATCGATACAGCCGAGCGATGTGAGCCGCGAGACGGGGAAAGACGGGCTGACGAGGGGGAAAGCCAACGCCGGTCGGTCCCCAGAGCGATCCGTTGTTCCCGCTATAGGTGACCGTGCCGTTATCACCTAAGGCAACCGATCCGACTTGCGCTGCCGCGCTAGACGAACCGATCGAATCGTTCATCCATGAGAGATAGACGATGCCAGAATCGCCGATCTGAGGATTACTGTAGCGCGAGGCTCCGCTCGTCGGTGGGACTGAGTTGTAGATGGCCGTACCGTTGCAGACGAGACCAGCATTTGCATCAAAGCCCACAATATTGCAATCGCCGATCGCGATGAGCCCCGTCCCACTCGTCGTGAGCGATCCGCCAGCAGTCGCGGCACTGAAAGAGGCGTAGCTGTTACCGCTGTCATCGAACAGCGTGCATCCACAGGTATTGAGTGTTGTTGAATACCACGTGAAGGCCACTAGGAAATTGCCGTTCGCCGGCAGTGCGGATTGCAGATCCGTTCCAGACGATGTCTGGATGACCTGATTAAGGTTGAAGGTCCCCTTCATCTGGTACTTTCCACCGGTCACGCCGACCAACCCGATGTCCCACTTATCAGCACCGACGCTCGTGAGAGCACCGATGGCTAGCAATGCCATTTGAGAGCCTGAGCTTAACCCTTTGGGCAGGTTCACCTGAAACCGCGTCTTCTGCCACATATCCGTGGTCGTATTCGCCACAGCCGTGACGCCCGACGCGGTCTGGAGCCAGCCGCCCGAGGATATGGTTGCTATCCCGCCGTTCGCCATCGGCTAGGCTACAGCGACAAAGAAGTTGTCGAAGTCGATCCACGTTCCTGTCGGCGGATGATCGCTCGCCGAGTCACCACCGTACGTTGGGCCGAAATTGATGCTGCTGACGCCGCCCCAATCATAGGTGATACCATTGTTGGGGAGTCCGTTGTTCGTGCCGCCAGGCGTGAGACCGCGCGTGTCGAACTCCTTAACGCCGTTGATCCATACCACGAGTTGGCCGTTTGTCCCGACATTGAGCGGAGTCTCAGGAATGAAGTACAACTCGACCGTATTCCACGCACCGCGGTTCGCGCCGCCGATATTGGCCCCTGCCGTCGCGAACGCGAGCGACTCGTTGTTCATCTGGCCGCCGAGCGGCGCGCCCGGTAGATCCATCACATGGTTCCCCTGTAGGCCCACGAAGGGGAACGCTGAGACGCCGTCTTGGAGACCTGTGGTCGGACTCGCGCAACTCCAACCGAAATAATCGTTGTTGTTGGAAACCGTCGTGATGATCTCGAAGAACTTGATGCCGGATGCCGTGCTAAACCCAAAGGCTGGGCTCAAGCGGAACCGGAACGAGATGTAGCAGTAGCCGGTCCCAGTCGTGCTAAAGCCGGGTGACATGTGGAACCGCACGGGGCTTCCACTACCCTCAAGCGTGGGAAGAAACGCAATCCGATAGCCGCCGCCTGAGGGGGAGACATCGGTCGATGGTGTCAAGAAGAGATTCGCCGCCCAGTCGCCAGTACTCGACTGGTTCTGAGGCGAGTCCATATTGAAATGCGTCACGATGCCGGTTGGCCCGGTGATCGACCAGGTAAAGCCCGGCTGTCCACCATTCTGCGAGAAATTGGCGGGTGGGGTCGTGATGGCACCGGTATTCATTACCGGCGTCATCCCGCTCGGATAGTTGAGCCCCGGGCCTGTCGTACCGCCGGACAACGGAACAGTGCATGTGACTTGGGCAATCGCCGACGCAATCGACCCGCACACGGCTTGTACGACTGTCGTCCCTGCGCCACGTTCGGTGACGAGTCCGGTCTGGTCGGTCGTGATGACCGTGGTATCCAACACCAACCATACGAGAGCGGGAACCCCATTCTGCCCCGGGGTCAGCACATTCCCAAATTGATCTTTGACGGTCGCGACGAAGCGCTGCGTCTGACCGACACCCGATAGTGATGCGCTCGTTGGGCTCAGGGTGAGCGTCGTCGGCGCTGGCGCTTGGCCCAACTCGATATATGGGGACTTCGTTATGACCGTCACCGTGTCCCCCGGATGGTCCGATTGGATGATGCCGATAGCCGCATTTAACTGCTCATTCGCGAGCGTGGTCGCGGCTTGCGCAGTTGCGAGCTCGCTCGTCAGCGTCGCGTTCTGCGACTGGAGCGCGTCATGCGAGGATTGGAGTGCCTGAATCGCAGTCGACTGCGTGACAATCGACTGGAGTGATGGGTCCATGGACACGGATCATTCCTGCCAGCAGACAGTGACGTTGACCGTGTCTGCCTGTGGCGAGTTTACCCGAATCCCGACGAAGCCAGACACCGCATGCGTGGTCTCATCTCCGGGGATCTCCTGGTAGATCACCGTGCCACCGATCGGGGTCATGCGGAATGGAGAGACCGACGTGTTCGTGCCCGGCTCGACCGTGAACGTGATGTTCGTTGAGCACAATGCCGCCGGATCGGCTGAATCGACAGGAACTGGAGTCGGACCAGCGCTTGACGTACCCGCGCTATTCTGTCGCACGATATCGATCTGCATCGGCGCGTCAGTCGCCGTGGTCGAATTGCTGGAGACTTTGACCCACTTGAGTTTCATCCGTCGCGTCGAAGGCGTCGCGATCTGCAACACCGTCTTGATCGTCGCGGCCGAGAGCGAGACCGAATCTACAGAAGCCGTATAGCAATGCATAGCGAGTCCTTTTACTGCGGCGGCTGCGTGACGCTCGCGCTCGTAATGGTGACAGGATTGGTGGCCACGATCTGCGTCGTGGAGAGATTCAAATCAGAGCCTGCCGTACCGATGTTGAAGTCGCACCGGATGTCAGTCGTATTCGTGGTACCAGCATCGGCCGAGAGCTTGATCCGACCCCACGTGGCGTTCCCGCTCTGGGTCGCGCTTGATGTGCTCCAGGTACCCTGCTTCTGCGTCACGCCAGCGACAGCGGCCGCGAACGGCGAGGCGGGAAGACTGATCGATGCGAGCAGATTGGTGCCGGACGGTGTCGTGTCGGCTGTGGCGGGACGCGCGCCATCGCGAAGCTCAAGAATGCCAGTCGTATTGAACATGGAGACGAACCCCGTGTTCAGGTCGGCCGTTCTCGCTCCAGTAGACCAAGAGGTCGCCATAGTTGGTTATGCGTTCGTGGAGGCGTTGTTGTGGACGCCATCGGTGGTCGTGGCGTAGGTGTTGATCGCGGAACGCTGAGACGCGCTGAGTGCACCCTTCCCCATGAGAAAGGTTCGGGTATCGCCCGTCATCCAGGCGGGAGCCAGTGAGCCGCTCAAGCCCCCGAGATAGAGGGCGTAGGGCTCCGAGCTCGCGACCTGGTTCTGCGTTTTGACAACGGGACTCTGCGCTCTCACTTCAATTGAGAGCGACGTGTTCACCGTGAACTGGCCGATGACACAGCGACGAGTGCTCGATGACGTGACGAGACTATTCGCCCAGTTGGACATCCCTTGGTTCCCGGTCATCGAGAAGACCGTGCCCGTCGGATTGATCCCAAGTCCGATGTAAGACGAGAACGAGGCGTTCGCGACCAACGCGATGTAGTTGGTCGTGGAACAGGTCCCGATCCATGCCATCCACCACACATCGCCGGTCCCGACGGCTCCCAAATTCAGTTGACCGTCGAGCGGACCCGTGAGAACTGTCTGGTTCGCGCTCGTGAACGTGAGCAGCTGATGCGTCTCATCGTAGCCAATCGTCCCGTTCCCGATCGGCGAGAGCGTGGCCCCGAACCCCGAGTAGCCACGACAATCCGACTGGGATTGCAGAATGCCAGCGATACGCGACGTGTTGTACGCGACATCATAGGCGACACAGACGCCGAACGAAGACGTAGGCGCGGCATTCCCGCCGAGCGTGGCAATCAACTGCCCGATCGGTGAGAGTAAGGCTCGCGTATCCGGCGCCCGGACGGTGACCGTCATCCGGAGGTCGAGACGGACGAATAGGTGACCGTGATCGAGGCCCCGGTAAACGTCGCCGAGGTCGTCGTGCCCTGTACAATCGAGAGGCCTGAGATATCCGCCTTGTAGATGCCCTTGACGGTCGCCGTTGTGGCTGGCGTGTTCGGCGCATTCAACGGCGATAGCGCGACCACGAACCCCGCGCCCCCAGCTTCCGCGAGCGTCTGACCAGCCGATGTCACCCACCCGATCAACTGGTAAGTGAAGACAGTAGCCGGTCCCGTGATCTCGACTAAGACGGTCGAATTTCTTTGGTCGGACGCGCCAACGAGGTTCGAACCCTGCTGGCTCGCTGCGGTGAAGGTATCAACCCCAAGCTGGGCCAATTACGTCACGGCTGGTTTCGCCCTCTGGCGCCGAATCGGTTCAGACTTCCCACCGGTCGCTTGCGGGTCATGCTCCTCCTCCAAGTCGAGCCAGTCCTCATGGCCAACAGCCGCCAAGGCTTTGTTGCCGAGCAACTCGAAGTCGGAGTCAGAAGCCACGGGAGTGGCATCCGAGATGTCCATTCCAGCGAACATCGTTTCGATCTCATCCGAGGTCGTGAAGCGGCTCCGGTACTGGGCTGGGAGATCCTTGAGCTCTGGCGGACAATCCGGATACACCCAACCTGAAGGCGTCATCTTCGACGTGAAGCCAAGTGCCCAGCGAGAACCCTGCTTGCAGGCCATGACGAGCCGAGGGTCCAAGATCTTCGGGAAGCGTGAGAGGATCTCAGGGTCTTCGCTCCGAATCAGTTCCAACGCCTGCTTGAGTCCGAACTTATCTTCGGCCCACTGGCGCATGTCGTTATGGCGCGCGATGTGGTCCCGCTTCAAGTCCCGAAGCCAATCGTCGTACTTGATCTCGACCACGTTCGGCCAGTCGGGCGATGTCTTGTAGTACGGGGCTTCTGGGATGACCGGCGCTGACCATCCGTACGGGGTGGGCTTGTCGACGATATCGCCTGCGATGATATCGAAGAACGCGAACCAGCGTCGTCCATGCTGGTCGGTCAGGAAACTCCGTCTCCGTTCCTTATGCTGCGCGCGCTGCTTGGGCACGACCGGTTAGACCCCCACTAGGAGACGAGATTTGGGCGCCACCTTTTGCGTCGCCGGCTCGTCCGTGATGAACTGTTCCTGCTCGATCTCGAAATTCCGATAGCAATCGTCTGAGCCTTTCGGGGCATCCGTTCTGGCATGCGCCCACCATCTGGAGGCTCGGCTGTCCACCATCTCGTCCGTCTGGTCTTCGACCCACTTGAGGACCGCTTTGCGGAGATCCTGCATTTGTTGCTTCTCACGCTGGGCGAAGTCCTCAGGCCGCTTCTCGTATCGGAGCAGCATGTCGAACCAGGTCCGAACCTGATCCTGCTCTAACAGGTTCTCCGCGACCCGCCAGTCGAACTCCGCATAAGGCAGGAGTCCAGGCGCTGGCGTGTCCGGGCTCACCTTGAGCATGCGCCGGACTTTCCGTTCGTTCGGCGTCGCGACATACCGGTGTCCTCCATAACTCCCCTGAATGATCCAAAAGAGCCGCGCTTCGCACCGGGTTCTTCGGTACGCGTGCCAGTTGTAACTCGTGAGTCCGGGGTAGGCTTCCGAGACCCACTTCCCAGTCTTATCCCGATGGCCCAGCGTCCTCGGATGCGGACCACGTAAGGCTCTCCGCATCTCAGGGAGGATGTAATCTTCGGGGATCATCTGCCGAATCACCCACCGCTCGACCGGGTCTTCAGGCTCACCTGGAAACCAGGCGAGTTCCAGCCATGTCAAACACTCCATGCGTGGGAACAGCCGATCGAGCGCCGCCTGCCATTCTTGAGGCGGCACCCGATCGTATTCCATCCCCACGGTCGTATACGTCATCCGAGCGGTGAGGCTGACCCACCACCCAACGCCAGTACTTCGTTACCGCTAGCGGCATCGGCGATGAGCGGTAGCAGGAACTTGTCGGTACCGTCCGCGAACGTCGTCGTGATACCGGTCGCGTTGAGAGCCGTCGTGCCCGGCGTAAAGGTGTGCGTCGCGTCCGTTGCCACCGTGATGAACGAGAACACACAGACACCGTCCGGCATCGTCGTATAGACGCAGGACGCCGCCGAGACGGTCGAATCAGTGCTAGCAATGACCGATGCGGTGCCACCGGACCCAATGCAGAGCAGGTAGCGGCGGAACGATGCGACCGCCAGCACACCACCGGTCAGCGTCCAGAGCGGATCGGTCGCACCCTTGGCGGTCTGGAACGCACCGTCCAAGGTGTACGTCACCGAGTTGACGCTTTTGACGCCGGTCGTGTTCGTGGCGATCGCCGCGCCGGCCGGCCCCAATGCGAGATTGAGGTCGTTCAGCAGATTGCGGTTCAACAACACCGCCACGGCCAATCCTTGGCTGTTGTACAGTTCCGTGACTCGGACCGCGAAGGAAGTCGCGCTCATGGCGTGCCTCCCTTATTGCTCGTTCAGGTTCTGGACGTAGGCGAAGTTGCCGCGGTTCGTGATCACCATCTGCACCGGGAAGTCGATCGAGAAGACATATCCCGACTGATCCTGGAGCTTGAATCCATCTTCCCAGACGGGCTTTTCAGACGGCTTGGGTAGGAGCGTCATGCGGTGCACGCTCTCCTTGTCAAACGCGATCACCGTACCAGGAAGACTCCGACGGCTCTTGAAGAACGCGACGCCCTTGGACTTGACATCGCCGTCGATCTCGAGGTTGAACGGATCGTCGAACCGGAGTGCGGCCTGTTGTAAGGCCAGCACGTCGCGGTAGACGCCTTGGCTACAGATGATCGTCTGGAGCTTGCCGCCACCGACGTTGAAGATCGTGTCGCGTAGACGGTGCAACCGAACACCGGAGAACCGGCCGCCGGAGGTATCCGAGAACGCCGGGAACCACCTCGGCTCCGTACCGTTCGACAGGTTGTGCACGGTCGTGGCGGTCATCATGTCGATCATGCCCGTCATGCCGTTGTTCAAGTCCGTACCTGCGACGGTCGTGTTCTCCGTCGAGTTGGCCTTGACGATCTGCATGCCGGACGTGCTCGTGACCGAGCCGTTCCAGGTGACCGTGATCGTGCCGGCGCTCGTGCTCACGGCTGTCACCTGACCGATCGCGTTCGAGACCAGCGAGCCCGCGTTGATCAACGCAACGTAGTCGTTGACGCGGAACTTGTCCGCGATGAACGGCAGGTTCGAGTTGTACGTCGACTGGTTGTATGCGTTCGCCAACTGGTACGTGCCGCTCGACTGCGTGGCGGCCGTCGTGGTCGTCGCCAAGTACCCCGTGCTACTCCCGTAGAAGTAGTCGCCGAAGTGGCGGCCGATGTCCTGGATCGCCTTCATGCCCTGATAGAGCAGCTGGCGCTTGAGTTCGGCCTGCGGATTCAACTGGTCGATGTACTTGGCGGTACGTGACGCGGTGAACCGCTTGTTGACGAAGGTCCAGGTAAAGAGAATTTCCTGGACGTTGGGCGAGTACGGTCTGGCCTCGTACCCGCCTTCTGGGATGGACGCCACCCCAGCGCCATCGTCGATATCGATCGGGACGGTGATCTCGCGTGCCGACCAATCCACTTGGATGTTCGGCAACTCGTCCACCATCTCGTACTCTTCCACCATGAACTGGAAGCCTTGCTGCAACTCGCCCTGAATCTTCCGCCAGATCTTGTTCAGGTTTGTCGAGCTTGTCGTGGTCAGATAGGTTGCGAGTGCCACCTGACCTCCATCACTGCTACCGCCCTCGGCGGCTCAAGAATCGTTATCCGGGTGTTGCGCTTAAGACGTTGGCCAGATTGGCCATGTGCTGTTTATAGGCTGCTCTGCGCTCCGCCATCGAGAGTTTGGGGTTGTCCCATGCGTTGCCTCGGAATCCGTCCGGTCGTTCCTGCTGCTCTGATGATCCCACAGGCCTCGGTTTCGGCTTCCCCTTCCCTAAGCGTTGCGCGTTGTAATTCTTGGCTTGCTGCGCCTTCGACTGCTGACTTCTGTACTGCTGAATGGCCGCGACTCTCGACCCTAACCACTGCTCGAACCACGGTTGATTGATCACCCATTGCCCTTTCCGTATCCCGTGCTCTGGGTAATCCTGCGGGCTTTGGATCACGAACATCTGACGCAGTGCCGAGAGCTCTTCGCCTAGCGCTTGCTGATCCTGATCGGTCAGGAACTTGTACTGCGGGAGTTCCCGGATCTGGTCCAACTGATCAGCAATCGCATAGTCCGTGTACTCTTGGAGCCGTCGCTGGTTCTCTTGCGGGTCGCCTTGCTGCATCCGCTGCATCGCCTGTTCATAATGCTGGCGTTTGGATTCAGCGACCTGCTCACGGATTGAGGCGAGCAACGCTTGCTTGTTCTGCTCGAATCCATTGACGAACTCGATGAACTTCTCCCGGGACGATAGCGCTTCATTGAAGCGCTGGAGCGTGATCTGGGAGGCGGCCAGCGTCTCGTTCCACTGCGTGCGGAGAGCTTGGTTGTCGCGGTCTTTCTGTTGTAAGGTCTGCTGCCAGGTGGTTTCGTAATGCCGGCCCCGTTCCGCTAACCGGAGGAGTTCTCCGGCCGCTTGGGGCGTGCAATACAGTTCTCCGATCGGCGACTTGAACGCTCCGTCGATCGCGACACTTTCGCGACCGGCTCGGAACGTGAGCGGCGTGGCTTCGACGACAGGCTTGTCAGGGAGGGCGGGAGCGCCGGCTTTAACGACTGCCGTGCCGGGCTCTTGAGCCGTGTCACCTAGACCGTCATCGTCGTCCGCTTCGTCAGCCGTATCGTCTGACTCAGGCTCATCATCCGTGTCCGCGTCTTGGTCTTGAGCGGAGGGATCGTCCTGGTCATCGAGGGCATCACTCTCGTCGGTCAGTTGTTCGAGGCCATCATCGGTCTCGTCCGGTTCTGCCGATTCAAGTTGCGGTTCTACTGACGGCATACGTTAGTGATCCTCATGGAGTTCTGTCAAGCCGTGACACCGACGGGCTGCCGAGCCGACGTGCCTTGTGGTGTATCGCCACCGATCGCCGGCGCTGGTTTTCCGTTCGGCTTGGGTTGCTGCGGTTGCTGCCCCTGCTTCTGCTGTTGGCCCTGACCACTGCCCTGTTGCGGGGCTTGAGTAGGTTGAGCCACTGATTGATGATAACCGGCCATCGCTGCTGCTTCGGTTGCGGCCACGTTCGTCGCATCAACGGTTCCCTTGAGTGCCACGGACGGGATCTCCTTCAAGGCTTGCTGTGCACTTAGTTGCTGCGCCTGCGCCTGTTGCTGTTCGGCTAACGTGTACACGCCGGCGGCTTGGCGCATCTGATCGTATTCGCTCAAGAGCGCCTGCTGCCAAGGCGGTGGCTGAGAACTGAAAGCAGTCCCCGCGAGTTCGCGCGACAGTTCAATCCACCGCGTCTTAGCCACATCCGGCTCGACATCGACCGGGATGCGCGTGAAGATCTGGCCCGCGTATACCGCCATGGGATCAGGCGGCGGGGGCTGAGGCTGGGGTGGCGGCTGCATGCCAGAGGCTTGCGCTTGCTGCGTTATCTGCTGCCACTGCTGTAAAGCCTGCGTCGCGGCCTGGATCTGTGGTTGAATCGCCGCCGACTGCTGCTTGAGTTCAGCGCTCGGACCTTCCTTCCACCGCGACAACTGCCGGCGCACTCGCAGCAAATGCGGGTCGTCTTGGATATCTAAGAGCCCACCGACCTGTCCGATCGTCAAGCGCTTGTACTGGTTCGGGTCGATGAGACCAGCTTCGGAAAGCTCTTGGGCGATGAGAGCTCTACCCGCTGGGCTCATGAGCGTCCCTGAGCCTTTCGCGATCACGATATTGCGGGTGCTCCCGAGGTCAGCACCAACCCATTCTTTCGTCTTGTAGGACCCGTCTTCACCCACCCATTTGATCTTCTGGGGCTTGGTAGCAAATGCTCGGATCAGTTGCGCCATGATCCGCCAGCCACGCGTACAGCCGTCCCACGTGTGCTGTGCGAGATCACTGATGCCCGTCGCGACCTGATCGCGGATGATCGCCGCATGGATACCGCTCTTTACGTCCGGGCTCTCAATGCCTTGGCCGGCCTGCTGTAATCCCGACTCGTCGTTCATCTCTTCGGTGATCATCTCGAAGAAGTCGGTCGACGCTTTCGGGTAGTCGGGGATCTGCTCGTAGGTGGGCTCTTGGCCGGGCGGGACCGGGATATAGGCACCGGTCTGGAGCAACATCTGCTTGGCCTGCAACGGGCTCGTGGTCGGGATGAAGCCCTTACGGTTATTGAACCGCTCCAGGTACTCGATCCATGACCCAGTCTGCATGTTCCGGACTTCGTTCATCTCGCCCAGCATGGCGATCAAGCCGCGGCCATACGGGTCGTCGTCCCCGTCCTCGAACTGCTTGAACTGATCGACGGGGATGTCCAGCATTTCTTCCACGCCATCACTGTTCACGAACGACCATGGTCCGCGCTCGGCGATTGTCTCGTCACCCAAGAGCACGAAGTTACAGCCCTTGGGATAGAGCGCGTGGCTCTTGAAGACGATGCGTAGTTGGAAGATGAGCGTCGAGTCAGTCAGTGGGCTCGCGGAGACCGAGTCGTTGATATTCGTGATATCACTGACCCAAGACGGTAAGAGGTCCTTGTACCGCTCCGGGTGAAAGTTGGCGAGCTTCTTCAAGTCCTCGGGCGCCATTTGCCCGATCGTCTGCGGGTATCGGGCTTTGAGATCGGCCAAGGGCTCGAACGTCCCGATCATCACGCCTTGGCTATCGGCGATACCATTTACGGCCTGTGGCAGGAACCGAACATGATGGCCATGCCGGACTTGTGACTTGAGCCCACCGACCCATTGCAGGGCGGCTTTGGAGCCGTCGTCGGTCAGCGTCTTCCCGTCTTGTGCGATATACCGAAGGACGAAGTCGCCGGTGTATTCCTGGCCGGTTGCTGGGTCGATCTCAGGCTGATTGGCATCGACCGCTGTCGGACACGCCATGACCTGCAAAGGGCGGTGTCCTGACGCCATCGGATCCCAGTCCCACACCCGGAACCCTGAGCCATAGGTACTCGCCCAGTCGAATGCGCGACGCGCTGTCTCGAGGAAGTTAATGCCGGACTCAGATCCTACGTCTTGGAGGACTCGAGTCGTGAACTCGGCCGCGCTACGATCGGTATCCGTATCCCCAGCCGGTTCCGCCTCTGGTGTCGGCGGATCCACGAATACCTGGCATTTCATCCGTCGGCAGAGACGCGATGCCTTATTGACCCCGGGAGGCGTACGCGCACCCCCGGGCGGTGCCCAGACGGTGAACTCGTTGCGGTTGTAGTCGGTACGACGGAGTTGGACGCCCGTCGCGCCCCAGCGCCAGAGACGGTAGGCTCGCCACCGCTCCTTACGCTTGTTCATGGGCTTATCCTGATTCGCCCACATCCTGAGCGCGAGCTTACAGGCGGACGGCTCCTTGCGGTCCAATAGCGGTCCGAGCTTCGACAGGTCAACGAGATCGGCCCCGTCTTCTACGGAGTCGTCTTGGTCGTCGTCACTTCCCGGAGCGAGCGAGACATCGCCCACGGTATTGAGTTCGGTTCCTGTTTCCAGGATGTCGTCGAAACCGCCAGCCACTTAACCGTTCATGATCATCGCCTCAGCGGTCGCATGGTTACTCCTCATCGAGAACCTCGACGAGAACTGGCGGTTCTTCGATGTACTCAGCCCAGCCCCGTCTGATCTGTTCCTCGACGGCCTGTTCGGACTTTGGATCGTTGCGTAATGCGTTCGTCGCGTACTCTATCAATTGATCCCATTCGTCCGAACCTGGCTTGGCGAAGTCGCGGATCGCGCGCAAGATACGCGGCGGCAATGTGTTGCTATCGTCGTTCTTGAATTGACTGGGAATTGATCGTTCGATCACGAACCCGTCGCGCTTGAGTTCTGCGAGCTGCTCAATCAGCTTGTCGACGCGGGCGCGCTCGGACGCCAAACTCGTCTCTGCTATCAGCGCGCGCGTAATGGCCTCGTCGGTCCGCTTCTCTGCTATCATCACCCGGTCACGCAGTCCTGCGCTCGTCATCTGCGCCACGTCGAGACTATCCTTGAGCGCGCGCAATTCGACCCGATGCGCGGCAGCCGTTGCTGCCAAATCCCGCTCGCGTTGCGCCCGCTGCGGGTCAAGAAACGATGGTAGGCGCACCGTGGTCCTCTTGCTGGTGATCCTCGTCGCGTTCTAAGTGCAGTCTCCGCTCGTGGTCTTCAAGCGCTTTAGAGATCATGTACCCGACATCGGAGATCATGGCGGAGCGGTCGCCCGGACATGTAACAGAACCCTTGGGCGGGACGAAGATGGTGCGCTTACTCATGAAAGGCTTCGCGCAGTTCGATCGTGAAGCGTTCTATGATATACTCAAGCGTCACTTCCCCCGAGGCGATTGCTGCTTCTATCGCGCCGCGTGGCAAGTCCTCGTCTTCCTTACGATCTGAATCAAGGAAATCGGCCACCATATCGGCTATCGTCATACCGATTAGTGACTTATAGCCGCGTGTCGTCGGCGCGCTCACTCCTCACCCCCGACATGCTCCATTTGGTGCGCTCTGGGCATCTGGTATCCGGTTGGCACGAACGCATTCCCACGCGCCGCAATCTGATCCTCTTCGTACTTTGGCCGCCGTCCCGATTTCGTGAACCCGGGGTGCTTATCCTGATGCACGAATGGTAACGCTTTTTCTGCCGGCGGTGGGTTCGAGATCAAGATATTCCCGATGCCGTCATAGGCATGGTCGTCCGATTCCGTATCGACATCGTCGCCAGTCTCGGCGATCGGTAATGACTTGATCGTCGCGATCGCATATGCGCATTGCTTCTGTGCCCTGAACCGTGGACGGTTCCATGGCCTCAATTCGCCCGTCTCCGGGTCCTTATTCTCCTGATAGTCCAAGACTTTGGTCATGAGATCGAACTTGATAGCGCGTGAGCCACGGCCCTTGGCAGCAGCAATCAGCCCCGGCGCCTCGTCTGGCGATCCATGCGCTTGGTACCACCCCGCGCACCATTCCTGAAAGATCGTTAAGCCCGCTTTGACGCCATGATCTTGGTCCATCTGGTTGTCGTAGGCGACGTACTCAGGATCTGGCAACCCCGTTAGCTGGTATCGGCTCACGACCGTCATAGCTGCTTCTTTCGCGTACGTCTGCTGCAGGACGTGCTCGAACACGAGTTCGTAGTCGTGTTCAGGGCTGATAGCGACGACGCCGTACCACCCTTTGCGGTGTCCCCAGTCGAGGCCTCCGACATAGCGCCAGCCTTTAGGTGGCTTTCGCTGTCCGATCTCGTGGTAGTCACGATTCCACGCGAACGCTTGTCCCTCGAAAACGTCCCAGTTGCCGTCAACGAACGCAGCTCGTAGGCGGTCAGGGAGCGACTCCAGTTCCCGGAGGTAATCGTCAGCGAGATGGGGGTTGTCGGATACCGTCGCAGGAAGGTAGACAAAATCGTCTTGAGTGTACGGCTGAGGCTTTCCAGGCCGGGCGGCGGCGATGAGGTTCTTGGTCTCGTCGAGGATGAAGCTGCGGTCGATCCAGACATCTTTGACCCACGTGTGTCCGACCCCTCCAGGATTGCTTGCAGCTGCGAAGGGGCAGTGAGCGATTCCAGGCCAGCGACGAGAGCCTCTAAGCGCATTGAAGACTTCGATGCCATTGCGCGTTAACTCGTCGACGAACTGTGCCGCGAACTCGGCCGACAAGTACTTGTCCGGATCATCGAGATTGCGGAAGCAAATGACGCCGCCACCGTATTGCGAATGCAGCGTGAATTCGTGCTCCGCAAGGTTCCACTTCCCCAACCAGTCGGGGAACTCGGTGCGTGCTCGAGCAAGCTGGCGGTCGTGCAGTGCTTTGAACGTCTCGCAGAAGATGCCGACGCGAACGTTCCGGTGTCCTCGCTTGGCCCAGTAGACGAGGAGAAAGACGGCTGCCCATCGCAGGATATAGGACTTGCCACCGCCTCGTGCCCCGCCGTAAAAGAGGAATTTGACGTTGAGCAGCAGTTCGATAAACCGGCGCTGCTTCCGCGTCGGGCCAATCAGATCTAAGAGCGGGATGGCTTCGCTCACGCACGAAGCACATTCCGCTCACGGACAATCGGTGAGACGTTCATGACAGCAGCCACCACCCTGCGAATGCGCGGTCGCCGGCGCGAGCGCATTGCCGATATCTCTACCGGCACCGGGTGAGCGGTGGATTTTCCACCAACGTTCAGCATTCTGCGTTCAGCATATGAGATCCTGAACTTTCAACGTTCATCGTGTCAGCTTCTCCATTGCCGCTGGCGTGTCTGACGGGAGTTGAACCCGCGACTAATAGCTTCAAGGGCTATCGCTCTACCCGACTGAGCTACAGACGCAATTGTCAGCGCTATCCCGCGCTGGGGAGGCCAACCACACTTCTCGCACTTCGCTGCCGAACGTCCAATCACCGATTTACGCCTTCACGAATGTCGTCGCATTGAGCAACGATAGCCGACCGTCAAGTGTGCCAAGTACCGTCTCGATATGCTCAATGTCCTTCGACAACTGTGACTCATCGATATTCACGAGAATATCCGTAGGCTCCCCGCCGCGCTCAGGCACTGGCTTCACGGTCAGTTGCTTCTGACCCGCTTCCTTACGCATACTCGCGAGCCCATTTTGGACGCCTTGTAGAAACGACTTCTCGGTCGGCGCGACCTCGCGCCGCCATGTCAGCCACTCCGCGATACTACGAGACAGCCCGTCGATCTCGACCGGCGTGGTCGCATTGGCATGCGCGATGGCTTTACGTAGCCCGACGATACGCTCCTGCAGGTCGCCAATGGCCTGCCTCTCTCGCACGATCACGGCGCGCGAGCCACCGTCCTTCTCCAGTGGGTCACGAATGACATCCTGGCGTGCCAGATATTGCTGGATGTTCTGTCGCTTCTTCTCAATCCGCTTGCCGATCGTCTTGATCTCCGCCAGCGCCTCGGTGATCGTCATCCTCGCCGCTGTGGCATGCTCGTCCTTCTGGCCTCCTTTCTGAGCCACTGCTCCTCTTGCGTTATGGTTAAGGGACTAAGTCAGCGCACGGGATACTGTCAGGGAACGACATGGCTGGATCCTGATCCCAGTCTTGGAACTGACCACCTGCGAACCGCCGCTGGTTCTGAGTGATACTGCCGACCGCGTAGTAGACATCGCCGCCATTACCAGGAAAGCACACGACGGTCGTCGATGGACTCGGCAAGGCGTTCAACGCGGTCGCCAATTGCGCCGCCGTCATGAAGTTCAAGTTGGTCGCCATCGCTACGTCGTCGACTGCGGGATTTGCCCGCGAATCACCAGATCCTTGTACAGATCTACGGCTTTGGTGACCTGGTTGACTGGTACCCAGGCGGTATGACCGTGCTGCAACTGGAACAGCAGATCGATGCGACCGTTCGGCTCCTTCGCCGCGATCACGATCGCCTCGGAGTCTGGCTGCTCGCGATAGATGTACTCAATGCGTCCAGCGACCGTCTTATCGTGCGATTCGATGATCATCATTTCCCCGGTTTCAGATGCTTCTTTGGACCTGGACGCGTACCGAATGCTGACCGCTTGGGTGCCTCACCCTTGGCCTTCCGCGCCTGTGATTCCGCGATCGCGATGATCTGCGCGTTCGGCCGATGACGGCCGGGCGTGTCGTTGATCGCGTGGAGTTCGCGGATGTTCTGACCGACGTTGCTAGTGCCCGGCATGGGCATGCGCCGTAAGAGGTTCGCTCTGGCACGCGGCCGCGATCATCTCTTCCTCGCGCCGTGTCCAGTGTTCGGACAACTCGCCAGGCTCACCGAACGTCACGACGCGCTCCTCGTGCGTAAGAACAACTCGTGTGCCACCACCAAACGAGACTACCCAATCTCCAGGCTCGACCAACAGGTCCTTTACACCATATGGTGTCTTGGCAGACACGGGGTAGGACGGATACGTACTCCGGCTCATGTGGCTAGGCGTCACACCCTTGAGCTCATCAGGCAAAGACTTGTATAGCTTCTCTGGCGCGCGCGCGATAGGCATTAGGGCGCCCCATTCTTTTTCTTGTTACTCCACGACCGGCCAGTGCCGCCAGTCGATCCTTGCATCCCTCCGCCAGGGCCACCCGTGCCATGCGGCAAGGCGTAGTTGTGGTCGCCAGCACGTGGGTTGGCTCCAGGCACGCCGGGCGGGTTACCCAGCTTCTCGCCCAGCCCCAAGTAATGCGCGAACGAGGGCGAGTTCATCGCGTTCGTCTGGCCCCGTACTTCGTTCGGATGGCCCTGCGCCTGGTCGATCGTACCGGCATGACGGGTTGAGCCTCGAGAGGCTGCCATGGGGCGTGACTCACCGGCGGTCACATTGCGTACTGGCGGGAGTTTCTCGTCTCCGCCTTGGTCAACCCGATCCAAGATCGGTTTCCTACTGATCGGGGCGAACCCCGGCAAGCCGTTGCGTCCCATTCTAGCTCCCGATACGGGTCACGTATCCGATGCGCTCAATACGTGGATTACGGTTCCCATCTAGTGCAAACTCGACTACGAGATTCCCGCCGCGATCATAGCCAGTGCGTAAGACGGTCCCTCGTCTACTCTCGTTCTTAGACTCCATCAGCATCCGCTCACCTTCAGACGCTGGGGTGTACCAGACGCGAGATCCAGCCGTCAGACCGCCCGGCATTTCGATCGGACGCACCAACCCGACGGTCACGGTCGAGCATTGATCGGCTCGTTCGCAATGGTCAGGTTCATCTCTTCGATCAAGAGCACGGGGCGCGAGCCTTTATTCTCCTGCTCACCGGTCGTCTTGCCATAGGCATAACGCCCGATCTCGTTCACCGCTTTGATGCGGGTATCCGCATCGACCTCAGGATCATCCGCGATCGCGCCCAAGAGCTTTAGCCGCTTCGTGTACTCGCGCCGACTCGCCGCCTTCACCCGATCCGGTGGCCTGCCACCAGCGCCACGGTGTCCCACGACACCACCCCGCCATATCATCCCGCGTCCATGTGACGGCGTTTCCTTCGGCGGTAGTTGCCGCGGTAGATCACTGATCGGACCAGAGATCAGATCTTCAAGGGCATCAGCCATATAACGCGCGATAATAGTCAGTTGAGTGGCCGGACTCAACCATGTACAGCATCGTTAGCTGTACACGTTTCCCGTGAAACACCGATAGCGGGTCCGTACTTGGTTGCATGATCATGGACGATGCGCTGAACTCTGGTTCGGGAGATGGAGAAGTCTTTGGCGATAGCGCCCCAAGAGCGTCTTAACACGAGGCGCTGGTAGACGACCGCTCGATTCCGCTCCGAGCTCTCAGGATGCGGCATAGTGGTCACGACCGAGCCAGCTGTCGGCATCCGAGAGTCTCAAGCGCAGGTCACGGGTAATGCGGGCGCTGATTCTGTCATCGCGGAGGAGCCAGTAGAGCGCCCATTTGCGCCTCGCCCAGTCGATCACAATTTGATCCCGGCTTTCTGAGCGGCCGTGTTGAGGCGGCCAATCTCCAACTTCGCATCACTTAACGCTTTCGTAGCGTCTGCTGCTAATTGGTTAGCGGTTTTGACGTTGTTGCGGTAGACGAAGAACATGACGATCGAACCAGCGATCAATCCGCCAGCGAAGAATCCGATTTCGGTCATTGCTTTGGTCTCGGCCAAGGTGAGATTTTGCCCGTCTTGAGCCATGCCCCGAGTTCCGGGACACCGCCCACGACGTACGGGATGCCGCAGTCTACACAGTGAAGCTGAAAGGCTTGTTGCCATGCCGATTGCTTGCCGATATCCGTCTTGCATTCCATCCACAGCGCGCCCCGCCTGTGGTGCATCGCGTAGAGATCAGGGATACCAGGCGTCTGTTTAGTCGCGCGAGTCTGAGACAATCGATAAACAGCAAAGCCATGCAGTCGTAGAAGCGCGGCGCACTCTTCATACACCTGCTTTTCCGGCTGATGCTTTCTGGTGATCACGAGTTCGGTGGGAGGAGTCACAAATAGCGCCCTCGCTTGCGAATGCTGACGATATGGTCGCCATTGCCCTCTTTGACTTCGACCTGAATCAACGAGTCGCCATGCCATACCGCGATCTTTTCGCCGGCCTTCGCGTCTGAGGGCATGAGCCACTTCGCCAGGGCTCTCTCAGAATTGGCCTGGGCGCACCGGGCGGAATTGAGTTCCGAGACTGCTTGCTCAACGCGGACCCCCTGCGCAAGCCACACCTCGATCAGGCGCTTGCCCTCTGACGTGATATCGGTCTCGCTCACGCAATTCTCCGTTTCATGTCTTTGCTATGGTGCGCCCGGTGACAGTAGGTGCAGAGGACTTCCAGATCTTCGAGTTTCGTCTCTTCGAGCGTCTTACGATACTTCGTGTGATGCGCTCCGAGCTTCGCGATCGGCTTCTGTGACCGCTTCAACGGCTTCGTCGAACGCGGTAAGGGCTTCTTGCGGATGAGAGAGCGGGAGCGCTTCATGCGGCTATCCTCGACATCAGCGTGGACCACGCGAGAGCCGCTTGCGCGGGGACCACAGCGTTGCCCAAGCAGCGCAGTCGGTCCACCTGGGCGGGAAGCCCATGAGCCTTTCGATACTCTCGGGGTGCGGCGGGGGCCATGATCCGACGCGCCGCATGGTCGCCATGATCTGAGGCCCATAACGCGCCCGGCCTCGTGTCACGCCCCATCCGCGGCGCGCGATCGATGCCGTTGGTGTGGGCCAGGATAAAGAGGCGCTCGCGTTCGTGCGGCGCTCCGACTTCGGACGCAGAAAACACATCCCCCTCCGCATCGAAATCGAGCGTGGTAAGGTCTCCAAGGATTCGGTACAATCCCCGAACAGTGAGCGCTGGGCTGTTTTCCACGAACACGACTCGCGGTCGTAGCTCGCCCACAATTCGAGCGAACTCGCTCCAGAGTCCTGAGCGCTCTCCATCGAGGCCGGTAGCTGTATGGCTAGCCACGCTGATGTCCTGGCAGGGGAACCCACCGACGACACAATCAACGGCTCGCAGGTTGGTCGCTCCCACAGTGCGAACGTCAGTGAATCGCTCAACGCCGGGCCAGTGGTGCTCAAGCACTCCTCGTGCGTAAGGGTCGATCTCGACTTGCCAGAGACATTCGTGGCCGAAGGACTCCAGCGCCAAGTCCAAGCCGCCAATGCCAGTGAATAGAGAACCGAACTTCACCTTCCCCGTCTCCCGCACTGAACCCTGAGCCCATCCAACCACTCCGCTTCCTGCACGCACGGCGTCTTGAGATGAGACGGGGGAGTAGAATTCGTAATAACTGCGCTAGACGGGTAGGAGCCTGTGCCGGTTGATGCCCCTCCACCTGAATACGTCTCGCTGCCCGCCGTCGGGCCGCCTTCCTCGTGGTGATGCTTCGTGGCGTTCACGGTGAGGACCATGACGATGAGCAGCACGATGAGCGCGAGCAACCACTTCTCGAATCGGCTGAAGGGTGGGGCTCGATGCATCATGGGGCGGGCGCGCCAGTGAGTGGTCATCAGATTTCTCCACCGGCGCGAAAGTCGGGCAACACGCCGTCAGGGTGATCGAGGTTGCACCAGAAGTGCAGGCAATACAAGTGAATCGAGACGTGGCGTTCCACGGGCGGGAAGACTGCGTAAGCTTCGCGATCTATCCCGATGAAATCGCGCTTCACCATAACGCCGTCTTCGTAGTCGGGCATGCGCGAACGCCGCGAGTACGAGACATGGAGCCATACGTCGTCACCGTAGACGGCCGTGCTGACACAAACTGCTACACCGAGAGAGCGATGGCGGTACCACGCGCAATTAACGCTATCGTGTTCAGCTAAGTGCTCCCAATACAAAGGCGGCGTGCGCGCTTCTCGCCGCCAATAGGCTATGGCGCGCGATTGCCCGGCCGCAGACGCATCGATAACCGCCCGCGTTTCGGTCTCGCTCATACCGCGATCTCCGGTTTGCAGTAGGCCATCTCTTGCGCCGGCTCAACCCGACAGCCCGGCATCTCACAGCCCGTCTCTTCGTAGTACGCCTGCGCGTCCTTCTGCTTGATCGAGTATTCCGTCGTGACGGCCGGGCCTTTGTCGATCGGCAGTTGCAACGTCCACGCGAGCAACGCGTCCTGGTCGTCGATGAAGAGATGTGCGGGCTTCGTCTTCACGCCATAAACGCCGTTCGCGGTTTCGCGCGACTTCTTCGACCCGAAGTCCTGTCGTTCCGCTAAGGCTTTGATCGCGCCTTCCAACATCGCTTCACGGGCGATGAGCGGGGCTTCGATGCGGTCGTAGCGCATGTCTATCCGTTCTTTCTCCAGCTTTCGCGCTTCGGCGTAGCGCTTTCGATCGGCTTGGATCTTCCCGAGAGAGCCCAGTAACTCGCTCGCGAATGCGTCGATCTCGGCGGCACTGCGGTGGCCCACGGTTCCGAGCGCGCGCTCCAACTCTTCGCGCTCATCGAACTCGTTCAGCCAATTGGGTTCCAGCTTCAGTACGGCGCTCATGATTCGCTCCTGAGTAATTGCACGGCTTCGGCCATCAGTTCTTCGGCACGGACGGCGGCCCGTATGATCTCGTCGCAATCCACGTCACAGGTGTAGAGATGGGGGTCGTCGAGGACGGCGGACATGCTCGCTTGGATTCCGCGCGCGATCGTTCGCGCGTTATTCAGCTTGTCGGCGATCCTCGCGTCACGATCGTTCACGTTCCGCTCCCAAGGCTCACGCCCATAGCGTCCACCGGCCACACTTCGGACTCAATGCGCATCTCCCGCTCTCGCTGTGAGGCGAACTTCGCAACAACGTCATGACGGGGTTCACTGCACTTCGATCCCTTTGCTGGCTTCGCTTTCTCTCCCGCTAAGCACTCGCGATAGGAGCGACGAGAGGCGTAATAGGCTTGACGCTCGGCTTGCTTTCTCGCGAGACGGAGAGCGCGGGCTTCTTTGGCAGTCATGCGGCGATCTCTTTATGGCCGACATTACACATGGCCTCCAGTAGCTCAAGCGCGGACTTCTGAAGAGCCACGACAGTGGGGCGAAGCTTCTCCCACGCCGCAGCCCACGCCGCAGCCCTCGCCGCATCCCACGCCGCAGCCCCCGCCGCAGCCCCCGCCGCAGCCCCAGCCGCAGCCGAAGCCGCAGCCGCAGCCGCAGCCGCAGCC
>Ga0070735_10000480_pt1 | contig 43308 bp, 41 predicted proteins | sample Coa_R1_FD_66443 | JGI IMG/M metagenome (GOLD analysis project Ga0070735, IMG submission 66443) | Surface soil microbial communities from Centralia Pennsylvania, which are recovering from an underground coalmine fire - Coalmine... | ecosystem: Environmental > Terrestrial > Soil > Unclassified ... | reverse complement strand
CACCGAAGGCAAGGGGTCGATAAACAACCGGCTTACTGGTGTACCCAGCAATTCTGCGGGACTGCGGTCCAAGAGCTTCTGGGCTGAGACATTCATGAGTGTGATGCGCCCATCGAGGCCGGTCGTGATGAGCCCGTTGCTCATGCAGTGAATAATGTTCTCGTGCAGCGCCTGCAGGTTTTCGAGAGCGCCGCTGGTGTCTTTGAGTTGAACGCCGACCTGACGCAGTTTTGCAGTAAGAAGCCCGGCAAGGTACGCAACCGCCAGGAACGCAAAGAGGTTGACGAAGATGATCGCCTGCAGAGCCTTCAGGCCGGGATGGGTTGTGCAGTATGACGGAATAATTTCGTAGAAGTTCAGATCGAGAACAGTGCCGTAAAGAATGAAGGCCAGCGCCGCCACCAATTGCGCCCAGATTCTGGGCAGCAAAACGCTGGCAACGATAATGATCAGCGGATAAAGAAAATTCAGCGAGCTATCCCATCCTCCGGTCTCATGCACCACAAGACTGACAAGAAACAGATCGCCGACAACCTGAAGCAACGCTTGCAGGCGGTGCTCTGGCCAAACCGACAGCAAAAGTACGTGGAACAGCGACAGGCTGTACCAGAACAGCATTGTGCTGATGAACAGCCGCATGGGCAGCGGCGTGGGCGTGAAGTGGGCCACCGCCAGTTCAATCGCAAGCAGCAGGGTCAGGATGAATAGGCGGACGCGAACCAGCCAGACCAGCCAATTCCGTTCGTCAAACGTCGGTTGCATTGCGATCCCGGTGAAGTTGGTAAGTGACACATTGCCGGATCGAGCCGGCGCTTACGCCGCGACTGAGCGAGCGTCTTGAAGCGACGGCGGGAGAACCGCGCTGCGGCCTCCCGCCGTTAATGCCTAGCCGGACAGTTTCGCGATCATGGCGAACAGCGGCATGTACAACGAAATGACGATGCCACCGATCGTTATTCCAAGGATTCCGATAATGACGGGTTCGAGCATGGCCAGCATGTCTTTCGTGGCAGCGTCGACTTCTTCTTCATAGAAGTCGGCGATCTTCTGCAACATGGAATCCATAGCGCCCGTCGCTTCGCCGACTCCGATCATTTGCGTCACCATGTTCGGGAAGACGCCGCATTCGCGGAGCGGATCGACAATCGTACGTCCTTCTTCGATGGCCTTTCGAACCTTCATCAGCGCTTCTTCCAGCACGGCATTGCCCGATGTCTTTGCTGTGATTCCCAATCCTTCAAGAATCGGCACGCCGGAAGTGATCAGCGTACCGAGTGTACGGGTAAATCGGCCGACAGCTATCTTGCGCAGTAAAGATCCAATGATGGGAACATTCAGCAACAGTTTGTCGAAATAGTATTTGCCTTTTGGATGTTTCCGGATCTGGCGGATGCCGAAAAACAACGCGGCAATCGCTACCAGGAACATCCACCAGAATGTCTGCACGGCCGCGCTCAGACCCATGACGATCCGGGTCGGAAGGGGCAGGTTTACGCCAAGGCCTGCGAACAGGTTTGCGAAGATCGGCACGACCCACTTCAGGAGGGCGCCGACGATCAGGCCGGCCATACTGACGACCGCAACCGGGTAGATCAAGGCCGATTTCACCGCAGCCTTCAGGCGCACAGCTTTTTCCACATAGGTGGCAAGGCGCTGCAGGATGACGTCGAGAATACCGCCGGTTTCACCCGCCTCGATCATGTTGGTCGTGAGATCGTCGAACACCACCGGGTACTGCCGCATCGCGTTGGCCAGGGTGGCGCCACCTTCAACGGTGGTCCGAACTCCTGTGAGAGTCTTCTGAAACGCCTGGTTTTCCTGGTTCGCCGCGAGAATTTCCAGGCACTGCACCAGCGGCAAGCCGGCATCGATCATGACCGAGAACTGGCGGAAGAAGATCGCGATGTCTTTGGTCCCGACCTTGCCCGAGCCAAATGTAGGCAACGAGAACTCTTTGCCTTTCTCGCGAATGGCTCCCGGAGTGATGCGCTCGCGACGCAGAGCCTGCGCCAGCGCCTGCTTGTTCGACGCCATCCGCTCTCCGGATACTTTCTGTCCCGACGCGTCTTTGCCCGAAAATGTAAAAACTGGCATGGTTTAGCCTCTCCTCACTGTCATTCCTGCCTGAATCCGACTTAGTTCCGCTCCCCCGCTAGTGCTTGGAAGCGGCTCCTCGCGCCATCGCCGAGCCGCCCGTCGCGGGACGGGTCAGCAAGCTGGCGCCTCGGTTGATCATTTCCTGCAGCTCATCGACGTTGCTGGACCGCGCCAACGCAGTCTCCAGAGAAATCTGCTTCTGGAAATATGCCGTCGCCAGCGACTGGTTGAAGGTCTGCATGCCGAACTTTTCCTGACCGGACTGCATCGAGGAATAAATCTGGTGGATTTTGTCTTCGCGAATCAGATTGCGCACAGCCGCGTTCGGCACCAGAACTTCCATGATCATGGCGCGCCCTTTGCCGTCGGTCTTTGCTATAAGGCTTTGGCACATGATGCCTTCGAGCACGAGCGACAGCTGCGCTCGAATCTGAGGCTGCTGGTGGGCCGGGAAAACGTCGATGATACGGTTGATGGTCGAAGTGGCCGAGTTTGTGTGTAACGTGCCGAAGGTCAAGTGGCCGGTCTCTGCGATGCGCAGTGCCGATTCGATTGTCTCCAGGTCGCGCATTTCGCCGATCAGCACGACGTCCGGGTCTTCACGGAGCGCGGCTCGAAGCGCATCGCTGAAACTCTTGGTATCGGCATGCAGTTCGCGCTGGTTTACGACACAATTCTTGTTCATGTGGACGAATTCGATCGGGTCCTCGATCGTCAGAATGTGATCGTGGCGTTCGCTATTGATCTTGTCGATCATCGCCGCCAGCGTGGTCGACTTGCCGGAACCCGTCGGACCTGTGACCAGTACCAGTCCCCGGGGTTTGTCGCAAAGCTTACTCACGACGGCCGGCAATCCAAGTTGATTAAAGGACTTGATCTCGAAAGGAATAAGACGGAAGACCGCAGCGGTTGCGCCGCGCTGGTTGAAGACGTTCGCGCGGAAGCGGGCCAGTCCTTTCAAGCCGAAAGAGAAGTCGAGTTCGAGGCTTTCTTCGAAGCGATGCTTCTGCGAGTCGGTCATCACGCTGTAGGCCAACTGCTTGGTTTCGGCCGGCGTCATCTGCGGCAGGTCGAGCGGCACCAGGTGCCCGTGTACACGAATCTGGGGCGGCGAGTTCGTTGTGATGTGCAAGTCGCTGCCGTTCATCTCCAGCATTCGTTTCAATAAATCGCTTAACGACAAACCCATGGCAAGGTTCCCTTTCTTGTGCAGTCCCGAGTTCTTACGCCGCAGTCCTGAGCGTTTGTTTCCTCACGGCTCAGGGCTCGGACCTATCGACTTAGTGAATCGTTTCGCGTGCGACTTCTTCGAGCGTGGTCATTCCTGCCGCAACCTTGATGAGTCCGCTGCGACGTAGAGTGATCATTCCTCGCTCAATGGCTTTTTTCTTTAATTCGACGGCCGACGCTCCTACGAGAACCAGTTCGCGGATCTCGTCATCGACCTCCATCACCTCGTAGAGACCGCAGCGGCCCTTGTATCCGCTGTTGTTGCAAACACTGCATCCCTTGCCCTTTTGAATCTTGATCGTTTTCGATTCTTCAGGGGTGAAGCCCGCATCGACCAGGGTTTGCGGCGGAACATCAATCGGCTCGATGCAGTCTTTGCAGATGCGGCGGACGAGTCGCTGCGCGCAGATCAGGTGCACCGAAGTTGCAACCAGGAATGGTTCGATACCCATGTTCATCAGCCGGGTGATGGTTTCGGGGGCGCCATTCGTGTGCAGTGTCGAAAGCACGAGGTGTCCGGTCAGGGCAGCTTTGATCGCGATTTCAGCGGTTTCAAAGTCTCGAATTTCACCGACCAGAATGATGTTGGGGTCCTGCCGCAGGAATGATCGCAGCGCAGCCGCAAAGTTCAATCCGATCTGCTCCTTCATTTGGACCTGATTGACGCCCTGCAACTGGAATTCGACCGGGTCTTCAGCCGTCATGATGTTGGTATCGGGCTGATTGAGGCGCGCAATCGATGAGTACAGAGTGTTCGTTTTGCCCGATCCGGTTGGCCCCGTGACCAGCACCATGCCGTAAGGCTTCAGAATGGCTTTCTCGAACTTCACCAAAGACTCGGGCTCAAAACCGAGCTTGGTCATGTCGAGGCGCAGGTTTTCTTTGTCGAGCAACCGGAGCACGATCTTTTCGCCCCAGAGAGTGGGCAGCGTGCTGACGCGGAAATCGAGCTGCTTCTTGCGGCCTCCGATATTCATCTTCAGCATAATGCGGCCGTCTTGCGGCAGCCGCTTTTCGCTGATGTCGAGCTTCGCCATGATCTTCAGTCTGGACGTGATCGCGTCTTTTAATTTGAGCGGCGGCGACATGATCGATTGCAGCACGCCGTCAATTCGGAAGCGGACGCGGAATTCCTTTTCGTAAGGCTCAATGTGAATGTCGCTGGCGCCGCGCTTGACGGCGTCGCTGAGCACGATGTTCACGAGTTTGACGACGGGAGCCTCGTCGGCGGCCTTCTCCAGATCCGCCAGCTCCATCTGCTGTTCTTCCGCCTGTAATTCGACGTCGCTGTCGCTCAATTCCGTCATCGACTGCATGACGGTTTCGAGATCTTCTTCCTTGGTCGTGCCGTATGCCTTATCGATTCCTGCGAGGATCGAGCTTTCCGATGCGACGACCGGCTCGATATTGAAGCCAGTCATGAACTTGATATCGTCCATGGCGAAAACGTTGGTCGGATCGACCATGGCGATGGTGAGCGATGCGCCCACGCGGCTCAATGGAAGGATCTGGTAGCGCTTCGCGGTCTCGAACGGAATCAGTTTTACGACGGCAGGATCGATTTCGAAATAAGAAAGATTAATTGCCGGAACGCCGTACTGGCGCGAAAGGAAGTTAGTGACGTCCTCGTCAGTGAGGAAGCCGAGCTTCACAAGGGCAGATCCCAGGCGGCAACTCTGCTCCTTTTGAACCTTATTCGCTTGTTCCAACTGCTCTGGGGTAATGATCTTCTCTTTAACGAGAAGGTCACCCAGCCGTTGAGACATACGCAGATCTCCTAGCCACGCAGATAGAACGATGCCTCACACTTATGAAGGCATGGCGCAAACGGCTGCCGCATCGTCGGGAGAGAAATGCAGCTCATTCGCGTTGACATAAATTGTCAACGGAAGCGGATTACTGCAAAAGTAACTTAAGTACTTGACCTTGCCGCAGATGCCCAAATTCCGTACGTTCCCAGCCTCAAACATTCGTGTTATGGCCCATTTCCCGCACTTCAAGAGTTTGCATTTACCGCCCGCGTACATGCACTTCGGTAAGCCCGAGGCTTGGCAACGCAAAGGATTGTGGACAAAGGTGGGCTTTATTAGACTCGAAATCGGGGCTTTTCAAGTGTCGCATTCGTCAAAAGAAAGCAGAATTCGTCAGTATTACAACACTCTCTATCAGTCATGGGGCGCGCAACAGTGGTGGCCCGCCGAAACGCGATTTGAAGTCATTGTCGGCGCCTATCTCACGCAAAATACATCTTGGACAAATGTGGAACGGGCCCTGGCCAGCCTGCGGGCGGCGCGCCTTCTGAGTCTGGAAGGAATCAGGAGCGTCCGGTTATCCAGACTGGAGCGGTTAGTCCGCTCTTCGGGTTATTTTCGGCAGAAGGCGAGACGGCTCAAGAATTTTGTGGCCTTCCTTGACGCGCAATATGGCGGCTCGCTCGATGTGATGTTTTCTCAAAATACCGAGAGACTGCGAACTGAGTTGCTGAACCTTCACGGCGTCGGGCCGGAGACCGCAGACTCGATCCTTCTTTATGCGGGGAACCATCCAGTGTTTGTTGTCGATGCCTATACCCGAAGAATCCTGGATCGACACGAGATTCTGCCATCAAATGCGAAGTATGAAGAAATCCGGGAGTTGTTTCAGAGAGCGCTGGAGCCGACGGATTACGAATTGGGGGCATCGCCTCCGGAGAGCAAGGCGCCGCTGGAATCTGGATTTCGCGGTGCCGCGCATCCGCCGTCTGCCATGAGTACAGCGAAACGTACAGCACTCGTGCAGGTCTACAACGAAATGCACGGTCTCATTGTGGGAGTAGGCAAGACCTATTGTGGGAAATCGAAGCCAAAATGTGACGCTTGTCCTTTACAGCGTTTCTTGCCGCGAGTGTGATGGAAAGTGATGAGAGAGAACCTTCGCGCAAGTGCTTCCTTTCGACTGCGGTTGGCAAGGCGATTCGTGTCGAATGCGCTTCAGGGGCTCGCGACTCTCACCTTTGTTGTGGCCGCGGTTGCGGCAATTCCTGAGTCAACACTCCGAGAGGCAGCCGACCAGGCCGGCTTGCTCGTCGGCACCGCCGCTCGTCCTTATCTTTTCTCTGAGCCGGCCTACTCCGAAACGCTGGCCCGCGAATTCAATATGGTCGAACCCGAAGATGCGATGAAATGGAGCGTCGTCCGCGAGACGGAAGGGGAATTTGATTTCCGACCGGGCGATCAGATAGTCCGATTTGCACAAGCGCATGGAATGAAAGTTCGCGGACACTGTCTGGTGTGGGATCACGGCAACCCGGAATGGCTCACAAAAAGCAGCGTTACGCCCGACCAATTCTCGCGACTTTTGAGAGAGCACATTACGACGGAGATGAAGCACTATGCCGGTCAGGTTTTCGCGTGGGATGTCGTCAACGAGGCACTAGACGAGAACGGCCGCGCCAAAGATTCCATATGGTACAACCACCCTGGCATCGGTTTTGCTGGGCAAGGGACCGCCTACATCGAGCAGGCCTTCCGGTGGGCGCATGAAGCCGATCCGAAGGCATTGCTTTTTTACAACGACGCAGAAGCGGAGGGTCTGAATCGGAAGTCAGACGCCATCTATGCCATGGTCAGGGATTTCAAAAATCGCGGGGTGCCGATCGACGGGGTCGGCCTGCAGATGCACATTTCGCGCCTCGACTTCGATACATCATCCGTCGGAGCGAATATCAAGCGTTTGACAGGACTGGGCCTGCAGGTCCATATCACGGAACTGGATGTTTCGCTGCCGGTACTCCCAGGCGGCGAATTCCGAGCAGATGACTTGCGACGTCAAGCGGAGATTTATCGGGGAGCAGTGCGCGCATGTGTGCAGAATCCGGGCTGCACCGCGATTCAAACCTGGGGATTTACCGATAATTACTCCTGGGTAGGATCGCACTCGCACGGTACGCAAGGCGGAGCGCTCCCATTCGATCGAAGCTACCAGCCTAAACCGGCTTACCGGGCGTTGCTGAAGGAAGTCTCAGCGGCCCGTCCGAGGAAGTAACCCACGGCCGATCAGCGCTCAAACGGCTTCGCGGTGTACCTACTCGTGCAGCGGCGCCGTATCTTCGTGCATCTATAATGACTTGCAGATCCGGAGCTTTGATAGCAATGAGCTCGGAATGAGACCCTGTGGCACAACCTGCGCCAATCCGGCCGGCGAAGACGCCGTATCGCAAGCAAGTCATCATACTGTTGTCGATTTCTGTCTTCCTGCTGCTCGCGGTTCTGGTCTCGGAAACCGCGTTTGATCTGAACTTCCTGCACCCAGGGAACAATCAGGACATTGTGGTCTTCTCGGCGCTCTCGGCACTGATTTTCCTGCTGTTCGTCGCGCTCACGTTTGTCTTGATGCGCAACCTGTTGAAGCTTTTTGCCGAGCGGCGGCTGGGAGTACTAGGCTCAAAATTCCGAACGCGGATGGTGGCGGGCGCCCTGCTGCTGTCGTCCCTGCCTGTTGTATTCATGTACTGGTTCGCCTACGGGCTGATGAACCGCTCGATCGACAAGTGGTTTTCGGCGCCTGTAGAGGAAGTGCGCGCGGATACCAACGCGATGGCGACGCTGCTCGCCGACTATGCGGCACAGAATGCGCGCGCAGAAGCTGCGGCGATTGCTGCATCTCCGGAGGCGGAACGCGATTTCGCCGGACACGGGTATTCCGACATCCTCAACGAGTTCCAGCATCATGAAATTACGCTTCAGGGCGGGTTCGCACTGGCAGTGCACGACGGCAACGCCGAAGCGAGCTTTAACGCACCCGCCCCCTGGCTGGCGATGAAAGATAGGTTGCCGATTGCGGAAGCGGAAGCTGGACATCCAGCCAAATTCATGTGGCAGCACACCGAATACACCTTGGGGGTGGCTCGCGTTCAGGGTGGATCGATTCTGGTCGCTATGCCGCTGCCTCCCGGGTTTTCGGAAACGGTCCGCCAGGTCGAGACAAGTCAGCAGCGGTACTACAATCTGGCCCGGGAGCGACGGGTGGTTCGCCGCACATACATGGGACTATTGCTGCTCCTCACGATGAGCGTTCTGTTCGTAACGACCTGGCTGGCACTGTTTCTTTCGAAGATCGTTACGCGACCTCTCTCAGCCCTGGCGGAGGCAACGCAGGCAATCTCCCGTGGCCGTCTTGATTATCGGGTCGATGTGAGCTCTGCCGACGAAATTGGGGATCTGGTGCGCTCGTTCAACCGCATGGCCGAGGATCTCGAAAGCAGCCGGCGCCAGATTGAGGCCTCCAGCCGCGATCTCAGCGCGGCGAATGCGGAACTGGATCAGCGCCGGCGCCAAATTGAAACGATTCTCGAGAGCATTCCCACAGGCGTACTTTCGCTTGATGCAGACCGGCGCATCACACATGTGAATCAGGCCATGCTCCGCATGTTTCATCCCGATCCTGCATACGGCCCTGGCACCGAAATTCTGCTTGGCGCTTCTCTGGTGGAGGTCTTTCCGGCCGAAGTTCTGGAGGATTTCGAGTTTCTCCTGCGCCGGGGCGACCGAATGGGAATGAGCACCAGCCAGATGGAAATGCAGTTCCCTCGCGGGTCCTTGAACGTCGCGGTAACAGTCGCAACACTCCGCCATCAGGGAGAGCGTTCCGGTTACGTCGTCGTTTTTGAAGATCTCTCCGATCTGCTGAAGGCGCAGAAGCAGGCAGCGTGGCGCGAGGTCGCGCGGCGTGTGGCGCACGAGATCAAGAATCCGCTCACTCCGATTTCTCTTTCCGCGGAACGCATTCAGCGCCATCTGGATCGCGCAACGCCCAACGATCCCGCATCAATGGAACTAGTACGCTCCTGTGCGGAAACTATCGCAGGAGCTGTCGAGACGGTCCGCCAGTTGGTGGACGAATTCTCTACGCTGGCGCGCTTCCCCGTTGCCAAGCCCCAACCGGCGGACATCAACGAGATCATAGAGAACTCGCTCGTCATGTTCAATGGGCGGCTCGATGGAATCGCGCTGCGCAAGTCATTGGCGTCGGATCTTCCCAAGGTGATGGCTGACGAAGAAGCGATCAAGCGCGCCATAGCGAATCTCGTCGACAATGCCGCCGAAGCTTCCCAGGATTCCATCGTGCGTGAAATTGGAATTTCCACCAGTCTGGTCGCAAGCCGGGATGCGGTGGAGATAACAGTTGCCGACACCGGACACGGTGTTACTCACGAACTTAAAGAAAAACTTTTCCTTCCATATTTCTCCACCAAGAAACGCGGCACCGGATTGGGCCTCTCCATCGTGAGCCGCATCGTGGAAGATCATCACGGCTCCATCCGTGTAGAGAAAAACGAACCTGTGGGAAGCCGGTTCATCATCGAAATTCCTGTTGTTCCTGAATCCGTTCCGGCCCCAATGACTCCCCATCATGCCTAACATTTTGATCGTTGACGACGAAGCAGGTATCCGGGAATCTTTGGCGGGAATCCTGGCGGATGAGGATTATTCGGCTTCCACGGTCGAGACCGGCGAACAGTGTCTCGAACTGCTCCGAAAGAGCAGTTTTGAGGTAATTCTGCTGGATGTGTGGCTGCCGGGAATCGACGGATTGGAGACTCTTCAGAAGATACGACAGATCGAGAATCCGCCCGAAGTCATCATGATTTCAGGACACGGCACCATCGAAACAGCTGTTCGCGCGACCAAGCTTGGCGCCTACGATTTCCTGGAAAAGCCGCTTTCTCTCGAACGAACTCTGATCGTCGTCAAAAATGCAATCGAGTCAAAGAAGCTCTACCAGGAAAACAGCGATCTGAAAAAGCAACTGCAGAGCAAGGGCATCATCGTGGGTGACAGCATTCCGATGAAAGCATTGCGGCAGCAGATCGCGCTGATGGCACCCACCAACGGCAGAGTTCTGATTTATGGAGAGTCCGGAACCGGCAAGGAACTCGTTGCCCACGCGATCCATGCGCAAAGCCTGCGTAAGGACGAGACCTTTGTCGAGGTCAACTGCGCAGCGATTCCGGAAGATCTGATCGAAAGCGAACTCTTCGGACACTATAAAGGATCGTTTCCCGGGGCGGCGGCCGACAAGGAAGGGAAATTTCAGCGAGCCAATGGCGGAACACTATTTCTCGACGAAGTAGGGGACATGAGCCTTAAGACGCAATCAAAGGTTCTGCGCACCCTGGAGGAACAGCGTTTCACTCCGGTAGGAAGCGAAAAGACCATCACGGTGGATGTGCGAGTGATCGCCTCAACGAACAAGGATCTGGAAGAAGAACAATCCCGTGGAAATTTCCGGGAAGATCTTTTCTACCGGCTGAACGTCATTCCCTTCTTTGTACCGCCGCTGCGGGAGCGCCGGGAGGACATACCGCAGCTAACCCGCCATTTCCTGAAGGAATTGGCGGTGACCTACGGTCGGCGTCCCCGAGAGATCACGGACGATGCAATCGAGATCCTGATGCGCTATGCGTGGCCGGGCAACGTGCGCGAACTGCGCAACGTGATCGAGCGAATCGTCATCATGAATCCGACAACTACCCGTTTTGACAACAAGCATCTGCCGCCCCTGGTCTACCGCGATGGAAGCCGGCGTGCCCCGAAGAGCGAGTTCTCCACTCTGCATCAAGCGCGCGATGCCTACGAGCGAGACTACATTCTCAAGAAGCTCGATGAAACCCACGGCAACGTGACGAGGGCGGCCGAGGTTCTGGGACTCGAGCGAAGTCATCTCTACCGGAAGATGAAGGCTCTGGGCATTGCGGCGAAAGAATAGAGCACTCTTATCGCCGCCGCTCAAGCCACATGTTCTAGTTCAGCGGCAGCAGAGCCTGGCAAGCCGCTTCGCTTGGAATCCCGGCGCCAGTCGGCTGAACACGGATCACGGCGTCCTCAAACGAGCAGAAACTACGAATGCCGGTCTGATTGACCGCAATGGGAACGGCCGTGGCGTAGTACGAAACCGCAGGAGGGCCGCCACTTCCGGTCGCGGTGAAGTTGTATCCCGCCTTGCTGCCCATCGCCAGGCCGCTTTCAATAAGGCAGGCCGAGGTTTGGCTGGGAACGCAGGGGGACACTCCACCGAGATTGGCGAGGCTCGCCGCATACCCTTGCGTCGGATACGCCGAGTTGTATGTGATCTCGGCGGTGTTGATTGTCTTGATGGATTGCACAGCAGACGCCTCGTTTGCCGCCATGCGGGCCCGCAACAGGTTGGGAATCGCGATCGCCGCGATAATCAGGATGATCGCAACCACGATCAGCAACTCAATGAGGGAAAAGCCTTTCTGTTTACGCATTGAAAATACCTCCGTTCGAGAATTAGCCGGCAGGTTCACCGGCATGCTGGAACGAAACCTACCTCTTCACCATGTGGATCTCAGTGCCGTTCTTGCGGAACTTCACCTCATCCATTAGCTGGTTGATCAAGAAAATTCCACGTCCGTGATTCGAATAGAGGTTCTCGCCCACGGTGCAACTGGGAATTGCCTGCGGGTCGAATCCCTCTCCGGGATCACGCACAATGATTAGAACGCCGCGTTGCTCGTCACATGCAACAATACATTCAACTATTTTGCTGGGATCTTCTTTGGCTCCGTGAACCACGGCGTTCGCCAGAGCCTCTTGCAGAGCCAGTTCGATGGCATCCTCTTTGCCGTCAACGCATTTCATATCGCGGACGGCCTTCATGACCTGCTCCACCACTGGGTCCACGGATTTGCGGTTGGCGGCGAGGGTAACCCGCACGCGCAGGCTCAGCTTCTCTGGATCAAAGTCGCACTCCGGGATTTGTTCCTCGGAGTTGTCCCCAGCTTCCATGGTTCGCTCGTTGGCCGGTTGCCCTGGGTCTGTCGCTTTCTAGATTCTAGTGGTCCGCGCCAGATACGGCAACGGCCGCCCTATCTGGGGCGGTGGCTACAATATCACAAGTCAGTCTTCGGGGTTTGGGCATGCTCTGTTTCTGCAGGCAAGTGTGCAGCTTGTTGCAACATCCTCTGCTCCAACTGGCGCCGCCAGTCGAGTTCTTCCACGAAGTGTCGAGAATCTCGCCAGCCGGGCTCAGCCTTGACGTAAAGTTCTAGAAATACCTTGGTTCCGAGCATGCGCTCGATTTGCAGGCGAGCGGCGGTGCCGATCTTCTTCAGCATGCGCCCCCCTTTTCCGACGAGAATTCCCTTCTGACCTTGGCGTTCGCAATAGATGGTCGCCGCGATCCGAGTGAGCCGGCTACCTTCTTCGAAATTGTCGACTATCACTGTGGTGGCGTAGGGGATCTCTTCGCTTGTGTTCAGCAGAACCTGCTCACGGATACTCTCAGCAGCCATGAAGCGGGCGGGTTGATCGGTGAGCTGATCCTCGGGAAAGTACGCTGACGCCGCCGGGAGCGCGTCGAGAACGGTTTGCAGCAACACATCCAGACCGTTCCTTTTCAAGGCTGAGATCGGAATGACCTCGGCAAAGTCGTAAAGCTTCCGGTATCCCTCGATCAAAGGCAGCAATTTGGATTTTTCGCGGATCAGATCAACCTTATTCAAAATCAGAAAAACTTTCGCAGAAGTTTTTCTTAACAAATCCAACGCGAACTTATCGCGCTCATCGATCTTCTGCGAGGCGTCCATCAGCAGCAGCACCAGATTGCAGCCTTCGAGCCCTTCGCGAACTTCGACCATCATCTTGCGGCCGAGTGAGCTATCCGGCTTGTGAACGCCAGGAGTATCGATAAGGACGATCTGGCCTCCGCCTTTTCCCTTTCGTTTGGGGACATTGATGATGCCTTGAATCCGGTTACGCGTGGTTTGAGGCTTGGGAGAAATTATTGCGAGTTTCTCACCCACGAGCGCATTAAGCAAAGTGGACTTGCCCGCGTTGGGCCGTCCGAGAATGCAAACGAAACCGGATCGAAATGGCATGAAGAAGCTCTTAGCTCCTAGCTCTCAGCCGTTAGCTCGTCTTATAGTCGTAGGCACCTTGGGAAACGCGCTTAGGGCCAAAAGCTAATAGCTGTTTATATCAGTTTTAGCTGTTGCGGTTGCACGTGGGTGACTCTGACGCGTTCGACCTTGCGGTCGGTCGACTCCAGCACCTCAAATCGTAGGCCGTCGTCTTCGACAATTTCGCCTTTGCTGGGGATCCGCCCTGCTAGTTCGCTGACCAGTCCGGCTATCGTCGCCGACTCCTTCCCTTCGGGTTTGGTCCCGAACAATTCTCCGAGACGGTCGACATCCATACCTCCGGAGACGATGAAGGCTTTCTCGCCATCGCGAACGACCTCAGGCTTATCGCGCTCGTCGCGAATCTCACCCACGATTTCCTCGACCAGGTCTTCAATCGTAACCAAACCGGCAACGCCTCCGTATTCGTCCACGACAATTGCCATGCGGATGTTCTGCTTCTGCATTTCGCGTAGCAGATCGCTGCCCAGCTTGCTCTCTGGCACAAAGTGGACATCGCGCCGCATGATGGAATCCACCGTACGCAGGTGCGCCTCGCTGTCGGGAACCTGCAGCACATCCTGCGTGTAGACAATGCCTTTGATGTTGTGAATGGTGCCTTCGTAGACGGGCACGCGGGAATAATGCTTGGAGCGCAGCATCTCAATGAAGCGCTCGACCGTAGTATTTGCCGGCACTGCGAAGATAACCGGCCGCGGCTTCATCGCCTCGCGGACCGTCTTCCCGCTGAATTCAACAACCGACTGGATCAGGTCGCGATCGCCCTCTTGAATGATTCCCTCTTCCTGACCTGCTTCAATCAGCGCATCTACAGCCTCGGACGCAGTCTCGGCTTCTTCCGAAGCGCCCTGCTTGGTCAATGACGCAACCGACTTCATGAACCCGAGCACAACCGTGATTGGCATCGTCAGATAAATCAGAATTCGCAGGATGGGAGTCCACGGAACCAGCCACTCTCCTTTAGTTCGTGAGAAAAACACGAAGGGCAGAAAGCGATTGCAAAAAGTGACGATGAGGATCAGGGCAAACGCGGCCTGGAGGAGTTCGTAGATGGTCCACGACAAATCGCTGAAGAGTAGATACCCGATCAGGAGTGCGCTGGTGGCAATGGTCAACTGGCTCAACACTGCCATTGACAAAGACGCGCGAGAGCGGCTGACCTTAAGCTTGGGCTCAATCTTCTGTTCGAAAACATCGATGTTGTCCTGGAAGTCGCGCGAGAGGAATTTGCCGGCTTCCTGGTAAACACGGTCCACGTACGAAACCAGGACGAGCAGGCCGATGAGAAAAAATATGGCGACAATGACGGCGATGATGTTCATGCCGTCTGCGCTTTCCTTTGGCGTGACGTGCGGAGCGCGGGCTTTGCGGAATTCGGCGGGCTGGTGTGTGCGCGTTCAATCAATGAGATTGGCAAATTCAGGGCCCGGCGTAGCTTGGTTTCCTTCCGCGCCATGGTTCCATTATCTCGCTCGTGGTCGTAGCCCGCCAAATGCAGGATCCCGTGCAAGGCCAGGATTTTCACCTCGACGGCGGGTGCATGGCCTAGATCAAGGGCGTTCCGCAATGCGATATCGGCTGAGATCGCGATCTCTCCGGCCGGATTAGCGCCAGTTCCGTTTGTCATATCCCCCGAAGGAAACGAGAGAACATCAGTCGGCTTGTTCAGGCGGCGGAAGCGGCTGTTTAACGAACGCATCGCAGCGTTGCTTGTCAGCAGCACGGTTATATCGCCGCGCAGTCCGGCGGCGCGCTTTGCCCGCAGCACAAAACGGTTCAGTGCTGCCTTCGACAGTCCTTCGATCTTCTTCTCCAGAATCACCAAGCGACTCTGTCCTCTTGCAGGTTTGCAGAAATAGCAAAGAGGGCCGCGTGCTCGGGCCCTCGTTCCTTCTGGGCGTTTATTCCTTTGCGTTTGTGACCGCCGCTTTGTCCTCGGGTGCGGCAGGCATCTTTTCGTTCGGTTCGGCGGATTTTGGTTCTGCCAGGAGGAGCATCTGCTGTTCGGCTACTCTCGTCTTATGTTCGTCGTAGGCACGGACGATGCGCTGGACCAGATGATGCCGCACGACATCGCCTTCATCGAAATTAACGAAGGCAAGGCCGTCCACGTTTTTCAGAACATCGATTGCTTCGAGCAAGCCGCTGCGGCGGGCATTGGGCAAATCGATCTGCGTTATGTCTCCGGTTATTACCGCCTTGGAGTTGAATCCCAGGCGGGTGACGAACATCTTCATCTGCTCGGATGTGGTGTTCTGCGCTTCGTCGAGAATCACGAAGGAATCGTTCAGCGTACGTCCCCGCATGAAGGCGATCGGCGCAATCTCGATGACGTTCTTTTCGAGATAGCGGTCGACCTTTTCAGGATCGAGCATGTCGTAAAGCGCGTCGTAGAGTGGGCGCAGATACGGATCAATCTTGTCCTGCAGCGTGCCCGGCAGAAACCCTAGTCGCTCTCCGGCTTCGACCGCGGGTCGCGCGAGAATAATGCGATTTACGCGCTTCGCCAGGAGAGCCGAGATTGCCATGGCCACTGCCAGATACGTCTTGCCGGTTCCAGCGGGGCCGATGCCGAAAACCATGTCGTGCTTCTCGATCGCTTCGAGATAGCGGCGCTGATTATTGCTCTTCGGTTGGACGGTTCGCCTGCCAAAGGAACGCTGCTTTCCTGCGTCGGCCAGTCCACGCAGGGTGGAATTCGGATCCGAGGCCAGCACTCGCAGCATGCTGTTGAGATCGCCGTTGTTGAACGAGTAGCCGGAGCGCTGCAGGCTCTCGTAGTCGGCAAAGACCTGTTCAGCGCGGGCAACATCCCGCGGCTGGCCCTCAAGCTCAATGCCGTTCGCCCGCAGATTAATCGTGATGTTCAGGCCATCTTCGAGGACGCGGACGTTTTCGTCCCGCGTACCGAAGAAGGTCTCGATGTTGGGAGTTACCCCGATGCTTTTCTTCATGCTTGTTGGTTCAAGACTATGTCAGTCGTCCACTGCCCGCGGCCGCGCGCACGTCCACGGCTCCATCGGTAGGCACATAGACGTCTGCCAGTCGCAGACGACACAGGATTTCTCTCAGAGACGGGATCAATCGAGATGTTCGCGCCCGATAGGCGAACGACTGCCATTGGATTAAGCGTACCCCGGCACAAACAGGAGAGTCAATGGGAGGAAAGCCTCAGGCTGTGGAAGCATTTGCCTCGGCTTTCGAGGCAGGCACCGCTCTCGCTTTTGCCCAATCCCGCAAGGCCGTAATTTCTTCGGCGCGAGTCGTCGAAAGGGGTACCGTCTGGGCCAATGCGGCGATGAGAGAGTCAGTGCTCAGCGGCTTCTTTTCGGAATAGGCAGCATAGAGCCCGCCCTGGACGGCCGCATCGATCTCGGCTCCGGAATATCCACGGGCAGCAGAGGAAACTTTGTCGAGGTCGAAGTCTGCCGGATTGCGTTTGCGCCTGGCAAGCTGGATCGAGAAGATTTGGCGGCGCTCCGCCTGATTCGGGAGATCGACGAAAAAGAGTTCATCGAATCGTCCCTTGCGAATCAATTCGGGGGGCAGGACAGTCACATTGTTGCACGTTGCTGCGACGAAAACCGGGGACCTGCGGTCCTGCATCCAGGAAAGGAATGAAGCGAGCAGGCGCGAGGAAACGCCCGCGTCGGCGGAGGCAGAGTCAGGACCGCTTCCGGCAAAAACCTTTTCCAACTCATCGATCCAAAGAACGCAGGGCGCGAGGCCTTCCGCGACCTGAAAGACCTTGCGGATGCGCTTCTCCGTTTCCCCGATGTACTTGTCGTAGACGGCAGAAGTGTCGAACTTTACTAACGGCAGCTTCCATTCTCCGGCGACGGCGCGGGCGCAGAGTGACTTTCCGCAACCCTGTACCCCGAGAATGATGACTCCATGCGGCGGCTCAAGGCCGAAATCGCGGGCGGAATCTTCCCATGCTCCGCGACGTTGCTGGAGCCAGTGCTTCAGATTTTCGAGGCCGCCGACTGCCGACATGTCGTCTGAAGCTTCGATGAACTCAAGCATGCCCGAATGCCGCAGCAACTGCTTCTTGGCTTCGAGCACATCGGTGATCGTTTCGGGACAGAGGGCATAGCGTGTTACCAGGGCTTGCGAAATGGCTCGTTCGGCTTCTTCTTCGGTCAGTCCGCGCAAGTTCGCCGATATGGCATCGACCCCTGCGGCATCGAGTTGCAATTTCAGCGTGTAGGTTTTCGAGAGCCTGGTGAAGGTGTCGTGAATGATGTCGTGCAGGCGGTCGCGATCGGGTAGCGGAAGATCGAAATATTCCACCAGCGTAGTTAGTTCGGGAGGTACGGTAATTTCTGGAGCCGTAATGATCACGGTGCGGCGGTTCGTGGAAAACTTCTGTCCGACATCGCGTAAGCGCCGTACCACGACGGGGTCGTCCATGTGGCGATGGAAATCCTTAAGGATGAACACAGCCTCAACCGTCATGGATTCCATATTCGCGAGGGCATGCACGGGTTCGCGTGTGTTGTAGATGGAGCCTGAGGCCGCTGCTGCCGATTGGTCCGATCCCATGGCAGACATCACGGCGCGGGTGAGGCGTTCTGCTTCGTTATTGCCAGGACTGAGAATGCTTCGCGGTTGCGGGGAAGTGCGGACTGGAGTCCAGACGCCCTGATCGGGGCGCGGTTGTGCGGTTTTTTGGCTTTCAACGGGCACGACGGTACCGGAGCGCTGCAGGCCATCGGCGATGCTCCACTCGAAGGTCGCCATATTCAGCTGAGAACAGGCGGAACGCACCATGTTGACGGCGCGCATCTCTTCCGACGTCTCCATCACGAGGATTGGCGTCGAGGAGTTGATCAGGACCTTCAGGCGATCAAGTGCTTCTGGCATAGTGCTCCAGTTGTCCGGTCTATGCGGGCCAGCGCCACGCAAAGGTTTGACCGGCTTGGAACTGCTCCCCTATAATAAGTAATTCGGACCTACCCGAATATCTCTCTGAAGACACGAAGGTAACGAGCCCAACATGGCAAATCATCTTTCGGCGCTGAAGCGCGCCCGCCAAACCGAACGCCGTACGACGCGCAATCGCGCCAACACCTCTTCCCTGCGCACACAGCTACGCGACATGCGCGAAAGCATCGCCAAGGGCGACAAAGCCGCTGCCGAGCAGGTCTATCGAAAGACCGTATCGGTGCTCGATAAGGCCATCCAGAAGGGGACCCTGCACGAGAACACGGCGTCGCGGTATAAGTCCCGCCTGGGAGCGCGCGTCACGGCAATGAAGTAGTCGTCGGATTTCTAGTTTTCAAACCCGGCAGGGCAGTGGATCTGCCGGGTTTTCTTTTCAGGGTTAGGAGATTGGCAATCCCGCACGATTGTAATAAAACACTTGAGCCCCTATCGGCTCTGGCGAAGTGCATTTAGCCGCTGCTGGGCTTCCATCATTTCCGGCGCCAACTGCAACGCTGCCTCATAGGCCTCAGCGGCGGCTTTCGCGTCGCCCTTTTCTTCGAGAGTCCGGCCCAGCCAAAAATCAGCAGGAGCAAAGGGCCCGATCTTCACTGCGCTAGAGAGATCATTCAGAGCCGCGTCGTAATTTTTTTCCCTGTATTCGGCCATGCCGCGCCCCAGCAGGCTGTTCTGTTTCTGCGGCTCCAGTTGGAGGGCCGCCGTGAACTGCTGTTCCGCAGACTTCAGATCGTTGCCAGTCATCAACAGAAAACCGAGATTGTTGTGCGTCTGCGCAATTTCGACTGGGTCGGACTCGTAGGCCAGCGCCACCTGGTATTCGTGTTTTGCAGCATCGATCTGGTTCTGCCGCTGTCGGAGGACGCCAAGGTTGTAATGCGCCGTGGAAAGGGTTGGCGCAAACTGAACAGCTGCCTCGAAGTGAGGCAGGGCAAGCCGGGTCAGACCAAGGTCCATCAGCGCCGAGCCAAGATTCTGCTCGGCAATTCCATTGTGGCTTGTCACGGCCAGCGTGTGGGTGAACAATGAATAGCTATCGCGCCAGTAACGGATCTGAAGAAGCGTCACCGAACTGAACGCAACCAGCAACGCCGCGACACTTGCCACCACAACAGGACGCGTCAGCTTTAGTTGAGCAAAAACGTCCGCCGCGCCCCAGACAGCAATGATGAATAATCCGACGAAAGGCAAATAAGCATACCGGTCTGCCATCGCCTGGCGTCCGACCTGAACGAGGCCAATCATTGGTAGCATGGCGACCAGATACCAGAGCCAACCGACGAGCAGATAGCGATGAGTCTGCCGTTTTTTCCAGGCCAGGCCGGAGATACCGAAAATTAGAATCGCCGACGCGATCACCTTCCAAGCGGCAACCGATCCTTCCGGATACGGGTAGAACACTGCGAGGCGAGAGGGCCAAATCCCTTTTCCAAGATAAACCGCGTAGGAGTAAATCGCGTTTTGAATCCGCAGGCCCAGAGGCAACACTTGGCTCGATCCCAGAGCACCGCCAGCGTGCTGCGCGTAAATCGTAATCCAGGCGCTGGCGGCTGAAAAAGCAAGGAGCGGCAATTTCTCGGGAACAGCCCAGAAGAGGGTGGACGAGGATTCAGAATTCGAAACGAGACGACCGAGCGGCCAATAGTCCCATAGAAGGAACAGGACAGGCAGCGTTACTGCCATGGGTTTGGCTGCGAGCGCCAGCGCGAAGGCCACGAGCACGAGCGAGTAACGCCGCCAATTCCGCTGGCTGGCGTACCATCCGTACGCGAGTATCGCAAGCAAGAGAAAAAACATGGACAATACAGATTTGCGCTCAGCGATCCAAGCCACGCATTCGACATTCAACGGGTGAACCGCAAACAATGCTGCCACCACCGCGCTGCGAATGGAGCATCGAGTTGCCCTCAAAAGCACCAGGAATAAGAGAACGACGTTCAAGGCATGCAAACACACACTGTGAAGATGGTGACCCACGGGATTCTGCCGGAACAATTGGGCGTCCTCCATGTGGGAGATCCATGTGAGCGGGTGCCAGTTGGCTTCCGCGGTCGCGGTGAATGCCCATTTGATGCTTTTCCAGGAAACACCTCCCATGACATGGGGATTCAACGTGACGTAGGGGCCGTCGTCAAAGTTAACGAAATCGTTATTGAACGAGGAAACATAGAGCAGAAGCGTCGCAGCGAAAAGAAACAATGCGACGATAACGGGAGAAGGCCGGGCCGTTAACTTCGAGAGCTGTGATTGCGGTGGAGCTGCTACCTCGAGGCTGGACACCTTGGTATGTTCTATCAGCGGTGCCGGAACCAACAAGTTACCGATGGGTTGAGGGATTTCGAACCCTCTGGCGCTGAAGTGTGATTTCATTTCGGCTCGTTTTCGCGGTATGCCTGAAGGCGATCCCTGAGACGAAACCTGCATTCTTTCTACACCGGTAATTGTTCTTGCATCCAGCCGGGAGTTTCCAGCTTCGGTTCTGTGGTCAGGTCCATTACGAGGCGCTCGAGGACCATGCGCTTGCTGACCGGATTCGAACGAAGGGCGAGGTCGGCTTTGGCAACGAGACGGAGGGCTCGGGTAAGTTCGCGGCGATTCTTGTAGCGGCGGGCTTGGCGGATGATGTCATCGGCGGCAAACGGAGGCACGCGGAATCCCTGCCAGAGCGCGGCCCAGAGCATGCGCTGATCGCGCACATTGCGTTCAAGAATGATGAGCATTTGGCGGAACGTTTTCGCCAGCATGTACACATGGCCAATAGACGCTTCCTCGCCTTCGCCGGAGGCCAGGATCGCATCGAGAACTTCGAGAGCCTTCACGCGGTCCTTGCTGGAAATCGCATCGGTCAGTTCGTAGAGCGACCGTTGCTTTGCGGCTAAGACCATGGTTTCCACGTCGCCGAGCGTAATGCGCTTTTTCTCACCGACATAAAGAATGAGTTTCTCGAGCTCGTTCGAGATCATCATCATGTCGCCACCGACTGCATCGACGAGTTCGCGGGCGCCGTCGGGTTCGATCTTCACTTCGCGACTGGCGCAGAAATCGGTCAGCCAGCGCACGGCTTCCCCCTCCTCCACGCGAGCTAGTTCAACAATGCCGCAGTACTGGCCCAGTGTTTCTCGAATGCGCTGATAGCGTTCTTTGTCCTGCATCTCCATTTTGCGAACGTCGGCGGGAATGCTGATGTGGTCGGCGACGAAGATCAGCAGCGCATCCGGATTCGGCCTATTGCTGTACTCTTCAATCGCCGCGAGCTTTTCTTCGTTCGATCCGCGGCCGAAAAGATTCTTTACGCCCCGAACAAAAAATACCTGGAAGGGGGCCATCAACGACGGGGTGCGCGCGCGGTCAAGAATTTCGGCGAGGTCGTTATCGGCGAGATCGAATTCGAAGAGACTGAAATCACGCAGATCGGCCGGCACGAGGTGTTCAAGAATTGCATCGCGAAAGCGTTTGCGGAAGAAAGCTTCGTCCCCTACGAAGACGTAGGCCGCACGCATTTTGCGGGCCTGCAGGTCGCTGACGAAACGTTCGGCTTGGGCGAAGGCTCGCATTGCGTCTCAAGAAATGCTCTCTCCGACTCTAGCATCCGAGCCGCGATTCGCATAGTAATGGCATCGGAGTCAGAGGCTGCGGACCAGGCACCAGGGGTCAGACATTCACATCACAGCTTGCCCAGTAGTTGCACGATATCGGGTTGCGTCCAATCGATAGGGCCGACGATTTTTCTTCGCAGAATGCCCTGGCGGTCGATGATGTAGCTTTCAGGCCATCCGGAAGTTCCGTACAGTCCGGCGACTTTTTGCTGGGGGTCACGAACAGTTAAAAAGTTGACCCCGTGTTCCTTAAGAAAGTTGTGATAGGCATTGCCGTCGACGTCGATACTTACTCCTACCACTACAATCCCTCGGCCGCGCATTCGTTCCTGCATCCTCATCAGCGAAGGAAGCTCTTCCTGACAGGGCGGACACCAGGTTGCCCAGAAGTTGAGCACGACAACTTGGCCGCGGAATTGATCAAGTGACACTTTGCGGTCAGAATCCTGCACCGTGAATTGTCTTGCGGCACTGCCGATGTGAGCGGGCCGCGTGCCGCTATAACAGCCGATGGCAGACAAGCACGCCGCAAGCGCAGCGATAAGAGAAAACAGCTTCACAAACTAGAATCCCTCCAGAATATTTGACACCAGCGTCCGAGCGAAGTCCTGGGAGAGGCGGCGGAACGCGGGCGTATCCTCTTCAAAAAACGTGGCCAGGTCCTGCGAAACTTCGTACTGTTCGCGGAAGACGTAACTCGGATCCTGATAGAGCACGCGGCCATGGCGGTCGACCAGCTTCACTCGCATGCTGACGACGATGAGCACGCTGGCAGCGCGGCCGGTCGCTGTGTCGTATGCCAGCGGAGTCTCGACCGTTGAGACGACCGTACCGTGCAGGACCGCGTCGGCGTCGTCGGGATCATTCACGATGTGATACCGAGTGCGGGTGGTAAACTCGCGCACCACCGACGCCGTGAGCATCTGCTCGATCCGGTAGCTCAGCGTCTCATTCTTGAATGACGGGATCGCAATGCTTTTGACATCCTGCGGGAGGGCGACGTTGTGGCCGGCGGTGTGATATCCGCAGGCGACACAGGAGGCGAGCGCGATCAGCAAGACTCCGGTCAGGGTCCGCAGATGAGTCATCACTGAATTTTCCCTATCGGACGAGTGGCCGTCATGCTCTCGGCACACTCGACCGCGGTGAGCGCTGAAATACGGAGATTATCGGCCGCAGCCCATAGCCACATGCCGTTGGGATGCACAGGATCGCTCTTGAAGGTCACGTGGATGTCATTCTGACCCGCGGAGCCTACGTTCGTTGGCCAGTCGTCTTCCCCGGCAGAAACGATGGTGTGGTCTCCGGTCAGCACACGCGCGGTTTCCACGACGTCGGCGGCCTGATCGAACTCGAGAAATAACGCTAGCGCGTACCCATGGAAGATTGGAGCCTGCAGCAGGAACAGGGAAGGCTCGACGGCCTGTCCTCCGACAATCTTGCGGAAATGGCGGAGAATACGGGCCTCCACCGAATCAAGTGCCGGCTGTGTTTTCGGGCCGTAACGCGCGATCATGTTGAACGCGACCTGCGCGTCGAAAACATCTTTTGGCAGCGGCTGAAACGAGAGCAGATTCACGGTCTGCTGGTGCAGTTCGTCCATGCCTCGCTGGCCGTGCTCGGAGGCTGGTTCGAATGCGGTCGCGATGGCGCGCTTGATCGCGGCTGCTTTGTTTGCACGCAAGAGCAATAAGGCGAGAGTGATCGCTACCGGATGCGCGGTGACACACGGTCCGGGTTGGAGTTCCGGTTTGACGACCTGCGCGCGCTCGCGCTCAATCCAAAGCGAACGAACTGTGGCTCCGGGCTGATCTTCGAGGACGGCCGATAGGTCGACAATGGTGCTGCCGGCGTCGCGAGCGTCCTTCCAACTGCGGCGCGTGCTCTCGGGATCGGAAGCGAAGAACGTGAAATCGACATGCTCGAATTGCTCGGCCCGGACGCGCTGGATGAAGCTGATCTCGTCGCCCATGGCCTCGAGCTGTCCCATGGATTCGTCATCGTCAAGCAAGCGAATATCCGCTGCTGGAAAGTTGCGCTCGTTCAGGACTTCAGCCAACTCTTTGCCCTTGAGCGATCCGGCGCCCACAATGGCAGCGCGGTAGAGCTTGCCTCGCGCAGCTGGCGGACTTGGAGGTGTGCTACGTGCGGGCTCGCTCATGATGCTTGCGAAGCCTCCTTATAAGGCGGAGGCGGCGGACCATGGTGACGGCGGAATATCCACTGCAAGCGCCAAAAGACTCCGGAAACCATATAGAGCAGGGCAATAGCAAACAGCATTTGCTTCGAGAAGAAAAAGATCAGAGCGAAAAGGCCGGCCAACAGGACGATCAGTCGAAATGGGTGCCGCGAGCGGAAATCAATGTCTTTGAAGCTGTAAAAGCGCCAGGTGCTCACCATGAGATAGCCCACAGTCGCGACCATTGCCGACCATGCCAGCGCTGTGTAGGGCGAGAAGACGGCACGGGGATCCCCGCTTTCAAAGTGAACGACCGCGGCGATGACGCCGGCCCCGGCAGGAATGGGCATTCCCACAAAATACTTCTTGCCGGGACGGCCCGGATTTGAGGGCTGGGGATTCGAAGTGATGTTGAAGCGCGCCAGTCGGCTCGCGCCAGCAATCAAGAAAAGAAAACTCGCGATGGCACCCAGTTGGGTCAGCTTGATGTGTAATTGGCCTTGTGTGAGCCACATCGGCGGGATGAGGTGAAATCCCCAGGTCCAGGCCAGCATCGCGGGCGCGACGCCGAAGGTGATGGCATCGGCCAGAGAATCGAGTTCGCGACCAAACTCACTGGTGGTGCCCGTCATGCGCGCGATGCGTCCGTCGAGTCCGTCGAAGAGGACTGCGAAGCCGATGGCCTTGGCCGCGTTGTCGAGATGCCAGAAATCGGTAAGCGTGGCGTGCATGACCTCGAGAATGGCATAGTAGCCCAGCGCCATGTTCGCCGTGGTAAACAGCGACGGCAGGATGTACATGCCCTTGCTCTGGCGACGCCGCGGCCGGGTTGGGGTCTGGCTCATCGGCGCTCTCCGTGGGATGCGGCCGCAGTTCCGGCACCGAGAGTTTCGCGCGCTGGCAGGTAGGCTAGTATGGTCGCGCCGCCCTTCACATTGTCTCCAACTTTCGCGTTGGCTCGAGCGGAGGCGTCGAGTACTACATCGACACGCGATCCGAACTTGATCAGGCCGACACGCTGGCCCCGTTCCAGACGATCCCCGACTTTTGGCTTGAAAACGATGCGGCGTGCCAACAGACCTGCAATTTGCTTGAAGACGACAGTCTGGCCATCGCCCTCCACGCTGACAGCGTTCTGCTCGTTCTGATCTGCGCAGTTTGGGCTTCGCGCGTCGAGAAACTTCCCGCGCTGGTAACGAATATCGCGCACGACGCCGGCTATCGGCGCGCGGTTTACGTGAACGTTAAAGACACTCAAAAAAATGCTGAACCGCAGCCAGTCTTGATTGCCAATCCTCACGGTAGAGATATCAGTGACTTTTCCGTCTCCGGGGGAAACCACTGCCCCCGGTTCAGAAGGAATAGTGCGCTCGGGGTCGCGGAAGAACCACAAGAAGAACGCTGCCAGAAGAATCGGAATAATCGCCCACGCCGGGTTCGTGAGCCAGCCCAGCAGAACGGCAGCGGCAATCAGCGGCAGAGCGTAGAAATAACCATCGCGAACCATGGGGAGTTATTTCATTATAGCTGGCAGCGTTAACCAGCGCATCCGGGTAAAGCGTCGTAAGTATAAATAAAAAAAGGCGCTTTATCGCGCCCTGCGGAAGGTAAAATTGTCCGAGGCGGCAGCTGCCGCCGAGGCTGTGGCCAGAATTCAATTACGCTACGTTGACGCCGTATTGCTGCCGATACTCCCGCTCGATGGACTCCATCTGATCTTTGAGGCGGAGTTTCAGCTTTTTCAGACGCACTTCTTCGAGTTTTTCGTCTTCGCTGAGATAGCGTTTTTGGGTGAGTGAATCGAGACGTTGTGCGTATTGCGTGTGCTCAAGAGCCAGCCGACGAAACTCTTCGTGACTGGTCAGGAGTTGGTCTTTCGAAGTCAGCATCCAGCAGACCTCCAAACCGGGATTATTGGGCCAAGGTAGCACACGCGTGAAATCGTAGCAATGCCAAAAAATTGTGCAGTTTCGTTTTAGCGGAGGTCGTGGCGATAAAGGATGGCATCCTCTATCGGATTGCTGTAGTAGGACTTACGGCGCCCCTGCTGCTGGAACCCGGCATTTTCGTAGAGGCAACGGGCGGGGGCGTTCGATTCGCGAACCTCAAGAAACACGGTCTGACTGTTTGTTTCACGCGCAACAGCGAAAAGCGATGCCAGCAGGCGCTTACCGATTCCTCTGCGCTGCGCGGCAGGAGCTACAACGATGTTTTCGAGCTCCCAGTCGGGAGCCAAGTGGCAGGCAACGAGGAAGCCACTCAATGAGATCACGGATGAGATTTCGTCTTCCGATACGAGCGCAAGGCTATGAGCAGGACCATCCGCCGAAAACAGTCTCTGGTATTGATCACGGCTCCACTGGGCTGCGGAGGGCGAGACCGCGGCAAGACTCGTCATCCAATCGACATCGTCAGGGGTGGCAGCGCGGATTTTCACTGGGCGAATGTCAGGACTTCGAGGGCGGGTTCGCAAAGATCTCGGCGTCAGTGCGGCGGATGTAATTCGCGTCGAGCCGCACGGGATCGACGGTTTCGCCCGCTCGCAGTTTTTTCCAGCCAAGGCGGGTAATCACCCCGGAGCTAATCGTATCGACCAGCCTAAAAGTGAGACCGGCGTCACGCGCCAGATCCGCGATCTTTTGGTCTGCTGTCACTACACTGGCTTTGCAGGCGGATTCGAGAAATTCTTCTTTCGACAGCAATTGTTCGCGAATCACACGATTCGCGTTGGTGAATTCGTATTCTCCAGCGAAGATTTCACCGCGGCCTGCATCCATAGCAGACATAACTTTACCGCTTCCGGCATTGGGCCATGCAAGCACTTCCAGCAATGACACCGAAACGATTGGCTTCGCCAGAATTTCCCCCAATGCTTTGATTGCTGCCAGCCCCACGCGGAGTCCGGTAAACGAGCCGGGGCCGGAAACGACGATGAAGGCCTCGATCTGCGTCTTGCTGAATCCGTGCTTGGTCAGCAGCGCGTCGATCTGAGGTACAAGCTGCGCTGAGAATGTTCCGCCCGTAAGCGGGGCCGATTCCATGATGTGAACTTCGTTCGAGCCTTCGTCTGCGCGCGCCAAGGCGACGCTTCCGTTCCTGCCCGACGTGTCGGTGACGAGTAGAAGCATCTTTGATTGTGATCCGTGAAATCCAGGCAAATCCGTGCCTGATTTAAGCCTGCACCAGTTCCAGCAGCACTCCACCGGCGCTCGACGGATGCACGAAAACATATTGATGCCCGGCAGCCCCGGTCTTGATCTCTTCCGAGACAAGCCGCACTCCATCCTTCTTCAAGCGGTCGACCGCAGCGGGCAAGTCGGGCACTTTCAGGCAAACGTGGTGCAATCCTTCGCCACGCTTGGCAATGAATCTCGCGATGGTCGAATTCTCGGAGGTCGCTTCGAGCAGTTCCAAACGACTCTCTCCCACCGGAACCATGACGAGCTTTACCTGCTCGTGATCGACCGTTTCTTCCGGAGTAACACTCAGGCCGAGCTTTTCATAGATCGCCTTCGCCGCCGAAAGCGACTTCACCGCGATGCCGAGATGATCGATGCTGCAATCCACTTTGCCCTTTAGTGCCCTCGGTTAACAATTACCACAAAGGCCACGAAGTCACACGAAGGAAAGCTAACGCTTGCCGGCGATTTCTTCTACCAGCGTGTACGGATCTCTCTTGTGCTCGGCAACCTCAGCGGCAAGCTGGCGCAGATTTCCGTCCGACATCTGAGCGCGCGCTTTCTCGAGCATCGCGTCACGCAGCATTTCGATCAGCCGCTCCTGCCAGTTTTCGACGCTTTTCTGCAGTGCGCGATTCTCTTTCTGCAAATAAGCCTCGTAGTCGGCCACAGCGATAGCCAGTTCCTCGACGCCCTTCCCTTCGCTCGCTACCGTCTTCACAATAGGCGGGGTCCAGCCGTCGTTGCGCGTGGCCAGCGATTGCAGCGCGCGAATTTCCCGCTCGACGCGCTCGGCCCCATCGCGATCGCTCTTGTTGATCACGAAGATGTCGGCAATCTCCATGATGCCGGCCTTGATCGTCTGGACGTCATCGCCCATGCCGGGAACGAGAATCACAATCGTGATGTCGGCCAAGCGGACGATCTTGACCTCGTCCTGACCGACGCCGACCGTCTCGATCAGAATTATGTCGCGGCCCGAAGCGTCGAGCACGGTGGCTACATCGGCGGTGGTGCGGGCGAGGCCGCCGAGCGATCCGCGCGTGGCCATGCTGCGGATGTAGATGCCCGGATCAGCAAAGTGATCCTGCATGCGGATGCGGTCGCCGAGGATGGCTCCGCCGGTGTATGGACTGGTGGGGTCAACCGCGATGATACCGATGGTGTAGTTTTCGTCGGGTGGCCCATTCAAGATGCGTTCTTTGCGGCTTGAGTGGGGATTTGTCATCTTCCGATACAGCTTGGCGAGTTGATCGACCAGCGTGCTCTTCCCGGCTCCGGGAGCGCCGGTCAGGCCGATCACGTGGGCCTGGCCCGTATGCGGGAACAGAGCCTTGAGGAGATCGGACCATCCGGGCGCACGGTTTTCGACAGTGGAGATAGCGCGGGCGAGAGCGCGCGGGTCGCCGGAACGGAGCGTGTCAATCCAAGCCTGGATGCTGTCGTTCAAGCTGTCAGTTTAAAACACGAAGGGAAGCAAAGGACATAGCTTGGACGTGATGTGCCGTGGGGCCCTGAAAGATTGGCTTTGAACACTACGGGAGGGAAAGCAACGTGAGTATGCCTTCCTCGATTGTTGCCAGTTGACGACCGTCCGGTGACAGCGCTCCGTTGGGCGAGCCCTTTTTCAGAGCATGCTCGAAAATCATGCGCTTCGAAACCAGATCGTAGATGAAAATTTCGTCGTAGTAGGGCCATTCCGAGGTGAACTTCTCTCTCCGCAGAGCGCTTATAGCCAAACGGGTGTGATCGTCGGAAAGACCGACAAACTGGGGAAGTTGGAACGTGCTAGGCGCTGGAATTCGTAAGTTGAGCAGGCTATGTGATTTCGAGTCGACAATGTATAGGCGATCACCCGAGGCGTAAGCCAGTGAATCCTTTTCTATGAACGCAAGCGGATCACAAGCTGAGAGTTGGTCGAGACCATGCCACACTACTCGAGCAGACATGACGTGAGAAGCGCCTCTACAATTCCCCGAAAGGAGGTAGACTAGCTCATCTTTGCCAAATACGGCTTGCGACTTGATCGGATATGAAAGGCTGGCGGACTCTTCAAGCGAGCTGCCGTCTTTGAAGTGCGCCGTGCGGTCTCCTGATTTTTCATCAACTGTCAGGATGACGAGTTGATTCAAAATACGATTGAACCTAACCCCGGTCGTGCCCGGAGCCAGCGGAATAGAGCGAAGTGGTTGGAGGCTCGAATTGTAGAAGTTAAGCGCGCCTTCTCTTCCGAAAAGTACACCCCCGTCTGGTCCGTTCGTTATATCAAATGCCTTCGGGTCTGCGTGGACAACTAGTTGGGTCTCAGAGCGGTTCTGCTCAGTGTTGAAAACCATCAGCGTAACAGAGTGATCGTGCTGGGACTGCGCCGGAACTAGCTGATCGAAGAAAAGCGCGATTCGACTGTTAGCGATATAGAAAACGCCCGATAGCACATCTTCCGAGCCCACCGGAAACCCGTAATGATGTAAGTCAACTGTCCGTCTGGATGGATGTGATGCTGGCGATGCGGGGAATGCGAATGCTAACGTCGCGAGCACGGAACTTACTATGAAGATCCAACTCAACCGATTCGTCTTTTCAGGCATACAATGTACTGGCCCGCAGAAGCCTCCTCCCCATACTTTAGCGCAAGATTCGCGCTCCTTTTAGTGATGATAGTAACTTACGGCAGGCGTCTGCTCCCAGGCCAAAAGTGGTTAGTCTTTCAGCAACTGCCTCGCAATCACTAACCGCTGGATCTCGCTAGTCCCTTCACCGATGGTGCAGAGCTTCACGTCGCGATAGAACTTCTCGGCCGGATAGTCTTTGATGAACCCGTAGCCGCCGTGAATCTGCACACTCTCATTGGCGCATCGGACGGCGACTTCGCTGGCATAAAGCTTTGCCATGGACGATTCCTGCGTGGTCTTCATGCCGGCATCTTTCATCGAAGCGGACTTCATAGTCAGCAGGGTCGCCGCTTCAATTTCAGTGGCCATGTCGGCCAGCTTCCACTGAATGGCCTGAAAGTCGCTGATAGCTTTGCCGAACTGATGGCGCTGCTTGGAGTACTTGAGCGCGCACTCGTACGCTCCTTCCGCCATGCCGAGCGACAGCGCAGCGATCGAGATGCGGCCTCCGTCAAGAACGCGCATCGCGTCGGGAAATCCCTGGCCTTCAGCGCCGAGAAGATTTTCGGCGGGAATGACGCAATCTTCAAAAATCAATTCCGCCGTATCGCTGGCACGAAGGCCAAGCTTGTTTTCTTTTTTGCCAGGACGAAATCCCTTGGTGTCTTTTTCTACGACGAAGGCCGAGATGCCGTGCGTATGCGCCGCCTTGTCTGTCACGGCCAGGACGACTACCACGTCCGCATAATGTCCGTTGGTGCAGAAAGTCTTGGTGCCGTTCAGGACCCAGCTGTTGCCTTTGCGGACGGCAGTCATGCGGGCGCTGCCCGCGTCCGACCCGGAGGAAGGCTCGGTCAGTCCCCAGGCGCCGACGAACTCCCCCGTTGCCAGCTTGCTGACATATTTCTTCTTCTGCACTTCATTGCCGGCGAGGAAGATGTGATTCGAGCACAGCGACGTATGCGCCGCTACGATGATGCCGACCGATCCGTCGACGCGCGAGAGTTCCTCAATCGCGGTGACGTACTCGACGTAGCCCATGCCCGCGCCGCCGTACTCGGGCGGAAAGATCACGCCCATCAGTCCCATTTTGCCTAGCTCTTTGATGGTGGCGAGCGGGAATTCGCCAGCCTCGTCCCACTTCATGACGTTGGGCTTGATCTCGCGCTCGGCAAACTCGCGCACGCTTTTCTTCAATTGCAATTGTTCGTCGTTCAGTTGGAAGTCCACCATGCCTCCCTTAGAATCGGGTGCGGCTGCCGCCTTCGCTGAAGGAGTTTCAGCAAAACCCCGAATTTTTGATTAGAACATAGCGCCGGAGTGGGAAGAAGTTACGTCCGGAGGAGAAAGGAGCGAGGTGGGTCGAGCCGCATGAACACTGGCGATTCTGCGTCTCTGCGCGTCCCACCCAACCGACCGGATGGTTTGGCATTTGCGCCGTTCTTCTGGAACCCGCGCCGATATCCGACGAAAATTATACGCTGATGCGGTTGCCCTGGATGTGAGGCGGCGCAAGAAACGCTTCGAACACTTCATTGGAGAGGAGGCACCCGCGCGAAGTGAGCCGGATGATTTCGCCCTGTTGCTCGAGGAGCCCGCACTCGCACTGGTCGGCGATTATGCCTCGGAAGTTAACCAGCAATTGCGTGCCGAAAGCCGCTTCAAGTTTCTTGAGATTCACGCCGCTGTTCAGTCGCAGGCCAAGAAAGAAAGATTCCTCCAGGGCGGCGGTGCAGGAGATTTCCGTCTTTTGAAGCGGCGCGCCGGGGACGTATCTTTCGAGAGAGTCGGCGGTTGCGAAGCGGACCGCCTCGACTGTTGGCGAGGAAGAAAGCAGCATGGAATGCGCGTCGACGCCGAATCCGAGATAAGGCCGGCGTGTCCAGTACTTTAGATTGTGGCGCGATTCGAATCCGTTGCGCGCGAAGTTGGAAATCTCATACTTGACGATTCCGGCGTCTTCCAGAGTCTCGTAAGCCGCGAGATAAAAATCAGCAGTAGCGTCTTCGTCGGGAACAAACGGTGCGTGGTAGCGCGCGCCGCCGGCAATTAGTTCTCGGCCCAAACGAGAGTCTTCGTCGACCTCGAGCATGTAGACGCTGACGTGCGGTGCGCCGGTCGCAATCGTTTTACTCAGGGACTCTCGCCAACTTTCAGCGGCCTGATGCGGAAGGCCCGCGATAAGGTCGATGTTGATGTTCGTAATTCCAGCCGCGCGCAAACGGGAAATGTCGTCGAGAACGGTGGCGTGTTTATGCAAACGCCCGACCGCTGCGGCTTCCTGATCAATGAACGACTGCACACCGAGGCTGACTCGATTGACACCGCAGCGAAGCAATGTATCCACCACGGCCGGCAGGAGCGTCCCGGGAGCGCACTCGACAGTAATCTCAGCCTCCGAAGCTACAGAAAACTGTGCGCGTAAGGCTTCAAACATTCTGCGCAACTGATCCGGTTCTAGGACCGTGGGCGTACCGCCGCCGAGATAAATGGAGTCGACTTCCCGTTCGATCCGGCCACCCATCTCCTGCGCCGTTTGCTGCGCGTTGCTGATATCGAGACAGACGCGATCCACATAGCGGTCGAACACGGCGCGCGAAAACACGTCCGACGCGAAATTGCAATAGCTGCACTTCGTGCGGCAAAACGGGATGGAAATGTAAATACCCAGGCTCACTCAGCTCATTATCCCACCCCAAAGCTTTTCCATCCTCGCCGCCGTTTCTGCCATCTATTTGAGGTAACCTGTGAAAGGCGCTCTCAACGCCTTTGTACCGGGGGATCTCGCGACCAGGAATCGATGGCCCAGGAAGAGGAAATATTAGGGAAAGCGTACGACAGCCGGCTGATGCGGCGGCTGCTGACCTACCTGCGTCCATACCAATGGCCGCTCGCGATTGCCCTGGTCTCGATCATTCTGAAGTCGTTCTCCGACATTCTGGGACCTTACCTGATCAAAGTCGCCGTCGACCGCTACTTGGCTCCGGTGAAAAATGCGGCCTCAGGGCTGTGGAGCTGGCTGAGCCCCGATCCGATGCATGGCATTGCGCAGATTTCGGGAATCTACTTCGCGATGCTGCTGATCACTTTCGTGCTCGAGTTTCTGCAGACCTATTTCATGCAGTGGATCGGGCAGAAGGTGATGTTCGATCTTCGCAGCCAGATTTTTCGACACCTGCAGCGAATGCACGTCGCGTTTTACGACAAGAATCCTGTTGGACGGCTCGTGACACGTGTGACAACGGACGTGGACGCGTTGAACGAGATGTTCACCTCCGGCGTGGTCTCGATCTTTGAAGATGTCTTCGTGCTGATCGGAATTATCGGCATCATGCTGTGCATGAACTGGAAGCTGGCTCTGATCACGTTTGCAGTGCTGCCGTTCATTGGGATCGCCACCAAGATCTTTCGCGACGAGGTGCGGGATTCGTACCGGCGCATCAGGGTGGCCATCGCTCGGATCAATTCCTATCTGCAGGAGCACGTCAGCGGAATGGTCGTGCTCCAGCTTTTCAACCGGGAACGCCGGGCCTACAAGCGTTTTTCGGAGATCAACCTCAGCCACATGGACGCCTATAAGGACGCGATCCTGGCGTATGCGATTTACTATCCGGTGGTCGATTTTTTCTCTGCCATCGCGATTGCGTGTGTGATCTGGTACGGCGGTCAGGACATTCTGCGGCACATCCAAGTCACGAGCCTCTCGCTGGCGTTCACGCCGCATCTCGCATTGAAGCCTGTGACGGACTATGCCTCTCTTGGCGTGCTGATCGCGTTCACCTTTTATGCGCAACGCTTTTTCCGTCCGATCATGGATTTCAGCGAAAAGTACAACATCCTGCAGTCGGCAATGGCGGCGAGCGAACGCATTTTCAAGCTGCTGGATACGCCGGTTGACGTCGTTTCTCCAGCAGTAACAAAGAAGCCAGAGGGGCCTGGCCGTATCGAGTTTGACCATGTGTGGTTTGCCTATCGCGATGTTGAGGAAAAAGAAAGCAAGGCTGACAGTCATAGCAAAGACCGTGTGGAAACACCCGATTGGGTGTTGCGCGATGTCAGTTTCGCGATTGAGCCGGGCGAAACGGTCGCTGTGGTCGGCCACACGGGGGCGGGCAAGACCACCCTCATTTCCCTGCTGATGCGCTTCTACGACGTGCAGAAAGGCGCCGTTCGGATCGATGGGCTTGATGTCAAAGATATGGATCTCAACGATCTCCGCTCGCGTTTTGGCGTGGTGCTGCAAGATCCATTTCTTTTCACCGGGACGATTGGAGGCAACATCAGACTTGGCACCGAGCGCATTCAGGATGAACACATCGAGCGAGCCGCGCAGGACGTGAACCTCGCCGATTTCATACAAGCGTTACCAAAAGGATTCAACGAGGAGGTTCGTGAGCGCGGGTCTACGCTCTCGACGGGCCAAAAGCAGTTGATTTCTTTCGCTCGGGCTCTGGCGCATGAACCGAAAATTCTGATCCTCGACGAGGCTACATCGAGCGTCGATACGGAAACAGAGTTCCGCGTACGCGAGGCACTTGCCCGGATGGTGGAAGGGCGCACGTCGCTGATCATCGCGCACCGGCTGTCTACCATTCAGCGCGCAGACAAGATCATCGTCATGCACAAAGGCCAGGTGCGCGAGATGGGGACCCATCAGGAGTTGCTGGCTAACCGCGGGATTTATTACAAGCTCTATCAACTCCAGTACAAGGATCAGGAGATTCCCACCAGCAGTTCGCAAGAATCACAACCCACTTCCACCGTCAGCGCGGACGACTAAGGGCTAGCGCCTCCGACCAAAGACCATTCTCTCGCTTACAATGCTGTGTGCTCATCCTGATCTCGGCCGGCGAAGCTTCGGGGGAAATGTATGGCGCGCAGCTGATTGAGGCCCTGCGGCGGGCGGCTAAGCGAAATCCCGCGGAGCTGCACTCTGCCGGCCCCCTCGACTCCACTCGGGGCAGGCTGACGGGAAATGATTCCGCGCAAGATCTTTCCTTTTTCGGCGTGGGAGGCGATCGGATGCGCGCTGCAGGCTGCCATACCGTGGTCGATGCCAAAGATCTGGCCGTCGTAGGCATCACCGAAGTCGTGAGCCATTTGCCCAAGATTCTCGGGCTCTACAAACATCTCATCCGCCAAGCCGACCGGCGCAAGCCGGATCTCGCCATTGTGATCGATTCCCCAGCGTTTAACTGGCGGGTGGCCCGCCAGATGAAGCGGCGTGGCATTCCGACGGTATATTATGTCGCTCCGCAGTTCTGGGCGTGGCGCCAAGGACGTGTGCGGCTGATCCGAGATTATATCGACAAGGCTCTGGTGATTTTCCCCTTCGAAGAAAAGTTCTACCGAGATCGGGGTGTCGATGCGACTTTTGTGGGACATCCGTTGTCGGAGTTGCCTCATCCGACAATCTCCCGCGAGGACTACGCGCCGCAGTTCCGGCTGGATCCCTTAAAGCAATGGATCACGCTCATGCCGGGCAGCAGGGTCAAGGAAGTCCGAATGAATCTGCCGACGATTCTGGAGTCGGTGGCTCTCCTGGGCGAAGGATACGAATTCTTGCTGCCCATAGCTCCAACGCTCGATCGAGACCTTCTCTCAGGGCACCTCGGAAGCCGGCAAATCACGCTCGTTCCTGAAGCGCTTCCTGCGCTCTACTATTCGCGAGCTGGAATAGTTGCCAGCGGCACCGCAACCGTCGAGGCGGCGATGATGAATACTCCGTTCGTGATGGTCTACCGCGTCTCTCCGCTGACGTATCTGCTGGGAAAGCCGCGGGTCAAGGTTCCACGATTTGCCATGGTGAATCTGATTGCCGAAGAGGAGGTCGTGCCGGAGTTGGTTCAGAAGGACTTCACAGCGACGAATGTGGTAGCACGTTTGAGAGAGATTCTGATCGATGGCCCGGCCCGGGATCGCATGCTGGAGGGACTGGCGCGGGTAAAGACTCGGCTCCGAGGCCGGGAATCCGGGGCGCGCGGGAGGCAGCATCCTGCCGACCAGGCCGCTGAGATCATCCTGGGTCAGAGATCGGCGCGCAAAAGCCGCTCAGAATGAGCCGCTAAGGGAGGCCGTGCTTGTGCTCCCAGCATCTTTTGCGTCAGAATCTTCATCATAGAAAATGGGTTATCATTCCCTGGAGATTCTCCTGAATGTCGATTGACCGGCGGCGCTGGTTCGGCGTCCTCACTACGTCCCTGACCCTGTCCCTGTTGGCCTTGTTTGCGACGCCTTCTTGGGCGGCGCAGGAAAAGGCCCACCTCCGGGTCGATGACTATCAGATCAATGCGGTTCTGGATCCACACCTTCACCAGATCACCGCAACGGCGAAGGTTAAGTTCACGGCTTTACAGGATCTAAGCGTCGCGATTTTCGAACTGCACAACGACCTGCGGGTCACCAAGGTTGTCGACGAAAAGGGCCAGCAACTCTCGGCAGAGCGCGTCACGCAGGATTCGACTGTCCGCGTGCCGCTCCCCTCAGGATTGGCAAAGGATGCCACGACAAGTCTCACCTTTGAATACGAAGGCCAGCTGCAGAATGCCGACAACAGCCCGGTTCCGGGTCTTAGCCTAGCCTATATCGGCGACGATACCAGCTATCTGCTCTATGCGGGTCGTTGGTTTCCGGTGAGCGGATTTGGGCTCAATCGCTTTACCTCGACGATCACCGTCACGTTGCCGGCGCACATGGCAGTAATCGGAAGCGGCAAGGAAACGGTCACAGAGCATGCGGCGTCGAATAAGCCGAATGCCAGTCCTTTGCCAACGAAGACGTACACTTTCGTTTCGGACAAGCCGAGCTTCCCGGGAACGATCATTGCCGGCATTTTTCAGGAATACAAGAGCGACGAAGCCGGCATGGATTTGCACGTCTTTTTCAAGCCCACACATCAGAATCTGGCTCCGGCGTACACGAACACGGCGGTTCAGGAGTTCACCTACTTCATCACGCTCTACGGGTTGCCGCAATCGCAGAAGCTGAATGTGGTCGAACTTCCCGGCGACACGCTGCCGTACGCATGGGCTCCGCAGATTGTTGGCCTGGCTGGTCCCTCGATTACCGAGAAGACAAACTATCGCCTGCTGGCGGATGGCATTGCGCACCAGTGGTGGGGAGTCTCGGTAAGCCCAGCGACGAAAGATGATTGGTGGATCAGTGACGGCTTCTCGCGATATTCCGAAGCGATGTACGTTGAAAATGCAGCGGGCGCAGCAGGCCTGGAAGAAGCAGTGAAGGATATGTCGGTTGGGGCTTTAGCCTACGACACCGTGCCGCTTTCGAGCGTCGCCCAGCTAGACATTTTCTCGACGGAATTTCAATCTCTCGCGACCGACAAGGGCGCGATGATTCTGCATATGCTCCGCTGGGTGCTGGGAGAGGACAAGTACAACAAGACAATGCGCGAGTTCGCCAGCACCTACGCGGGGAAGTCGGCCACGACCGATGATTTCCGCGCTATTGCCGAAAAATATTACGGTAGCCAGTTGACATGGTTCTTCTCGCAATGGCTGGATTCCACCGGCGCGCCGGAATTCAAACTCAAATACACCGTTTATCGCCTCGGAGGCGCTGCGGCGGATCCGAAATCGGCGGACAAGGTGCCGGGCTTCCGCGTGACGGGAGAGGTTTCACAGGACCTCGATCTGTTCCGCATGCCGGTTGATTTGAGAGTGGACACTGACGGAAAGACAGAAAACAAGAACATCGAGGTGGTGGGAACGAACTCGCCTTTTTCGATCGATACATTTGGCAGGCCGCGCAAGATTTCGATCGATCCAGACAACCATGTTCTGACGAACTCCAGCGATGTAAAGCTGCGAGCCTCTATCCTGCGAGGACAAGCTCTGCAGCAGCAGGGCGATCTGTCCGGCGCGCTGACCGAGTTCAACAAGGCGCTCGACCTCAACAAGAACAGTTCGCTCGCCCACTATCGCATCGCGGAAGTTTTCTTCCTGCAGCGGAATTACCAGTCCTCGGCCAATGCTTATCGGGAATCGATCGACGGCGATGGCGACCCTCGGTGGACCGAAGTCTGGAGCCGCATTCAGCTGGGAAAGATTTTTGACATCACCGGGCAGCGGGAACGCGCCGTCAATGAATATCGCCAGGCGCTGCAGACCAACGACAATACATTCGGCGCACTGGAAGAGGCGCGTCGATATCTTCAGAAGGCGTACGAGCGCCCGAAACCGCAAAATCAATAGAAAGGCCAGATGTGGGCGGGATTTCCCGTGAATCAACTATTCGCGGACCCAGCGCTCTGCCTGCTCGAAAGATTCGAAAATTTCTATGTTTCGTTTTGGGCGGAGGATTCTGTGCATTCGCGCAGCATGGCTCTGAAGTGTATTTTGCACCACGAATGCTCGCCTTGCTTCCCACGAGAATGGATCAATCTTGTCCGCAAGCCTGAGGAAGTCATCTGCCTGCAAATTGATCTCTCGGACCTTTCGCAGATCTGCTATCTCTCCGAAGGTGGGCCGAAACGCGGGATGGGCTTGTAGATCCGCCGCATATTGGGTGATCTTCTGAACCGTTACCTCGCTGATGAATCGGACAACAACCAACCGCTTTTCTGAGTCAATTTCGAATCTTGCAGGTAAATCGTCCTGCGATTGACGGGTGCTATACGGATCTTCTTTCCGGTTCATCACTATGATTTCAGCCAAAACGCGCCTCTGGTGTTGAAAATGAGGTGTACCTGAATTGATCGGCAAACGACCGTAAATCTTCATTAGCCCCGCTATTGAAAGCTTCAACAAATTGGGTACCTAGGGGCCTTTTCCAAATTCTTCTAAGCCTCGGCTAACCTTTTTTGAATTCGCCGGGTCTAAGTTTGTACATGCCAGCGGGAACTTCTGAGAGTCCGGCTGCGTATTTCTGATCAGATGGTTAGGCGGGATTGAGACCCCTCGCCTGAGCGTTACCCGGGTGCCCCCACGCTCCTCCCCGGAGGCGTGGGGGCATGATTTTCTTGGAAACACATTTGCCTGTTCGCCAGCAGTTTTGAAAACGGCCGGGTCCATGGAGAACTCCATCCCCTTCCGCTAAAATCCACGGATGCCTCAGAACAGCCGCCTCGATCGCGTCCTGGCTCAACTCCATCTCTATGAACATCCCCTGTTGACTTTTTCCGCGCGTGCGAAAGGCGACGGAGTGGAGGTCATCATCAAGTTCAAGGACGAAAGCATTCCGGTGCACACGTACTATTTCGATCTCCATCCGCGGGATCTCGACGACCCGCAATTTGAATGGAGTTTCCAGCGCCAACTTTACGATGCGCTGCACGATTACTTCGTCGAGATGTTCATCCGCACACCGCAGGACCGCATTGACCGCCAGAGGAAAGGCCTGTGAACAAACTACGAGGGATCATCGAAAAAGAGATCCGCGATCGCGGACCGATTCCCTTTTCCCGGTATATGGAGCTGTGCCTCTATCATCCGGAACTCGGATATTACTCGCGCAATGCATCGCAATTCGGCAAGGCAGGGGATTTCTTCACATCGAGCGATGTCCACGCTGTTTTCGGACGGCTGCTGGCGCGGCAGTTCGACGAGATGTGGCGGGCAATGGGCTTACCTGAACGCATTGCGGTGAAGGAACTTGGGCCCGGACGCGGCCTTTTTGCCCATGATGTGCTGGACTGGTCGGAAAAGAAGTTTCCCGGATTTTTCCAGGCCCTGCAGTTTCTGCTGGTCGAACAATCGCCTGCTTTGCGCGAGAAGATCAGCCAAACGCTGGACCAGCATTTTGTGTCAGGTAAGGCGGCGTTCGCAACACCTGAGGAGGATCCGGAAGTGCCGATCGTCGTTTTTGCCAACGAATTTTTCGACGCACTGCCAGTAAAGATCGTAAGCTCTCGAGGCTCGTTGCGAATCACGGCGCAGAATGGACGGTTTGTAGAAACCTGGGACAAAGCTTCGGCAGACGAGTTGGAATTCCTTGACCGTTATTCCGTACATCCGGAGGCAGGCGAGCGAATCGAGGTTCCACTCCAATCACAAGCCGCGATGCGATCGGCTGCTGCCGCAATCGACAACGGATTTGTGATCATCGTCGATTACGGCTATATGCGCGAAGAGCAACTGGCTGGACGTCATCGCGGGACTCTGAAAGCCATTCGGCAGCATTCTGTAAGCGGAAATCCGTATGAAGCTCCGGGGGAGCAGGACATCACGGCGGATGTTAATTTTTCGGCGCTCGCAGCCACCGCCGAGCAATGCGGGATGCATGCTCAAAAACTGATTACGCAATCGCAGTTCCTGATGGGGATTGGGGAGGCGAATCAGCTTGCCGATGCGTTCGAAGATGCTCATTTGCCCCAGGAGAGGGCGAAGGTCGCGTTGCAACTGAAACATCTCGTGACACCTGCAGGTATGGGCGAGAGCTTTCACGTGCTCGTGGCCAGCAAGGGGATCGATCCGCAGAAAGCTTCAGCTCTTTCCGGCCTGAGCTTTGGACGCCGGTAGCATGAGAAAGAAACTATTTCGCGGAAACGGACTTCGCGTCCTTTGCCTCTGGATATTCATACACTCCCCGCCCTGACTTTCGTCCCAGCCGCCCGGACTTGACATACTGGACCAGAAGCGGGGCTGGACGATACTTTTCCCCCAGCGATTTGTGCAGATACTCCAAAATGCTCAGGCGCGTGTCGAGGCCCACGAGATCGACCAACTCGAACGGCCCCATCGGATGATTCAGTCCCAGCTTCAATGCTTTGTCGATGTCCGCCGCCGTGGCAATTCCCTCCTGCAGCATATAGAACGCTTCGTTACCGATCATGGCGTTGATGCGGCTGGTAATGAAGCCGGGAGATTCGCGGATGACGACAACCTCTTTGCCCATTCGCTTTCCAACCTCAACTGCGGTACCGAGAGTTTCGTCATCGGTCTCGAGCGCACGAACGATCTCGAGAAGTTTCATTTTGTGGACAGGATTGAAAAAGTGCATTCCGACGCACTTTTTGGCGCGATAGGTCACGCTGGCAATTTCGGTGACGCTCAGAGAAGAGGTATTGGAAGCAAGGATTGTCGAAGGGCGGCAGATTTTGTCGAGAAGAGTGAAAATCTCGATCTTCGACTCCATCTCCTCAGGAACCGCTTCGATGACGAGGTCAGCCTCGCGGGCGGCTTCCTCGACCGAGCCTGCGTACTCGAGGCGGTGAAAGGCGGAATCGGCATCGGGAGCGGTGACCTTGCCCAATTCTACGGCTTTGTCGAGATTGGCGCGGATCTCGGTTTCCGCCTTTCGTAGTGCTCCCGGAAGTACGTCCTCGAGGATGGTGCGATATCCGCCGAGCGCGGCAGCATGCGCAATGCCACGGCCCATAATTCCGGCGCCGATGACTGCAAGCGTTTGGACCTGCGCCACCTACTTGTCCGCCTTTTCCAGTTCAGCCACCGCATTGTTCACGGCAGTCGCAGCACTGCGGAGACATTCGGCGAGGCGTTTGCGCTCCTCGGCACTCATGCCGGGGATATAGATGGCGATCCGGCGCAGGGTCGCGTTAATGTCGTCCACATAATTCATCGCGCGAATAAGTTCACCAGTTGCAACGGCCATGATGCTCCTTTTGATTTCCAGTCTGCAGTCGAACCTCCTATTGTGGACGCGCTTCGTGCTTTTAGTAAAGTCAGACGCAAAAACGAATTAACCACCGGGGACACGAAGGCGCACAAAAGCACTACCTGGGACCGCAGGATCCAACTGCATTTAGCACAAACTCCGCTCTTTTTTCGACCGATGCGCGAGGAAGTTCGATCAGTTCATATCCAAGTTCTTCATACGTAGTGACCATCGCGTCGTACGTGCGGACAGCTTCCGCGAAATCCTGTTTGCGCTCGTGGTCTTGCACAAAGATCTCGTCCCAGGGTGGAGCGATGAAGACCTCCCGCTTGTAGCGGAACATCTCCGCCGCTTTGCGAAAGTGTGCGGGCACGGGCAGATTCATCACTCGCAAGTATCCAATAATGTCAGGAACTCCGCGATCAAAGAACACAATTCCGGAAATTCGCTGCGCAATACGGTAGGACCGCATCTCCCAGCCGAGCATGAGTGCTGCGAAACTGGACCGGTCTTTCCATGGCAGAGCATTCCCGCCGATCACGACCTGGTCCTGAATCACTCCCCGACCGGCTTCGATCGAACGGCTATATCCCCGCGATTCCAGCGCTTCGATCAGCGTGCTCTTGCCCGAACCGGGACCGCCGGTGATCACGATAAAGCGTTCTGCATCTTCCACAAGTCATTCTCCACTCTGTAAGCAAATTCGGTTGGATCAACGAGTTCCCTTGCGAGCATATAATCGCAATCAATTCTTTTTATAAGCCATTCGTGCCGGGAAAGAATCGAATAGCCATGCCAGACAATCTCCTGAAACGCTACATCTTTGCCAGCGATTTCGACCAGACGCTCACCTTCAACGATTCCGGCTACGTACTCGCCGAACTCGTCGGCATTTCGACCGAGGAATTTGAGCGCAAAGCAAAGGGGATGGCGAAAATCAATCTCGTGCAGCAGGGCGCCGAGCTCGCCTATTTGCTATTGCACGATCCGGAGTTTCAGGCGAAGGTTCGCAAAGAACATCTGCGCGAAGTCGGCAAGCGAATTCGTCTGAAGAGCGATATTAAGCTCTTGTACCAGTTGCTCGATACCGGAATCGACGGACATCAATTTGATTTTTACGTGCTTTCTGCTGCGCCGGTCGAGATTGTGCGATCGGCGCTGGCGGGCATGGTTCCAGAGGATCACATCTACGGCACCGAATTCAGGTACAAACCCTCCGGCGAGATCGACACGATTATTCGTGCCACTGCGGGATACGGAAAAGTGGCCGTGCTCGATAAGTTGCTCGTTGATCGAGTGGCAGGGCCCGACCACGTGGTCTATACGGGCGACGGTAGCTCCGATATCCACGTGATGCTACACATTAATTCGCGCGACGGATTCACTATCGCCGTTTCCGAGTCTCCGAACGTGTCACAGATCGCGAAACGAACGGTGTTGAGCAGCAGCGCGCTTGCAGTGCTGGCGCCGATTCTTGAAGAAATTGCCGGATGGGAGCGCTGTCGGATTCGGAGCTTCTTCGAATCCAACGGGCGATTAATCCAGGAGTGGGAGCGGGTGCGAACGGATTGGCTGACCGTGCGTCCGGCAGCCGAGCCCACACCGACGGAAAGCATCACCGCCGGACCGAAACTCGAGATCGCGAACTCGTGAGAACTGCATGCTGCGCGATAAGAATCTGATTCCGCTCTCTCATCAGCACCAACATGCGTTGGCGTTGTGCGTGCGAATCGAACGCGCTTCTCCGATTGCCGAAGCCGAACTTCCTGCCTGGCAAACGGAAATCGCACAGCAATTCGAGAACGAAATCAGAATCCACTTCGCGGCAGAAGAAGAAATCCTGTTCCCTGCCGCTCTTAAGTTTGCAGAGTTGACTCCTCTGGTGGATGAGTTAATTTCCGAGCACGCTGAGCTACGCGCAGACTTCAAGACCGCCATGGACCAGAAGCTATCCGCCGGAGATCTGAAGACTTTCCCG
>Ga0070735_10000479_pt1 | contig 43341 bp, 35 predicted proteins | sample Coa_R1_FD_66443 | JGI IMG/M metagenome (GOLD analysis project Ga0070735, IMG submission 66443) | Surface soil microbial communities from Centralia Pennsylvania, which are recovering from an underground coalmine fire - Coalmine... | ecosystem: Environmental > Terrestrial > Soil > Unclassified ... | reverse complement strand
CTGGATCGTCCCTCTCTCATTCGTCACCGCGCTCACGTTGAAATCAAAGGCGCGTGTTCGCTGGCCATGGTTCATTCTCTTCTTCTGTCTGGCAGCCTTCGTCAGCACGTTGTTGCCCGCATTCAGCGGCCCGTTCATGGCACTCAACCACATCGGGAAGCTCGGACTCACCGTCACGCTGTTTCTCATCGGCACCGGACTCAGCAAGAAAACTCTGACGCAAGTGGGCCCGCGGCCCCTGCTGCAAGGCGTCACTCTTTGGATGATCGTCGCCAGCACGACCTTGGCGCTCATTCTCTTCAACTGGATTCACTTGTAGAGGTCTGCGGAAAGAACTCACGCGGTCGCCCGCAGCGAGTTCTTCAACAACCCCAAGCGCTGTAAACTTTCTGCCGTGGCGACGATCGCATCTTCTCTCGAACGGGGCCTCCACCCCAGCACGCGCTGTGCCTTTTCGCTGGTCGCGTTCCTGACGACACCCAGCTCCGGCAGAATCTGCTTGATTGCCGGATCAAATAGCGCCGCAATGCGCACCACAAAATTCGGCAGCTCGCGCGCCCGTACCCGCCGTGCAGCCGGGCCCAAGCGTTGCTTGAGCACACGCGCAATCTCGACCATCGACACGAAGTCTCCCGCCACAGCGAGAAACCTTTCGCCCTTCGCCGCCGGATTCGTCATCGCCCGCAGATGCAGGTCCACCACATCGCGTACGTCGACCGCACCGAAATACAGCCGCGGACATCCTGGTACCGCCCCATCCATCATTTTCTGCACGATCAATATCGACGTCGCGTAATCCGCTCCCAGCACCGGCCCAAACACGCCCACCGGATTCACGACCGCCAGTTCCAGACCGTTTCCTTCTTTCGCGATGAAGTCCCATGCGGCGCGTTCCGCCAGCGTTTTCGATTTGACGTACGGCGTCACGCCCTCGCCCTTCGGGTCAGTCCAGTTCGTCTCGTTAAAAGGTGCGGCCTGCGGTTTGTGACCATAGCCGATCGCCGCAAACGATGACGTCAGCACAGCTCGCTTCACGCCGGCGTTGCGCGACGCGCGCAGCACCCGCAACGCACCTTCTCGCGCCGGAACGATCAACTCGTTTTCATCTTTCGGAACCGTTGCTGGAAAAGGTGAGGCGACATGCAGCACGTATTCGCATCCCGCGACGGCTTCTGCCCAGCCTGCATCTTGCTCAAGGTCCGCCGCGAAGAACGTGAGTCGATCGCCAGCATCCGTGCCGCCCTCCTTCAGCAGCGCCCGGACATCGGTCTCACGCGCCAAATTTCTCACCGTCGCGCGCACCTGATGTCCCGCGGCCAGCAACTGCAAAATGCTGTGGCTCCCGATAAATCCCGAACCGCCCGTCACCAGAACCGTGCTCATCGACCTCCGTCCGTTCCTGTTCGTCTTAGCTTACCGCGCCGCCTCTGCATATTCGCTAGGTGGCCCATTCTAACGTCGCGTTGTTTGCGACGTTAGAGTGGGACCTTGATGTCCTCCACTATCCGTTTCGGATAGGGCCTAACGTCTCTCACCGCTGTCCGCTTCGTCGGTATAAGATTGCCGCAGTTGTACGATTTCCCTCCACAGTCACCCATGCCAGCACCTATCCGTAGCCCGCTTTTGAGCACCTTATTCACTCGATTAGCGCTGCCCCTCATTCTGTCCGCAGCTGCCGCCGCTCAATGTCCTCACGCCGGAAACAATGTTGGCTCGATTCCATACCCGCCCAGAGGACCATACCAGGGTGTTTCGTTCCGTGTCTGGGCGCCGCATGCCAGTTCCGTTCAGGTGAAAGATCCGGTCTCGGGCCGCTCGGCTCCCTTGGTTTCGCAGGGCACGACCGGTTACTGGTGCCTCGACGTGCCCGGAGTCACCGTCAACCAAAAGTATGACTACGTGATTACGACGCCGGGCTTCGGCACGGTCACGCGTCGCGATCCCAATGCACGCATCGTGACGGCTTCCTACAACGGACATTCCATCACTTACGATGCAGCTGCCTATGTCTGGCACGACCAGAATTTCACGCCGCCGTCCTTGAACAAGCTGGTCATCTACGAAATGGATATCGGGCAGTTCAACGCCGGCCCCTCGGGATGGGGAACATTTCAATCTGCGATCAACCAACTCGCCCACATCACCAGCATGGGATTCAATGCCGTTGAGCTGCTGCCGGTCACGCAGTTCGGAGGCGTGCACGGAAATCCCTATGGACCTACCGATCAATACGCGGTCGACAATGATGCCGATGGCGGCGCCGACAATCTCAAAGCGTTCGTCAATGCTTGCCATCAGCAAGGATTGGCGGTGATTTTCGATGTGGTGCACAACCACTGGGGTCCATTCCAGCTCACCGATTTCGATTTCGACGGATGGCAGACGAAGTCGTTTCCCGGCGGAATCTATTTCTACGATAACGTCGTCGCGACCGGTGATCGGTATGACACTCCGTATGGACCGCGGCCCGATTATTCGCTCCCGATCGTGAAGGACTACATCCTCGGACAGATCACGATGTGGTTCAACGAGTATCACGCCGACGGGTTACGCTGGGATTCGATTTCGAACATCTACAACACGTGGGGCGGCGGAGTCGGCAAGAATCCGAACACCGGAAAGCCCGGTGTGCCTCTGCCTGACGGCGTCAGCATTCTGCAAACCGCGAACACGACCTGGGCCAAGTCGTTCAAGTTTGCCGAGGACTTGTCGTTCAGCAAAAAGCAGGCTTCCGACACATTGCCCATCTCAAGCGGTGGACTCGGTTTCGATGCGCAGTGGAATGCGACCTTGGGATATTTCGTGCGAAAAGATTTTCCCGCGGCGAGTCCGATTAATCTTTCGGACGTCGTCTCGGGAATGACCTCGACGTTCAACAACGTCTATCTGCAAAGCGTCGCCTACGTCGAGTCGCACAATGAACTGACCACGAAAAATTCGCGCCTCTACCAACTTGTCGATCCGCAGGATCCCACCAGCCGCACTGCGCGGAAGAAATCCACGTTGGCGGCGGCAATTCTGCTCACCTCTCCAGAGGTTCCGCTGATCTTTCAAGGCGACGAACTTCTCGACCCAAGCTGGCTCGACAACAAGACCACGCTGAATTGGACGAACGCCACGACTTGGGCAGGAATCGTCGACCTCTACGGAGCGCTCGTCGGCCTGCGCACCAATGCGTCCGCGATCTCGCCGGGCCTGACTGATCCTGACCTGAATATTTATCAGCAGGACAAAACCAACGACGTCCTCGTCTACGACCGCTACAACAAAGCGTCGCTGGGCAGCGACGATGTGATCGTGATCGCGAACTTGAGCGGAACCGTCTTCAACGGCACGGGCTACCAGATCGGATTGCCCTATGCCGGAACCTGGCAAGTTTTGTTCAACAGCGATAGCACCGCCTACAGCAGCGACTTCGGCAACGTGGGACCCTCCGGCTCAGTCACTGCGGTCAACATTCCCCATGCCGGACAACCCTACAGCGCCACCGTCCCCATCGGAGATTACTCGGTGCTGATCCTGTCGCAGCGGTGAGTTGGGTATCTCGTCATTTTTTGCACGCCTTGCGCAAAATCTTGATAACGAAGTACTTACGATTTTGAGATACCCTGATCAGTCTGCAAGCTCCTGATTCCAGATGATTTATACGTAAATTCTTCCAGAATAATGACTTAGCTCATGTTTTCGACAACAGCCTCTATTGTTATCAATAATTTACGAGCAAATTCTTGATGTCAAAGAACTTAGAGCTCATTTTCCGAAGACGCATCCTCGGAACGGCTGCCTATGCTCTTTGAGCACCGTTGCGCCTCGACCATGGTTGCAGATTGCAAATGGCGGGCGCAAGGTCAGACGTCACAAGAGGTTGTGGAAAATTTCGCTTGAGCACCGTGGGGAAAGCATGTCTCTGAGCAGCTTTCCAGCCTCTACTCGCAACGCAGCGCCACCACCGGATCGGCGGTCATGGCGCGACGTGCCGGGATGTAGCACGCGGCGGCAGCCACGAACATGATGGTCGCCGCCACGGAGACGAACGTCAGTAAGTCGAGCGGACTGACGCCAAAGACCAGGCTCTGGAGGAGTCTGCCACCGAGCATCGCCACGACGATTCCGATGGCGAGTCCGAGCGCAACCGGCCGGAGCCCCTGCCGCATGACCATGACCAGCATTTGCGAGCGCTGTGCTCCCAGCGCTGTGCGGATGCCAAACTCGCGCCGCCGCTGCTCGACTGAGTAAGCCAGCACTCCGAAAATGCCGAGCGACGCGAGCAGCAATGCCGAGAAGGCAAACGACGATGTCAGCGACGCCTGGAAACGACGGCCCTCCAGGTTAAGAGCCACCACTTGTGACATGGGTCGCAGCGCGACGATGGGCACATCGGGGCCAGAGTGATGAATCACATCGCGGACGAGACCCGCAATGCTTGCCGGATCCTGCGCGGACTTCACCACGATCGAAGCTGACCCTGGGGCGCCGGGTACTGTTTGGGCCCACGAGTCGGCGACATAGACCATATAGAGTGGAGGTTGGTCGAGTTGGTTGTGGATGTCACCGGCGACTCCGATCACTTCGCTCAGTTGTAGCTCCGCCCATTCCGCAACGCACTGCTGTCCCACGGCATTCTTGCCGGGCCACAGGCGGCGCGCCAGGCTCTGCGACACAATGACTTGTCGTTTGCCGCGATCGTGATTGTCGAAAGCACGTCCGGCAAGAATCGGAATACTCATTGCCTGGAAATAGTCCGCGCTGACTGCTCGATAGTTGACGATCGGCGCTTCCTGAGGTGGAAGCTGGTTGCCAGGCAGATTCATGCCGCTGACGGAACCCTCTCCGTCGAGCGGCAGGATGCTGATCCACGCCGCTGAGCGCACACCCGGCAGGCTGCGGATCTCTTCCAGAGCATTGCTGTAGAACGCCTCGCGTCTCGCGGCATCCACGTAAGCTACTGGCGGCAGGTCCACACTGGCGGCGAGCACGTGTTCGACGCCGAAGCCCGGATCGAGGTGGAGGAGGTGCAGCAGGCTGCGGCCGAACAATCCAGCGACGATCAGCAGCACCGTGCACATCGCGACTTCGGCGCCGACCAGCGTAGTGCGCAGTTTGCGGGTACGGCGATTCTCGGAGACGCTGCGTCCGCCGGAGCCGAGAGTGGCGTGCAAATCGGCGCTTGAGACAAGCCATGCTGGAAGCGCTCCAAATAATGCGGCGGTCGTCACCGACGCGAGCAGGGCGAATGCGAGAACGCGTGCATCGAGGCTCACCTCGCTCAAGCGTGGAATGTCGGCCGGTCCGAAGCGCGCCAGCCAATGCACGCCGAAGTACGCCAGCAGAATGCCCAGCGATCCGCCGATCATGGCGAGCAGAAGGCTTTCGACCAGCATGTGCTGCACCAGCCGCAGCTCGCTGGCGCCGAGCGCCTTGCGAATGCCGGCCTCACGCAGTCGGCCCGGAACACGCGCGAAGAGCAGGTTGGCGACATTCACACAGATCATCAGCAGCACGGCGCCGACTGCGGCGAGCAACAGGATCAATCCGCGGCGCACCGATCCGACGGTTTCAGACTGCAGGGGCGCAATCATGGCGCGCAGATCGAGATTCGAGTGCGCCTCCTTCGCGATTCTCGCCTGAATCAGATCCAGTTCGGCAAGAGCCTGGTTGGCTGAGACATCGGGCTTGAGACGGCCAATCGCGGTGAAATCAAATTCGCCGATGAGGTCCTGCTCGTAAGACCTGGGCCCGTTCAGCGGTGTCAGGAATTGCGTGCCCGCCGAGAATCCGTTCACCGCTCCGGGTAAGTGAAACGATGGTGGCAGTACTCCCACGACGGTGTGAGGAACGCCGTCGAGCGTGATGGCGCGGCCTACGACAGAACGGTCAGCGTTGAAGCGAGTTCGCCAGAAAGAATCCGTCAGAATCACCGCGTGGCCATGATCAGTTTGATCTTCCTCTGGAAGGAACGCACGACCGAGCGCTGGATGTACTCCTAACACCTCCAAAAAGTTTGCGGAAGCGCGCGTGGCGCGAATCTGCTCAGGGTCGCCGATACCGCTGAGAATCATCGAGGTGGACTCGGCGACAGCAATGCCATCGAAGGAGTGGGACTCCTTCTGCCAAATCTGGAAGTCGGGCAAGTTGGCATCGAGCAGTGGGTAGGAATTCTTCCACTGCGGAATGACCTCATGGATCACATACAGCTGTTTTGAATCGCGAAAGCTGAGCGGCCGAAGCAAAACGCAGTCGATCAAGGAAAAGATGGCCGTGTTCGCGCCAATCCCGAGCCCGAGAGTCAGCACCGCCACCAGTGTGAAGGCAGGCGACTTTCGCAACGTGCGCAGACCGTACCGTAAGTCGTACAGGAGGGTATTCAAATGTGCCTCCCCATGCGGACAGCTCCGCCCTTGCTGTCGCACGTAGGTGACCGAAGGAACTATGACGCAACTTGTTGAATGCGTAAAGGGGGCATGGGGGATCGTGACGGCACAGCGTCCGCTTGTGCGACCAGCCGTCCGGAAGCGGACAGGTGGCTGGCGGGGCAGTGGCTAGCGTATCCTCGAGTCTTTTCGGGGTGTAAACTAATCAAAGGCTTATACCGCTTTGATTCATTTCTGAAAGGATTCTCCCATGGCAATACTTGAGCCCCCCGTCCGGCCAGCGCGCACGAGCCTGCATTCCGGACCATTTGTCACCGCGCCCTTTTTTGATTTTCGCAATGAAGAGAATGCCCGCCGCATGCGCGCCGCCATCGCCAAAGTTCGCGGCCAGCTTGGACATGAGTACGACCTGATCATTGGCGGCAAGCACGTCAAGACCTCCGACAAAATCAAATCGCTGAACCCGGCCAAGCCGTCGGAGATCGTCGGCATCCATCAGAAGGCCGGCAAAGAGCACGTGGAGCCCGCGATGAGCGCGGCGCTCAAGGCATTCGAATCGTGGAGCCGCACCACGGTGGAAGAGCGCGCCGGACTGCTGTTCCGCGTGGCCGACACCATGCGCCAGCGCAAGATGGAATACATGGCTTGGCTGGTTTTCGAAGTGAGCAAGAACTGGGCTGAGGCCGACGCCGATATCTCGGAGACGCTCGACTTCTGCGAGTTCTACGCTCGCGAGGCGCTGCGGTTTGCCAAGGCACAGACGCCGATTCAGCTTCCCGGCGAGCATGACACGCTGCACTACATTCCGCTGGGAGTGGGCGCAGTGATTCCGCCGTGGAATTTTCCCTGCGCCATCATGGCCGGAATGACGGTCGCGTCGATCGTCAGCGGAAACACGGTGATCCTGAAACCGTCGAGCGATTCGCCGACGATTGCTGCGAAGTTTGTCGAACTGCTTGAAGAGTGCGGCATGCCTGAGGGCGTGGTGAACTTCTGTCCGGGCGCGGGAGCGAGCTTCGGCGATGCGGTGGTCGCGCATCCGAAGACGCGCTATATCGCGTTCACTGGTTCGCGCGAAGTCGGACTGCACATCAATAAAGCTGCGGCGACGCAGGCACCCGGCCAGGTCTGGATCAAACGAACGATTCTCGAAATGGGCGGCAAAGACGCAATCATCGTCGATGCCGATGCCGATATCGATTCGGCGGTTGAAGGCGTGGCGCAGGCGGCGTTTGGGTTTCAAGGACAGAAATGCTCCGCATGCTCGCGGGCGATCGTCGACGAGCGCGTCTATGACAAGTTCCTGCAGATGCTGAAGGCGCGGGTCGAGAAGATTCAGGTGGGCGATCCGGCAGAGAACGCGAACATGGGCGCCGTGATCAACGAAGGATCAATGAAGACGATCCTCGGCTACATCGAGCAGGGCAAAAAAGATGGACGCCTCATCACCGGCGGCGAGCGCGTGAAGGAAGCTGGCGAAGGATATTTCATTCAGCCGACGGTCATCGCCGACATTCCGGCGAAGTCGAAGCTGGAGCAGGAAGAAATCTTCGGGCCGGTGCTCGCGGTGATCAAGGCGCGCGGCTTCGATCACGCTCTGGAAATCGCGAACGACACCGAGTTCGGACTGACGGGCGCGGTCTATACCAGTTCGCGCGACAAGATCGATCGTGCAATCCGCGAATTCCACGTCGGCAACTTGTATATCAACCGGAAGTGTACGGGCGCGATGGTTGGTGCGCATCCGTTCGGCGGTTTTAACATGTCGGGGACTGACTCGAAGTCTGGCGGACCGGATTATCTTTATCTGTTTACGCAGGCGAAAGCGGTCGGAGAGAAGATCATCTAAACATCTGTTTCATGTGATTCCGATTAAGAAGAGGCGCGGCTCCGGCTGCGCTTTTTTCTTGGACAGCGTTTTACTAAACGCAGAATTTGCATTTAATCTGAGGTGTAACCATTCAAAAAGCCTTGGGGGCTTCGCCTAATGAAAGTTCGTCTTGCGACGTTACTTTGTCTGATTCTTATTCTTCCGATTATGCAACTGGTCGCCCAAACTTCTTCGTTGGAAGCAGCCGTTCAGGTTGCCAAAACAACGATTCATCCGGAGGAACTTCGCGCGCATATTCGCTTTTTGGCCGACAGCCTGCTGCAAGGCCGCGAACCGGGAACGCCTGGGTATGACATCGCCGCGCGTTACGTAGCATCGGAACTCGAAGGCATGGGATTGCATCCGGGCGTGGCGGGATCGTGGTTCCAGCCAGTTCCGCTGGAAAAGGCGGTCACCGACGAGTCGGCGAGTTCGCTGGTGCTGACCGTCAACGGCAAGGAGCAGAAACTCGTTGATGCGAAGGATTACATTCTGTCGACGTGGTTCGCAAATTCCGCGAAGAAGGATGGCAAGGCCGAGAGCGACGTTAGCGCGCCCGTCGTGTTTGTCGGATTCGGCGTGACAGCTCCCGATCAGAAATACGACGACTACGCGGGCGTCGATGTGAAGGGCAAGATCGTGCTGATGATTTACGGCGCGCCGTCGGCGTTTCCTTCGACGGAGCGCGCCTACTATTCTGACGGCACAATCAAGGCGAAGAACGCGGTGGCGCATGGAGCGGTCGGCGAATTGTCGATCATGCTGCCGGAAGACTGGAAGCGGTATGCGTGGGAGTGGCTGGTGCCGCAGATTCAGATGGGTGAGATGCACTGGCTCGATAAGCGCGGCGCGCCGCATGATTTCTTTCCGGAATTGCGCGGCAATGCGTTGTTCAGCCCGCAGGGAGGAGCACTGCTCTTTGCAGGTGCACCCAAGACGCAAGAACAGGTGTTTGAAACGGCGCGTGCGAGCAAATCGCAGGCCTTCGCTTTGCCTGTCCGCGCGCACATTCATACCGTCGCATCCGAGCAGGTCATCAGCAGTCCGAATATTGTGGCGGAGCTGAAAGGATCTGATCCTTCGCTGCGGGATCAGTACGTCGTGTACACCGCTCATGTGGATCATTTAGGAATCTGTCCCGCCGTCGAGGGTGACAATGTGTGCCATGGCGCTCTAGACAATGCGTCGGGCACATCGAGTCTGCTCGAAATCGCACGCGCCTATGCGAGCCTGGCGAAGGCGCCGCGGCGTTCGGTTTTATTCGTGTTGGTCACTGGCGAAGAGATGGGATTGCTCGGTTCCGACTATTTCGCTCATTCGCCAACCGTGCCGCTGAAGTCGATTGTCGCGAATGTAAATATCGATGGCGCTCCGGGAAGCTATTTTCAGATGAAGGATGTCGTCGCCCTGGGTGCGGAACATTCTTCGCTTGGCGATGAAGTTTCTGCGGCGGCAAAGGTGATGGGATATGACGTCAGTCCTGATCCGATGCCGGAAGAGGTTTCGTTTATTCGCAGCGATCAATATTCATTTGTCTTGCAGGGAGTGCCGGCGGTCGACGTCGAGGACGGAGTTCACTCCACCGATCCGAAAGTGAATGGCATGGAAGTCCTCAAGAAGTGGCTGGTTACGCGCTATCACACTCCGCTCGACAACATGGATCAGCCGATCGATTTTGATTCCATGGCGAAGGGCGCGGTGATGAACTTCCTCGTCGGGTATCGGGTAGCACAAGGTGATGGTGTTCCGACATGGAATAAGAACGACTTCTTCGGAACGACATTTGGTCCGCGGCACGCGGGGAGTAATGCGGGAGAATAGGTCTCGAACTGATGGCTGACAACTCAGAACTGGCCTCAAATGCAACGTGAATTCCCTGAAGTCCCCCTGGTTGGCGTCGGATCGATCATCATCGAGAACGATCGCGTCGTGCTCGTGAAGCGCGCCCATCCGCCGATTCAAGGACAGTGGTCCATTCCTGGAGGCGTTCTCGAAGTCGGCGAGCTGGTGCGCGAGGCCGCGGTTCGTGAAGCTCGCGAAGAAACAGGATTAATTGTCGAGCCGGGAGAACTTCTTGGCGTCTTCGACCGCATCCTGCGCGATGCTGAAAAGCGCGTGCAGTACCACTATGTGCTGATCGATTTTCTCTGCCGGCGCGTTGCGGGAGAACTGCTGGCAGCCAGCGACGCGGCCGAAGTCCGCTGGTTCACGCGGGAGGAACTCCCCGCGCTAAACCTCGCCGAAGATACCCTGGAAGTCATTCAGAAGGGATTCGGAAAACTCCGAGGCTAATGCGACCTCTCGATAATGGGAAAGGACCGACTTGCTTGAGATGTGTGAATCTCCACCCTGTCGCGGAATGTGCGGCAAGGTAGGGCACTGGTTTTGATGCGATTACTCTGCGGTTGGTGCTTCTACGTGATCGATCACCAGAACCTGGACGGGTTCGGTATTCGGTTGGAGTTTCAGGCCGAGCTGTTCCTGCAGAGCATTCACAAGGGAAGGGCCGTTTACTTCCGCTGCCGGTTCGGGAGCCACGGGTTCGCCAGACTTAGCGAGATGTTCATCCTCGGACGGATCGGGTGTCCAGTGAAGGTTGAATGCATAAACCCCCTTGAGGCCTGTCTTATCCACGACTGGCCGGCCCAAGCGTGCCGACAACTGAGCCGCCAACAACTCCAGAGGAGCGCCTGTGGAGCTAATTTCGCCACGGCCAAGATGGAACATGCTCTGGTCGCTCCCGGTAGCGTGAAGTTTCGGGCCGGTCGTGTCGGGAACCAAATCATACGCGGGAAGTTTTTGGGCCTCGGAGTGCACCACCAGTTTGAACTGGTCGGTCAAGATACTCTTGAGCATGCCCTGGTCTTCACCGCCCCTACGCTCGGACATCTGCTGCACATACTGCTGATCGAGTTTTGCATCGACATCGAATCTGGTTTTGTTCAGGAGGTCTTCAGGGCCGGAAATTTGTGCAGGCTGCACATGGTAAGCCATCTCGATCAGCCTTTGCAGGGTCACGCCTCTGGCCATGAAGCTGCCATCGCTCAAAGAGAACATCATCTGGGTCCGGTTATCTCCGCTCGGAATTGCAGAAGGTTTGACCGAAACGGAAGAGTATGCCAGCGTTGAGGGGATTGTTTCGGTCTGCTCCTGCGCGCGGCTCGGCGTGGCGTGGAAGAGGCCAACGGTAACGGGAATTAAAATCGCCAGGAATGCAGCTGTGGTGAGCATTAGCTTCCGGGCGAAGTCGAGCTTCAGTGACATGCGGTTGCTCATAATGCGGACCATCCTTTTCTTTAGATCTGCGCCGGTGACGCCAGAGACGCAGGGCAAGGGCGACCCCAGACAGAATTCACACACTTTCAAAATGCTTTCGGCATAGACCTGGCGATCGTTGCCCAAAGCCAAAACTTCTTCGTCGCAGGCGCGCTCGCGCTCTTCGATGAGGCGCGCTCCCATCCACCAGACCAGCGGGTAGAACCAGAATGTGGCTTCGACGAACATATGGAATGCGGCCGCCAGGTTGTCGCGGCGGCGAACGTGCCAGACTTCATGCGCGAGAATGGCCTCGAGGTGCGCGTCTTGCAATTTTTGGGAAATGCCTTCAGGCCAGATCAGGACCGGACGCACGATGCCGAAAACTCCGGGCTCGAGCGAGGATCGAGACAACAGCAATGAGATCGGCCTGCGGAGTCCTCCAGCGTGTTCCATGCGGCGGAGAGTTCCGACTTCACGGCCTTCGTGCGCGGGAGTCGCGGCCTTCATCGCTTTCGAAATACGCTGCCAGCGGACGAGCCAGACGAGCAACACAGCGAGAAATCCGAGAAGCCAGACGGCGACAATCCAAGGAAGCAGATGCGTCAGCGTGGACGACCCGCTGGATATAGGCAGAGCGGAAGTAGTGTGCGCTGCATGGGTAAAGGGTTGACTGATTTCTTCCATCGCGAAGTACAGCGTGGGTCTGGTGGCTGCAGCGGGCGGGCGTTGCCATGCGAGACGGCTGCCCATTCCGATTAACAGGGAAAAGGGAACCAGAAATTTGATCGACGCAGCCAGCCAGATCCAGTAGCGAGCGCGGGCGTGATGCTTACGCAAGGTTAAAGTAAGCAGACCGGCAGCAACGGCGACCAGCGTTGATTGCCAGAGGTGATTGCCGAAGCCGGGAGCGATAGCTCCCCAGATCGCGGAAAAGTATTCGTCAGCCATTGTGATCTGTCCTTTTCTCCAGCTTGCGCAGGGTTTTCTCGGCTTCCTTCACGTCGGCAAGGGTGAGTTTGCCGGATTCGATCAGGTGGGCCATGACGGGCTGGGTGCGTCCGCCGAATAACGCAAGCAGTTCGTCGACAAGCTTGCGCTGTGCGGCATCGCGGGAGACGGCGGCTTCGAAGATATGGAAGTTCCCGACCTTTTTCGTGCGGCGCACGGCCTTCTTGGTTTCCAGGCGATAGACGGTCGTCTGGATGGTGGTGTAGGCGGGCCTGTCTTTCTCGGGAAAGTCTTCCTGGATTTCGCGGATGGAGGCGCTGCCACGGGTCCACAGCGTTTCCATAATTTGCAGTTCCAACTTGCTTAGCTTGGGCTGAGCCATCTCGTCTCCTACCGATGTATGCATTATTACTACTGGCGTAGTAGATGTGTCAAGAGAAATTTAGCAGGCAAAATCCTCTCCGCAACCCTCTACAAGGAGCTGCCCTGGAACGCGCGCGGAGAAGGGCATGTTTTCGCTTTCCCCGTTTTGGCAGCCTTACTTCACAGTTTACCTTGCCAGTTTACCTGTTTACCCTGTATTCTATGGACACGATGGCGAAAAAGAGCGCAGAAGACGGAGTTGCTGACTTTATTCAGGCGATGGGACTTCTGGTACGCCGCGTACGGGCGGCGGGGGCGTCTCACGAACTCTCGTTGACTGAGTCTGCAGTGATGGCGCGACTGGCGAGAGAAGGACCGGCTACGACAGCCGACTTGGCGCGCGCGGAAAGTATGAAGCCGCAGTCGATGGGAGCAACCATTGCCGCTCTCGAGGAAATTGGAATGGTTGAGCGCAAACCGCATCCGACCGACGGACGGCAAATCAATATTGTGCTCACCGCAAAAGGTCTAGCCGTGCGGAAGAGTGCCAAAGACGCGAAGCGGACATGGCTGGCGCAAGCCGTCGCGCAACTCAACGACCGGGAGCGGGGAACGCTCTTTGCTGCCGGCGAGATCATGACGCGCCTGGCGAAAACAGGGACTGGCTCGTCAATCGGCTGACAGCATCGTTTGGGTGAAGGAAAAACTATGCCTCTTTCAAAACTTGACACCACCGGGGCCCTGGTTGTGATCGATCTGCAAAAAGGCATCGTCAGCCTGCCGACGGTGCATCCGGTCGAAGAAGTCATCGGGCGGAGCGCGCAGCTGGCACGCGCCTTCCGCAGGCGGGGGTGGCCGGTCGTGCTCGTGAACGTTACAGCCCGAGCAACGGGACGCACGGACGCAGGAATGTCCAAGACCTCTTTTCCTGCGGACTGGGCCGAGCTGGTTCCTGAACTGGAGCAGCAAGCCGGCGATCATCTGGTGTCGAAGCAAAGATGGGGTGCGTTCCTAGGAACGGGCCTAGACGAATATCTGCGACGGCGTAAGGTGACGCAAGTTTTTCTGGCAGGAATTTCGACCAGCGCGGGCGTGGAATCGACCGCGCGCAGCGCCTACGATCTCGGTTACAACGTAGTGCTGGTCACAGATGCGATGACCGACCGGAACGCCGACGCACATCGCCACAGCATCGAGAATATCTTTCCCCGGCTGGCTGAAACCGACACCACGGAAAATGTGCTGAAAGCGATGGCACAGTGAGTTCTTCTGCTTCAGGATCAGTGTCGCCGTTTTCGATCTCGCATGCGTGGCGAGCATTGCGACACCGCAATTTCAAACTGTTTTTCTTCGGCCAGGGCATCTCGGTGATCGGCACATGGATGACCCGGCTGGCGACAAGCTGGCTCGTCTACCGCCTGACACACTCGGCGCTACTGCTGGGCATTGTGGGCTTCTCGGGACAAATTGTTTCGTTTCTGCTGGGTCCGTTTGCGGGAGTGTGGGTTGAGCGACTGAATCGCCGCAAGCTGCTGCTGTGGACACAGGCACTGGCCGCAGTGCAGTCACTCGCGTTAGCCGCACTTACGTTGGCGCACGTGATCAATCTCTGGGAGATCATCGCTCTCTCCGCGTTCCAGGGATTGATTAATGCGTTCGACATGCCGGGGCGGCAATCGTTTCTGGTGCGGATGGTCGAGGACCGGAACGATCTCAGCAATGCGATCGCGATCAACTCCTCGATGGCAAATGGAGCGCGGCTGATCGGACCAGCAATGGCAGGAGTGGTGATTGGAGCCCTCGGCGAAGGCTGGTGTTTCCTGATTGATGGGGTCAGCTACTTCGCGGTGATCGCATCTCTGCTGCTGATGCGGATCACGCCAATCGATATCCAGCGCGCCGCGAACAGCATGGTGGAGCAAATGCGCGAGGGCTGGGATTACGTTCGGGGCTTTCGTCCGATCCGGACGATTCTGCTGCTGTTTGCGCTGACCAGCCTGATGGGCTGGCCCTACGCCGTGCTGCTGCCGATCTTTGCCGGGCAGGTACTGCACGGGAGCGCGTATACGTTGGGATGGCTGACAGGGGCATCCGGAGTGGGTGCGCTGGTGTCGGGACTGTCGCTGGCGATCCGGAAGTCCGTCGCCGGGCTAACGCGCATGGTGCAGGTTTCCGCGGCAATGCTGGGAGCGGGACTGATTCTGTTTGGACTTTCGCATGTGTTGTGGATATCGCTGCTGTTGATGGTCTTCGTCGGATTCGGGTTGATGCAGTGCGCGGCTGCCAGTAATACGATCATCCAGTCGCTGGTGACGGAAGATAAACGTGCGCGCGTGATGAGCTATTACACAATGGCGTTCTTCGGGGCGGCTCCATTTGGCAGCCTGCTGGCGGGCTCACTCGCTCATCGGATTGGCGCTCCGCATACGGTTATCGTAACCGGCGCGTGCTGCGTTGCGGGATCGATATGGTTCACGATGGAACGTCCGAAGATTCGAGCGCTGATGCGCCCGATTTATCGGGAGATGGGGCTGACGCGCAGTCCGGCTGGGGAATAAGAGAGAAGTCAGAAGTCTCGCTTCTCGCGCCCACAACGCGCCGGAAATCGGACTGTAATCTCCGCATCCTTTAATCAGGGTTTGCTTCGGAGACGAAGAGACTCGACACCTGATAGTAGGCAGTGTAGGCGTAGGAGTGGAGATCATCGGTGACGAAGAGCTCGCGCATGGAGAGCAGTCCAGTGCGGTCGGGAGGCGCGAGTTCCTTGAAAAGAGTTCGCTCTCCGGTGGCGAGATTTACGCGTTCGATGCGGTAGGGAATTTCGGCGCGGCGATAGGCCAAAACCGAGCGGCCGTCGGCGCTCCACTGGGCGAGAACGTCGGCTTCGGTTAGTCCCGTTACCGGCCGCGGAGCATCATTCGACTGTCCACAAGAATCTGCGGTTGCGATTGGATACACGGCATATTTCCCGTCTGGCCCACGCGCGAGAACGTGTGTTCCGTCCGCGGAGAGCAGGCCATCGCGAGTGTCTTCTGGCGTGGCAGCCTTGGGTGAGCCGCCGAGTTCCTGCACGTAGAAGCGTGTACCCTTCCCGGGCTCATTGCCAGAGATGAGCACGCGCTTGCCGTCGCGGAACCATTGCGCCGTCGAGTAATGTTCGATGTCGCCGCGTTCGAGTTGCCGCGTCTCGCCTGCGCCTGTGGGATAGATCAAGAGTTTAGGTGGAATCGATTGAATGATGGCGAAGACCCACTTGCCGTCGGCAGAGAGGTCGGCGGGCCAGCCCTCGCCAAGGCGCAGCACGGGAGAACCGTCGATCTTGCGAAGGCAGACGGCGTAGTTGGGACCAAGGTTGGTTTCGGAGAACAGCAGCGTCTGGCCGTCGGGCGAGAGCGCCCGCGCATGCGAAGTGTTGAGCCACGAAAGGTCGCGATCTTCGGTAGCGCCGGCGCTATGAACCATGGCGGCGTAACGGTAATCCAAACGCGTCGCAAGCCATCGGCCGTCGCGGGCGATGTCTGGGATCATGAATCCGCCGGGCGGCTGGTATACGATCCGCCGTTTGCCGGCCATGTTTACCGCATAGACGGCGTAGCTGCCACCACTCTGGCTGGCTGAGAAGAAGATCTCTCCGCCGTCGGAAGCCCACGCAAGTCCACGCGCGCTCCAGTAGCCGTCAGAAAGCACGGTGCTCTTCCCGGCGAGATCGACGACGTTCACCGAGCCGCGGTCGTCCCACTTGCGGGGATGCTCAAAGAATGCGATGCGATCACCCTTGGGAGAAAAGCGCACATCGCTCACGGAGCCGCTCACTTCGCGCAAGACGTGGCCGATGGGGTATTCGAGCCGATCTTTGCCGTCGACCTCGCGGATGATGGCGAGGTGCGATCCGTCAGGCGAGAAGTCTGCCTGGCTAACGCCTTCGAGGATTTCGCGCGGCGCCCCGCCGCCGAGAGTCATGCGCGCGAGAGTCCCGGTAAAGAGCCGGTACCAGACGTAGTGCGCATTGAGAAGCACGGCGAGTTCACCCTTGGATGAGACAGCCAGCAACGCGGTGCCGCGGGGGCCGACGGGCTGGGGCTCGGGATAGTCGGAGCGCACGCTATAGATTTGGGGAGTGTTGCCGGAGGAGGCGGCACTATAGACGACTGCGTCGCCGGCGAAGGCGGCCTGGAATACAGCTTCGCGCCGGAAATTCAGTTGGCGAAAGGCAAGTGGTTTGGAAACGTGCGAGGAGCGCAATGCCATTGCGATCGCTACTGCTGCCGCAACGGCACACAGAGCTGCCACGATCCACGCGAGCTGTGGGCGGGCTTTGCGGCGTGCGGCAGCTGTAATCTTTGCTGCGGATTGCGGGGCTCCGGCTTGCGAGGTTCCCGGTTGCGAGCCGGATGTTACTCCGGCGGACGAGCCTGACTGGGAGCCACTCTCAGAGATCCAACGGAGTTCGTTCCAGAGATCGCTGGCCGACTGCCAGCGTTCATCGGGATCCTTCGCAAGACAAACACGGATCGTGCGTTCCAAGGCGGGTGGCGTGAGGGGCTCAACAGTGCTGATCGGCGGCGGCTCTTTGTGGAGAATGGCCGAGGCGACGCTGAACTCGCTTTGGCCTTGAAACGCGCGTTTCCCGGTCACCATTTCGTACAGCACAGCGCCGAGGGAGAAGATGTCGCTGCGCGCGTCGACCTCTTTGCCGTCTAGCTGCTCGGGCGACATATAGGGGACGGTACCGATCACGGAGCCGACCTTGGTCATCGGCAAGGGGCGAGGCGTTGCGTCGGTGAGGGTCGCGCCCAGGGATGTTGCTGTGTCGGCTTTTGCGAGTCCGAAATCGAGAAGCTTCGCGCCGGACTTCGTCAGAACGATGTTGCCGGGCTTGAGGTCGCGATGAGTCACACCGTTGCGATGTGCACGGTCGAGAGCGCTGGCAATCTGCGTACCATACTGGAGAACCTGGGGCGCCGGTAGAGGGCCTTTTTCGAGACGCTCGGCCAGCGACTGGCCTTCGAGAAATTCCATGACGATGAAATCGACGCCATCCTGCCGGCCGATGTCGTGCAGCGTGCAGATGTTGGGGTGATTCAGGCTGGAAATGACTTTAGCTTCGCGCTCGAAGCGCTGGCGGCGCATGGCATCGTCAGCAAAATGTGGAGGAAGGATTTTGATGGCAACAGTGCGATCGAGCCGAGTATCCCGGGCGCGATAGACCTCGCCCATGCCACCCGCGCCTAGCGGCGCGATGATCTCGTATGGACCGAGTCGTGTGCCATTCGCCAGAGCCATGGATCAGCGGATTATATCTCTCGGAGAACGAAATTCCATTCGCCCGAATGGGCGACCTGTGATGGCCTTCGCGTGCTAGGATGCTGCCGACAGGCATCGGCTGGAGTAGCTAATTATGAACAAGCATGTGATTCAGAGCGATCGCGGCGCGCCGCCACAAGGCGCTTACTCCCAGGGATGGCGAGCCGGAGATTTCATCTTTGTGACTGGGACTGGCCCCATCGATCCGGTTACCGGAAAGCTCGTCGGCGATGACATTGAACGGCAAACTGAGCAGACCATCGACAACATCGCGGCAATCCTGGCCGCCGACGACGCTTCGCTGGGCGATGTGGTTAAGGTGACGGTACACCTCAGCGACACCAACCTGTTCGCGCGCTACAACGCGGTGTATGCAAAGCTATTTGCAAAGCCGTATCCCGTACGGACGACGGTGGGCAGCGATCTGGGACACTCCCCCGGAATGCTGATTGAGATCGATTGCATCGCGTACATGGAAGAGAAGAGGCCACGGCGAAAGTCACGGAGAGCGGCAGCCACATCGAAGAAGAAAGGACGCCGCAGGTAGATTGTCGGGGCGAGGTGGCCTCTGCTTGACTCGCCGCTATCTCTGCGAGGATGACGATGAGACGACTTCTGCTTCGTGCATCGTAGAATTGACGTCCTCGGTTAGCGGACCTTCATGTCCGCGAGCGGAAACTCTTTCGACAGACTCGATCTTGCCATTCCGCACAATCAGTGCCGCGTCGAAGTTGTTCACCGTGGGACAGACGTGGCGCGGGAGGAGATAGAGCAAGCTTCCGACGAGCGGAGGATTAGATCCCTCGCTCACCGCGAAAGGAAGATGCTCTTCGCTGGGCGAAAGCGATGTGAGTTCCCGATGTCCGAGCGCGACGCAGGTGGGAACTCCGGCATCGGCGGAAACCGCCTTGTGTCCGGCATCGCACGTAATGATGCCGGGATGCGGATGGCTCACTACACGCGCCAGGACCAAAGCAGCCGGAGCATAACCGAGCGATGGAAGTTGAGCCAGGCTGGAAGCATCGTTATAGACGACGGTTCCGGGCGAGACTCGATGAACGAATGCCGCATTTTGAAATCCCTTGTAGGCAATGGAGCACGGCAGGGTCGGCGTTCCGGCCGTGATGACCTCCGGCACGATCACACTGGCACGCTCGAGATTGCTGACGAGTTGCACAAGCTCAGCGTAACCGGCCTGAGCGGCTATGGTCCGCTCTGGCTCGGAGACGGCGCCATACTGTCCGTCGTAGTAGTGCAGGCCGCGGAACTCAAGCCCGGCTTGCTTGACGGATTGGGCAACGGCTATGACTTGGTCGACGGAGCTCTGCTCGATGCCGGTGCGATTCATCCCGGGATTAATGTCGAGGAAAATTCCGATATCGGTAGCGCGCCACTGCCGTACTTGTTCTTCGTTCTCGGCCAGGACTGAAATCCGCACGCGAGGAAATTGAATTGCGATGTCGCGAACACGGCGTGCGTTCGCGCCCATGACCGGATATGCGAGCAGAACGTCCGCCGCGCCGCTGCGGCAAGCCTGGAGAAGCTCGAGGCCGGTGGCGCATTTGAAATTGCGTACGCCGCGATCGATCAGCATACGCAACGTATAGTTCAGCTTGGAGGTCTTGACGTGAGCACGCCAGCGATCAGCATTGCCGCGGAGCACATTCAAAGTGCATGCAATGTTGGACGCGATGTTCTCGGGGTAGATCGCGAGCGCGGGAGTCAACAGATTCTGATCGTCTGCAATGCGGTAGCGTTCATCGAATGACAGCTCTTGCAACATGAATTTCTCGGTTGCCATAGCTTATTCATCATAGCGCGGCGCGGGCCCTTCCAAAGCTGATTCGTTGACCTTGATGGATACGAATAGTAGGCTCTCTGAATCCGCGATGGGCACCCCCACTCCTATTCAGCCCGAAAAGTCAGATTCAGCCGGAACTCACCTGGTTCGTGGTCTCGGGCTATGGTCCGCGACCGCCATCGTCATTGGTGACACGATCGGTACGGGAGTGTTTCTGGTCTCGAGCGACATGGCGCGTGCTGTGGGATCGGCCGGGCTGGTAATGGTCGCGTGGATTCTCGGCGGCCTGATTGTTCTGCTGGGAGCATTCTGCTATGCCGAACTCGGCGCGGCGTTTCCGAGAGCTGGTGGCCCATATGTTTATCTGGGCCGCGGTCTGGGACCAGTGTGGGGATTTTTGTTCGGGTGGATGAGTTCGTTCCTGGACCGTCCGGTCGCGATGGCGGCGCTGGCCGCGGGATTCATACGATTCATGGGATTCTTTTTTCCCGCTCTGATGACACCGCTTTTCACCGGGCATATCTTGCATCAGGAGTTTACGTTCACCGTGGCACAGCCGTTGGCGGCGCTTGTGGTCGTGCTGGTGACCGGAATCAACTACTTCAGCGTGAAGATGAGTGGCGCCATCCAGGTGCTGTTAACATCCCTCAAAATAGGAACGATTGTGATCATTGCGCTGGGAGGATTGCTGCTTGGCCACAAGCAGATCACTGCCGCAGCTGCCGCAGTGACTCCCATTGGCTTGGGAGCAACAATCGGAGCGTTGCTAACTGCGCTCGTTCCGGCGATGTGGGCTTACAACGGATTCAATGATCTCGGCGATCTGGGCGAAGAGATCTCGCATCCAGAGAGGAATATTCCACGAGCGATCTTGCTGGGGCTGTTCACGGTGGGCGGCCTTTATCTTCTGGCGAACGCTGCGTACTTCCGTGTTCTGCCGTTCAGTGCAATTGCAAGCTCGCAGCATGTCGCGTCGGATGTGGTGCAAGCGTTCGCTGGCACTCGCGGTGCTGCGTGGCTCACCCTGGCCATGGCGTTTTCAGCGTTTGGCGCGCTGCACGTGGTGGTGCTGACGGGGGCACGCATTCCTTATGCGATGGCGCGGGATCGAGTCTTCTTCCAATTTACCGGGCGAGTGCATCCTTCGTTCAGTACTCCGACCGGAGCGCTGCTTTTTCTGGGAACGGTCGCCACGCTGCTCGCGTTGACCGGAACTTTTGAAGAGCTGTACTCTCTGTTTGTTTTCGCGGTGTGGATCTTCTTTGCCCTGACCGGAGTTGCGCTGCTACGCTTGCGGCGGGTCGAACCGGAACTGGCCCGGCCCTATCGGGCATGGGGATATCCGTTGGACGCCGCTTATCTTTAGCGCAGTGGCAATCGCGTTGACGGTGAATTTGTGGATGGTACGGCCGGTGCGGTCGTCATTAGGGCTGGCCGTGATATTGGGCGGGATACCTTTCTTTTATCGTTGGAGGAAGCGTGACACGGACGGCGAGGGCGCCCGAAAACAAGAAATCGCAGAGGATTGATCTTAACGAGCACGTGAGTCAGCGAGATTCGCTCCTTTATCACGGGGCTGCCACTTCTGGAGTTCGGAAAGCCACAATGTGCGGCATCCCGCGTCTTAGGCATTTGCAGTCTTTTCGCGGCAAGAAATCTGCTCCAAACCAAGACCTTGCGGAAGAAGCTAGGCGCTACCCGATCGTTGCCGCGTCTGATTACTGCCCGAGAATCCCTTTCTTCAGAGCTGCATTTGGCGGCTTCGGGCCGAGCCAGACGGAGAACAGCATCTCGGCGAAGGCGGGACCGGCAACGGTAAGTTTTTCCTTGCCTGCCATCGTCACCGAGGTACCAGCGCCTGGCATATACGTGAACGTCAGATCTGCTCCGTCTGTTATGGAATCCAGAGTGGCGAAGAAACGATCAATGTCAGGCTTCAGCGTCTTTGCAGCGTCCGGAGTGTTGTTTTGAAAGGACTCGGTAAAACCGTCTGTGAGCTGACTCTTACTTACGTCACGAACGAAGTGCATGACGAGTCGCTTGGGTACGCCCGCTTTAAGGATGGTGGCGGCATCAGAAGATTTCTGAGGAAGGTAAAGTCCGGCGACGTAAACCCTCACCATGTACTTTGTGCGCAGACCCATTCCGTTCAGCACCATAGCTGTGGAGCCAACTTGGACTGTGTCTGGGAGGGTTACACCCGCGACTGTGCCGGCGTAAAGGCAGGGGATCGCCACCAGGGCGAATACGAAGGTAAGCAGCATGGCTATTTTCCGCACGAGGGCCTCCTTGAGAAATATGCCCGGCTAACCTGTTGACCACTCCGAGCACACTATACCGCGGCCAGCGCTTAGACCATGACCAGGATCACGAGCGTAAGACTTGAACCTTGAGCGGCTCCAAGTGCGCAGTAAAGTGGCGGAGGAATGGGGCCTCGTAGGTAAGGTGCATGCCGGGAACGCGTTCGCGATTTTTCCAGACTTCGAGAATGATTTCGACGACGTAATCGATGTGGCTTTGGGTGTAGACACGTCGAGGGATGGCGAGGCGGACGAGGTCCATCTGGGCCGAGGCGGCGAACATCAGAGTGCCGATCTCGACGGAGCGGATTCCGCCTTCCAGATAGAGTTCAGCAGCGAGGGCAACGCCGGGAAACTGATCGGGCGGAACGTGCGGGAGGAAGGCACGGGCATCGAGATAGATGGCGTGTCCGCCGGGTGGCTGCACGATCGGGACTCCCTGTGATGCGATGTGATTGCCTAGATAGGCCGTCGAGGCGATGCGGTAGCGCAGGTAATCTTCTTCGAGCGCCTCTTGCACGCCGACGGCAATGGCTTCGAGATCGCGTCCGGCAAGGCCGCCGTAGGTGGGATAGCCCTCCGTGAGGATGAGCAGATCTTTTTCCTGCTGGGCAAGCAGGTCGTCGTTGGTGCAGAGGAATCCGCCGATGTTGGCCATGCCGTCTTTCTTGGCGGACATGGTGCATCCGTCGCCGTAGCGGAACATTTCCTGCGCGATTTCTTTAGGACTCTTCGATGCGAATCCTTTTTCGCGCAGCTTGATGAACCAGGAGTTTTCGGCGAAGCGGCAGGCGTCGAAATAGAGCGGGATCTTGTGCCGTTTGCAGACAGCGCTGACCTGGCAGACATTTTCCATGGACACAGGCTGGCCCCCGCCAGAGTTGTTGGTGACGGTGAGCATGACGAGCGGGATGCGCTCCCGGCCGACACGGGCGATGAGAGCTTTGAGAGCGGCGACATCCATGTTGCCCTTGAACGGATGCGCCAATGCGGGATGCTTCCCTTCCTCGATAACGAGGTCGACGGCCTCGGCTCCAACGAATTCCACGTTGGCACGGGTGGTATCGAAGTGCGTGTTGTTCGGGACGACGTCGCCTTTTTTGCAGGCGACGCCAAAGAGGATGCGCTCGGCGGCACGTCCCTGATGAGTGGGGATGACGTGACGGTATCCGAAAATGTCTTGAATCGAACTTTTGAAGTGGTCGAAGCTGCGGCTACCCGCATAACTTTCATCGCCTTCCATAACAGCGGCCCACTGGTGGGTGGACATAGCTCCAGTGCCAGAGTCGGTGAGGAGATCGATCAGGACGTCGTCCGCGGGAAGGAGAAACAAGTTGTAGTGCGCAGCTTCGAGCAGTTGCTCGCGCTCCTTGCGTGTGGTCCAGCGGATGGGTTCGACGCTTTTGATGCGGAAGGGCTCAATGATGGTTTTGATAGGCATAGGCGGCCCTCCGGAAAGACCCGTGTGACACAACTTTTCATGCTACCGGGGAATGGCGTTTAAGCAGTGATTCGTCGCACGAGCACATGTGCGTGGTGTCGCAGCGCTACGTGCGACGGCCTTCCATCACGCCCCACAAAAGTAGAGGGGGCTAAAAGCCCTCGATGTGAGGATCTCTAACGCGGCCCTTAAGGGCCGCGCTTTCACGGTATTGTCGGGGATCCGTTGAATGGGCACTCATCCACATTACGGCGCGGACCTGCGTCCAACCGCTTCGCCCCCCAAGCGCTCAAGTTAAGCGCGATCCACGATTTCGTTTCTGCTCCTCGCCAAACCACAAGAAGTTTGCTCCCCATTCGAAAACCATGAATGGTGGAGCAGCCTCCTCGTGATTGCAGCCTGCCGAGTTAACGCCAGTCGTCGCGGTCGCGATAACGATCGTCGTCGCGATATCCGCGATTGTCGAAGGCACGGCGATAGCCGCGTTCGTAACCTTCACGATAAGCCTGTTTGTATTGGCCCTTATTGCCCATCCAGTGTTCGAAGCCACGGGAGTCTTCCCAGTCGTCGGTCTTGAACTTGAAACGGCGGCCGCGCTGGACATCGTACTGGCCGCGTGTGAGACCGTCGTCGTATCCGCGATGATAGCCCTGGTCGCGGGCTTGATCGCGGCTGTTGTTGTAGTCATCGTCGTTGTAGCGGCCGTAGGATTGACCGAACGCGAAACTACCAAAAGCGACCGAGACCGTTACTGCCAAGGCTGCAATTCTGATCCAATGCCACACTCTCTTACTCACCATAATCACCTCTGTCGAGAAGCGGCGCGTTGCTAGATCAGATGCGAGGAGGAACCAGCGACGATGCTTGCAAAAAACGGTTTATAAGTTTGGCGTGAAGCGAAACTTTGAGGCGGGAGGAGTGTTATCGCAATTCCTCAGCGCCTAAAGGCGCGGTTCCGCGGCGGACTCTGCGCGATGCCTATAGGAATCGCCTGATACGAACCATTTCCGGGCGTGGCTCATCGGGATGAATACTAAGATTTTCCCTCGGTGGTAGACTCGAACGTTTTGAGTGAGGCGGAAGATATGACTATCGAACGGGTGGGTGTGGTAGGCGCGGGTACGATGGGGAACGGCATTGCGCACGTATTTGCGCGCGGCGGCTTGCGTGTGGTGCTATGCGACGTGGAACAACGCTTTCTGGATCGTGCGATGGGAACGATCAGCAAAAATCTGGATCGCGAGGTGGCGAAAAACAAGATCACCGCCGCAGACAAAGATTACGCGCTGGGACGAATTCAGCTGGTCACCGAGCGCGCGAAGCTGGCTGACTGTGATTTCGTGATCGAAGCCGCAACGGAGAAGTTCGAGATCAAGGTGGAAATCTTTCGTGATCTCGAACGGCTGACTCGTCCGGAAATTATTCTGGCATCGAACACTTCGTCCATCTCAATTACCAAGCTGGCGGCCTTAACGAAGCGTCCGGAAAAAGTCATCGGGATGCACTTCTTTAATCCAGTGCCGGTGATGAGGCTGGTAGAAGTAATTCGTGGGCTGGCGACGTCGCAAGAGACTTTTGAGACTGTGCGCGATTTGTCGGTGAAGCTGGAGAAGACACCGGTCGAAGTAAACGATGCTCCGGGCTTCGTGTCGAATCGCGTGCTCATGCCGCTGCTGAATGAAGCCATGTACACGGTCATGGAGGGTGTGGCGACCCCGGAAGCTGTCGACGAAGTATTCAAGCTAGGGATGGCACATCCCATGGGCCCGCTGACACTGGCAGATTTTATCGGACTGGATGTTTGTCTGGACATCATGCGCGTGTTGCTGGCGGGATTGGGCGATCCGAAATACCGCCCGTGTCCGCTGCTGATCAAGATGGTGGATGCGGGGTGGCTGGGACGAAAGAGCGGAAGAGGGTTTTATAGTTACTAGTTACTAGTTACTAGTGTCGAGTTTCGAGTTTCACATTTGTAGACTTTTGAAGCTTCAAAGTTCGAGGCCATGGGTTCTCTTTCGCAAGAAATCTCGGTTCGGCGCGAATGGCTCTTCTACCTGCTCGGCGCTCTGTGTGGAATCGGGACCGGATGGGCGGACGTGATTGTCGATGACTTGCTCTTCACGGCTCTTCTCGTGGTGTCATCCTGCATGCTGCTGGGGTTATTGCGGCCGCGGTGGCCGTGGCGCTGGGTCCTAACTGTGGGCGCATTTATTCCCCTGACCGAACTCTCGGCTTATGTGATTCGCACCGTGAAGCCCACACGCGCGCAGGTGTACGGATCGTTTCTGGCGTTTCTTCCAGGGATTGCCGGGGCGTATGGAGGTTCGTTCATGCGCGGAGTGGTCAACAATCTAAAACAGGGAAAATAGTGGCTCAAACGGAACTGTAACAACCACGAGGGCACGAAGAATCACGAAGGAATAAGCACATGCGATTTCATTTTCTCGTTATTGCACTCGCCTGCTGTTCCACTTGTCTGTTTGCGCAGAAACCCGCGTGGGAACCTGCGCCGGGACACATCACGCTTCCACTGTGGCCGCACGCTCCGTCCAACGCGCCAGCCGAAGTGGACGCGACCACTGCCCAAGACCATTTGATCGCGGGAAAACCGGTAATCCGGTTGGCCAATGTTTCGAATCCAACGATCACGCTCTATCAACCTTCGGGAAAGAACAACGGAGCGGCAGTGGTGGTTTTTCCTGGAGGGGCCTACCACATCCTCGCGATCGATCTGGAAGGAACCGAGGTGTGCGACTGGCTCACATCGATTGGCGTGACCTGCGTGCTGCTCAAGTATCGGGTACCGGATTCGGGGCCGCTGCCCAAATCGACGGCGGCACTGGAGGACGCGCAACGCGCATTGGGAATGGTGAGGGCGCATGCGGCGGAATGGCACATCGATGCGAACCGTGTGGGCGTGCTGGGATTTTCGGCGGGAGCGCATTTGGCGGCCGCGTTGAGCACGCATTTCGAGAAGCGACTCTATGATTCGATCGATGCGGCCGATCAGATGAGTTGCAGGCCAGATTTTGCCGTGATCGTGTATCCGGGATACCTTGCGCTGTCGGAGCAGAATTTTGCGGCCAATCCGGAAATTCATGTCACGGAGCAGACTGCGCCGACTTTCATCGTGCAGGCGGAGGATGATCCGGCACACGTGGAGAACTCGACTGTCTATTTCCTGATGCTGAAGCAGGCAAAGGTTCCCGCCGAGATGCACCTGTATGCGCAAGGCGGGCATGGCTACGGGCTACGACGAACGGAGCTTCCAGTCACGGCCTGGCCGGAGCTTGTCGAGAAATGGATCAGAACGATCCGGGTGCTGATCCCTGGGGGTTCATAGAAAACCTGTCGCGGTGTGGCTTTTCTCCTTCGGTTTCCGACCTCGCGTTGTCGAGCTTCGCTCGACGGGACAGCTGAGGCGGTTGTCCCCACATGGTTCTTTGTGAACCGGGGCCCGCATGCCCACACTTAGGTAGCGGCTAACCAAAAAGTAACTCCCGTATCCACAGGATGGACGAGTATGCTGGCGAGCATGGGTGTAAGTGTCTCCATGCTGGCTTCGGGGAGCCGCGGCAATTGTGCGATTGTTGCGAGCGCAACCACGAAGATCCTGGTGGACGCCGGAATTTCATGCCGCGAGACCTTCAAGCGCATGAAGTCATTGGGAGACGATCCGCAGTCGCTCTCGGCGATTCTGATCACGCACGAGCACTCCGATCACATCTACGGCCTAGCCACGCTGGCAAAGAAGTTGCGAGTTCCGATCTTTATGACGGGGGCAACGCATCAGGCGTGGGCGCGCGCGATGCGCGATGAGAAGGGCGAGAAACCACGGCTGGAAAAATTCGAGCGCTTCGAATCGGGACACAGCTTTCAGGTGGGCGACATTGCAGTAAAGCCGTTCACAATCCCGCACGATGCGGCCGATCCAGTCGGCTTCACGTTTCGCGCGGAAGGCATCAAGGTCGGAGTTGCTACGGATCTGGGATACATTCCGCTCAGCGTTCGCGATCATCTGCGGGGATGCGACGTGCTGGTGATGGAATCGAATCACGACTTGGAAATGCTGCGGGTGGGGCCGTATCCCTGGTCAGTAAAACAGCGAGTCATGAGCCGCGTGGGGCATCTATCGAACGTGGCCCTCGCGGATTTTTTTGCTAACGACTATGATAATAGTGCAACGTTTGTGGTGCTGGCGCATCTCTCAGAGCATAACAATCATCCGGAAATAGCCCGGAGAGAGGCAGAAAAGGCGCTGGCTACGCGCGGTGGGCTTTTTTGCAATCGTGTGGTGCTGGCGTCCCAGACCGAAGCGTTGGAGCCGATCCGGTTGTAGTTGGGCTTTGTGTTTGGCTGATTTCGTACCCCCCAAATGAGTCAGCAGTGCATTGATCCGATCGTAGGCAAGATATTAGCAGGCTGGCGTTACGACATATCCGGCCTTGCGCCGGAGATGCGCGGTGACTACGACGACCACTTTTCCAGCTGCGAACACTGCCGCAGCCGCCAGAAAATCCATCGCATGATCGATGTTGGGCTGATCGCGCTGGCATCAGCGTCCGGAGCAGTGTTTCTACTGGCGTTCGTTGTGATTCGTTACCTGGGACCACGCCATGCACTGTGGTTTGAGATTGGGGCGCTCGCTGGGTTCGCTCTCTCAGCACTGATCTGGCTGGGCGTTGCGGTTGCCACACCGGCTCCGGTAACGATGCTCGATGCTGCCAAGCAGGGCGCTCGCCGCGTGCACGACCGGCTGCCTGAGGAAATCCGACAAAGGCTCCCTGAGGAGCTACGAATCAAAATTACCGGGACATAGCTGCCATGCACGGGAACTCACGTCTGATTGCCGTTTTGTTGGTGGTCACATTTGTGGCTGCAATATCGGGCGTGCAGGGGTTTGCCTCGGAGCCGATGACCCATCCGGCTGGATGTCACGCGCCGATGCCGCGATTCCCTTCGCTGGCGCCTGTGAGCTATCAATGCTGCGCGAACGGCCATGATTGGGCGATTCCGAACGTGCAGTTTTCTTGTGACCGGCCTGTTGCGGAAATTGTTCCGGCAGACGTTAGCGACGAAGGTAATCTGAGTTTCGGCGAGCAGCGGCATATTCCGCAATCCGTCTTTCAATCTGCAAGCCCGCCTCGATCTTCTCCTTTGCGAATCTGAAATTTTAAAAGCCCTCGCCTGCTGTTAATTGGAGGTTGATGTTCGCCTCCTCGAGCATTGGACTGCTCTCAAGATTTGCAACGGGGATTCGTGTGAGAAGAATTCTGTTGGCCACGTTGTTATTGGTGCGGCTGGCGTCGGCTCAAAACGTCGCCAGTCTTCCTGAGCACGCGGGAACCGAAGCTCCATCGCAACAGGAAACATCGATGGCAGGTATGCACATGGACATGCAGATGACGACGCGGAAGCTTTCTCCGCATGAAGGATCAGGGACTGCATGGCAACCGGCTTCGGTCACCGGACACGAATGGATGTGGATGCGCGGCGGATGGGACCTAATGGCGCATGGCACCATTTTTATCGATTACAACAAGCAAGGTGGACCACGCGACGCGAGCAAAGCGGAATCGGTGAACTGGGGCATGCTGATGGAGCAACACAAGCTGGGGAGCGGCACGATCCTGTTTCGAGAGATGTTTTCGGCGGAATCGTTGACTTCGCCGCATCCTGGATTTCCAGAGCTGTTCCAGACAGGCGAAACGTATCACGGGCAACCGCTGGTGGACCATCAGCATCCGCACAATGTGTTTGCCGAGCTAGCAGCGTTTTATACGTTGCCGATTACGGAAAAGATTTCCTGGGAACTATACGGTGGGCCATCAGCGGAACCGGCTTTGGGACCGGTAACGTATATTCATCGAGCTTCGGCGGCGGAACTGCCAATGGCTCCACTGAGCCATCATTTGCAGGATTCGACCCACACGAGCTTTGGAGTGGTGACGACCGGCTTCGTCATCGATCGAGTGAAGCTGGAGGCATCGGCCTTCAACGGGCGCGAGCCGAATGAAGAGCGATGGAGCATCCAGTTGGCCGCGTTGGATTCGTGGTCGGGAAGAGCATGGGTGGCTCCGACACGAAACTGGGTGGCGCAGTACAGCATTGGGAGGCTGGAACATCCCGAGGCGCTCGAACCGGGAAGCCAGTGGAGGCAGACGGCGTCGGTGGAGTACAACCAGCCGGTGAGAAATGGGGGATGGACGTCGACGCTTATGTGGGGGAGAGTACATAAGATCGCGACTGACACGACTCTGAACAGCTATCTGCTGGAATCGACATTGAATTTCACACAGCGAAATTACGCCTTCGCGCGCCTGGAACTGGTGGACAAAGACGAGCTATTTCCGCAGGCGGCGGTTCCTCCGGTTTATCGAATTGGGGCATACACGTTTGGCGGAGTTCGCGATCTGGTACAAAACAGAGCCGGGCAGCTCGGACTGGGAGCGGATGTGACGTTCTATTCGAAGCCAGGGGCGCTGGATTTAGCGTATGGGCAGAATTCCGTCTCATTCCAGATTTTTCTGAGGATGAGACCGGGAAAATCTGCGGAGCATCGCCGAAACTAAGAGTCAAGGAAGTGTGTAGTTACTAACGATTCCGCCGTAAAATGATTGGGTAACACTCCCCCCAAATTTCGCGCGAAAATGTCTTTACTATGACCCGGGCTCTGAGCATGCTGCGAGTGGTGCAATGGGCGATGTTAGCCAGCATCGTGCTGTACGTTGCGGTGGGACAGCTGGTCCCTCCGATCGGGCGATCGCTGGACCCAGCGATGAGTTATCTCTTTGCCACTCTGGGCGTCGCGATTGTAGGGATCATCTTCGTAGTGCGGCGCACGCTGGTCTTTCGCGCAGAGTCGAGCCTGGCAACGCAACCAGAGGATTCCTTGAGTCTGAGCCAGTGGAGAACGGGGTTCATCACAACCTACGCGCTGTGCGAGGCGCTGGCCCTTTTTGGACTGATCCTCAAGTTCATGGGCGGCGGGCTGCAGGCCAGCGTTCCGTACTATCTGAGCGGATTCATCCTGCTATTCTTCTTCCGGCCGCAACAGCCACAGACCGAAGCTAATACTTAACGTGGCAACTGGCGAGGCCGCGCTTTTCCAGATACTGCTGATGGTAGTCCTCTGCGGGATAAAAGGTCACCGCGGGGACGATCTGGGTTGCGATCGGCTTCGAATACCGGTGCGCCTTTTCGAGCGACTCTTTGGAGGCCAAGGCCTGCGCCTGCTGTTCGGGTGAGTGGAAGAAAATGGCGGAGCGATACTGCGTGCCCCAATCGGGGCCCTGACGGTTGACCTGAGTCGGGTCATGGTTCTCCCAGAAGACCTTCAAGAGGTCGGTATAGGGAATTTTGGCGGGATCGAACTCAACCTCAACACCTTCGGCATGCCCCGTGGCGTCAGTACAAACTTCTTTATAAGTTGGGTTTTCGGTGTGGCCGCCGATGTAGCCCACCCGGGTAGATGACACGCCCGGCAACTGGCGAAAGGTGGCTTCGACTCCCCAGAAACATCCTGCTGCAAACGTAGCTTTTTCCATTGCGATTAGCCCCCTCGAAAGCTTTTACCACAGAGGGCATAGGGAACACAGATGGACCCCTGCCGTGTCGACCTCCTTACGCTCTATGGTGGCTTCTGGGAATTAGATGGAAAAGCTGGCAGGAAGTCTCAGGACTGTAAATATAGGGTGAAATCACCCAGCGGGCGATTGACGGCCACTGGAAATCAGGGTAGAGTCCGGTCAGGATATTTGAGCAGGACTCCTCTGTGGATTTTCCGGCCAGCCGAAAAAAGCTCGCGGTACGCGCACCCGCAAGAATCGGGCTGCTGATTCTATTGGTTTTGACAGCGGTCCCCGCAGCTTTGGCAGTGGCGGAATTCATACCGCAGGTGCGGCTTGGGTATCACATCGGTGACCAGTGGGAACCCTCGATTGCTGCAGACGGGCATGGGCATGTGTATGTGCTATATCCGCAGTATGGACCGGTTCCAGTCTGCAGGGCTTGCACCGCTCCAAGCATGGCGCTACTGATTAGCGACGATAGCGGCGCGTCGTGGCATGCGTCAAAACCGATGCTCCCCTTCGCGACCGGACAGTTTGATCCGCAGATCGCAGTCGATCCGGACGACCGGCAGACGGTGTATGCGTCGTGGATTCAAAACGACAAGCGGGACGTTGTCGTGGCGCGTTCGCTCGATTTCGGGCGGACGTGGTCGTTTTCATGGGCCGAGCGAGGCCGCGAGGATACCGACAAACCTGTGCTCGCGGTGCGCGGGCCGAACGTTTACGTTGGATTCAACCACGACGAAAAATTCCTGGTTTCGGCATCGCACGACGCGGGACAGACTTTCAATGTGGTCAGTGTGAATCCAAACGCGGCGCCCGGATCGTCGCTGGCGGGCGGAGCCACAGTTGATCCGTCGGGGAACGTCTTCTTTGGCTGGACCGCGTATGCACGGAATCAGCAGCAGGCGCATCCGGTGAGCGTGAATTTAAGCCGCTCGAGCGATGGCGGAAGAACATGGAACACGGTGGTGCTCGATCAGTCGGCTGCGCCTCAGGATTGCGTGGCGCAAGGCTGCGGAACAGGCTTTCTGGGAGCACAGATCGCGCTAGCGTCGGATGCTGCGGGAGCTCTTTATGCCTTGTGGAACGCAGGTTCGCAAAATGGCGAGCCGGAGCGAATCTATTTCGCATCATCCACGACCGGCGGGCTGACCTGGTCCGTGCGGACAAATGTGTCTGGGACGGACACCGGGGTGGAACATGCGTTCCCAGCAATTGTGGCTGGCGAGTCGGGCGATGTACGCATCGCATGGATGGATACCCGGGCACATGAGCCAGGACGTCCCAATCGCCCGCTATGGAACACGTTCTATCGCGCATCGACGAACGGCGGCGCGAGCTGGAGTGGCGAGCAACAACTCTCAGGCCCCACGAGCGGCTACGACTACATTCTTCCCGGCGGATTCCGATTCCCTTTCGGAGACTTCTTTAGCCTCGCAATCGATGCGGATGGCGCAACCCACGCTGTTTGGGGTGAAGGCAGGAACTACAAGTCCCCTGGCTCGATCTGGTACACACGCGGACGGTAGCGGAATCGCGATAAACCCGCGACGTGAACCGCGATCGGTGAGTGTTGCTCCCAACCGGATGTGTGACACGTGCAATCTGCATTTGTGGTAGCCTCCCTCTCGCGTCCGCGTTCCCGATTCTCGCGCTGTGACTTTTTGCATGCGGCAGAAAACAGATTGGATCTCTTATGAAAGTGAAGATCGTCATTCTGACGGTAGCGATGTTGCTTCCGCAAATCATCCAAGCACAACTCACCAATCCCGGCGGGTTAGCGTTCGACTCTAGCGGAAATCTCTGGGTAGCGAATAGCGGTGCCAATGAGGTACTGGAACTCAACCCAGTGAATGGTGCGGTGCTCGCCACTATTAGCGTGGGCCTCAATGGCCCTCAACGCATCGCTTTTGATCGCTATGGAACGTTGTTTGTCGCCAATACTCGTTCAAGCAACGTGACTATCTATCGAAACCTTCAACTGATCGCCACCGTAGCGAGTTCCGCGATTCAAAATCCGTGGGGAATCGCCGCAGGGGACTACGACGAATTCTACGTTGCCAATAACAGCGCTAACAGTATCTCGGTTTTCAACATTGACGGGGCATTGCTTGAGACGCTGACCGTAGACCAGAGCGGGTTTCTCTTCACGGCTCCAGGCGCGATAGCCATTCGCGGCAACGATCTTTATGCTGGGTTCGGACCAGGTTTTGGTGAGAATGCAGTGATCAGCTACAATGCCGCCGAATTTCTTACGAAGAATCCAGCCGAAAAGCGTGTTTACACCGATTTTGTCAACACCGGCCCGACCGGTATCGCCTTTGATTCATCAGGCAACGTGTACGTTTCGGATTTCTACAGCAATACCGCAGTCAAGTTCGATCACAAAGGTGCGCTATTGCTGGTGATCTCAAAGGGGATTGCGCAGCCTGAAGGGATTGCCGTGGATAAAGGCGGGAATATTTTTGTTTCGAATGCAACGCTGAATAATATTACGGTTTACAACGCTGCGGGAACTTTAATCAAGACATTGAAATGATGTAACTGATGTCTCGCAATCGAGCAGATGCGACCCACGCTGTTTGGGGTGAAGGCAGGAACTACAAGTCCCCTGGGTCAATCTGGTACACATGCGGACGGTAGCGGAATCGCGATAAACCCGCGACGTGAACCGGGGAGCGGTGAGTGTGACGGCGATGTTCAGACAACAACCCGAGGGAGCACTTCAAAAAATGCTCCATACGCCCGGTGTGACCACTTCCAGCAAATGGCCGTCCGGGTCACGGAAGTAAAGCGCCTCTCCGCCATATTTCCAAGTCTTCCTTAGCTCAATCGTAATCCCCTGCTGCGACAGCCATGCCTCCCATGTTGGTAGTTCCGACCGGGAAATGCCGAAGGCGACATGGATCGCGCCAGTTGCATTTGTGTCTGCTGTAGCGCCTTTCTTAAAGAGTAGGAGTACGCTGCGATCACCGGCACGCATCGCACACAGTCGCGTCTCATCGGTGATGCCCTCTTTCTGATCGGTGTCAATCGGCTCAAAGCCGAAAACGCGGCGATAGAACTCGACCGATCGGGTCGGCCGCTCGACGTACAGTGAGGTTTCGAGGATTCCGTTGACTTGTGGTCGGCTTGAAATAGCGTCTGCCACCGTTACCCTCCGATGCTTCTGACATGAACTCAGCCTATACGGTTATTCAGATGCACCGGCTGCCATTTGGACGCAGCGGAGATTGGGGGTCGCTGTAACCACGTGGAGATCTCAGTCATGGGTTTTGAATGAACTGGGGTTTTGAACCCATTGAACCTGCTCAACGGGAAGGTTTCCTACACCAACTAGCTTGGGCACTATTGCGAACTTCTAGAAGGAGACTTTCTTCTCTCTTGACGACGGGTTGCCAAGTGCTTTTACTGCTAGTAGCGCACCCGCAGTTCTTAGTAAACCCTCCAACCCTTTTCATCGAGAGGTTCCCATGAAGCGCAACCGAACGTGGACATTCCTGGTACTTGTGATCTTAATCTCCAGCGCATTCTCAGCGGCTCAAAGTGAGCAGGTGCTTTATCCGTTCACTTCTGCGGACTATACGCCCGGCGGGGTGATATTTGATAACCAAGGAAACCTATACGGCGTGGCAACCGGGGCGTATGGGACGACATACGGTCGGGTCTTTGAGCTTTCACCATCTGCGAATGGATGGATCGAAACCGTGCTGTATACCTTCACGGGTGGCACCGACGGGTACGGCCCCAGTGAAACGGAAAGCCTGGCGTTCGATGCCGCGGGAAACCTTTATGGAACGACTGTCCGCGGCGGTAAGGGCGAGGGAACGGTATTCAGGCTTACTCCTGTAGGTGCGGGAAAGTGGACGGAAAGCGTCATACATTCATTTCTGGGCACTCAAGGATCGATTCCCGAGACAGGAGTAACCATCGCCGCAGGCAAACTTTTTGGTACGACGACAGTCGGCACCGTCGGTTCGATATTTGAAATGTCGCCACAGTTGGGGTACCGCGTCATCCACCAGTTTGGGCGGGTGAAAAACGATGGAGCCGGTCCGATGGCGGCGGTGACGGTTGATTCCGCTGGCAACGTCTACGGCACAACCTATAAAGGAGGCGCCGTTGGGTGTGGGCTTGGCGGCTTCGGTTGTGGGACCGTGTTTAAACTGACGCCTACCTCCAGCGGGGGTTGGCGGTACAAGCAAATTTATAGTTTCCAGGGCGGAAGTGACGGAGCAAGGCCGTATGGCGGCGTGGTCATCGGTCCCACCGGGATTGTGTACGGCACAACTTGGCTTGGCGGGATAGGAACTGACCAGTGCTTTTCCAATGCCCCGGGCTGCGGTACCGTTTTTGAACTCTCTCCGAATACCGACGGCAGCTACACGCATACCGTGATCTACACGTTTCTAGGCCCACCCTCGGATGGTGGGGCTCCTCAGGGACTTATTCTCGACCCCAATGGAACCCTTTTCGGGACGACTCAATTCGGAGGGCCGTTCTTTAGTTCGGGGACAGTATTCGAATTGGTACCGCAGGGCAACGGTTGGCAAGAAACCGTCCTTCACAGCTTCGGCCAAGGCAACGATGGGGCGCTGATTGATAGCCAACCGATCATGGACTCATCCGGAAACATCTACGGTACGACCTATAGCGGCGGCGCTAACGGCTATGGAACGGTTTTTGAAGTCACTCCATAATCCTCTCACTCAGACCGGAAGTTCCGGAGGTCAACTCTCTGGGAACGCATGAGTCCTTGAGGCCAAGGTTGAAAGGACTGCGTCATTGAAGCCAACAGTCGTCAGCCCCGATCACGGCAAGATTCCTGACTTCGGAAACCAGCGGCGGGTCATTCCATCTGCATGCCGCCGATCAGGTCGGCAATACGGGTGACGTGGTGGTCTCTGCACCATTGTTCGAGACCATCAACCATTTTTTCGGTGGCGCAGGGATCCCAGTAACTGGCTGTGCCGATCTGTACGGCGGTTGCTCCGGCGAGCATAAACTCAATGACATCTTCAGGAGTAGAGATTCCTCCCATGCCAATGACAGGAATCTTTACGGCATGTGCTGCGTCGTACACCATGCGTACGGCGATGGGTTTGATCGCCGGACCCGAGAGGCCAGCCGTCACATTCGCGATGCGGGGTTTGCGGGTTTCAGGATCGATGGCCATGGCAACGAAAGTATTGATGAGTGATAGTGCATCGGCGCCGGCTTCCTGCGCGACATAGGCCATTTGCGCGATGCTGGTCACGTTGGGCGAAAGCTTCACAATCAAGGGACGAGTTGCCACACGCTTCGCTGTGGTGACGACTTCATCGAGCGAACGCGGATCGCTGCCGAATTGCAGGCCTCCGTGGGCGGTGTTGGGGCAGGAGACGTTGAGCTCGTATGCGGCTATTCCCTCCCCTTGATTGAGGATTTCGATGGTGCGCTCGTAATCTTCGCGGGTGTAGCCAAAGATGTTGGTCATCACCACGATGTTGTTGATCTTCCGCAAATGCGGCATCTTCTCGTCGAGGAACGCCTGTGCGCCGATGTTCTGCAGTCCGATGGCATTGAGCATGCCGGCAGCAGTTTCCCACAGTCGCGGCGGAGGATTGCCAATCATGGCCTCTCGGGAAAGACCTTTGACGACGAATCCACCGAGCCTGCTGAGGTTGACGACATCTTCGAACTCGACGCCGTAGCCGAAGGTGCCGCTGGCAGCGATGATCGGGTTCTTCAGCTCAATGCCGGCTATGTTGACATTGAGATCGAGAGGAGTGCTCATGGTTGGCCTTCTCCCTCGTGCCGAGAGGGCGTGAGCGCTTCGGTCAGGACGCGTCCGACCGCGTGTGTGGGGGCATTGATGCCCAACAGCGAAGCCAATGTGGGTGCCAGGTCTACCGGCTCGACGCCGGTGCGATAAGTTCCGGCGCGGAAGGGTAATCCATAAAACGCCAGCGGGACATGCGTGTCGTAGTTGTACGGCGAGGCGTGATCTGTACCCTTCAGGCCCCCGACGGTGTAAATGTCGGGTACGCCGAGCACATACCAACTGCCTTGTGGTGAGTAACTGTTCAGATATTTGCGTCCGAGCGGCGTGTTGGGAGCTTCGCCCGCGGCAAGTTGCGATTTGGTGAAGTAATCGCGCAGGCCGGCTTGTTTCATGGCCTCTCCAACGGCAATCTCCGCATCGCTTTCGCGGACGTGAGCGGCGGCAAAGGCATTCTGGTCCAGCCACGCTTCAGGATAGTCAAGCTTTACATAAGTAGTGGGATGGCCAGGAGAGAATTTCGCCACGAGCCCATTATTGATCTGCTCTTCGATCTTTGCTGCTCCGAGATTGGCAGCAGGAATGTGGAGCTTCTTGACTGCATCGGGCAGCGTCGAAACGCCGTGATCGGCGGAAAGCGCGATCCAGACATTGGCGAGTCCCACCTGGTGTCCGAGGAAGTTAAAGAAGTCGCCGAGTTCGTGGTCGAGATCGAGAGCCATCTGCGCCATCTCGGGAGAATCGGGACCAACGGCGTGGCCGAGAATGTCATTGGCCGAGAGGCTGATCGACAGAAAGTCGGTGGCGGGGCCGCGACCGACGTTCTCGTAGACCATCAACTCGCGGGCAAACTCGAGTTCGTATTCGTTGGCAAATGCGGTCGAGCCGACGACCTCGTAGAAGCCGGCTTCTGAGCCGTCTTTGGCCTTGCGATGCGCGGTACTAGCGAGCACCGTGCCTTGCGAGTCTTTCCATTCGCGGTCCCAGTATTTTGCGGGACGAGTGGAGTTGAAGTCCTGCACCCACTTCGGGAGGTCGTCACGATAATAGGTCGATGTGATCCACGAGCCGGATTTCGGTTCGATCCAGTAGGCGCCGTTGGCGGCGAAGCCTGCTGGAAGGATCGCGGCGCGATCTTTTAGAGAAATCCCGAAGACACGGGCGTTCCCCTGAGTGGCGAGGCGCAGTTCGTCGCCGATCGTGTCAGCCATCAGGTTGTGCGGAGAAGCGCCGGTTTTCGAATCGACGCCGACCAACTTCGTGCTGTCATCTTCGACCGAAGTGACCATGCGCTTCTGCTTTGGGTCCAGCCATTCATTGCCAATGATGCTATGGCCGTTGCTGTAGGCGCCGGTGAAGAGCGTAGCGTGTCCAGGAGCCGTGCGGGTGTTTGCGTAGTTGTAATAGCAGTTTGGAAAGTAGGCACCATGATCCATCAGCAGGCGAAATCCGGAGTCACCAAATTGATCGTGGTAGCGTTCGAGATAATCTCCTCGGAATTGGTCGATCACGATGACGACGATCAGCTTGGGATGGCCGTTGTAGGCCGAAGCCGAACCACGCAGCGGCAGGCAGATGGTGGCGGTCAAAACAAGGAAGAGGCACACTGCCGTCCGTCTAGGAATCGATCTCATGCGAGGGTAGTTTACACACTCCGCGCGCGGCGCCCAAATCGAGCGGCGCCACGAGGCTAGTGGCGTTGCCGGCCAGGCGTTACTGAGAGCCTCTACTTGCCGGTCAGCGGTACTTTCCTCTGCAATTCGTCGATGAAGTTTTCGAGGAAGATCACGTGGCCGGCGTCTTGCGTTGTACCTCCTGCATAGGTGCCCGCCACAAGGCGCCTTCCGTCTGGGGCAACGTCGTACTGGGTTGCACCGGTGGACGCGGATAATGCAGTCAAACTCATGTTGGACCACACGCGTGGCTTCTCCGCAACGAACTGGTCGCCCTTGACCGTATAACTTGTCACCATGATGTGGTCGTTCGGAGGATCGTAGAAGAATAATTCCCTGCCGCTTCGCGAGAAGATAGGCGCGGTTCCTCCCTCGATCGAGATTTGCCAGCGGCCGCCTTTGTCGGGAAAGTTGCGGACATAAATCTGGGGATTCCCCGTCTCGTTCGATGCGTAGGCAATCCAATGACCGTCGGGCGAAAAACTTGCATCGCGCTCGGCAAACGGCGTCTGCAGGAATGGCTGCGGCGTTCCCGCGTTCAACCCATCAGCATTTTCTTCGATTGGGACGATCCAAATATCCAGGCCTCGCGTTCCATCCTGGTGATAGGCCAGCCATCTGCCATCAGGGGCGAAAGACGAAGGAGATTGCGTGTCCTTGCTTTGGGTCAGTGGCTGTGGCTTGCCACCGCCATCAGCTCGCGCCCAGGACATGCCTTGAGAAGTTCGATAAACAACATACCTTCCATCGGGTGTCCACACAGCTTTATGATCGGCCTGATTCGTTAACCGTGTGAGCGTGTCGCGGCGAATGTCATAGATCCAGATTCCGAAGTTTGTTACATCAGCGCCATCAACCGCCAGGCGCTGTCCATCGGGCGAGAGGCGTGGAAGCTGGAAGAGCCCGGGCTTGTCCATCAACGGTTGCGCCTTGCCGTCTGGCGTCAGCCACTGGATGGCCAGCCGCTCGGTGTCGATATCACTGCTCCTGTAAACGAGCGTTCCGTTCCTTGCGAAGCTTAGCTTCGCGGAACCGAACTGTGGAGAATAAGAAACCTGTTGTAGCACGGGTACTGGTGAGCTGGTGATTTTGAGTTTTGCTGGATCGAAGGCAACTGCAAAGAGCGTGCCCCGGTTGACGTAAGTGAGATAGCCTCTCCCAGCCGAAGTCGGAACATATTTGCCAAAGGTTCCGCCTCGAAGCAAGGTCTTGCGGTGGTGATCGCGCAGTGTGACGACTTCGATGTTTGAATCATCGACAGCGGAAGGGGCGGTCTGGTTTGTGTAAATCACAGCCTTCGCGCCGGGCAGGAACTGCGGAAAGCGGTGCGAACGATCTTCTCCCTGCAGTTCTGTGATCGGCACAGGAGTACCATCCGCTGAGGAAACGAGAGACAGTCCACTGTGGGCGGTAAGGCTCATCACGATGAAACCGTCCTCGCCCCAATCGCCGCCTGTGTAAGATGCTCCGGTATCGCACAAAACGATCTCGGAGCCACCGTCGACGGAGATTTTTCGAAGTTTTCCATTTGCGGTGAACCCGATCCACTGACCATCTGGAGAAAAAAACGGGCTCGTCGCTCCTGAAGGAACGGAGAGTTCCATAGCCTTGGGTTGATCCAGCGAGCGCGTAAAGATACGGCCGCGAGAAAGGTAGGCGATGCGTGTGCCGTCCGGGGAAATAATAATGTCTGACCCGCCGACCGCGTTCAGGTAAATGTCGTGACCTAAATCGACGTCCAGACGCACGAGCGGCTTCAGTTCCGGAGGTCGGGTGGAGCGGTAGGCAATCCACGAAGCTGCTGCTGCGATTAAGCCGAGTGCAGCCACCGCGACGACCCTCGGCAACACGGGTCGGCGTCCAATCGAAACTGGAGCGGGGATGCTCTGATCTTCCAACGTCTGCGTGATCCACTCCAGTTCGGCCTTCAGATCTTTCGCACTCTGCCACCGGTTCTCAGGGTCCTTTTCAAGGCATCGCTTCAGGACGCGGTCGAGTGCCGGAGGAGCCACATCGCCGATCGACGGTGCCGGGCGCTCCATGATTGCCGCGATGACGCTTGCGGGAGAGTCGCCGTCGAAGGCGCGCTTGCCCTTGATCATTTCGTTGAGCACGAGGCCAAACGAGAAGATGTCGCTGCGTCCATCGATCTGCTGGCCGGTCGCTTGCGCCTGCAATTGCTCGGGCGACATGTAGTACAGAGTGCCGACGATCTCGTTCTTGCCGGTCAGCGCACGAGAGAGAGTGACGTCTTCGAGCGGCTCTGATGTTTTGACGGTTTTTGCCAAGCCGAAGTCGAGCAGCTTGATGCCAGCCTTGGTAACCAGAATATTGGCCGGCTTCAGATCACGATGCGTGATTCCCTTTTTGTGGGCGGCATCGAGGGCATCGCAGATCTGAGCGCCATATTTCAACGCCAATGGCAGCGGCAACGGGCCTTTGAGAGTTGTGCCCTCGATGTACTCCATTACGAGGTAATTCGGTCCGATGTCGTGAAGAGTACAGATGTGAGAATGGTTCAACGCGGCGACCGCATGCGCCTCGGTTTCAAACCGTTCAGAGAAGAGTTCGTTGGAAACTTTAACGGCAACGATGCGATTCAGGCGAGTATCGCGGGCCTTATAGACCTCACCCATGCCACCCGCGCCAAGAGGCGAGAGTATTTCATACGGCCCGAGTTTGGTTCCCGCTGTTAACACACCGACACTTCGCTGAACTCAAGGATTCCGAACGAGATTCGGGGAGCCCAAGCAAAACGGTTGAACCGATTGTACCTTGCAAATCAGGGCAACGAAACGATTTCCGGATAATCTATGCGCCCGATGCGTGGGGCAGAGCGTGAAACATCCTGTGCCATTTTTGGCGCGCTTCATGGGAGCGAGGCATTGGTTTCTCAGTGGCCACGATCGAGAGCGGTCTACCGCGATCCGAGAGACGCCGGCTGGCAATCTTCAACACAACTGCAATGGCTATCCCGAAGGCAAAAGCGAATGCGACGAAATACCAGAGGGTGGGAAAGCCCACGATGAAGATTACGGCGCTCCCGAGGGCGAAGAGGATCCCTATGAAGCCCCCGCCGACCGGGAGCTTGTGCATGTTGATACCTGGATGGCGATTTTCGGACATTACCCCACCTCTCGTTGGACCCATCTTCCCACCAACGGAGATAGCGCTCAAGAACTTTCGGGCGCGTGCATTTTTCGCCGGTTTTCCGATACAGTATTCATTCCCATGCTCGACTTGAATTTTGTTCGCGAAAACTTGCCGCTGGTGGAAGAGAAGCTGCGCCAGCGCGGCATGGATCCGGCCGCTGTGCTGAAAGATTTCCGCGAGGTGGATACGAAGCGGCGGCACGCCATCACCGAAGCCGAGACGACGAAGGCTGAGCGCAACAAGGCTTCGGAAGAAATCGGAAAGCTGAAGAAGGCCGGACAGGACGCGAGCGCCGCGATGGCGCATACGAAGGAATTACGCGAGAAGATTTCCGAATTGGAAAAGACCGCAAGCGATCTGGATGCCCGGCTCCGCGAGATTATGGCCAGCATTCCAAATCTGCCGAACGAGAGCGTTCCGATCGGCCGCAGCGCTGATGAGAATGTAGAAGTACGGCGTTGGGGCACGCCACCCAAATTCGACTTCACTCCAAAGGCGCATTGGGACCTCGGGGCCGATCTCGGCATTCTCGATCTTGAGCGAGCGGTGAAGCTGACCGGAGCGCGATTTGCGGTGTACTGGGATTTGGGCGCAAAGCTGGAACGCGCGCTGGCAAATTTCATGCTCGATCTGCACACACGAGAGCATGGATATACGGAAGTTCTACCGCCGTATCTAGTGAACTCCGAGTCGATGTATGGCACGGGGCAGTTGCCGAAGTTTGCGGAAGACCTGTTCCGCGTGCCGCATGGCGACAAGGATTTGTGGCTTATCTCGACTGCGGAAGTGCCTGTCACGAATCTCTATCGTGACGAGGTGCTGGATCAGGCGCGGCTGCCGATTTCGCTGACTGCCTACACGCCGTGTTTCCGCAGCGAGGCTGGATCATACGGGAAGGATGTACGCGGGATCATCCGGCAGCATCAGTTTCAAAAGGTGGAACTGGTGAAGTTTGCACATCCGGAGAAATCGTACGAAGAGCATGAGAAATTGACGCGAAACGCCGAGCAAGTTCTGCAGAAATTGGGACTGCATTACCGCGTCATGGCGCTGTGCACGGGTGACATGAGTGCGTCGTCGGCGAAGACGTATGACCTTGAAGTATGGCTGCCCGGGCAGCAACTGTACCGCGAAATTTCGTCGTGCTCGAATTTCGAGGCATATCAGGCGCGACGGGCCAACATCCGCTTCCGTCCAGAGGGCAAGAACAAGACCGAATTTGTACATACATTGAACGGCAGCGGCCTGGCAGTCGGCCGAACCTGGGTTGCGATTGTGGAGAATTATCAACAGGCTGATGGAAGCGTGGTGATTCCTGAGGTACTGCGGCCGTACATCGGAGCGGAACGGATTACGCCGAAAAAGTTCTGAGCTTTGGGCTATGAGCTACGAGTCATGAGAGGTTCGAGAAAACGAGGGCACGCAGTCCACGAGCTTAGCTGGAGGCTCGTCGCTCGCCGCTAAAGAAGCGATATTGCCAGAAGGACGGGGGGTCACTAGACTTGCATAGAGCAGAATTAACGA